>Ga0299914_10004456_pt1 | contig 10108 bp, 8 predicted proteins | sample RVTome_10_FD_201361 | JGI IMG/M metagenome (GOLD analysis project Ga0299914, IMG submission 201361) | Soil microbial communities from uranium-contaminated site in the Upper Colorado River Basin, Wyoming, United States - RVT153D57 (version 2) ... | reverse complement strand
CAACTTTCGGTCGGCGAGACGCCGGGATCGTTGCTGCTTGGCCTCGCGGCGCCGGCGCTTCTCGCGTGCGGGCACGCGGGTGGCCGAGCGCGGGGGCTTCTCGTGCACTGCATCGTCGATCCGCCGCAGGAGGCGGTCGAGAGCGGCCGCGCGGTTCCGTGTCTGGGACCGGTGCACCGATGATGTCGATCGCATTGTTCGGCCATGTTTGTCCCGTACGCGGCTCGCGGCGCGGCCACTGAGACCCGCCTCCACGTCGAGCACGACGGTCACCTTGGTCGCGCTCGTGTTCACATGCTGACCTCCGGGCCCTCCACCACGCGCGAACTCGAACCGCAGGGCGCCACGATCGACGCGAATGCCGCCTGGAGTGCGGAGCTCGTTCACATGGTCAACGTAGCGGTGACACCATGCCGTGACGCCGTGCCGAGCCGCCATGTGGTGAGCTGGCCATGTGGACGAGGTACCGAAAACTCCACTCTTGCCCCTCCCGCACCAGCCGGCCGGCGTGCCTTGGCCAACGGACGACTGGCCGACCGGCCCCCTCCCGTCCCCTGACGTCGCGGCGCTTCTCGACGAGATTTTCGAGGACCACCGCCGCTACGGGATCACGTTCGCGACCGTGATGGTGCACCGGGGCCGTCTCGTGGCCGAGCGATACGGCGGCGTCCTCGAGCATTGGGATCGACCCGACGAGCCCGTGAGCGCGGCGACACCGCTCCTCTCATGGTCGATGGCCAAGTCTGTATTGCACGCCATCGTGGGGATCCTCGTCGGTGAAGGCCGGCTCGACATCAACGCCCGAGCCGCGGTCAGGCAATGGCAGGACGACACCGATTCGCGCCATGCGATCACGCTCCAACAGTTGCTCGAGATGCGCGACGGCCTGGCTTTCCTCGAGGACTACGTCGATGACCGCACATCGGATGTCATCGACATGCTGTTCGGCACGGGGCAATCCGACGTGGCTGCGTTCGCCGCGAGCAAGCCACTCGTGCACCCGCCGGGCGAGGTCTTCAACTACTCGTCGGGCACGAGCAACATCGTTGCTCGCGTGGTGTGCGATGCGATCGGTGGACGAGAGGACGAGTGTCGAACGTTCATCCATGACCGGTTGTTCACTCCAACGGGGATGATGTCCGCGTCACCGCGCTTCGATGACGCCGGCACCTTCATCGGATCGTCCTACGTCTACGCGACCGCGCATGACTTCGCCCGATTCGGGTTGCTCTATCTGCGCGACGGCGTTTGGGACGGACAACGGCTTCTGCCGATCGGTTGGGTCGACCACGGGCGTCAGGCGCGGTCGTCCAGTCCAACGGATGGTCGCCTGCACGGCGCGCACTGGTGGGTGACGGGCGACGAGTACGGCAGCTTCTGGGCGAGTGGGTACGACGGTCAGTCGATCCTGTGCGTGCCCGCGCTCGACGTGGTCGTCGTCCGACTCGGCAAGACGCCGGCGGGCCCGACCGACCACCTCGCGGCATGGCGCCGCCGGATCGTCGAGGCCACAGCTGGCTCGTGACTCGACAGCGGCCTCAGAAGTCCTCCATCGCGCTGGCTTGCTTGCCGGTTCCCATCTCCTCGAGGTACGCGCCCACGACCTCGTCGGCGGGACCCTCCATCCGCGCCACCCCCCGCTCGAGCCACAAGCAACGCACCGCGAGTTGCTTCACGATCTGCATACCGTGCGACACCAGCATCACCGTGCAGTCCCGTTCGCACAGCTCGGCGATCTTGGCGAAGCACTTCTGTTTGAACTTGGCGTCACCCGCGGCCAGGGCTTCGTCGATCAGCAGGATCTCCGGATCGAGATGGGCTGCGATCGCGAACCCGAGTCGGCTGAACATTCCCGACGAGTACGTGCGCATCGGATAGTCGAGCGCCTCGCCGAGCTCGGCGAACTCGACCACCTCGTTGTACCGGCGACCCACCTCGGCGGGGTCGAGCCCGACAGCCAGGCCGCCGAGCAGGATGTTCTCGCGACCGGTCAACTCGCGGTTGAAGCCGACGCCGAGTGACAGCAGCGGGGTCACCCGTCCGAACAAGGTGACCCGGCCCTCGGTAGGGGGCAGGATGCCGGCGATCGTCCGGAACAGCGTCGACTTGCCGGCGCCGTTCCGCCCGATGACCCCGTACACCGAACCGGACGCCACGTCGAAGCTGACGTCCTTCAACGCCTCCACGGTGCGGCCCGTCTTGGCGCGTCTCGTCATTCGGACGAGGGTGCTCCGAAGGGTCTGGGATTTCTCGTGGGTTGTTCGGAACCGGACCGAGAGGTCCTCGACCCGTACCGAGACGTCGACCGAGTCAGAAGCGGATCGCAAAGTCACGCTCCCTGATCAAGAACAACACAGCACCGCCGAGCAAGAACGCGACGGCCCAGGCGGCCGAGGCCAGCACGTAGCCCGGGGAAGGCATCCGGCCGGCGAAGATCTGCTCCAATGCAGCCCAGAAGACATAGAGAGGATTCCATTGCAGTATCGGCTTGAGGTTCGGCGGGATCTCGCCGACCGTGTAGAGCACCGGTGTCATGTAGAGCCACACCTGGCTGAGGTAGGGCAGCAACGCGGTGGTGTCGCGGAAGAACACCGCCAACGGCGCATACAACAGCGCGCACCCCAAGTTGAACATCGTGAGCAGCACGAGCATGAGGGGTAGGACGGCGAGCGAGATTCCGAACGGGAGGCCGAGAATCGCGTGGATGATCGCGTACACAACCAGGGTGGGCATCAGGTCGAGGAACCCGATCGTGACGGCGACGATCGGGAAGATGGCGCGCGGGAACGCCGTGTTGAGGATCATCTGCTTGTTGGAGAGGATGGACTGAGCACCCGATCGCAACGACTTTGATGTGAACTGGAAGAAGCACACGGCCCATATCAGATGGTCGATCAGGAAGTTGCGATCCAACTCCGTGCCGATCGGACGCACCACGCTCCGCAACATGTAGTAGACGGCGACCATGAGCATCGGATCGAGGATGATCCAGACCTGACCCAAAGCCGTGTCGTAGTTACGAGCCTTCAGCTCCGTGCGAGCCAAGTGCCACATGAAGGGACGCCGAGCCCAGATGCCACGGAGATAGGGCCCCATCGCCGGCAAGCCCGTGACCGTGGGCTCGTAGACCGTTACCGGTCGGGGCGGTGGCGAGATGGCCGTCATCGGTACGAGTCTCTCAAGCGAGCGAGGCGAGGATGCGGCGTATCTCGTGATCCCAGGACCAGCGGGCCTCCGCGGCCACCCGGGCCGACTTGGCCAGGCGCTCGCGGAGCGCGATGTCGTCGTGCAGCTGCTGCAAGCTCGCGGCCAGCGCTTGGGCATCGCCCGGCGGCACCAGGACAGCGTCGACATGATCGGTCAAGCGGTCGGCGAGCTGCGCCACCCTGGGCGCGACCACCGGCAGGCCCGCGGCCAAGTACTCGGCCAGCTTCAGCGGCGAATAGTGGAAGACCTGCCCAGGGGAGGCCAGCACCAGGGCGACGTCCATCGCCGCGAGATAGTCGGGCAACTCGGCATGGGGCACGGTTCCGGTGAACTTGGCGGTCACGCCGCGGTCGCGGGCCAAGCGCCGGATGCGCGCTCGCTCAGGTCCGTCGCCGACCATCAACAACACCGCGTTCTCGATCCGGGCGACCGCGTCGACGGCTTGCTCCAATGCGTGGAAGCGCCGAAAGCTTCCGACCCATCCGACCACGAAACGCTCGCGCAGTCCGAGCTCGTCGCGGATGTCGCTCGAACCCGGTTGCGGGGCGAAGAGCGTCAAGTCGACACCTGTCGGCGTGATCAAGATTCGCTCGTCCTTGACGCCCAGCCGGTGTACTTGCTCCGCCACCACGTCGCTCCCGCACGCGACCAGGTCCGCGCCGCGAAGAGCCGGCGACTCTCCGAACCGCTCGAGCCAGCTCGCCCACCCCGGCCGCTGCACCTCCCACTGGGAGGATTCCCACACCAGCGTGGCCGGCACGAACACGACGCTCGGGACCTGGAGGTCACGCGCGAGCTCGAGGCCGGCCATCTGGAACAAGTCGTGGCGTTGCCAGACGAACCGAGTCTCGTGCTCGACCCAAGGCCCTTTCGGGTCGACATGGAAGTTGCGAGCACGCCGCCACTGGCGAATGTCCTTGGCCGCGATCTTGGCCGGTGTCGGCAGACGACGGCGCCACGCCGGCGTCGCCACCGTGGAGAGCCGCGGATGTGATGCTCGGCGGCGAGCCTCGTCGGGATCGACGAGTCCGGCCGGTGTGACGATCCATGCGTTACCGAGAACGCGTCGAGCGGCGCCGGTCCAGCCCGCGGTGCTGACCCACGATGCGACGGGCCCCTGCTGGCCGCTGGTCGTACTCGGGAGCACGAAGATTGCTCCGCTCGTACTTTCTGACATGATCGCTCACCGGATCCGATCTTCCTGGCGGGTCCCCGAGGATAACGCCGTCTGCGAACCGGTAGGGAGCTCTCACCGGCTCGGATGGGATACTCCGCCGCTGTGAGCAGCTCCTGGGACCGAGAGCGCGCGAGGGGAGAGCTGGATCGACGACGCGTCGAGAGCCGAGCCCGGGATCTTCCGAGTCGTACTCGCTTGGCGTCGCCGGTCGGTCGTCTCCTGGTCGGGGCCGTCCGCGCGTCCAAGCGGCTCCTCGGGGGGCTGCGCTCACCCATCGGCTCGAGGCTTCATGCCGCGGTGCAGGTCGTTCTGGCGTTGCCCGGCCGACGGGCCCGACGTCAGCGCGAGGTCGCGCTCACAGCGCAGCTCGCCCGATCGAGACGAGATCCGACCACGCGGAGCGTGGCGTGCGTGCTGCACGGGCCGACCGAAGGACCGGGTCATGAAATTGCCCGTCGGTCGGCCTTCAGCTCGTTGGTGTTCGCGTCGAACCCCACGGCCGACCCTCCATATGGGCCCGAGACCACCTCTCGATCCGACGACCTCGTTTGCGTGATGAGCTCCTCGACCGAGCCCATCTCGGATGACTGGCTCGCGGCGCTAGCCGATGCGATCGTCGGTGACGTCGTCGCCGCGACGCCCACGATGTTGCGACCGCTCCGCTCGCGTCTGCGGTCCACACCCGCCGACGGCTCGGTGCTGACGGCCGGAATCGACATCGTCATCGACGAGACGGGAGCGCCGGCGGCACGAGCGAGGGATGCGGGACGGTCTCCACATCTCGAACAGCGCACCGAGGACGTCGCGGCGGCGACAGGATGCCTGCTCGTCGACCGCCGGGCCCTGGAACGAGCAGGAGGGCTTGCTCCCCTCGCGGCCCCTGACGCGGCCATCGGCGACTTGTGTGCGCGCCTCGAAGCCGGTGGCGGGAAGATCGTGGCGGTGCGATCGACATTCGCCATCGACCATGCAACGCGTCCAGCGATGCCGGAAGTGATCATCCATCGCGATTGGCGAGCGGTCGTCGAACGACAGGGACCGACGTTGTGGCGACGCGCGGCAGGAGTCCCTGTCGGCGACGATCGGCTCCGGTTCGCGATCACGATCGCGGCTCCGTCGGCGAAGCTCGCGCCGCGCTGGGGTGACTGGCACCTCGCCGGCGGACTCGCGCGGGCCCTAGAACGGGCGGGGCATTCAGCGCGTGTGCAGACGCTGGATCGCGCCGACGATCTCGCCGGTCGCTCGTGCGATGTGCACCTCGTGCTGCGCGGTCGGCAGCCGGTCCGCCGCAGCCTCGGCCAGTGCCACGTGTTGTGGATCATCAGCCATCCCGACACGGTCGAGATCGCGGAATGCGATCGAGCCGACCTTGTTCTGGTTGCCTCTGAGCGATTCGCGAACCATCTCCGTGAGAGGACCAGCACACCCGTCGAGGTCTTTCTGCAGGCCACCGACCAACATCGATTCCGGCCGTTGCCCCCCGCACGCCAGTACGCCCACGCCGTCGCCGTCGTCGCCAAGACGCGCGACCAACCGCGTCCCATCGTGATGGACGCCATCGCTTCAGGACTCCGGCCGGCGATCTATGGCACAGGGTGGGACGCCTTCGTCGATCCAGCCCTCATCATGGGCCCGTACGTGGCCAACGAGGACCTCCCGCTCGTCTACTCATCGGTTGGCGTGCTGCTGAACGATCACTGGCCCGCGATGCGGGATTGGGGTTTCGTGTCGAACCGACTGTTCGACGCGCTGGCGTGCGGCGCCTCCGTCGTCTCCGACCATCTACCCGAGATCGGCCCGCTCTTTGCTGGCGCGGTCTGGACCTACGAGGACAGAACCGATCTCCGCGAACGGGTGGACGAGGCGTCCAGACGCGGGGTCGATCATCAACACCTGATCGCGCGCGGGCGCGAGCTCGTGCTCACCCGACACACCTTCGATGTCCGTGTCGAGGAGATCGGTGACCTCCTCGCTCGTCACGGGCTCTTGGCAGGAATGCTTCCCTGACCTCCTCACCTGTGTCCGGTCGCCGAGTCGGCCAGGCGCGACGAACCAAGGGGTTTCCGAGCTGTAGAGTCTCGCCTCGTGCTGAAACACCTTCTTCGACGCAAGTCGGCCATCGCTGCGCTCGCCGCCATGGCGCTGCTCGGCGCCGCCTGTGGCGGCAACGGCGATGACAGCGCGGACGAGCCCGTCGGCGACCCGAACCACTTCACGATCTGGGCACCGACCCAACTCGAGCGACCCGTCGAGGGGCTCATCGCTCGATTCGAGAAGCGAAATCCCGACATCACCATCGAGGCCGTGTACGCACCGGGATCGGAGCTCAACGACCGTCTTCTCGTCGGAGAACGGCCCGACCTTTACGTCGGCACGGCGTTGAACCTGCAAGACAATGCCGACGGCGGGATCGAGTTCAACCGTACGGTCCTCCTCGGTGCGGATCCGCTGGAGCTCATCGTCCCGACGGGGAACCCGAGGCAGGTCGCGGATCTGTCAGTGTTCGGACCCGATCCGACGTCAGAATCAGGCCTCTGCCCACAGGAGGTCGGATGTGGCCGCGCCGCACGCGAGCTCCTCGAGCGAGCCCGGATCACTCCCGAACCCGACAGCCTCGCGCCCTCCGCGCAGCTGGTACAGGCCGCGGCGACGCAACTACTCGACGCCGCGCTCGTGTACCGCAGCCAAGCAGCCAAGGCCCGAGCGGCTGGGACCATCGAGTACGTCCCGCTTCCGAGCACCCAGCAGATCGGCGTCGAGCACAGAATCGGCGTCCTGGTTCCCGGTGAAGCCGCCGACCGGTTTCTCGCGGACCTCGAAGCGCAGCCCCCGAGCATTCAAAGAATTCTCGCCCGAGTCGGGCTCGCGTCGCTCGAAGAGAGTCCCCAATAGCTCGACCAAGCGAGAGGCCAATGTCACCGCCGGGAGCTGTGTGTGTGACGGGCATGCATCGCAGCGGAACGTCCTTCGCGGCGCGCGCGCTCGACTTGCTCGGGGTCTCATTCGGTGATCCTGCTCTCTTGATGCAGCCGGGGCCCGACAACGAAGCCGGCTACTGGGAGAACTCGTCGATCAAAGAGCTCGACAACGACCTGCTCGCGCACCTGGGCGGTTCATGGGACAGCCCGCCGGCGCTCGACCCCGGATGGGCCGACGAACCCGCACTCGAGGAGTTCCACGTCCGCGGAGCGGAGATTCTCGAGGCGACGTTCGGTCCTGCCGAACGCCGTCCGGTCGTCGGCTGGAAGGACCCGCGGCTGTCCCTCCTGCTCCCGTTCTGGCGCAGACTCACGCCGATCGCCGCGACGATCGTGTTGGTTCGCAACCCCGCCGAGGTTGCGGCATCACTGTGGAAACGCAACTCGATCCGGCCGCCACAGGCCTGCCTACTGTGGCTTCGGTATTTGTTGGCCGCCGTGGACAGCGACCCCGATCGGCACCTGATCGTCGACCACGCCGCCTTCTTCGACGACCCGGGCGGAACGCTCGTGACTATGGCAGATCACCTGTCGTTGGCGCGACCCGACGAGAAGGTCGTCGGTGCCGTCACGGCACATCTCGATCCCTCGCTTCGTCACCACTTGGCGTCGAACTCGGCGGGGAACGACGACGACAATCCGCTCGTGCAGCTGGCCGAATCGGTATGGAACGGCGGCGCGGTGACCACGGAAGTTCTCCCGGCCGTCGTCGGTCGAGCGATCGCGCACGGATGGCTTCGCCCACCGGTCGACACCGAGGCCTTCGATCACGCCCGCGCTCGCAACGTGGATCTCACCGAACTGCTACGTCGGCGCTCGCGGGAGCGCACACGAAGCGAACAGGCCGACGCCGAGCGGCTCGAAGCCGGGGAGGAGCTTTGACCCGGCTCGACGGCGGCGGCGCGGCATCGCTCGTCGTTCCCCGAGGGTGGGTGATCGATCCACTCGCCGTCGCGCGCCTGCGCACGCAGCTGGCCGCGAGCCCTCCAGACGTGGCTGCTGTGGTGGCGCCCACCAGCCCGCTGCCACCCGGCGCCAGCTACCGCAGCCACGCCGAGCGCCAAGTGCTCGCGCCGCATGACGTCGCCTACGCGACCGACGAGCCGACCCCCGGAGCGGTCCTGGTACGGGCCGGCATCTCTCATCGAATCGAGAACGGGAACGTCACCGTCTCGCACGGCAGGCTGCTCATCGACCCCGGCTGCCACACCCATGATCCCGGCACATCAGTGATGCCGGTCGCGAATGCGGTCCCCGAGGGACGTTCGCCCTTCTCCCGTCGACCGCTGGTCGTCTTTCTCGCCTTGGAACCAGACAGCGGCCGAGCTGTCTGGGCGAGGAACCTCGTCGACCAGCTGCTGGAAAACGAGACCGAAGCGAGGCTGGCCACGGCCGCCGTGGTGGAAGGCCGCCATCTCACGCGGCCATGTCGGCCCGTACACGAGACACTTCGCGCGCTGCAACCCGACGTCGTGATCACGCTCGACGACACGGCCGAGACGCGGGTTTCGGCGTGGTGCGATCGGCGCTCGACCGCTGTGATCCGCCACACCGGTGAGCGAACCTTGTCGATCGAGCTCGTCTCCTGGCGGATCGGGGATGCGGCGGGCCGCCTCCGCGCGCTCATAGGTGGGGCGGTCGACGCTCCCGCGCTGGCGGAGCTCTGTAGTCGGTTGTGCGCCATGCCTCCTCCGATACCGCCGGACGTTTCGGTCGATGACACGCCGGTAGCCCCACCATCTCGCGTCCGCATCGAACGCGTTCGACGATCGGTGGCGGTGGTCAGCGGTTCTCTCGATTCGGAGGGCGACGCACGACTCGACGCCTTCGTCGCCGAGGCTCACGCACTCGGCGAGGTCGCGCGACTGATGGACGCCCGCCAGGCTTCGTCGGCGGCCGAGTACGACGCCGTTCTGCTCACCGACGACGTCGACCCGCGGGTCGGCGTGTCGCTCGCCGAGACTCGGGCGGCTGCGGGGCGGAGAACGCTCGTAGATGTCGCCATGCCCGGCGCGGCATCCGAGCTCGTGAAGGGGTGCCACGGCGCAACTGCTCCCACGCGACAGATCCAAGGGCTGCTCGAGTCCGAAGGCATCGCCACTCGGTTGCTGCCGAGCCTCTTGACCCGTTCAGAGCTCAACGCGCTTCAGCGAGCACGCGTGACTCGTCGCGACGATGACCCCGTCGTGCTCGGCGTGCGGGTCGATACGCGCGCTCGAGAGCAGTTGCGTGCGCTGACACGTGCGATAGAGCAACTGTTGAACGACCAGCCATCGGTCACGGTCGAGTGGCTCGGTCCTGACGACGAACTGTCCACGGCTCTGCGCCGGGACCCACGAGTCGAGCGAGGCGCGCTTCGCCCCGTCGAGCAATGCGCCCACTGGACCATGCAGGCGTGGGTCGCCTCGGCTCAGCACGCGGAAACGGCCGGCCGCCCGGCTCCATTGATACGCAGCAGCTACATGGGGATCCCCACGGTTTTCGACGCCGAACGCCGCGGCGACGTCAGCGACGAGATCATCGGCCGCTGGTCACTCGAGGACCCGTGCAGCGCTGGCGCGTGGGAAAGCCGATTTCGAGCAATCGCGGATGACCCAGACGTGGCGCGCGACGGGCTCGAGTTCCGGGCCGAGCTGCTCTTCGGCCGCACCGCTTCTCGGTCCATCGTCAACCGGCTGGTCGGCTGGGCCAGCCTCGCGGACCGTCATCCATGAGCACCTCGAAACCGACCAACGTGATCGTGCCC
>Ga0299914_10004455_pt1 | contig 10108 bp, 13 predicted proteins | sample RVTome_10_FD_201361 | JGI IMG/M metagenome (GOLD analysis project Ga0299914, IMG submission 201361) | Soil microbial communities from uranium-contaminated site in the Upper Colorado River Basin, Wyoming, United States - RVT153D57 (version 2) ... | reverse complement strand
GCTGATGCCCAGCACTTCCGCCGTTTCGCGATAGGTAAACTCCTTGAGGAAGCATAACTCGAAGACGGCCCGCCGCCGCTCCGGTAGCTGTTGGACGACCTCCCTGAGCGTTTCCTGCATCATGGCGTACTCGGCAGCCATTTCGGGATTACCCGCCGCGGGTGTCTCGGAAAGCTGTTCGTCGCCAACGAACTTGGACGTATCTCGAAAGTGATTCAGCGCCGCGTTGTAGCTGATCTTGAACAAGAACGCGCGAAGAGATAGGCGGACATCGATCTCCGAGCGGCGGTTCCAGATCGTAATGAAGGCCTGCTGCGCCAGGTCGTCGCAGACCGCCGGGTCGGCAACGCGCCTGCGGAGATAGCCGTAGAGCAGGCCGTGATAGCGGTTAAAGAAGGAGCGGAAGGCCTCGCGGTCGCTGTCTCGAATTCGGCGCGCCAACTCGCGATCATCCAGATCCTCCTCTCCGTCAACGGCCAGAGCGAGAAGCAACAGGATGACATGTGAGAGGCTGATCACGCTTTCGTGGATTCAGGAATTCTCTGGAACGGAACGCCCATGAGACCGCCTCCTGCGGCGCGCTATAGAATATCGAAATTCCGGCACACCGACCATATCCTGGATGGGCTGCATTCGGCACGTCCGATTTCGAAGCGAAGAGGCTATATCTCGGGTCGCCGCCGTTCGAGCCGCCGCCTTCATATAGGTCGGGCATGTCGGCGATCATCTACGCATCCTGCGAGCATCTACGCGTCCTGCGAGAACGTTAAGCCAGGATTGCCTTGTGCATTCGAATGGGGCTCGCATTCGATCGGGTAATGATGCCTTTCGCCTCCAGATCGAGCTGGACGGTTTTCGCCCACCAGCCCGCCTTTGCTCCGTTTGGAAAAAGTGCCTCAGGAAGACGGGTCAGGACACGCTTTCGGATTTCGGCCAGCGTAATTCCGGGAGGCGCGTCCGGAAGTACCGTGAGGTACGCCTGTCTCATGGCTCTGTACATGTTTGCGTCAACGTTCCTGACGGTACCAGGATGGTTAACGTTTTCAACTTCTATCCGGTTGGTCGAATTCCGTGGCATGGTATCTCCAAGTCTGATGATGAATTTTTCGAGCCCTCGGCCGGTCTGAACGCGTAGTTGTCTTTCATTGCTTCCACCGTTTCTCGCTTTTAATCCTTCTTCTTGCCGTATAGGTGCTCTATGCTATAGTCGTATGCACCACGACCAATTCGACCGGATTCATAGCTTTTGCGCGTCGGCGTGTCGCGTTGGGGCATTGCTCCATCCTAACCAGGGTGGTAAATTGGCAGACATCCGGCGGACTGCTCACTCAAGGCGACGAACCTAACATCGCTGACGAATTTTACACCACTGGAGGTCACATGGTCGACGTCAACGTCGTTCTCGCTGCCAATCGCGCCGCCATCGATGACCTCGTCGCAGCCGTGGAGAGATCTGAAACTTCGTGGACCACACCGCGAGCACCGGGGAAATGGTCGCCCTCCCAGATCGTGGAGCATGTAGCACGTACCCTGGAGGAATCAGCGAACGAAGTTTCTGGGGCACCGTCCAAGTTGCCGACACTTCCCATGTTTTTGCGTCCGATTCTTAGAGCTATGCTCTTCAACAGGGTTCTGAAGACGAACGCGTTTCCGAGGGCGAGAACCAGCAAGTCGCTGAACCCGGCGAGCGGATCAGCGACTCCGGCAGAGGCGCGCATCCGTCTGGAAGCGGCGCTGGCGAAGTTCGATCAAGCATGCCACGCACGCGGTGCGAGCGGGCAGAACGTCGCCAGTACCGTTTTCGGTAGCGTTTCGGTGAACGACTACGCAAGATTTCAGGAGCTGCACACCCGCCACCACTGCAAGCAGATGCCGGACCCTACGTGGGGACCCCCCGCGAGTGCGGTGGCGGTCATGACCGCATAACAGCACACGCCGCCGCCGCTCCCACGCAGATAATTCATCCGTCCGGTATCTAACCGAAATGATCCAGCAGCACTACGGCATCGGCGATAACGCCAGAGCCGGGATCCTCCTCGGATATCTAGTTTACGCTTGAGGCCAATCGTATCTTCGTGAGACAAAATAGGCTCGGTTGGTCGGCGTTTGTGAATCAATGATGATTCGGAAGACCTGATGGCCTCTGACTCGCAGTGGCATGAGGTATGACGCCACCATCATATACGAGACATCCACATGGAACGATCACTACTACGGCTGAACGAAGTAGCCATCCTCTTACTGACTCTCGGCGCCCAAACCATGCTCATCGGTTGTACGGAACGGGAGGAAAACGAGACCGAAGCTTCGGCAGTGCCCCGTGAGGAAGCGCCCGCCGCCACCGGTCACGTGCTCTATCCTGACGACGGGGAAGTGCTCGTGCCATGTCGCCCGGGCTCGACCAGCGAAGGTCGATGGGTCATCAAGGCGGACTCGGTGACCACGGGGTCCACTCTGCTGGCCATGGGGACGCAGCTGCTGCCGGGCGGTGAGCAAATACCCGTTCATCGCCACGAGCATCAGGACGAAATCCTCTTCATCCACGAAGGTCACGCGACCGGCGTCGTGGGCGATTCGAGCTTGCCGATTGAGCCCGGAACGACGATCTATGTCCCACGCGGACTCTGGCATGGAGTTCAGAATACCCACGAGCAGTCAGTGAAAATTGTCTGGGTCGTCGCTCCACCGGGTCTTGAGGGCTACTTCCGAGCTGTGGGCGTGGATCCCGGCGCCGAATGCATCCCTCTTCCTGCTGACGAGATGGAGGAGATCCGACGTCGACACGGCATAACACAAAGGATCGAATAGGGTGGGCCAGGACTTGTACTCGATGGATGCGGATGGCAGCGACCCCCGGACAAGGGCACGAGCGAGTAGATGATTCAACGTAGAAAAGTCGGAGTTGTCGGAACCGGCAACGTGGGGGTGGCCGCAGCGTACGCCCTGTTCATTCAGGGCATCGCGAGTGAGCTCGTCCTGATCGACATGAACGCGCGGCGGGCCGAGGGAGAGGCGATGGACCTCATGCATGGACAGGCGCTCGTCGGCAGCGTGAAAGTCCGCGCTGGCACGTATGCCGATCTCGAGGATGCCCAACTCGTGGTCGTCACCGCAGGTGCGAGTCAGAAATCTCCTGACGAAACGCGCCTCGATTTGCTGAACCGGAACGCAGACATTTTTAAGTCAATTATCAGTGAGCTGGACACGCACGCGCCCGGCGCGGTTCTTGTCATAGCCACGAATCCAGTCGACATCCTCACCTACGTATCTCAGGAATTGAGCAGCCGGCCATCCCATCAGGTTATCGGGACGGGGACGCTGCTGGATACCGCACGTTTTCGAGCATTGCTGGGGCAGTATTACAGTGTGGATCCGCGATCGGTACACGCTTACGTACTCGGTGAGCACGGGGATTCGGAGGTACCGATCTGGAGCAATGCCAACGTCGGCGGCTCGCCGATCCTCGACCGCACCGTGCTCGACAGACCGTTCGATCGCTCGAAGATGGACCACCTGTTCGAGCAAGTTCGTCGAGCGGCCTATCAGATCATCGAGCGAAAAGGATACACCAACACAGCAATCGGCGTCGTCATTGCACGTATCGTGCAGGCCATATTGGGAGACGAGAAGGCCGTCCTCCCTGTCAGCGTGCGGCTCGACGGCGAGTTTGGAATCTCAGATGTCTGCCTGAGCATACCCGCTGTTGTCGCGTTCCGCGGTGTGGAATCGTTCGTGTTGCCGGAGCTCTCTGAAGACGAGCAGGAGGGCATGCATGCATCCGCACGACTGCTGCAGGAGAGCCTCAAAAAGCTCTCGATACAGCCCACGTTGACCTGACCCGAAAATTCTACAGAGAAGAGGATTACCCGATGAGCGCACATGAATTATTCGCCTACCTGCACGTCCGGAATGCCGCTGAGGCCATCCAATTCTATACTGAAGCCTTTGGCGCTGAGGAAAAACTTCGCCTCACCGAGCCGAGCGGGCGCATCGGGCACGCTGAGCTCGAAATTGGCGGGACGACGTTGATGCTGGCGGACGAATTTCCGGAGTACGGAATTCTCGGACCACAGGCACACGGTGGGACGACGGTCACGCTCCATCTCCACGTCGACGATGCCGATGAGGTAATCCGGCGAGCCGTCGAAGCCGGGGGCGATCTCGAAAGAGAACCCAAGGACGAGTTCTACGGGGAGCGCTCGGGGGTTGTGAGAGACCCTTCAGGCCATCGATGGAGCATCGGGCATAGCATCGAGGACGTCACTCCCGACGAGATGCAGCGCCGCTACACAGAGGTATTGCAGAATCAATGACGATGACTGCGAAATGCCGGCTGCTGGTTGTCCGGATGATCGGACTGAGACGAATCACACATCTGAGGACGTGGATGCTCGCCGCATGTCTGGGTGCGGCTCCGGTTGTCGTTCAGGCGCAGATCGATCAGGAACGCGCACACCGATATTTTGCGGAAGCTGATTCGTTATGCGAGCGTGACGGGGGCCGGCTCTGGGGCATATCTCTCTGCGGGCCCATGGTATTCGCAGATGCAGCCACGCAGTCGATTGCGACGAACCGCGAGGAGCCCGAAGCGAAGCGGCCGGCGGCGTTCGGATATGCCAACGCTCCGGTGGACTGGGGCGAGGAGCGCTGGGCCGCCTTCGTGTGGGCGATGATCCGCGAGGCCGACAAGCAGTCGCGGGGGCGCCTGCTGATGCACGAGCTTTTTCATCGCATCCAGCCGCAGCTAGGATTGATGGCCATGGGTCAACCCAACGACCATCTGGATACCCTCGTCGGGCGCTACTGGATGCAGCTTGAGTGGCGCGCGCTGCTCCGAGCTCTCGACCAATCCGGATCCACGCGTGTCGATGCAATTCGCGACGCGCTGGCATTCCGTTCAGCCCGCCGGGCGGCATTTCCCGGCGCCGCTGAAAACGAGCGTGCCGACGAGATTCGCGAAGGGCTCGCCCAGTATACGGGCACCGTGCTGGCGGCTTCATCAACCGTCGATGCGACCGCAGACGTGATCCATCAACTTACAGAATATCCGAACAATCCAACATTTGTTCGTACGTTCTCCTATCCATCCGGTGCGGCGTACGGCGTCCTGCTTGATGCCGTGTCGCCGGGCTGGACCCGCCGCATAAAATCCTCGGACGACCTCGGCCAACTTCTATTGCAGGCGGCAGAGATTATACCATCCGAAGATGCCGACGCCGCTGCGCAGCGCTACGGCGGGTCGGCGTTGTGGTCCGCCGAGGAGAGGCGGGATGCGGAGCGAAAAGCTCGAGTTGCTGAACTTCGGCGGCGCTTCGTTGACGGTCCGGTGCTGATAGTACCTCGCGGGCGCGGCGCGGTAGTAAACACAACCGGAGCAACGCCGATCCCGGGCGAAGGCACGGTTTTCTTCGAGTACCGTGTCACGGCAGAATGGGGAATCCTCGAATCGACAGGGATTCTGCAGTCAGATGACGGTGCCACGTTACGTCTGCCCGCCCCCTTCCAGAGCGATGGTGCCGTCATTAAGGGCGAAGGTTGGACGATCACGCCGGCTCCCGGGTGGCTCGTGCGTCCGGGACCCCGAACCGGTGACTTTCAGATCGTTATATCTCCACATCCGTGAACCGCCGCCGCTTCCTCGCCTCCGCCGCCTCTGTCATCGCCGCATCGAACACCGGGGTCTGGTCCGCGCCCCGAGATCGCCTGACGCACGTCCTGCGTGGGGCACTCGTGTTCGACGGCACCGGAGCGCCGCCGCGGGAGGTTGACGTTGCGATCGAGGGGGACAGAATTGCCGCTGTCGGATCGCGCCTGGATGCCGGCAACGTACCCGAGACGAATCTGCGCGGATTCGCGCTGGCGCCCGGATTCATCGACATCCACGGCCATACTGACCTCGGGCTGCTCGTCAATCCGCAGGCTGAAAGCAAGGTTCGACAGGGCGTCACGACCGAGGTCACGGGCCAGGATGGCAGCTCAATCGGGCCCTGGACGGACGAGCGGCACGAAGAGGTGCAGGAAGGCGTCCGCCAACGGCTTGGCGTGGACCTTCCTTTCGGCGACATCCCGGGTTTTTTCGATTGGATTGATAAGCACGGCGCTGCCCTTAATGTGGCGTCTATGGTCGGGCAGGGAACGATCCGCGGGTATGTGGTCGGACCAGACGATCGTCAGGCCACAGACGAGGAAGTCCGTTGGATGGTGGATGAGGTTCGTGCCGCACTGAGCGCCGGTGCTTGCGGCCTCTCGAGCGGACTCGAGTATACGCCGGGTGCCTTCGCCGGTACGGACGAGATCACGGAGCTTGCAGCCGTGTTGGCCGGAACCGGCCTTCCCTACGCGACCCATATGCGCAACGAGGATGACCGTGTGCTGGCGGCGCTTGAGGAGGCGCTCCATATTGGACGAATGGCCGGCGTGGCCGTCGAAATCTCACACCTCAAGGCGCAGGGCGGGCGGAACTGGTGGAAGGCGGCGCCACTCCTCGAGCTGATCGACCACGCCAATGGGAGCGGACTCGATGTCGGCTTCGACGTTTATCCCTATATCGCCTACAGCACCGGTCTGGCGAGCCTCTTTCCTGTCGGTGCACGCGACGGAGGCACTGACGCGTTCGTGGAGCGGCTTCAGAATGACGACGTCAGGACCGCCCTGGAGGCACCTGTTCGTGCGAAAATTGACCAGTTGGGAGGATGGGGCAATGTGCAGATCAGCGGCACCGCCTCCGAAGCATTATCCTGGGCCCATGGTCAGAGACTGGGCGCTCTCGCCGCCGAGCGAGATGAAGATCCATACGCGTTGCTCGTGCACCTGCTCGTAGAGGATCGAGGACGCTCCAATATGGTGGGCTTCGGAATGAGTGAAGAGAATGTCGAGCGCCAACTCGCGCATCCGCTCTCCATCATCTGCTCCGACGGGGGTGCCCGCGCAACATATGGTCCGCTTGCGGATGACGTGCCGCACCCCCGCACCTTCGGTGCATTCCCCAGAGTGCTCGGGCATTATGTGCGAGAGCGGGAGATCATGCCCCTCGAAGCAGCCATCCACAAGATGACTGCGCTCCCCGCCCGCCGCCTTGGCCTTACCGATCGCGGAATCATTCGACCCGGCGCCTGGGCCGATCTCGTGGCGTTCGATCCCAGTGCCGTCGCGGATCGGGCCACGTTCGAAAATCCCCATCAATACCCTGCAGGTATTCCTCACTTGTGGGTAAACGGTGTGCAGGTACTCAGCGGCGGCGAGCAGACGGGGGCGCTGCCGGGACGAAGCGTGCGGCCGGGCAGGTGAGTCATGATACTTCGGTATCGCGAATCTCCGGAACTCTTGCACGGATGAATCCATCCTCAGATTCAGTACCCTATGACCGACCTACAGTATCCGATCGGGAAGTTTGATCATCATGGCCCGATTTCGGACGATGAGCTTGAAGAATGGATCTGGCAGATCGAGGTACTGCCCGAGGACATGTCCCGCGTAGTTGCCGGACTGACCCCTCGGCAGCTCGATACGCCATATCGACCGGGCGGCTGGACGATCCGACAGGTCGTGCACCACGTCCCCGACAGTCATCTAAACAGCTACGTTCGATTCAAGTGGGCGCTTACCGAAAATGAACCGATGATCAAGACGTATGACGAGCAGCGTTGGGCCACGTTGGCCGACTACAGCGTCCTACCGATAGAGATGAGTCTTGAATTCCTCACTCTTCTCCATGCTAGATGGGTAGTCCTGCTTCGATCGCTTTCACGTGAGCAGCTGGCGCGGCGGTTCGTGCATCCCGTATCGGGGCCAATAGAGCTGGCGTGGAGCGTGGGCGAGTACGCCTGGCACGGACGGCACCACCTTGCGCATATAATGAACGCGGTCGGGCATATGCATTCGTAATCGAGGCCGGTTACTCCACCAGCATCTGCGATAATCGTGATCCGAGCGTGACAACCAGCGCATCCTCCAGCAGCGCCAGCACCCCGTCAGGAATTCCCGTTCTCTCGCCGGCTTCTTTCCGAATCCGGTAGAACGCCAGCGTAGAGGTGACCGCTGCCAGAGAGCCGAGCAGCGCCGCAGGCACCATGGAGCTTCCGATTACGTCGGCAACGACGGCGCCGGCGAGCCCGCCCATCGCTGCGCGCCCGAGCAGCGGCGCGGTTTCTGTCCGGGCGGGAATGACGGGCAGCTTGTCTGCAACCATTTCACCCGCAGCGAGGGCCGTCAACGCCCCGGAAACGTGCTCGGACATGAGGAGCGAAGTCGCTCGGCCCATCCTCGCACCGCGCATCTCATTCGACAAGCGATGGCTCATGAAAGCAAGAGCAGAGAGGCTCCGCATACCCGAGATCGCGCCCATGCCAATCGCGATGACACATGTTTTTTTGTCAAGCATGATTTTTCACCCGTTCAAATACGACCTCGGGACGTGAGTAATCTTCATCTTTCGAGGCAGACCCCGAGTGCGAGGATCCATTCGAACCCACCGCTCGCGCCATCAGCACGTGAGCCCGCCGGTGCCACTTCTGCTGATAGTGCCGGCCCACAAGGCGAAAGCCGAGTCCGCTCCACCACGTCGGAAAATCACCCGGCAGCCAGGAGGCCGAAATGCGAAATCGAATGAGCCCGCTGTTGTGATCCTTTGAAAGGAGGACCCATTCCGACCCTCGCTCGATATGGCCCTCGAGCGTGTCGAAGCGATACCCGAAGACGGTCTTTTCGCCCACGCTTTTCGACCGAATGGCTCCGATGATCACGCCGCCCAGGAAACGAAGAAAACGAAACGCTCGCATCTCAAGCAGGATGCGACGGTGGTGCAGCGGCGTCGATTCATCAAAATGCGGAATAACGATCCTTGCGTCGGAGAACTGATAGTTCGTGATCGCGATGCGTCCGCGGATGAACGGCCCCTCAGCCAGGGGCGGACCTGATTGTTCTCGTCCTACCACGGCTTCCGAGGAATATTTGAGCCAGTTCGGGCTTGCGTCCAGCTGGTCCGGATCGTCCGGGAAATTCCGCTCGGCGGTAGCGAGCGACTCCAAGTGCCGCCACACTTCCCGTTCCGACCAGCCACGACCGAGCCGCCAGGCAGCCATCACTCCCCTCTCGCAATGAACGTGGGTGTATCGACTGAAGCATCATCGTCCGTATCGGCGACTTCGCGTTCGTCTGCATGGATCTGGCCGATGACGCCGTCACCGATCGTATGTGCAAACTTGTCGATGAAATCCGTCCACGCGTTCGTCTGCATGGCGTCACCGGCAGCGAGGAATCCCGCCAGGTGCAGCGGCGATCTGGATCGCGCGCGGCTTCGGATGTGAAAGATTATGTCACCGCGATCGCTTCGGTAAGCGCCAAACGTGATCCTTCCGGCCTCGGGGTGGCCTTTCAGCGTGCCGAGGGTCATACTGTTTTCATCGGCATGCCTGACGCAGACTCCCACTTCGCCGGCCATCCGAATTTTGACCTTCAAAATGTCCTTTACGTTAAGCGGTTCTTCGGATTTCGATTCTCGGGAGAAGCGGACCAACGCTTCAGGCGGAAACTCGCAGAATCGTTTCCGCAGCATCTGCATCACTTCACCGGGCGTGTACTTGCACTGTCGGATGACCGCCCAATAATCTCTCTGCAACAGAACCCCGCTTCCGCGGGAAGCCGGCTGCACGTCCTGATCGCTCTGCTCCCTTTTCACTACTCGCCACACTGCTCAGCAATCGGAGAATGTTACACGTGGAAGCCAAACCTGTGGGAGAATAGGCCGTTCCGGTACAAAAGCAATACCCGCGCAACGTTACGAGTTACGGTCATGGCAACGCCCGGCGATCTCGACATCAATCCCGCACGGCAAGAGGCGGAGAAAGTCTACGATCCGGCCCCGATCGTGCGGCCGGAACATCTGGAAGATTCGCTCACGCGGATGATCGAGCAACAAACTGCGAAAGTGCCCTCCAATATTTTTCTTGCGGCTTCTCTGGGCGCAATCGGCTGCTCGCTCTATTTCTTTCTCCGTGGTGAACGTGACACGAGCATCCTGGTAGGAATGTGGGCGCCTACGCTGCTGACGATGGGAGTCTACAACAAGCTCGTGAAGATGCTGATGCCGAGATGATTCACCTGAACGCCT
>Ga0299914_10004454_pt1 | contig 10108 bp, 6 predicted proteins | sample RVTome_10_FD_201361 | JGI IMG/M metagenome (GOLD analysis project Ga0299914, IMG submission 201361) | Soil microbial communities from uranium-contaminated site in the Upper Colorado River Basin, Wyoming, United States - RVT153D57 (version 2) ... | reverse complement strand
TCCATTGTCGCTCATCGCCGGGTCAATCCAGAAGGGAGCCCGGGTTACCCTCGACCCATGGCAACCGCTCTGAGAACGGGCTTGACCGTGGCAGTGACGGGGGCGTCCGGGTACATCGCCGGGCGCACGATCGACTCGCTCCTGGCCGACGATCGGGTCGGACGCGTGCTCGGCTTCGACGTCAGTCCCGAGCGGAAGAAGCGCACGTCTCCGAAATGGCTGTTCGATCAGATGGACGTGCGCAACCCGGCCTTGGCGGCCCGACTCGAGGGGGTCGACGTCGTCATCCATCTCGCCTTCATCATGGATCCGATCAAAGACGAGTCGGAGATGAGGGACGTCAACGTGAACGGCAGCCAGAATGTGTTCCGGGCGGCCGGCAAGGCGGGCGTGAGCAAGGTCATCTACACGTCGTCTGCGACCGTCTACGGCGCGCATCCCGATAACGACTTCCCGCTCACCGAGGAGTCTCCCCTGCGCGCCAACCTCGATTTCTCTTACCCGGCTCACAAGTTGGAGACCGAGTACGTCGTACGCGAGATCCGCGAGGAGTATCCGGACCTAAAGGTCGTGACGTACCGGCCTGCCATCGTGTTCGGCCCCAACGTGGACAACGCGTGGTCGCACCTGCTCGAGCTCCCCACCTTGATCGGGGTCCAGGGCTACACCCCGCCCATGCAGTTCGTGCACGAGGATGACGTCGGGGACGCCCTGACGTTCGCGGTGTTCGAGGACATGGACGGGCCCTACAACCTCGCGCCCGAAGGTTGGATCGAGTGGCACGATCTCGTCGCGATAGTGGGGAAGCGGCAGGTCGCGCTCCCGGAGCCGATCATGTTCCAGGTCGTCGAGCGGATGTGGAGCTTGGGTCTGGCCGAGGCACCGCCGGGGTTGCTCCATTACGTCATGCATCCCTGGGTCGTGTCCGTCGAGAAGCTGAAGGACGCAGGCTTCAAGGCGAAGAGATCGAGCCGGGAGACCTTCGCGGCCACCGTTGAGCGCACTTCGACGAAGGTGCGTTTCGGGAGGACCAGGGTCGACAAGGGCCAGTTGCGCACCGGGGCGCTGGCGGGGGCCGGAGTGCTCGCCGGCCTGCTCGTCTGGAGGCGCTCAAGGAGAGCAAGCGTCTGACCAGGGTTTTCGCGGGGGGTCGACGTTCGGAGGCGTCCCGGCTAGGCTGCTGGCGCAGGAGAAGGGGTCCGCGGAGCGAAGTCAACACATCGACTAGCTCCCGCCCGAACACATTGCAGACTCGTCCGCAACGATCTAGGAGAACTTAGTGGTTTACCTCGTAATCATGTTCGCCGTGGCCGCGGCCGGTATCACTCGCCTCTGGCTACAGCAGCGCAAGGAACGCTCCCACCTCGAGACCGTGGATGGTTTCCGCGAGAGCCTCGAGAGCATCTCATCCGAACCCTTCCGGCGTCCCCGCTCCGCGCGGGCGGAGCGAGGCACCAGCAGGATGCGCTCCGACGCTTCCGCTCCCACCCCGATACGTCACACTCCACCTCCTCGGCGTTCCGCCGTCCCGAGATACAAGCCCCTGGATCCCGAGCGCAGGGCTGCGGCCAAGCGCCGGCTCGATGCACGTCGCAAGGCGCGCGCTCGCGCCGTCCTTTAAGGAACACAACTAGCAGTTAGGAGGCTCGATGGCGCGCGATATCGCGATCGACCTCGGCACGGCCAACACCCTCGTTTATCAACGTCAGAAGGGGATCCTGTTCGCCGAGCCGACCGTGCTCGCTCTGAACAAAGAAACCGGGGCCGTCCTCGCCATGGGCGACGAGGCGTGGCAGATGATCGGTCGCACCCCCGGCTATATCGTTGCGGTGAGACCGCTTCGCTCTGGTGCCATCTCAGACTTCGACATCACCGAGAAACTGATCCGTTTGATCCTGCAGAAGAGTGGAGTGACGCGCTTCTCGCGTCCGCGCATCCTTATCAGCGTCGCCAGTGCCTTGACCGAGGTCGAGCGGCGCGCCGTGGAAGAGGCGGCGCTGTCGGCCGGAGGCCGCTCCTGTCACCTGATCGAGGAACCGGTGGCCGCGGCCATCGGTGCCGGGCTCCCGATCCACGAGCCCCTCGGCAACCTCGTCGTCGACGTCGGCGGCGGGACCAGCGAGGTCGCTCTCATCTCGATGGGCGGGATCGTCACGAACACGGCGGTCAGGGTCGGAGGGTTCGATCTCGATGCTGCCATCCAGAACTACGTCCGGCGCGAGTACACGATCGCCATCGGAGAGCGCACGGCAGAGCGGATCAAGATGTCGATCGGTTCGGCATTCCCGATGGCGCACGAGGAGAAGGCCGAACTGCGGGGGCGCGATCTCGCTACCGGCCTCCCGAAGAACATCCTCATAACGTCGGAGGAGATCCGCGAGGCGATCAACGAGCAGGTGCGGTCGATCATCACGTCGGTCGTCGAGTGCATCGGTGCCTCGCCTCCCGACCTGGTTCAGGATGTGCTGACCAACGGCATCACACTCACCGGCGGCGGTGCCATGCTGAAGGGCCTCGACATGCTGATCTCTCAGGAGGCCGAGGTCCCCGTGCACATCACCGAGCAGCCGCTCGAGGCCGTCGTCATGGGGGCCGGGAAGTGTCTCGAGGCCTTCGAGAGCGTTCGCTCGGTCCTCTTGGACTCTCGCAGATAGTCCCGTAGAAGACGCGGCTGCTTAAGCTTGGACGGCATGCAGCGCGAAACGGATCTCCCCGAACCTGAAGGCCAGCGGCCGGTCAAAGGGCTGGGGCTGTGGCGGCCGGTCGTCGGGTTCCTTCTTGTTATCGGTCTCGGGGTCGCCGCGTTCTACGTCAACATCCCGATCTTCTACGCGTTCCTTCCGGGCCCCGTTCGCGACGTCGAGACATTGGTCGAGGTCGAGGGAGCGGACACGTATTCCTCCGAGGGCCAGCTGTACCTAACGACGGTGTCCGTCGACACAGATGTCACGTTCGTCGACTGGGTGACGTCTCTGGTCGATCCGAACACGAGGATCGTGATGAAGGAGGACGTTACGGGTGGGCTATCGCTCGAGGAGCTCGAAGCTCAGAACCGCGCCGACATGGAGGGCTCGAAGCAGAACGCCGAAGCGGTCGCGCTGAGCGCCCTGGGTCTCGCGGCCCCCACGGGAGACGGTGTTCGCATCGGCGCAACGGTGCCGGGCTCTCCGGCGGACGGCGTCTTCCGCAAGGGCGATCAGATCCTCGAGGTCGACGGCGTCCGCACCCTAACGACCTGTCAGGTCGGTGCCGAGATCGACGAGAGTCCTCCCGGGGAGCGGCTGTTCTTCACCATCAAGCGCAACGGAGAGAAGAAGACCTTGTCGGTCGAGACTGGTCCGAACCCGGAGGACCCGGAGGCTCCCTTCGTCGGGATCGAGATGCGCGACGTCAACTTCGAGTTCGATCCCGGCTTCGAGATCGAGTTCAAGACGGGGCGGATCGCCGGTCCCTCGGCCGGTCTGATGTTCGCCCTTGCGCTGTACGACCGGCTGACGCCGGAAGATCTGACCGGAGGACGGGCGATCGCCGGCACCGGTGAGATCGTGTGCGACGGAGGGGTCGGGTCTATCGGCGGGATCGAGCAGAAGGTGGCGGGGGCGGAGGAGGAGGGGGCCGAGATCTTCCTGGCTCCGGCGGCTAACTTCGACGAGGCCCGTGAGGCGGCGGACGAGATCGAGGTCGTCTCCGTCTCCAACTTCCGGGAGGCGCTGGAGTACCTCGAGGGCCTCGATCGAGGCCTGACGGAGTCCCACCGAGCACGAAACTGACGACCGGCGACACAGGAATACGAGCGGTCGGCATGGGACACTATCCGTGATGTTCGAGTCCTTCTTGGCAGTTCCCCTTCACTTCACGATCGAGTTCTTCGGGTTCCTGGTGGCGCTCGGAGGGGCTCTGCTGGTGTTCACGCGCCCCGAGCTCGTTCCCGGGCACGCCTCCAACCGTGTAGCCGTAGGGCTCGGCCTGGTGACCCTCGCCATCGGTCAGGTTCTTCACGGCGGGTCGTTCCTAGTGGCCGATGCGGAGCCCGTGCTCGTGGGACTGAGGGCGCTGGCCTTCGCCTTCATCCTCATCGGCGTGTCGGGGACCCTGAGGCCGGCCTCCGCGGGGGCCTTCCTCGGCTACGAGGTGCAGGACCCGCTCCCGTTCGCGGCGGCAGGTGCGGCGATACTCGTCGCGTTCACGGCTCTGGCGGCGGTGGGACGACAGGGCGGCGCCGCATACCGGCGCTTGGCCGCCGCCGCGTTCTTCTTCGCCGGGTCCGATGCCCTCACCGCGGCCGCTCCCGACGCCACGTTCGGAGGGAGTGCGTTCGACGCGTATGCATGGTCGGCTCACGCACTCAAGCTCGTCGCGTTCCTGTTCCTGGCCGCATGGTTCGTCAGCGCAGCGCGCTCGAGCATCAGGGTGCGTTTCGTGGCGTCGTTCGGAGCCCTTCTGGTGGCCGTGATCCTGTCCCTGTCCACCGCGCTCACCGGCGTCATCTCCAACAACGTCGCGTCCGGGGAGCTCGATCGTGTGAGGTCGCAGGTGCGGAACGCGGCGGAGTCCTTCTCGGCGAACGGGGACGAGACCGAGCAGCTCGCCATCGAAGTCAGGTCCCTGGCCCAGACGTTCCCCGAGATCCAGGACGAGTTCGCCGGGGGAGCGAACCCAAAGGTGCTAGCAGGACGGATCCTGGATATCCGATTGGGCGCCGACAAGAGCTTCATCGTCGTCGACCCGGTCGACCGGTTCCCTGGAGCGGCCGGTTTCGGGCCGTACGTGAAGAAGAAGTCCGGAAACGTGAAGCGAACGAGGCTCACGCGCTCCGACATGTTGGCCATCATGGGCTCTCCCGTCGTCGACGAGGTCCAGGACGGCCGGGCCGAGCTATCTGCGAGCCCGTCCAGCATCGGCGATACGGTCGCCGTCGTAGCGGCGGCGCGCGTCATCGGACGCGATGGACGTTTCGCCGGCGTCCTCGTCGCCGGCCGTTTCCTCGACGCTTTGACGGTGGAGCGGATCTCGGAGGTCGCCGGTGGACGCAAGCAGGCTCCCGCATCCCTGCTGGATGGGAAGGGGAGGGTCGTCGCCACCGAGCTTCGCTCCGGACAACTCGACGACCTGAAGATACCCGCCGAGGACGATGAAGAGCTGAGGCGATCGGGGGCCACGTCGGCGCAGCAGTCGCTCGGGAACTTCATCTACTTCACGGGCTTCGCGGACATCCTCGACGGGAACAACCGAACCGTGGGGACCCTGGCTTTGTCATCGAAGGCGACCGTTGTGACGGCGGCGCGCGAGGGCGTTACTAAGACGCTCTTCCTCGCGGCCATGGGAGTTGGCCTCGTGGCGCTGCTCCTCGCGTGGCTGTCGGGGCGCAGGATCACGCGCCCCATCCAGGCGCTCACTCTCACTGCGCAAGCTGTTCGCGAGGGGGACCTCACCGCGACGGCCGAGGTGTCCGGGGAGGACGAGGTCGGGGTCCTCGGCGCCACGTTCAACGAGATGACGTCCTCGCTGTTCAGGATGACCGATGACCTCAGAACCGCGGCGCGGGCAGAGCAAGACCTGCGCGCCCGGATCGAGACGATCATCGAATCGATGGCCGACGGTCTCGTCGCGGTCGACGCCGATCGGAACATCCTCGCCTTCAACCGGGAGGCCGAGCAGCTGACGGGGGTGAAGGCCGAGGAGGCGATGGGCAAGCCGGTCGATGAGGTCCTCGTCGCCGTGGACGCGCAAGGCGCTCGGATCCGCCTGCCCATCTTCGATCTCGCGGAGGGTTCCGTCGGCGGCGTGGCTCTGCGCCGGAAGCGCGGGGAGAGGGTCCCGGTCGCCGTCACCAGCGCGGTCCTGAAGGACGAGGAGGGAGGGGTCTTCGGTGCCGTGGCCGTCGTTCGCGACATGACGCGCGAACGCGAGATCGAACGGATGAAGACCGAATTCCTCTCGAACATCTCTCACGAGCTGCGGACCCCCCTGACTCCGATCAAGGGATATGCAGAGATCCTGTGGCGGAAAGAGGTGCCGCGCGATAAAGCGAAACAGTTCATGCGCGGCATACTCGAGTCCACCTCTCGCCTCGAGAGGATCGTCGAGCTCCTAGTCGACTTCTCGGCGATGGAGGCAGGTCGCATGGCCCCGCGTACGGCAAAGGTCGACCTGAGCGCGATGGTGACCGGCCTGAGCGATGCATGGAAGGAGCAGGCCCCCAGTCACAACTTCTCGATAGAAACCCCCGAGGGTCTACCGGCTGTGCTGGGCGATGAACGTCTGTTGCGTCGCTGCATCGAGGAGATCGTGGACAACGCGATCAAGTTCTCTCCGTCGGGCGGGACCATCGCCGTGAAGACCGAAGGCCATCGGGTGGGAGAGACCAACGACGGCGTGCTGCTGACGATCTCCGACGAGGGCATCGGGATCTCGTCCGAGGACATCACCCGGATCTTCTCGGACTTCCATCAACTCGACGGCTCCGAGACGCGCTCCTTCGGGGGCCTCGGTCTCGGCCTCGCTTTCGTGCAGCGCATCGTGGACGCTCACGGCGGTACCGTGACGGTGGAGAGCAAGCCGAACGAGGGAACCACGTTCGCTATCGAACTGCCGGGCGTCGTCGAGGAGCCTCCCGAGGCGGGCAGGGGAACATCTACGGCCGCCGAACCGTCTATCAAGCAAGACGAGGTTACGGAAGAAGGCCCCGAAGAGCCGCCTGCCACGATAGCCGGCTAGGGGCAATAACCTTGTGGGACTAGTCCGAACGGGCTATTCACAAGAGGTACGAGAAGTGGACAAACTGTGTGTATGCGGACCCGGGAGCGGCGCCGGGCCACCAACGATCCTTAGGGGCAGATGAAGAATCTAGCCATCCTCCTCACCGTTTCTCTGATCGCGGCCGCGGCCGCGTACTTCGCGTTCGTCTCGGGCGGGGAGATCGACGAGATGACTCTGATCGTCGACTCCGGCCGGGCGGTTGTGGAACGCGGCGGCGAGCGCATCCGCGTCGAAGAGAGCCAGGACCTCGAAGAAGGCGACCTCATCACCTCCGACGGCGTTGCGCATCTCCGCCTCGCCGGCGGACGAGAGGCGTTCCTTGAGGGCAAAGCCCGAGTCTCCGTCACCAACGACCGTGTGCTCGACGGGCAGGGTGGACGTGTGCGAGCCCTGTCGACCGAGGGAGACCTTTTCAGGGTCACCTTCGGCGACGTCGCCGCCAGCGCCGCCAACTCGAACTTCCGCCTCGATCTAGGTGTCGGCTCCACCCGGGTTGGGACCTACGGCGGGGTCGTCGGCTTGACGAGCGCCGGACAACCCGACCTTCGCGTCCCGCAGTACTTCGAGGCCGCCGTAGCTGTGGGGGACCTGCCCGACGACGTGCGTCCATACCGCTTCGACACCAGCGACTTCTGGGATCAGCAGTTCCTCGACGACGTGATCACCCTGGATGACGAACTGATCAATACCGTCAACGCGATCTCGGGACAGCTCCGTGGAGCCAAGCCCCCATTGACCTACTTCGGCGGCCTCGCCGGCCGCAACGTCGATTTCATGCGCCGCCACCTGAAACGTTCGGCCGAAGACCTCTTGATCGGTTTCACCGTTGCCGAGAACGCGAGGGAGGTTTCGCTGAAGCGGGCGTTCACCCGGGCCTTCAGGCTGCGCGACGACGGCGGTCGTTGGGGCCTCGTCGCTACGATCCTCGACGCGAAGGCCGCCAAGCTCGTCGCAGGATTGCAGGACCTCGTCATCGGGACGGGAGTCGCTGACGGAGACGGAGAAGCGGCCGAGACGCCCACGTTCGCTGCCGGAGATTCGGGTCCGTCGGATGGGGGCGGGGGCAACGATCCATCGAACCGGGATCCGCGCGATGACGATCCGACCGATCCCAGGGACCCCAACGATCCGGACGAGCCTGACGAGCCGGACGACTGCACCAGCGGCCCCGAGTGTGACGGACAAGACGTGCAGGACAGGATCGACGAGATCCTCCCCGGCGGCGACCCGAGTCCCACCCCTGACCAGGACAACCCCCCGCTCACGGACGGCGTCCTGGGCGGCGGGGGCGATAAGCCGGGTGGGCTACCTTAGGAAGGTATGGGGAGCCCGAAGGTACTCGTAGCTGAGGACGACCCCGGCGTTCGCATGACCATCGAGTTCGTTCTCGGGGATGAGGACTTCGAAGTCCACATGGCCGCGGACGGCGCCGAGGCCCTTCGCCTCGCTACGGAGATCCTCCCCGACATCATCCTGCTGGATCAGATCATGCCGAAGATGGACGGCAAGGAGGTCTTGGCGGCGCTCCGCGCCGAGTCCTCGACCAGGGAGATCCCCGTCCTCGTCCTGAGCGGCATGTCGCCGGGGGCCCCCGAGGAGTGGCCGGGGGCCCATTTCGTGGGTAAGCCTTTCTCCCCCGATGAGCTGGTCGAGCGGATCAGGGAACTCCTAGGGGATCCGCGGCCCTGAACTCCTCCGCGCCCGAGCCGTTTACTCTGCTCGGATGATCCCGCAGCGCCGGCCGGGCGTGAACAAGAGAGCGATCGTGATCGTGACGCTGATCGCCGTCGTTGCGCTCCTGTTCGGCTCGGCGCGTTTCTACACCGACGTCCTGTGGTTCGACGAGGTCGGCTTCACCTCCGTCCTGTGGAAAAGCCTGAGGACCCAGTTCCTCGTCGGCCTCTCCGTCGGCGTGTTCACCGCCGGAGTTGTGTGGCTGAACCTCTTCCTCGCGGCTCGTTTCGCTCCGCCGTTCGGGAGCATCCGTATCGACATAACGGGGAAGCGTCCCGACGGCCTCGACCAGGCTCGACTCATGCTGGGGCCGTACATGGGGTGGATCCGGTTCGGTGTCTCCGGATTGATCGGTTTTCTGGCCGGCCTCTCGGCGAGCTCGGCCTGGCAGCTGTTCCTCCTGTGGTCCAACAAGGTTAGTTTCGGGGTGGACGATCCGCAGTTCGGCAGGGACATCGGCTTCTATGTGTTTGAGCTGCCCTTCCTCGAGCGCGTGGCCGGGTGGACATGGTTCGCGATCATGGCCGCACTCGTCGTCACGATCGGTCTGCAGTACTTCAATGGTGCGATCCGTCCCGAGCTCGGGCTCCGCGGTGTGACGCCGGCCGCGCTCGCCCATGTCTCGGTGCTGCTCGGGCTCCTCGCGCTCGTGAAGGCGTACCAGTACTTCCTCGGCACCTTCACTCTGAACTTCTCGGAGCGAGGTGTCGTGACCGGCGCGGGTTACACGGACGTTCATGCGCACCTGCCTGCGCTGCGGCTCCTCGCGATCATCTCGATACTGTCGGCCGTCCTTTTCCTCGTGAACATCCGGGTGCGGCGGCTGGCGCTACCTCTCGCCGCCGTGGGGATCTGGATCCTCACGGCCTTCCTGGCCGGCACCGTGTGGCCGCAGGTGATCCAGCGATTCTCGGTGGACCCGCAGGAGCCGCAGCGTGAGCGTCCCTACATGGAGCGCAACATCGCTGCTACGCGCGAGGCCTTCGGACTCAGCGAGGTCGAGGAGGAGGAGTTCCCCGCGATCGCCGATCTGGGCGCGGAAGACATCGCCGCGAACGAGGCTCTCCTGCAGAACGTGCGCCTGTGGGACCCGGTCGTGTTGCAGCGGGCTTACCAGCAGCTCCAAGCGCTGCGCACCTATTACCGGTTCGAGGACGTCGATGTGGATCGCTACGAGGTCGAAGGCCAGATGCGCCAGGTTCTGCTGTCTACCCGGGAGCTCTCACTCGACGACATCCCGGATCGGTCCAAGACGTGGCAGAACCTCCATCTCCAGTACACGCACGGCTTCGGGCTGGTGGCGAGCCTCGCGAACGAGAGCACCGTCGCCGGCGCGCCGAGTTTCTTGATCCGGGATGTGCCCGGGACGGTGGCCGAGGGGGCCGAGGCGTTCGAGACCGACCAGCCCCGCATCTACTACGGAGAGGGTTTCCAGGCGAACGAGTACTCGGTTGTGAACTCGGAGCAGCCGGAGCTCGACTATCCACTAGGCGAGGGAGACGAGGAAGGCACCAGCGCGGCCCGTAACAGCTACGACGGAGAGGGCGGCATCGGCGTCGGGAACCTCTTCAGGCGGCTCGCCTTCGCGGTCAGGGAGGGCGATCCGAACCTCGTT
>Ga0299914_10004452_pt1 | contig 10109 bp, 6 predicted proteins | sample RVTome_10_FD_201361 | JGI IMG/M metagenome (GOLD analysis project Ga0299914, IMG submission 201361) | Soil microbial communities from uranium-contaminated site in the Upper Colorado River Basin, Wyoming, United States - RVT153D57 (version 2) ... | reverse complement strand
CGAGCCCGAGGACGGCCATTCGCGCGAGGTCGGGGACGGCCAGTCGCGCGAGGCCGGGGTTCAAATGCAGGGACGGCATGGACTTCCTTTCGTCTGGGGGGTGAAGCGGTCTCGCCGCTGAAGGGTCCTTCGGCCGACCCGCGAATCGGCCTCGGGCGAGCGGGTGTCGCGCGCCGGTCCGCCGTGGGCTCCTCCTGGAGCAGGGAGCGCATGGCTCCACTCGCGCGGATCTCGACGCCGCGCGGACCGTCCACGAGAAACAGGGCGGGGATGTCGGGTCGTTCGTCGAGCCATTCGAGGCCCTCCGACGGCCCCATGACGAACAGCGCGGTCGACAGGATGTCGGCGGTGAGCGGATCGTGGGCGACGACCGTCACGCTGCCCCACGCGGGCACCGGATGGCCGGAGCGCGGATCGATCACATGGCCGAACCGACCGGCCGGAGTGAGGATGGCGCGCTCCGACTGCCCCGTCGTCGCGACCGACCCTTCCGTGACCCGGATGCGGGCGACGGGCTGGTGACGGCGGGCGGGGTGCGCGACGTCCACGGCCCACGCCGAACCGCGATCCGACGGGCCGTAGGCCAGCTGCTGGCCGCCGAAGTCGAGGAGCGCCGACCGCGCCCCGGTCGACTCGAGGGCGCGGCGAGCCCGTCTGAGGGCGGCGCCCTTGCCGAAGCCGCCGGAGTCGAGCCACCCCTCCGGGCACAGCCGTCGCGCCCGCCTCTCTCGCGCCTCGAGGTCGAAACAGCGAGGACCGCTCGAGTCGAGCGCCCGCTCCAGCTCGGTCGGGGACGGGACGCGGCCGATGCCCCGCAGGTTCCACGCATCCACCAGTGCGCCCACGGCCGGATCGAACGCCCGCCGCGTTTCGCGGGTCCACGCCGCGACCTCGTCGAGCAGGTCGGCCAGCGGTGCGGACACCGGGACGCGGTGGCCAATGGGGGCGGCGTTGAAGTCGGCGAGCGCGGTCCCGGCGCGCCACGTGCTCAGCAGGTCGTCCGTTTCCGAGATCGCCTCCATGGCGGCCTCGCTCGCGCGCAGCGCCGCCGCCCGATCGGCGCCGGCGATGCGGAGCCTGAGACGCGTACCCATCACGAACGCCTCGCGCTCGACCCACACCCGATGCGGTCGATCCGCCGGAGAGGCGAGCGCCCGGGCTCCTTGATTTCCGGCGGCGGACGGGAAGGCCGTCGCGACGGGGGCTGGAAGCAGAAACAGGAAGACGAGCGAGCCTGCCGACGCTCGCCGGGCGAGCGGCGACGCGGGACCCCGGACTCCGTGTTGGGTGCGGGCGACCGGTTCCCCGGCCGTCTCGAACGCGTAACCGACGACGACTCCCTCCACGCGGGCGGACCCAGGCATCGGGAAGCTCGCCCTCGTCCGCCAATGGGCTATGGATAACGATTCTCGTTATAGAGAGTGAGAATCATTCTCAACTTCAGTTGCCAAGTATCGACGTCGGCGGAACCGCTGTCAAGAACACCCCGGGCGACCGCCGGGGGTGGCCTGCGAAGGGTCGGCCGCTCCGGGTTCCGGACGGCGAGGTGAAGGAGCGGCCGACCTCCTGTCGGCGGGAGGCTCCCGTCGCGTACGTCGAGGACCGCGCGCGCTCCCGCGGCTGCCTAGCCTCCGGGCCGTCCTCCGCGCCGGGAAGGCGGCGTCGGTCCGCGCGACGTCACGCCGGGGCGATCGGACCGTCCTGGAAGGGCGGACGGCCCGCGAGGCGGGGTGTCCCGCCCGGCGATGCCCGGGGTGATGCAGTCGCCGCCCGGGCCGGCCGTGGCCACGCCGCCGCCCGCGGAGAAGCCTCCGAGCCCGCCCGCGCCGCCGGGTCCCGTCACGCGTCCACCTCCCGCGCCCGTCGATGCGGGGCCGGTGCGCAGGATGATCCCGCGGCCCGGGCGCGCCTCGGGAGTCGCCGCGGCGCTGTCACGGGCCGCCGGGACAACGGGAATCCCCGTCTCCGCCAGGGGGGTGGCCAGGGCGAGCGAGGCCCTGGGCGCCGATGGGTGTCGCGGCGTCGGGACCGCGAGGGGGCCTTTCGAGACGGTCCGGCCGGCCGGGGGCGGACGCGCTCCGGAAGCGGACCGCACGCCGCCGCGGGTCCCCTCCGCACCACCCGAGGGGACGACGCCGGGAGGCCGGATGACCACGACGCGTGTGGCCGGATCGGGCGCGGGCTCGGGGGCAGGGAGCGGAGCCGGCCGGACGAGTCGGATCTCCGGGGCTTCCCCGAGCGGGACCTCGATGGCCCCGAAGGCCAGCACGGCGGCGTGGACCGCCGCCGATGCGGCGAGCCCGACCGCAAGCGCGGGACGCTGTCTCGAAGCCTTCATGGCCATCCGCGGGGCAAGGGGGTCCCGAATCGGTGTGCCCGGGTCGATCCGGGCACCATGCTTCAGACGATGCGACTCCGTCGTCCGTCACGCGCCCGAGAGGAGGCGCGTCGGGCACCTCCGAATCCTACGCGCGCCAGGGCAGACCGTGCCACCGGTCCGCGACCGGACGTCACGGCGACCCGTGCCACCGGTCCGCGACCGGACGCGACGGCGGGCCGCGTCGCTTTCAGCCGGGCGACGGGACGCGCACATTGCCTCGCGACCCGGTGAACCGCCGGCACACCAACCCCCGATCCGGAGACCGGCATGATCCGTCGCGCAGTCACCCTCGCCCTCGTCGCGGGCCTCGCCTCGGCGCCGTCGGCTCGTCCGGCCGCCGCGCAGGTGGCTCCCGACACCACGCACTTCGACCTCCTGTCGTGGCGCTCGATCGGACCCACGCGGGGCGGGCGGGTCCTGGCGGTGGCGGGCCACCCCGTCGAGGAGCGCGTGTTCTTCCAGGGCACCGCGGGCGGCGGTGTGTGGAAGACGGTCGACGGCGGCCTGAACTGGCGAAACGTCTCGGATGGGTTCTTCGACACCGGGTCGGTGGGCGCGATCGCCGTGTCGCGCTCCGCGCCCGACGTGGTCTACGTGGGCATGGGCGAGGCCTGCATACGCGGGAACGCCTCGATCGGGGACGGCGTGTACCGGTCCGACGACGGGGGCGAGACGTGGCGACACCTCGGTCTCGAGGAGACCCTCCAGATCGGACGGGTCGTCGTCCACCCGGAGGACCCGGACATCGCGTGGGTGGCGGCGCTGGGCGACGCGTGGGGGCCCGGCGAGGCGCGCGGCGTATACCGGACCCGCGACGGAGGGCGCACGTGGGAGAAGGTCCTCTACCGCGACGAGGACACGGGCGCGATCGATCTCGCGCTCGATCCGTCCGACCCCGACGTGATCTACGCGTCGCTCCTCGAGCTCCGGCGCTTCCCGTGGGGGTTCCGGAGCGCCGGTCCGGGCACCGGGCTGTTCAAGAGCACCGATGGCGGGGACACGTGGACCGAGCTCACCGACCGTCCGGGTCTTCCGGGCGGTCTCAAGGGCAGGATCGGGATCGCGGTGTCGCCCGCGAACCCCGATCGCGTGTGGGCGATCGTCGACGCGGCGCTCGGCGAGAAGGGGCTCTTCCGGTCCGACGACGGAGGAGAGAGCTGGACGCGGGTGAACGACGACGCCGACCTCCTCCAGCGGCCCTGGTACTACCACCATATCGTCGCCGACCCGATGGACGAGAACACCGTGTGGGTGCTCAACGTGAGGCTGTGGAAATCGACCGACGGCGGCGAGACGTTCGCCACCGTCACCACGCCGCACCCCGACCACCACGATCTGTGGATCGACCCCGCGAATCCGGACCGCATGGCGCACGGGAGCGACGGCGGCGCCTCGGTGAGCTTCGATGGCGGAGCTTCGTGGTCGGAGCTCCTCAACCAGCCGACCGCGCAGCTCTACCACGTGGTCGCCGATCGGCGCACCCCGTACCGGGTGTACGCGGCGCAGCAGGACAACACGACCATTTCGCTCCCCAGCCGCTCGGATCTCGGCCGGATCACGATGGAGGACTGGTACACGGTGGGCGGAGGCGAGGACGGGTACATCGCCGTGAACACGGCCGACCCCGACATCGTGTACGCCGGTGATCACCACTGGGTGCACCGCTACGACCACCGCACGAAACAGGTGCGGGACATCTCGCCCAACCCCGAGACGCACTACGGGTGGGGCTCCGCCGACATCAACTACCGCTTCTGGTGGACGTTCCCGATCATGACGTCGCCGCACGACCCGGACGTGCTGTACGTGACGTCCCAGTTCGTGCACCGCACGACCGATGAAGGGCAGTCGTGGCAGATCGTGAGCCCGGACCTGACGCGCGCAGATCCGCGGACGCTCGAGGAGACCCCATCGTACGGCGATCCGGAGACCGGGGAGTATTGGGGTCCGATCACGAGAGAGGCGTACGGGCCGGAGTGGTACGCCACGATCTTCGCGTTCGCGGAGTCGCCGGTCGAGGCGGGCGTGCTGTGGGCGGGTTCCGACGACGGGTACATCCACGTGTCGCGGGACGCCGGCGCCACCTGGACGGAGGTCTCGATCCCGGACCTGCCGGAGTTCGCGCTCATCTCGATCATCGAGCCCTCTCCGCACGACGCGGGGACCGCGTACGTGGCGGCCACGCGGTACAAGCTCTCCGATCAGGCGCCGTACCTGTACCGCACGCGTGACTACGGCGAGACGTGGACGCGCATCACGGACGGGATCCGGGAGGACGACTTCACGCGCGTGATCCGCGAAGACCCGGTGCGGCCGGGGCTCCTGTTCGCCGGGACGGAGCGCGGCGTCTACGTGTCCTTCGACGCAGGCGACACGTGGAGCTCGCTCCGGCTGAACCTCCCCGTGGTGCCGGTTCACGACCTCGCGCTCGCCGAAGGCGACGTCGTCGCCGCCACGCACGGGCGCTCGTTCTGGATCCTCGATCACGCGGAGCTCCTCCGTCAGCTCGACGAGGTGGACCCGGCGGCCCCCGGGTACCTGCTCCGGCCGCCCGCCACGATCCGCTACAACCCGGGGGTGAGCCGGGCCGGTCTGTTCTCGACGTTCGGACGACCCGGGGCGGGCGACCCGGCGGGCGCGAACCCGCCCGACGGCGTCGTCGTCCCATACTCGCTTCGCGAGCGCCCCGAGGGCGGCGTGACGCTCCGCATCCTCGTCGGCGCGGACACGCTGCGGACGTTCAGGAGCGGAGAGACGCCACGGGGCGGCGGCCCGTCGTTCTTCGGCGCCGGCGGTGGAACCCGCGCGCCGGGTGCCGAGCCCGGCGCGAACACGTTCGTGTGGGACATGCGGGTGGCCCCCGCCGACGTCATCGAGGGCGCCGTGTTCCAGGGGAGCCCGGCGGGGCCGCTCGTGCCGCCGGGGGCGTACGCGGTGGAGCTCGAAGTCGACGGCCGCACGTGGCGACAGCCGTTCGAGATCCTGCGGGACCCCCGTATCGCATATACGGAGGCCGAGCTGCGCGAGCAGTTCGAGTTCCTCGTCGGCGTGCGAGACCGGCTGAGCGAGACGATGGATCTCGTGCGCCGGATCCGGGAGATGCGGAGCACCGCCGACTCCCTGGTCGAGCGGACCGGACGCGAGGACGAGCTCGCGAGCGCGCTCGAGGGGCTGAACGACGAGCTCTATCCGGTCGAGGAGCGGCTGGTGCAGTACCGGGCGCGGGCGGGTCAGGACCTCATCGCGCAGCCCACGGCGATCGACAGCAAGCTGGCGCGGCTCCTGTCGTTCGCCGCGATGGCCGACGCGCCGCCGACCGAGGGACAGCGCGGGCTGTTCGCCCGGCTCGTGGATGCGATCGCCGGGCACCGCCGGGCGATCGACGCCATCGAGTCCGGCGCCTACGCCGAGCTGATCCGCCGGGCGACGGCGCTGGTGCCCTGAGATCGTCGGGCGGTCGCTCGACGGTGGGGGGGCGGATCCCGCTTGCTCCCCCCCTCTTCGGATGGATAGAGTACGGATCGTGCGGAGCCCTGTGGGGTTCCACCGGCGACTCGCGGTGTCACGCGACACCGCGGCTCGACAAGAAAAGCCGACACCGATGTGAACGAAGAAGGTGAGAATGAGTCGACATACACGACCCTGGCGCACCGGCGCGCGGCTGATGGCGCTCGGCACGCTCGTGGCCGCGATGGCCGCCTTCGCGCCGCCGCGCCCCTCGCCCGCGAACGAAATGCACCTCCAGCTCGAGCGCTCCGAGCCCGCCGCGGACGCCACGGTGCACGAGGCGCCGACCGAGATCCGGCTGTGGTTCACGCAGTCCCCCCAGATCGACGGAACCTCGGTGCGCGTCCTTCCGGTCGGCGGCGAGCCGCTCGAGACCGGCGACGCGCATCTGGCGGAGGAGGACGACGAGCTCGTCCTCGCCTCGCTGGCCGAGCCGCTCGCCAGCGGACGCTACGAGGTCCGGTGGCGCGCGATGGCGCGCGACGGCCACGTCGTGCGCGGGACCTTCGAGTTCCAGGTGGATACCGCGCGGTGAGACGGGACCGGCCGTGCCGCGGGCGCTGACGGGCGGCCGCCCGACGTGTGGTATGCGGTAGGAATCTTCTCGCGCTGGCTGGTCTTCACGGCGCTCCTCATCCTCGTGGGCGCCATCGCGTTTCGGATCCTCGTGTTGCGGACCGCCGAGGATCGGCTTCCGGACGCGACGGGTCCGGGTCCGACCGAACGGGAGGTCGCGCGCCTGGGCGCGTTCGCGGGGCTCCTGCTCGCGTTCGGCGCCCTCGGGCGGTTCGCGGCGCAGCTCGCCGTGTTCCGCGACCCGTTCGAGCCTATGCTCTCCGAGGCGCGACTGCTGCTCGGGGCCACCACGTGGGGCACCGCCTGGGTGGCCCAGGTGGCGCTCGGGATCGCCGTGTGGCTGGCGTTCCTCCTCGTCCGGCGCGGCGGTTGGGCCTGGGGGCTCGTGGTGCCGATCGCGCTCGCCGCCGCGGCCACGCCGGCGTTCTCGGGACACGCCTTCGGCTCGGAGCGGCTCACGGCCCTGGCGGTGGCGAGCGATACGGTCCACGTCGTCGCCGGTGGCGCGTGGCTGGGGACGCTCGCGGTGATGGCGTCGGTGACCGCCATCGCGCGCCGACGCGGGCGCGCTCCGACCAGCGAGCGCCTGGTGTCGTGGATCGCGCGCTTCTCGCCCGTGGCGCTCGCGTGCGCCGCCGTGATCGGCATCTCGGGCGTGTTCGCGGCCTGGCTCCACATCGACACGCTCTCGTCGCTGTGGACGTCGCCCTACGGACAGCGGCTTCTCGTGAAGGTCGGCCTCCTCGGCGTCGTGATCGCCTTCGGCACCTGGAACTGGCGGCGCTCGCGGGGACGGATCTCGCTCGCCGGCGATCCCGCCGGGCTGCCGACGTCGGTCGCGCTCGAGCTGGTGGCGGGGGCCGCGATCCTGCTCGTGACCGCGGCGCTGGTCACGACTCCGCTGCCCGGGGAGTGACCGGCTTCGGAGGAGGTGGGGACGGACACCGGCGAGCGAAGCCGGCGCCCGCCCCCGTCAGGCCCGCCGAGGGACCGGCGGGGCGCGCCCGCCTCGCGCCGTCAGCGCGTGCGGATCGCGATCGCGCCGATCCACCCGTCGCCGCCGTACCGGGCGGAAGCCTCGGTGCGGCTCAGGATGTCGATCTGGCGAACCTCATCGATGGACATCGAGCGCAGGTAGTTGACCGCGTCGGCCTGAAGCCGGTCATCGATGAAGAGCTGGATGCCCGAGTAGCGAGTGCTTCCCGAGAGGCTCGGTGCCCCGTCCACGCCGCGACCGGCGAACAGGATCTGCTCGCCGCCGGAGACGCGCTCGAAGCGCAGCCGGTGATGCCGCCGGAGGAGCTGGTAGACCGACATCTCCGGCAGGTTGGCGAGGTCCTGGGCCTCGATCACCGTCGCGGAGAACGCCCGTCCCGACCGGGTCGACTCGTCGAGCTCGACCTCCTCGGTCTCCGCCTCGCCCGCGAGGCTCACCTGGAGATCGTGCTGCTGGAGCACCACGTCGGTCGTGAACGCGATCGCGGCCCCACGGTGGCCGCCGATCGAGGCCCGGACCTGCATGTCGAGGGCCTGCGGGAGTCCGCAGATGATGTACACGCCCTCGATGTCGGTCTGGGCCGTCGCCCGCTGGCGAATGCCGTCGGCGACCCAGCTCGCCGCGACCTCGGCGCCGGGGAGCTGCATGCCCGACTCGGCGTCGGACACGATGCCGACCACGGCGGCCTCGGTCTCGGCGTCGCCTTCGGGACAGAACTCGGTGAGGGACTGTGCGCTCGCGCCGGGCGGCGCCGACCAGGCGACCGCCACGGCGAGAAGGAGTGCGCTCGGGAGCGAGCGAGATGCTGAGTACCGCATGCTGACCTCGTTGCTGGAACCAACGGACCGACCACTGGCGTCCTCGCGGACGACGCCCACACAATAAGAAAAAAGGGCCCGCCGCGCTCGTGCCGGCAAGGCCACGGCCACCTCCCGACAGGATGACGTCCCGACCTCGTGAACCCCCACGATCGCCTCTTCCCCACGCGCCGCGAGTTCCTGCGCACCGCGGGCGCATACGCCGGCGCCGCGGTGCTCGCGCCCTCGATGTCCGGTCTCGTGGCCTGCGGGCGCGAGGCGGGGGGTCGCGTGGCTCGTCGCACGGCCCGGGGCTATGGACCGCTGGTCCCGGCGGGCGAGGAGCTCGCGCTGCCCGAGGGGTTCCGCTACGTGAAATTCGGGGTCGAGGGGGCCCCGATGTCCGTCGGCGTCCCGACCCCGCGCGCCCACGACGGGATGGCCGCGTTCGGCATGCCCGACGGCCGCATCCGGCTGGTCCGCAACCACGAGGACAAGGACCCCCCCGGGGTCGCCCGTCCCCTCGCGGATCCGGAGCTCGCCTACGATCCGTTGGCCGGAGGCGGAACGACGACCCTCGAGCTGAGGATCGCCGAGGACGGCACGCCCGTGCTCGAGCGGGATTTCGTGAGCCTGTGCGGGACGATCTTGAACTGCGCGGGCGGTCCGACCCCGTGGGGCACGTGGCTGAGCTGCGAGGAGACCGCGCAGGGGGAATCGCGGGGCTGGCTCGAGCCGCACGGCTACGTGTTCGAGGTCGCGGCCGCCCAGGACGGTCCGGAGCGCCCCGAGCCGCTCGTAGCGATGGGGCGCTTCGTGCACGAGGCGGTGGCCATCGATCCCGCTACCGGCATCGTCTACGAGACCGAGGACGTGAACCGCCGCTCCGGCTTCTACCGGTTCACGCCGAACACGCCGGGGGTGCTCCGGGACGGTGGCCGGCTCGAGATGCTCGGGATCGAGGGCGATCCGGGGGCGGATCTGCGCACGGGTCAGCGGGTCGGGACCGACCTCCCGGTGGTGTGGATCGAGATCGCGGAACCGGATCCCCCGGAGGCAGAGCTCCAGATCTCGTCCGTCTTTCGCCAGGGACGCTCGGCGGGCGGGGCCAGGCTCTCGCGTCTGGAGGGCTGTTGGGCCGGTGACGACAGCATCTACTTCCACTCGACCAACGGTGGCGACGCGCACAGCGGGCAGGTGTGGCGCTACCTCCCCGCTGAGGAGCGGCTCGTGCTGGTGTTCGAGTCGCCCCACCCGGAGGTGCTCGATGGCCCCGACAACGTGACCGTGAGCCCCCGTGGCGGCGTGCTCATCTGCGAGGACGGCTCCGGCGGCAACCACCTGCGGGGGCTGACCCCGGAAGGCGAGATCTTCGACGTGGCCCTCAACATCCTGAACGGGCGCGAGTTTGCCGGCGCCTGCTTCAGCCCGGACGGTCGGATCCTGTTCGTGAACATCCAGGGCGACCTCGACTCGTTCGGCCCCGGGAACCTCGGCATGACGCTCGCGATATGGGGTCCGTGGGAGGATGGCCCGCTCTGATATGGGGTCCGTGGGAGGATGGCCCGCTCCAGGGAGCGGCCGCGGAGAAGATCCGTCCGGGTCTTCCCGAGCTTCGGCGGCAACGCCCGACCAGCCGGGTCGGATCGCGTGGACCGGGCGCCCTTGTCTGGTCCCCCGCCCGATCCGAGACTCATGCGGCGCTCGATACGATTCCCGGAGGCGATGATGACACGTTGGACCGACGCAGCCGCCGCGCCGCGGTGGGTGACCCTGGCCATCGCCGCGGCGATGGCCGTTCCGGTTGCCGCGGTGGCGCAGGACGAACAGGAAGGCGAACGGCAGGAAGGTG
>Ga0299914_10004451_pt1 | contig 10109 bp, 8 predicted proteins | sample RVTome_10_FD_201361 | JGI IMG/M metagenome (GOLD analysis project Ga0299914, IMG submission 201361) | Soil microbial communities from uranium-contaminated site in the Upper Colorado River Basin, Wyoming, United States - RVT153D57 (version 2) ... | reverse complement strand
GTCGCCGGCGCGCGCCGCAACGGCCGAGTGTGGGAGGTCGAGATCCGCGCGTCCGGCGCACCGCCCCGCACCGTGCGGGCAAGGGCGCTGGTCAACGCCGCCGGTCCCTGGGTCGCGGACGTGATCGAGTCGCTAGGCGGTCATCCGCCGCTGGACCGGCTGCGCCTGGTGAAGGGCAGCCACATCGTCGTTCCGCGCCTGTACGACGGCGACCACGCCTACTGCTTCCAGGGCAGCGACGGGCGCGTGGTGTTCGCCATTCCCTACGAGGGCCATTACTCCCTCATCGGCACCACTGAGGTGAGCTTCGCCGGACAGCCGGAATCCACCGGCGTGTCGTTCGAGGAGCGGTCGTATCTGTGCGAGGCCGTCAGCCGCTACTTCGAGCAACTCGTCGTGCCGCAGGACGCGGTATGGGAGTACTCGGGCGTGCGGCCGCTTTACGACGACGAAGCGGGGCAGAGCGCCGAGCCGGGCACGCTCACGCGCGACTACGTGCTCGAGCTGGATTCGCCCGCGGGCACGCCGCCGCTGCTCAACGTGTTCGGCGGCAAGATTACGACGTACCGGCGGCTCGCGGAGCGCGCGCTGGCGCTTCTCGGGCCCGCTCTTGGCCGGCAGGCGGGCGAATGGACGCAGGCGGCCGCGCTGCCGGGGGGCGACATTCCGAATGCGGATTTCGAGTCGTTCGCGACGGCGACGGCAGCGCGCTGGCCATGGCTGCCAAGGCCGCTCTTGCACCGGCTGGTGCGCGCGTACGGGACGCGGGCAGAGCGCATCGTCGGCCACGCGGCATCGCTGGCGGAGCTGGGCCGGGATTTCGGCGGCGGCCTGCACGAGGCCGAGCTGGAATACCTGGTCAACGTCGAATGGGCGCGCAGCGCGGAGGACGTGCTGTGGCGGCGCTCGAAACTGGGTCTGCACCTGCAGGCAAGCGGCCAGCGGGCGCTGGGGGCATGGCTGAGCGGGGGCGGGGCCGGCACCGGCTGAGCATTGCGTGGCGGGTGTCCGGCCCAGCGGCTATTTTTAATGAGTCGCATTTCCACCGCACTCATAGGGGAAGTTCATGAAAACCAGAGTTCCGCGCGTAGCGCGCTGGGCGCTCGGCGCCTGCCTGCTGACCGCCACCACGGGCCTGGCGGTCGGCGCCAACCCGTTCCGCGGCCTGGCCAGCACGGCCGACGGCTACCACACCTTCGATTCCGACATGATCGACGTGGAGAACGTCACGCAGACCGGGCAGGGCGTCTATGTGGCGGTGCTCGACACGGGCCTTGCGCCCAACTGGAAGGATTATTTCCCGCGAGACCGCATTGCCACGAAGCTGGGCAAGGGTTTCCATCAGTCCGTTTCGTTCAAGGCTCACAAGGACGAATGCGGCCTTGGCATCACCGTCGGCACGCTGCGGGAGACGACCTTCATCGGCTCGCGCGGCTCGGAGCACGGCACGCACGTCACGAGCACGATTCTCGGCTTCTTCTATCGCAGCAACTTCGATGCAGTAGGGGGCTATGCGATTCCGCCGGTCGTCGTGCGCGGCATTGCGCCGGACGTCACGGTCATTCCGATCAAGGTGCTGGCGGACTATCAGGTTCCCGCGCTGCCCCACTGCGACGATCCCGACATCCCGAAGGAGGCCAGCCTGCAGGTGTTCGGCACCGACGAGATGGTGGCCGCAGGCATCAACTACGCGACGGATCTCGCGATCGCCGGTTACCGGCCGATGGTCATCAACATGAGCCTGGGCGGCTCCGCGCTGGACCCCGTGGAGAAGGCCGCGCTCGACCGCGCGATTGCCAACGGCGTCATCGTCGTGGCCGCGGCGGGCAATGCCGGCGACGCCGGCATGGGCTTTCCGGGCGCCTATGCGCCGGTCATCTCCGTCGCAGCGGCCGGCTGGAACAACTCGTGGGTAGACCCGGCCGAGACCTTCGTCTACCGGATGTTCTGGCTGCACAACGACCTGGACTTCGTGCCGCCGCTGGAGGCCAACAGCGGCGACGTGCCGGAGCCGACGCCCACGAACGGCGGTGCGCAGATCCTGGACGACGGCACCTACATCGCCAACTTCAGCAGCCGGGAGCTGGCCGGGCAGGAGCTCGACCTCACCGCCCCCGGCGTCTGGGTGCGCGGGCCCTTCGCGGGCTTTCCGGGCTACAGCCACCTGCCCTGGTGGTCGAAGGGCATCGGCGATCTGTTCGGCAACAATCCCGGCAATTTCTTCTACGTGAGCGGCACCTCCATGGCCACGCCGCACGTCGCGGCGGCCGCGGCGATGATGCTGGAAGTGGATCCGACGCTGACGCAGGCCCAGATCGAGAACATCCTGACGTCCACGGCGATCCCGATTCCGCCGGGAACGGCCGGCGACGTCCAGGTCGGCTTCCTCAGTCAGATCTGGGGCGCGAACGCGACCGGCGCCGGGCTGTTGCAGGTGGACGAGGCCATCGGCGCGATCCCGTAACGGCACGGCGATAGCAGAGTGCATGAGAAGGCGCCCGCCCTCGCGGGGCGGGCGCCTTCGATCTGTCAGCCGTCAGCGCCCGAGGCCCGGCTCGAGGGCGGCCCGGATCTCGCCGCCCGGAAACAGCGAGCTGTGGACGTTCACGTACGTGACACCGGCGCGCATGGCGCGGATCGCCTCGTCCAGCTCGCCGGGCGCCAGGCCCTGTGCGGCCGCGCCGCCCACCAGCTCGGCGGCTGTGAAGGTGCCGGAGAGGGTCGCAGGCGGCGGCGGGCAGGCCTGCGTGCCGGGCGGTCCGTTGCCGAGGTTGGAGCACAGGAACACGAACACGCCGCCATTCACGCCGGGCTGGCCCAGGTGCAGATGTGACTGCAGCACGTCGCCCTCCAGGTCGGCGTAGCTGAGCTCCCAGGACACGGAGGTCTCGTCGTCGCCGATGCGTGCGTGGAACGCGCCGCTGGCCGCGGTAGAGATGGCGGGCACCTCCTCGTAGCCCGTGAGAATTTCCTGGAACTGCTTCGTGCCGGGACCGGCCGCCACCGTGCCTGCCGCGAGCATGGCCGGAGCCAGCAGAATTGGCCATTTCTTCATCGGGGTCTCCTCGAGGGACGGATGGATACCTCGGTAAGTACCCGCGACTGCCGCTGATGGTTCACGGGATCCGGATGCCCTGCGCCGGTCCCTCCGTGTGCCGGAAGTGCCGGCTAGCTGATCGAGAGCCGGCGGCGCTGCCAGGCGTAGAGCGGCCAGCCGGCTGCCAGCAGCGCCGCGCCCCACGCCAGCGCCGCGAGGCCGGTGGCGAGCAACGCCGCGCCACTGAACACCAGCGCGAGGACGGCGACGATCCGCCTGGCCCCGCGGCCACGACCCGCATCGAGTCTCAGCAGGGCGGCGGCACACACCAGGAAGGGCAGCAGGGTGACGGCCGTCGCCAGGAGCAGCACGAACGTAAACAACCCGACCAGGTCCTGGCGAAAATTCGCGACCACGAGGCCCGTGGCCAGCGCGCTGCTGATGAGCAAGGCCGCCACCGGCGCGCCTTGCGAATTGCGGCGGGCGAACAGCGCTGGAAACAGGCCGTCACGCGCCGCGGCGAGCGGCACCTGCCCCTGGAGCAGTACCCAGCCGTTGAGCGCGCCGTAGCACGCGATCGCCGCGGAGACGCCGAACGCGACACCCGCGGCCGGGCCCCAGAGGCGCTCGGCGGCCTCCGCAAAGGGAGCCGTCGACGGCGGGCCATCCGCGGGCAGCAACAGCACCACCGCCATGCACGCCAGCACGGTCGCCGCGGCCGCCAGGACCGTGCCGAGCAGCGTCGCTCTGGGCACGGTGCGCGCCGGGTCGCGCACGTCGCCCGCCGGCACGGTGGCGCTCTCGAGACCCAGGAATGCCCACAGCGTCAGCGCGGCGGTAGCCACGGCGGCCGGCACCAGTCCCCTGCCGCTGCGTTCGAACGGGACGAACGCGGCCGCCTCGACGTACCAGACGCCGACGAGCGCGATCGCGGCCAGCGGCAGCAGCTTCAGCACGGTCGTCACCAGTTGCACGCGGCCCGCCGCGCGCACGCCGGCGATGTTCGTCAGCGTGCAGACCCACAGCGCCCCTGCCGCGGTCGCCGCCGCCGCGGCCGGCGTTGCGGTGGATGCGGGCAGGAGCCGTCCGAAGTAGCCGGCGAAGGCCACGGCGATGGCCGCGTTGCCCGACCAGATGGATACCCAGTAGCTCCACGCCACGGCGAACGCCACACCGTCGCCGAATGCGAGTCGGGCATAGGCGTAGGGGCCGCCGCGGACCGGGTGGCGCAGCGCGAGCCAGGCGAACACCGCGGCGAGGCACAGCGCGCCGCCGGCGCTCAGTCCCCAGCCGAGGAGCGCCGCGGCGCCCCACGGGGCCAGTGCGGCCGGCAGCAGGAACAGGCCGGAGCCGATCATGTTGCCGACGACCAGCGCGGTCGCGGTCCACAGCCCGAGCTGAGGGGGCCGTTCGGCAGAAGCCGGGCTCTGCGCGGCCGCAAAACCGGTGTCGGGCATCTCAGGCGCCACTCGGCAGCGCCGTGTAGCGCCGCTGCATTTCTTCCGGCGAAACCCTCTCGATCTCCTGGCCGAGGAGCCACTCGTGGCCGAACGCATCGCGCAACCGGAGGCTGCGCTCGCCGTAGAACTCGTCCCTGGGCGGGCGCAGCATCGTGGCGCCGGCGCTTACGGCGTGCGAGGCCATCGCGTCGCCGTCGTCCACATGCGGGTGGAGCGTCGCGGAAGTGCCGCCGCTCGCCAGCGGACCCCGCACACCGAACTCGGGGATTTCATCGGACAGCATTACGATGGCCGGCCCGAGTCGCATCTCGGCATGGCCGATCCGGGCGCCCGGCTCCGTGCGCGGGAACAGCTCGCGGGCGCCGAAGGCGCGGGCATTAAAGTCTGGCGCGGCACCGGCGTCGTGCACGCAGAGGCAGGCGAATGCTTCCCTGATCCGGCCGTCGGTCGTCGTCGCGTCGTTCATCGCGGTCTCCGGATGGCAGGATGGACGGACAAAGACAGATCCGCCGAAGGTTCAGAACAGGCGTCCTCTCTCGGTCACGAATATGACCACCAACGCCGCTGCGCCCCATAGCAGATTGGCGAGGGTGAACGGCAGCACGCTGCCGTCGAAGGCCTGACCGGTGAAGTAGCCGAGCGCGGCTCCGGCGGTCGTCGTGAAGAAGCCGATCAGGGACGACGCGGTGCCGGCGATATGGCCCATCGGGTCCATCGCAAGCGCATTGAAATTGGGTGCGATGAAGCCGAACACGAGCAAGGTCAGCGACTGCATGACCATGAACACCGCAAGGGATTCCAGCCCGCCCAGGGCTACCAGAAAGTGCAGCGCGCTGATGCCGATGAAGGCGATGGTGGCACCGTGTGACAGGCGGCGCATGCCGTGGCGGCCCACGAGCCGCGAGTTGAGAAACGCCGCAACGCCGAGCGTGCCGGCGATCATGGCGAAGAATACGGCGAACAGCCTTCCTGTATCGAATACGTCGACGAAGATCTGCTGCGCCGAGGTGACAAAGCCGAACAGCGCACCGTGCGTCAGGCTCATGGCCAGCATATAGCCGACCGTCACACGCGTGGTGAGCACCTCGCGACAGGCGCTTCCGACGGCGCTCGCGGACAGCGACCTGCGGTCCTGGGGCGGCAGCGTCTCCGGCAGGCGCAGCGAGGTCCAGGCGACGAGGGCCGCGCCTCCGATGACAAGGGTGCCAAAGACCCAGCGCCAGGATCCGAACATCAGGATGATCTGTCCCAGCGAGGGCGCGACGATCGGCACGGACATAAAAACCATCATCGCGAGCGACATCACGCGCCCCATCGCGCGCCCGCCGTAGCAATCGCGCGCCAGCGAGATGGCGATGACGCGAGGGGCGGCGGCCCCCACGCCCTGCGCGAGCCGTGCCGCGAGCAGCTGCTCGAAACTTTGCGCAAAGGCCGCCACCAGCCCGGCCGCGACGAACAGCGTCAGGCCGGCGAGCAGGATCGGCCGCCGGCCGTAGCGGTCCGAGAGCGGCCCGAAGATGAGCTGTGCCCCGCCGAGGCCGAAGAGGTAGCTGATGATCACGGCCTGCGGCCCATTGGCATCCGCGACGGCCAGCGAGACGCCGATCTGTGGCAGGGCCGGCAGCATGACGTCGATTGCCAGCGCGTTCACCGCCATCAGCGCGGCGATCAATGCTACGAACTCGCCGAACGAGACACCGTAATGGGCATGTCCGGCGGCGACAGGCGTGGGGCCGGCTGAAGCTACAGAATCCGAACGCATGAACTACCGGGGTGGGCATGGGGCGGCAAGGATCGCCGCGGCACCGCGTCGCCGCGCCGGGCAGGCGCGCATGATGGCACGTATCGCGGCGGGGCCGCCGAACTCAGCTTTTCTGCCGCCAGTCGCCCGCCGCGCCGCGGTACCACCAGCCCTGACCCGCCTTGCTCACCCAGCGTTCCGCGAAGGTCTTGCGGATGTCGTCTTCCCACTCGGGGTGGCCGTTCGCCTGTGCGATTGCCTCGTAGAGCGCATCGCGGTCGCGGTTCTCCGCCTCGACCAGCTCGCGGGCGACGTTGCGCTCCGCCAGCGGAACGGCGTTGCGGTCTCGCAGCTCGACGAGGCCGTCAGCGGTCAGGCCGACGGCGCCCGCGTCGTAGTACTTCTTCAGCTGCTGGTGACGCTGGTTCATTGACTGCGTCAGCGCCCTGATCTCCGGCGTGGAGATGTCGAAGTCCGCCTGCGCCTGCGCAGCTGGCAGCAGCAGGTCGGCGACCCGCGTAGCCGTCAGCAGCACGGCGTTGCCCGGATCGAATCCCTCGAGCAGGAAGCCCTGCGGCTCCACCCCCTCCGTACGTGTCGCAGGCTGTTGCGGGGCCGGTCCCCACACGTCGTTGATGATGCGATCGGCCGCCTGTTCGGCCTGCGCGGCCGGAAAATACACGTTGATGGTGACGCAGGCGGCCAGCAGGATGGCGGCGCCAAGCCCGGCCCTGAGAATCGATCGGAACATGCTGCGGTCTCCTTCGCACGCGGCCGACCCGGCCGGCCGCGCCTGGTTCATTCGATGACGGGTCCTTCGGATGAGGTCACGCTCCTGAGTTGCTCGACGAGGGTAGGCCAGCTCACGCGTCCGGCATAGCCCTTGACGTCGATTCGCGGCAGGCCGCTGCCCTTCAGGATGACGTAACCGGTGCCGGCGGGCTCGAGCCCCGACATGTGGCAGACCTCTTTCTCCAGTCGGCAGCCGAGTGCCATGCGGTCGTAGCGGAAGTCCTCGAAGAAGCGCAGGAAGCCCTGCGAGAGCGCCGCGGCGCCGCCGCCCCCGCCCAGGCTCGCGATGTTGTCGACGGCCCGCTGGCTGATGCGGTGGGCCGAGCGGTCCCCCTCGGGCGTGTAGAGGCGCGCGTCGAAGGCCACCGGCTGCCAGGCAAACATCTGCAGGCCGCGCACGTAGCCGTCCAGGCGACCGGTGATGAGCCCGAACGAGAATGCTTCCGTTACCTGTCTCAGGTCCAGGTTGCTGAGCTCGACGTCCGCCTCCAGCCTGGCGCCGGGCTCCAGCGGCTCGGCGAGGCGGAAGTTGCGCACGCGCACGGCGCCGTCGAACACTCTCGCCAGCAGCTCACCGCCGAAGGTCAGCTCGCCATCCTGGTAGCTGAGCGAAGGAATCTCGCCCGACAGCGATCCCGTCATCGGCGGCCAGTCGAGCGCCCGAGTCAGGCGGCGCATGTCGAGCGGCGTGAGCCGCGCGTCGAAATCGACGCGGGCATTGCCGCGTGCCAGGTCGGCAACCGCCAGGCGCGAAATCTCGAGCCGCCCGTCGAGCACGGGGATGACCGCGGGCCGCGCGAGCGACCATTCGTCCGGTCCGGCCTGGATGCTGACGTCGCTCACGCCGATGGGGATGCCGTACCAGAAGCCCCCGGTCCAGCGAAGGTTCATGGGCTCGCGAATTTCGTCCCCGGCGGCCGTGCCCCAGGCCAGCTCGCCGTCCAGTCCGTACAGCGCGAGGCGGCCGGCGCGGTCGTCGAAAGAGACGTCCTGCAGCCAGACGCGTGCGGCCGCCGGCGCGCCATCGGCCACCCGGAGGTGCGCGGCGGCCCGCCCGCTCGTTTCGAGGTCGCCAAAATCGGTGCCCGCGAGCAGGGGCTTCAACAGCGTGTCGTAGGCCCCGGGCAGAAGGATCTCGCTCAGGTCGACGCTCGCCGCGCCGAGTGACCAGGTGCCGTTCGCGTCACGGGCGAGCCTTGCCGAGCCCCGTCCGGCAATCACCCCGGTCTGCTCGATGACGACGGACTGCAGATCGAGGGCCCCGCCGCTGGCGATGCCGCGCGCGCTGAGCTTCGCCGGCATCTCGCCGAAGTTGACGTACACCGGTTCCTGATAGCCCTCGCCGGAGGCAACGTCCAGGCGCGTCTCGAATGCCAGACCGTCGGCCGCGGGCCAGGCCGAGCCGTGGAGCTCGAGGTCCAGCGCCTCGGCGGCCGTGGTTCCGGCCGCGTTCGCCGCTGACACTTCGCGCAGCCGCGCCTGCCAGACCGCGCCGGACAGGGCATCCTCGCGCCCCCGGGCATCCAGTGAGAGATCGACGAGCCCGCCCACCTGGAGCGGAGGATCTGTCGCCGCCAGCGCGCTGAGCGCCGCCAGGGACCACCCTGCCGTGCGGAGCCTGAGGCTCCAGGCCCCGCCGGCGAACTGCGCATCGACGGACAGAGTGCCGCCGGCGTCGTCGCCGCCTGCCAACGCCAGGTCGAGTGCGCCGCTGTCCCGACGGTATTCGAGCCGGCCGGCGAGCGACCCGGCCCGCAGGGGCGCATTCCCCGGCTCGAGGCGCAGCGCCTCGCAGCGGATAAACCGGCCCGTCACGATGACGCGCCCGCAGCGGGCTGCGACCCCCGTCAGACGGCCGAGCGGCTCAGGCAGGTCGAGCACCCGGGCGGAGACGTCGGCGGCCAGGCTTTCGCCATCGGCCAACCGGAGCGCTATCTGCAATCCCGCGGCGCGCCAGCCCGGACCGGCCACGTCGCCGATCTCCAGGCGCAGCGCGGCGGCGGCGTCCGCGGCGCGCACGGGCAGGAGCGCCAGGGCCGCCAGCATTGTCATGCCGCCGGCCCCGCGCACGGCGGACTTCCCGTGGTTGGGCAAGATGATCGGACCCCTGCAACGAGCGGCCGCCATGATACGTGGCGGGCGACGCGCCGGCGGCGGCCGCATGCGCACGTTGCGCAGGAGCCGCACCTCCGGCATCCGCGCGGGCCGCCCACCGTCTTCCCGGCATGGCGGCGCTGCGCCGCCGCATACATTGCAGGCTGTCCGGCAGGTTTGGCAGCCAAGCAGCCGTTTGCAGGGGACGCCGGCGCCGGATTCGATGAGCACGGCGCGCAGCGGGTCAGCAGGGGCGCCAGTCAGGGTAGCTCCTTCAGCCGCACTGACGGCGTGGAGGCCTACGTTTGACGGCTTCAAGGCGCCGTTGAAGGGTGCGCCGGCGATGGCGCGCGTTCGGGCAGGTTCGAAGCTGCCAGTGAAGTTCCTGCTCACGGGCGCCGAGCCGATGGTCGACACACAGCCGGTGGATTGCACGACCCGGCAGCCGACCGGCGAGGCGCCGATCGTACTGGCCACGCCCGGCTACTCGGGCGTCCAGCAGGATGGCGACCTGTACCAGATCAACTGGTCGACCGACGCTTCGTGGAAGGGGACGTGTCGGGCAGTGACCGTGCGCATTCCTGCCGCGAGCGACGCGATCGCCTACGTGGACTTCCACTAGAGACGGGGCATCCGTGCCCCGCACGGGAAGGTCTGCACCCGTGCAGACCTGGCAGGGAACGGGGCCACCGCACAGGCGGTGCCCCCGGCCGACCCGGGAAGATGGAGAGGGGCGCCGCACTCGTTGCGGCGCCCTCATTTTCAGGAGGGCAGGTCGGTGGCCTCGGCGCGTCCATCCGCCGACATCAGCAGCGCCTCGAGCGCCTCCACGCTCACCGGCTTGACCAGGTGATGGTCGTAGCCGGCGGCCCGGGAGCGGCTGCGATCGTTCTCCTGGCCCCAGCCGGTCAGCGCGATCAGGCGGATGTCCGCCAGCGCGGGATCACTCCGCAGCTGTCGTGCCACGTCGTAGCCGTCCATGCCC
>Ga0299914_10004450_pt1 | contig 10110 bp, 7 predicted proteins | sample RVTome_10_FD_201361 | JGI IMG/M metagenome (GOLD analysis project Ga0299914, IMG submission 201361) | Soil microbial communities from uranium-contaminated site in the Upper Colorado River Basin, Wyoming, United States - RVT153D57 (version 2) ... | reverse complement strand
GCCTGATCCGCCTGCCCCGCGAAATGGACTCAATAATGTCCGGCGCCAACAGCGCGAGCCGCAGATCCGGCTTACGTAGCTCTTCGAGATATTCTCGGCGTCGCCGAGCTCGCTGACGGTGGCATAGACCCCCTCATCGAGCATCCGCTGCCAGCGCCACGCCCGCGCGAGCGCCTTGACCAGCGTGCCGTCGGGCCGCGGCTTCGAAGCCGGCCCGAGCTCGTTGCCGTCCGGCGCCACGATCCGCTTGTGGCCGCCTCAACGCTGGACCGCATGGGGACGCGCGGGATCAGCATGGTGCCATCCGCTCTCGTCTCGGTGCTCTATATCATGCCGCGACTGAACTTGCGTCCCTCCAGCCCTTATCCGGACCTCGAGTGTCACTGGCACGGGCATCTCAGGTAGGTTGCGCCCAGCGGAGCATGTCCAGCCTGGCGGTCGTACACCATACTCGGGCCGCATCCGCGCTTCGGCACTGAAGAGTTTCGAACTGCCACTCCCGGGTCATGGAGCCCGCCTGGAGAGAAGCAGGTGATTATACTTGAAATGCAATCAACTTTTGATAGAATACCCCTCGAACTCATCGCGTTTTCACACCAGAATGCAAGAGCTCAGGAGAACACGATGGAAGACCTCAGGAGGCGCTCGAGCGATTGGCTGTGGCCACCGCAGCGCCCTTCCCGCACACGAGATGCGGCCAATCGGATCCGGCAACATCGACAGACCTTCGGGATACCGCAGGCGGCGCTCGCAAAACGCCTGGATGTGCCGATTTGGAAACTGTCTCGCCTTGAACGTGGCCTCGACCCCATCCCAACCCGTCTGATCTCCACGGTCGTGGCGATGCTCACCGGTCTCCAGCCGAGCGAAAACTCCAGGATGCGATCACGCCGCCTCCCAGTTCTGGCCTGAGCGGGAACGCGGCAGGAGTTGATATCGTGTCTGCCCATGCTGTGCGCCCGAGCTGGGCCTACTATCTCCTGGCGAGCCTATGAGCAGAGCTACCGGTGACCGCGACCTCGAGGCGCGGCTCGAGGCGCTACGCCGGGAGCTGGCCGCGCTCATTGTTACGCTCAGCAACGTTGGTCGGCGGATTGAGGACCTGGCCGATGAGCTACGCTCGCGGCGCCAAGCGGGTAATGTGGTCGCGCTCGACCGGCGACAGCGCGGCAAGAGTCGTGATGCCGTAACGTGAGTTGATGGCAAGCTAAACACAGCGCTAATGGCGAATGTTTGCGACCTCGCTCCTAAGCCGCCGTAGGCGGGCGCGTATCTCGCAGGGTCTCCCTTGAAGGCGTCGAGTCACAGGGCTTCGATCCGTGGTCCAGTGGCTCGATGAGCAGGCCGAGCAGAACTGACTCATAGCATCCGGCTGGGTAACCCTCCGCGCACGGTTTGAGAACGGCATCAGGGACCTGCAGGCACAGCTATCGAGGGCCAGGCTCGTCTGGGCGACGATGCGCTTGCGGCACCCCCGTGCTGAAATGCTCGGGGATCCGCACGCTTGGCGTGCTGCCGCCGAGCCGGGGTCTCGATGCTGCCGCGACCCTATCCCACGTTGTGATCGTCCATCACGCACGCGGGATGGGGGGTGAGCGCGTCCGCGAGCGCCACCCTCAGCTCCTCGGTTCGCACCGGCTTGATCAGCCGCCGCTCGCTCCGGAACTCGTCGGGCAGCGCGGCCACATCGCCGTAGCCGGTCAGGAACACGAACGGGACGCCGCGCCGCCGCAGCACCTCGGCCACGGGAAACACCATCTTACCATCGAGGTTGATGTCGAGTACGGCCCCGTCGAGCCTCTCCCGCTCGGCCAGGGCCAGTGCCTGCTCCAGCCGCGCCGCCGGCCCGACCGGCTCGATCCCGGTACATCGGAGCAGTTTGTCCAGCTCGAGCGCGGCCAGCAACATGTCCTCGACCAGCAGGATGCGCCGGCCGACCAGGGCGCCCGTATCCGAGATTCGACGCGTCGCGTCGGGGGTGGTGGGACCGTCCGGCGTTGGCTCCGCCGGGATCGCACCGGTCAGCGGCAGCTCGATCGCACAGCGCAGCCCTTCTGGCCGGAAGTCGAATTCCGCGCTGCCATCGAGCTCGTGGGCGAGGCTCCATTCCACGAGCCGTGTTCCGAACCCCCGTCGGCACGGCGGCTTGGCCGCCGGGCCCCCTTCCTCCGCCCACGTCAGGACGAGGCGCCGGGGATAGCCCGTACGCACGCGCCAGCACACGGCGACGCGGCCCTCCGGCATCGACCAGGCGCCGTACTTGGCTGCATTGGTGGCGAGCTCGTGCAGCACCATGCCGAGCGCCTGCGTCGTCCGCGGCTGAAGCAGCACGTCCGGGCCGAATAGGTGCACCCGCCCGTCGTAGGCCTCGAGCGCCGCCCCGACCAGCCGCCTGAGGCCGGCGCCCCGCCAGCGGCCCTGCGCCAGCAGGGTGTGCGTCTGGGCGAACGCCGCCAGCCGGCCGAGGAAGGCGTCGACCCGCTCGCCCTCGCCCAGGGTCTGGCGCGCCATGGACTGCACCGCCGCGAGCGTGTTCCTCACCCGGTGGTCCAGCTCCGCCATCAGCAGCCGCTGGTGCTCCTCGGCCCGCTTGCGCTCGGTGATGTCGCGGCTAACCTCGGTGTAGCCCCGAAGCTGGCCCTCCGGGCTGTACAGGGGCCTGAGGGCGATGTGGGCGAGGAACGCCGTGCCGTCCTTGCGCACCCGCCAGCCCTCCCCCTCGAACCGGCCGGCCTCACGTGCGATCCGCAGTTCCTCCTCTGGCTTGCCCCTGGCCGCCTCCTCCGGGCGGTGCAGCACCCCCGCTGGGGACCCGAGGATCTCCTCCTCGCGCCATCCCTTCAGCCGCTCGGCACCCGCATTCCAGCTCGCAATCCGGCCCTCGGGATCGAGCATGAGGATGGCGTAATCGTGCACGCCCTCGATCAATAGGCGCAACCGCTCCTCGCTCTCGCGGAGCCGTTCCTGGGCCGCCCGTGCGGCAAAGTGCTGGTCAATGAGAGACCAGATGAGGCCGAACGACAGCAGCGTAAAACTCGACCCGGCGGTGATGGCAGCCAGCAGCTCAGGTGGGATCCCGGGATCGACATCGACGGAGGCCATGGCCGTCGGGGCAAAGAAGGCTGCCGCCATGGCCGTGTAGTGCATGCCGCAGATGGCGGCTCCCATCACCCCCGCAGCCGCGGCTTTATGCCAGAAGACGCGGAGCTTGAAGGCGAGCCACAGGGCGGCGACGGACGCCGCGATCGCGATCAGTACGGACAGAACGAAGAGTGCGGGGTCATAGGCGATCGTCGCCCGTGCACGCATCGCCGCCATGCCGATGTAGTGCATCGAGGCGACGCCGAGTCCCATGAAGACACCGCCCATGAGGAGACCGGTGAGCTTGCCGCCCCCGCCGATTACCGCCGACAGCCCGACGCCGGTCACGGCCACGGCGACCAGGAACGACAGAAGGGTGAGCCGGGCATCGTAGCTGACCGGCATCCCGAGGTCGAAGGCCAGCATAGCGACGAAGTGCATCGACCAGATCCCGCCGCCCATCGCGACCGCGCCGGCGGCAAGCCAGCTCGCCCGTATGCTGCCCTCGGAAGCGTGTGCCCGACCTGTCAAATCGAGCGCCGTATAGGAGGCGAACACGCTGAGTGCCACGGAAAGGATGACGAGCGCGGGGTCGTGGCTGCTCGTCAGGTGCGCATGGGACTCACTGGCGAAGGTGGGCAGGAGGCGGTCGGCATGGCGCCAGATCAGCGCGGCGCCGGCTGCTGCTACGGCCGCGCTCGCGAAAGCGAGCAGATCCAGCATCGGGGCACGCCGCACCAGTAAGCGTCGCATCGCCGTGAGCGCCTTTTTTCCTCGCATGGTTACGGCCGGGAAGCTCGACCGACGACGGCCCGCGCCGCAACCATTCTCGCCCTACGGTACAATGATTTAGGCTCGTATTCTACTGTTTTGGACGTTCCGAAAATCCACGCGGCCACTGCGGGGCGCTCAGGATCTCTCCTGTGGAGATCACGACCGATCAACTATCGCGTTCATACAATCTATGATATACAATGCGAGATTGGGTTGTCGTGCCGGAACTCTCCGGCGCCAGCGGCGTGCGCTTCGAAGCACGCGGTCAGAGGATCGCTGGGGCCGGGGATCTGCGGAGGCCAGCGGTGGCGTCAGCATCGGAGCATGCCGAGGTCGTCCCAGATGGCTTGGCCGGCGATCTTCAGGACTCTGCCGCGGCGCGTCTTCTTGGGATCGGTCCAGGTGCTGTTGCGTCCAGTCGCTACGGGATTTGCGGACAGGCGGTTGAACTCCTGATTATCGGCCTCGTCTATTTCGTGTTCGCGAAAGCTGGCTTGGCACTTGCATCGATACACCCGAGCGCCACCCCGATCTGGCCGCCCACCGGGTTGGCGTTGGCAGCTGTCATGCTATGGGGCTACCGCATCTGCCCGGCGATCTTGGTGTCGGCCTGGGCCGCCAATGTGACCACGGCAGGTTCCGTCTATACGTCGTCGGCGATTGCCCTGGGCAATACGCTGGAGAGTGTCGCTGGAGCCTACCTGATCAGTCGCTGCTCCAGCGGCCTCAGGACCTTCGATACGCCCGCCGGCGTAGCCCGTTTCGTCACGATCGCAGCACTGGCCGCGACGCCCATCAGCGCCACCATCGGTGTCGGCAGCCTGACCCTCGCAGGCTTCGCCGACGGAGCAAGCTTGGGTTCCACCTGGATGACCTGGTGGCTGGGGGATCTCGCCGGCGCGCTCGTCGTCACTCCGGTCGTTGTCCTGTGGGCGACGAGCCGCCTCGGGCGGTTCAAGCGCGAACAGTCCCTGCACACGGGTGCGGTGTTTGCTGCGGCCATCGCCGTAGGCATCATCGCGTTCAGCCCGCTCATCGCGCAGTCGGTGAGCAGGGCGCCACTAGGGTTCTTGGCCATACTGCCACTGCTGTGGGCCGCTCTGCGCTGCGATCAGCGGGATACGGCGACGGTCGCACTGCTTCTGTCCTGCTTTGCCGTCTGGGGCACGATGGCGGAGCAAGGATCGTTCGCGCGCGGAACGCTCAACGAATCCTTTCTGGTGCTGCTCATGTTCATGATCAGCACAACTGTCCCGAGTCTTGCTCTGAGCGCTGACGTCGCCGTACGCAAGCGCACCGAGCAGAGTCTTCGCCAAGCGCATGCGCGACTGGATCGCACTGTCCAGGAGCGAACGGCGGCGCTCGAGGAAGCCCGACAAGCATTGCATCAGGCGCAGAAGATGGAAGCGCTGGGTCAACTGACCGGCGGAATCGCCCATGACTTCAACAATATTCTGACCGTGATCACGAGCTCGCTCGAGGCGCTGCGGACCTCGGTCAGTGCGGGTGGTCAAGCGCCGCAGCGGGTCGATCGGGCCCTTGAGGCCGCCCGCAACGGTGCCTCGTTGATCCAACAGATGCTCGTGTTCGCTCGCCGGCATCCGCTTCAACTGACACCTTCGGATGCCAACGCGATCGTCACCGCCTCCTTGCGAATGTTCACGCGCAGCTGTCCTGCAACGATCAAGGTCCATACGGATTTGACTTCGGATCTTTGCCCGGTGCTGGCTGATCCGACCCAGCTGCAGACGGCGATCTTGAATTTAGCGGTGAATGCGCGCGACGCTATGCCTAGCGGCGGCATCCTGACGATCAGCACCAGTCTTTCCTCGGCCGATTACGTGTGCATCACCGTCTCGGATACCGGAAGCGGTATGACCCCGGAGATCTTGGCGAGAGCGTTCGAACCGTTCTTCACGACCAAGGAGATCGGCAAGGGCACCGGTCTGGGGCTCAGCATGGTGCACAGCGCCACACGGCAAATGGGCGGCGAGGCGGCCATCGAGAGCCGGCCGGGTGCGGGAACTACCATCCGGCTGCTCCTCCCGGCAGCGGCAGTCGCGTCGTCAGATGAAGCGCGACACGCGGAACTGGCGCCAACAGTTCTGAGGACGCAGGCAGAGCCGACGAGCGTGCTCTATGTCGAGGACAATCCGCTCGTCAGCTTTGCGACAGTCGATCTGCTGAAAGATGCCGGTTACGCCGTTCATACGGCCCCGGAGGCGGAGCGCGCGCTGGCGCTCCTCGACAAGCACCCGGAGATCGAGCTGTTAGTCACCGACATAGGCTTGCCGGGTATGAACGGCGACGACTTGGCCGCCGAGGCCCGCCGACGGCGACCCGATCTCAAGGTCCTTTTCGTCAGTGGCTACGATCGCACCCGATCCACGGCTGAGCCTGCTGAGGGCCCGTACACGAGGTACCTTGAGAAGCCTTACCAGGAGCGCGACCTGTGCGAAGCTTTACGGCAGCTCTCTGGTGCTGGTGAGAGCGACGCTGGCCAAGCGCTGCACCGTCGCGTCGACATCAGCTGAAGACGCAGGGACCGAGCAGGATGTCCGCTCGTTTCGCTGACACGGCCTAAGCGAGCGCCGTGGCCGGTTAACGGACTTGGTCCTCGCGCCCACGAACGCAGGCCAACGGCACTAGCTCACGCTGCTTCTCCCACTCAACCGGGAACGGCTGCATCAGATCCGCCAGCTGCGATGCCTGGCGCCCGTCGAGGATGTGTCCACGATGCGACTGAACGGCGAGGCAGCTATCGATCTCGCGCTTCATCTCGTGTCGGCGGTGACACGGATGAGAGCGAGCCCAGCTTCGACCGGAACGGGATTGCTTTCGTTCCCAAGGCCGGTACCGCGCGGATCGATCTGAACGTGGGGTGAAGCGGCTCGGCGCACCAGAAGTGGTGAAGCAGTTCACAGAACCCGGCGGCGAGAAAGGGCAGCCGGTGTCGGTGATCACATCGCCGAAGCGCTGACAAGATACTCCAGGCGCCGGACGAAACTCGCGTCCAGTTGATCCTTGTAGTAGTAGCCGACCGCCCCGACCTCGATGGCGCGGGACGGTTCGACGATGTCATCTTCGTCAAGCAACACCACGATCGGTCGGGCAGCCGCCCGATGCAGCAGATCGCGTTTCGCCTCAGGCTGAAGCCGATCCCAAAAGTGCAGCTCCATCAGCACTGCGTCAACTGTGCGCCGATCGAGATGCCGGACCGCCCGCGCAAGCGTGAAAGCACAAAGCACGTTTGGAAGATCTGAAGCCTCACTCAACGCCGTCCGAATCGGTGTAGCAGTGCTCCCGTCATGGTCGAGCAACAGGAGAATGCACAGAGCCTTCCGCTGCGCTGCCCGCGAATCGAACCGCGCCACAGATGGTTCTGCCGCCGCCATTCCTCTGATTCTGGCCACTCGTGCGCCCGATCGACCATCCCCCTGCTCCAGCACCCGACTGCGCCTCGCAAACCGGCTCAGGCGCCAGGCAACTCTTCGAGTCGTGCAATGAGCTGACGCAACAGCACGATCGCGCTGGCGATCGTCTCGGCGTCCTGTCCCGCCAAGGCTACGAGGAGATGCTCCTCGATCTCTTTGGCAAGCGCCAGCGGCGGCGGGGTGACCCGCCATGTGCTCTCACATGTCGCCGTGACTCCCGTGTTCATGGCGCACTGAGTGCGCCGGAACACAGCCCACATCGGCCGCCACACGCCGCGCCTCGACAGGCGTGTTGTTGCCCGTTGCTTCCAGCAGCAATGATCTTGCGCCTCAGTTGCGTTGCCCTCTGGAGACCGCCGAGCAAGCGCAAACAGCGCAGCTCGCTGGCGGTATGGCACGGATGATTCGGTAAGGCGTTCCATAAGTTGGCTCTCTTACGTCACAAGTTCCGGGGGAAGCCGATGCGCGTTTTGGCCGTGGTGGTGATCTGCACATCCTTAACCGCGTGCGGTGCAGTTGCGCTGCCGTTCAGAGTGACGGCGGACGTCGCACGAGTGGTCCCCATGGCCGGGGACGTTGTCGCTGCGCCTTTGGACGCCACCGGCGACGCGATCGATTGATCCAGGACCTTTCACGAATTTCCCTCAGGGCGCGCCGGGCAGCGCGTCCAGAGTCTTACCGCGTTCCCGGGGATGGGTACGGGAGCGGCGTGGCAGCTAGCCAACCAGAAGGTGCGGCCGATCAGGCAGCGCTGCTCTTCCCAGCTCGCCGGCAGCGGCCGCTCCAACCGTTCCCAGCGTCAGCATGGCGTCCGAACGTCCCTCAGATCGGCTGCATGGCGATATCGAGAGCGAGCGCCTTTGCGCCTGAGCGGTTGCCTCGCGGGGTGAGCTACTTGCCTTCCCGACAGACGATCGGCACCGCTCTCAGAAGCGCCGCTGCAGGCTCCGGAGCGGCAGTCGCCCGACGAGCCACCAGAGCGCGGCGCAGAGGAGCACGACGAGCCCGGCCGCGATCAGCAGCCAGGCAGGCGAGGGCTGCACGAAGCCCGGCCAGGGCCAATTCACGAAGCGCAGATCCGACATGCGCTCGAGCATCCAGTGCCAGGCGGTGTGGGCGACCAGCGCGGACATGACGACCACGCCGACGCGCCGCGCCTGTGGCTGTCGCAAGAGCGCCGTGAGGATCGGCAGCACGACCAGCAAAACCGCCAGCTGGCCGAGCTCGACGCCGAGATTGAAGGCCAGAAGCGACAGGAGGACATGCGCGCCCGCGAGCTGCAGCTCCTGCTGCAGGGCGAAGGAGAAGCCAAAACCGTGGATCAGGCCGAACGCGCCCGTGATGAGCCACCGCCAGCGCAGGCTGGCGAGCGTGCCGGCACGGAGCCACAGCACGATCACGTTCTCGACCGCCATGTAGACGATGGACGCGGCGATCAGCGTCTCGACCAGAGGGGGAAACCAATTACCGGACGGCACGAAGCCGGTCGCCGCGGCGATCAGCGTGATCGAGTGCGCGACGGTGAACGAGGTGATGATGCCCACCAGCGTCCAGAACTGCCGCAGTCCGAATGGCAGCACCAGGCAGAGCAGGAACAGCAGGTGGTCGATCCCGTCCAGGATGTGGTCGAAGCCGAGCTGCGTGAAGGTCCAGGCGGCGGCGAACCAGCCGGGATCGAGATCGAGCCAGCCATGTCCGCCATGGACCTGGTAGGTTCGCGCCCCGCCGTCCGCGGGCAGGAAGTCGACGATCAGCTTAACCCGGTCCCCGAGGCCGCCGCCGAAACGCATGTCGAGCGCGAAATCGGAGTCCGCCGAGGCGATCGGGTATCTCAGGTGAACGTCGAAGTAGCCCTGGTTCCAGAACACGTTGGTGGTCGGCGGCAGCGGCGGGTCGGCGATATGTGCCCGCGCCTGCTCGTACGAGCCGAAGGCCTCCTCGGACGGCAGGGAGATCCGCATCGCCGCGTGATCGGGCACCAGCCGGGCGCCGTTCTCATGCAGCACGAAGTCGCGCGTGACCGCGCCGACGGCCCGGGTCATTCCTTCGTCGACCCGCTCCAGGTCGAGATAGCCAGGCCCCCGCTTGGGAAGGTTTATGTTGAGAAGCATCTCGAGCGGGAGGCGGACCAGAAAATTAAGGTGCTCCTTTTCCGGCTTGACGAACCCCCGCACCCGCACCTCGTTGGGAAAGTCGTGCGCTGCGAGGGACGCGGGTAGGAGCACGGCGCCGAAGATTCCCGCGAGGGCGAGCGCCGCAAGCGTGCGCTGCGGGCACCAGGACGCGAGTCTCATCTGTTGGTCTCCCGACGCGGTAGGGGCTGCGCGAGATCACGACCGAAGGCGAGACGAGCACCCCCCGGCCGCTGCTGCGTCCGGGGGGCTTCGCGATGGCCGCTATCGAGCGGTGAACCCGACGATGCGACCGAGGATGCTAGCTGCGGCAGCCGCTCGGGCTGTCTTCGACCAGCGTGAACTTCTGAGCGCGCTTTCCGGTGTCGACCTCGGCGGTGTAGATGTTGCCATCCGAATCGGTGGCCACGTTGTGCACCCAGTGAAACTGGCCGGCGTTGCGGCCGTTCGTACCGAAGGACGACAGCAACTCCAGCTTGCGGCGATAGATGTTATCGACCACCTGGTTGGTGCCGTCCGCGTTGTGCAGGCAGCTCTGCCGCCGGTCGGTCGAGGTATCGAGGTCCCAAACCGAGCCGTTGCTCAGCGTGTCCGGACGAATGAACGCCTCGGTGATGAAGCCGCACTCGCCCTCTTCGCCGCCCGGATTGCTGCATTCGGCGCCGACGTCCCCCGCGTCGAACACCTGG
>Ga0299914_10004449_pt1 | contig 10111 bp, 10 predicted proteins | sample RVTome_10_FD_201361 | JGI IMG/M metagenome (GOLD analysis project Ga0299914, IMG submission 201361) | Soil microbial communities from uranium-contaminated site in the Upper Colorado River Basin, Wyoming, United States - RVT153D57 (version 2) ... | reverse complement strand
CCTTCGTCGCTGATCGAGTCAGCCGAGATCGACGGCGCCGACCACTTCAAGATTTTCACCCGCCTCATCATCCCGCTCTCGATGCCGGTTCTGGCTGCTTTCGCCACTCTCCAGTTCCTGTGGGTGTGGAACGACTACTTGGTCGCCCTCGTGTTTCTTGGGGTGGCCAACCCCGACAGCACCGTCCTCACCGTCGATCTGGCCGCCCTCAAGGGAAGGGGCGAAGGCGCCCTCAGCCTGATGCCCGCCGGGGCCATGGTGAGCATGATCCTGCCGCTGGTGGTCTTCTTCGGCCTCCAGAAGTTCTTTGTGCGTGGCCTCACTGCCGGCTCTGTCAAGGGCTGAAGCGGCTCTGAGCATCAACGAGAGCGAAGCGTCTCGGCGGCGCAACTGGCTAGCCCTGGCCTTGGGCACGATCGCCCTGACCGTGAGCTACTTCATCTACGCCGCGGCATTCATTACGCCCGACGGGCAAGAGGGCCCCGTCATGGACCCGTTGCTTGTGGGACTCGCCGTGGCCCTCGCGCCTTTCGTCTTCGTAGTAGTCGGGTTCGTGTCGCGGAATCCGCGCGCCCCCAAGCAGGTTCTGCTCGCCATGGCCCTCCTGCTGCCAGTAGCCCTGAGCATGGGGCTTCTCGCCCCGGTGCTCGGAGCCTCCGCCGGATTCGCGGTCGGCATCGCCGTGGTCCTCAATCGCCCCGGCCTCCCCGACGTGATGCGCAACCGGATCATTGCGGTGCTGCTGACCGCGGTCTACACCTTCGCCTTGCTGGTGTTCATCAAACCGGCCGGGGTTTTCACCGGAGCGCTCCTCCCACCGATCGCGGTGGGGTTTGCCGACGAGTTCACTGCCTGGGCGGCGGCTCGGCGCCGTGATGGGTAAGCCGCTTGTGATGGGCGGTTGTGACGATGGCCGTCAGGGGAGGAGGTCGGAGGCGATGGCGGCGACGATCGCCCGAGCGCCCGAGCGGGCCCGGCGGACGGTGAGGTCGAACTCGGAGTCAGACAGGCCGTACGGGTCGGGCATCTCGGCGCTCTCGGCATCGGGGTCGAAGCTGCGATACAGGTGCATCCGGTCGGCCAGCGCGGGAGCCACCCTCCGCAGATCGCGCAGGTTGGAGCGGTCCATGGCGAGGATGAGGTCGTATTCCGCCAGATCGGCGGCGGTCTTGACCTGGCGTCCCCGACCGTCCACCACCAACCCGGCACGGTCGCCCGCCAGTCGCATTTCGATGTTGGGCGGGTCGCCAACATGCCAGGCGCCGGTGCCGGCCGACTCGACCACGATGTCGACACCCGCTGCAGCCGCCGCCTCGCGCAAGGCCGCCGCCCCGGCCGGCGACCGGCAGATGTTCCCCAGACAAACGACCAGGAGGTGGGGGATCATCCCCCCGTTCTCGCGCCACATTCAGCGTTTACCGTCTGGGATTGTCGCGCGAGAAGTGGAAATGCGCTCCTCGGCCAGGGCGACATAGGCCGGGTCGGTGTCGAATCCGACGTAGTGACGTCCGGTGGCGACGGCCGCCAGGGCAGCGGATCCCGAACCCATGAACGGATCGAGGATGAGGTCGTCTCGATAGGTGTAGAGCTCAATGAGACGCCGGGGAAGCTCGACGGGGAAGGGGGCCGGGTGGCCGACCCGGGTCGCCGATTCCGCCGGGATCTCCCAGACGTCGAGGGTGGCCTCGAGGAACTGGGCAGTCTCGATGGTGGGTTCGTGAGGCAGGCCGAGTTCTTGACGACGCCGCCGGGGAAGGGCGCGGTCGAACCGTCCTTTGGAGGCGACCAGCACCCGCTCGGTGACGTCGCGCAACACCGGGTTGGCGGGTGAGCGAAAAGAACCCCAGGCGCAGGAGCCTCCGGCTCCCCGGGCCTTCTGCCAGATGATCTCGCCCCGCATGAGGAGGCCGAGGTCGTCTTGGAGGATGCCGATCACGTCCGCCGAGAGCGAGCGGTACGGCTTGCGTCCCAGGTTGGCGACGTTCACGGCCACTCGTCCGCCCGGCTCCAGCTTGTCGACGCACACCGCCAACACGGAGTGGAGTTTCTCCAAATAATCGATGTAGCTGGCGGGGACGTCACCGGCTCCCAGATTCTGCTCGTATTCCTTGCCGGTGAAGTAGGGAGGCGAGGTCACGACCAGGGCAACCGACTTGTCGGTCACCTGGGCGTCGGTCATGGCGGCGGCGTCGCCGCAGAAGATCCTGTCCCGCGTCGCCGGGGGGCGGACCTCGGCGTCGTCGGATACCTCGGGGGCGTGAAAACGCGAATAGAACCCGGTGGCGTCATGGTTTTCCCGCCGGCCGCTGCCGAAGGCACGGGTACGGGTGGCGCCTCGGGATGGCCGGGAGGGCGTGGCGGCGGGATCGACGGGGGAAGTCACGGCGTCAGGAACCCTACCGAAGAGGCGACTCCATTTCCCGGCAAATGAGCACCTCGGGGACGCACTGTGGTGTTCATATTCTGGCGCGTGCATTAAGCTTGCAATTGCAAGCAAGGATCCCCACTAAGTCGACAGAGGAGACAGGAGTACGTCGTGACGACCGAGATCTGGCGTCCGGCGCTGACCGGCCGGTTCGAAATCGACGGCGAAGAGCTGGAGTTGATCCCACTCGGCGCCCGCCATCGGCAGGTCTTGGCCGACGGTTTCAGCCGCCTGTCGGAACGGTCGCGCTTCCTGCGCTTCATGGCGCCCGTCTCAGACCTTTCGGCGTCGGAGCTGTCCTATCTCACCGAACTCGACCTGGTCGACCGCTTCGCCTGGGGGCTGTTGGTGGAGGGCCTTCCGGCGGCCGTCGGCCGGTATGTGAAGACAGCCGCCACGGAGGCCGAGGTCGGTATCACGGTCGCTGACGAGTACCAGGGCCGCGGCCTGGGCAGGCTGCTGGTCGAGGCGCTGGCGGTCGTGGCCGCCGACGTCGGCCTCGAGACCTTCGAATTCGAGGTCCTGGCGGAGAATGGGGCCATGCTGAGCATCCTCGAGCGCCTCGGTGCCGCCACGGTGACCGCCACCGGGGTCGTGCACGCCAGGTTGGCGGTGGGAGCGGTCCCGTCACCGCCGGTAGACGCCGCGGTGCTGCTCGAATCGGTTGACTCGGCTCGCCGGGATCGCTCCCGGCACCTTCCGATCGGGTAGCCTCGCCACCACGCGATCTGGAAGGAATCCCCGTGGACGGCGCCCACCTGGCACCAGTTGATCTGTTTTCGAGTTTCACCGTCGAGGAGCGACAGAAGATCGCCGACTGCATGAACACCGAGGCGCATCCCCGCGGTTCGGTCCTCGTCGAGGAAGGCGATCTGCCCACGAAATTCTTCGTTCTGCTCGACGGACACGTGACCGTCCATCGCCATGGCAGGCATGTGGCCGACCTCGGCCCGGGCGACTATTTCGGCGAAGTGGGCGTTCTCTCCCTCGAGCCGCGCAATGCCTCGGTCATCGCCACGACCCCGGTGGAGGTAGCCGTGACCATGGGTTGGGAGTTGCGCAATGTCCTGTCCGGGTCGCCCGAACTTCGGTCGACCCTGGAGTCGGCCACTCGCATCCGCGGCTCGAACTGATCGGGGCGCTGAGGAGAGGGCCGGTCCTCAGTTACCGTCGGCCGTTTCCTCATCGGTGTCGAGTTCCAACGCCGCCGAGTTGACGCAGTAACGCAGCCCGGTGGGGTTGGGGCCGTCCGGGAAGATGTGACCCAGATGTCCCCCGCAGTTGGCGCACTTCGCTTCGGTGCGCACCATGCCATAGGCGCGGTCCTGATCCTCCTCGATCCTTCCGCTCTCGAGCGGCTGGAAGAAGCTCGGCCAGCCGGAGCCCGACTCGAACTTCGTATCTGACGAGAACAAGGGTTCACCGCATCCGGCGCACCGGTACGTTCCGACCCGGTGTTCGTCCCAGTACCGCCCGGTGAAGGCCCGCTCGGTCCCGGCCTTGCGGAGTACCTGGTACTGCTCGGGATTCAGCTTCTCACGCCACTCGGCGTCGGTCGTGGGCATATCGGTCTTTTCACTCATGTCGTTACCTCCGTCCCATTCAACCACTCGCCTGCACTAGCCGTTCCAACTCATCTAGAAACTCTCCATAAACCGGATTCAACTTGTCACGGGCGACGTTCGTCGGAAACCAACCCACCCGATCGATCTCGGGGAACTTCGCCTGGCGACCGCCCAGGTTCATCGTGAATTCTCCCGGGCGCAGGTCGACAGGGTCGAAGTCGGCAGCCGCCGCCCATCCGACGACCCATTTCCCGGAGCGGAGCCGAACCTCCCCCAGCTCGAGCCACGGTTCCGGCGGCGGCGGCCAACCCGTCTCCTCGGTGAACTCACGCCCCGCCGCCAGGCGGGGATCTTCACCGTCTTCGACGACACCCTTCACAAGCGACCAGGCGCCGGTGTCCTTCTTGGCCCAGAACGGTCCGCCGGGGTGGGCGATGAGGACCTCCAGTTCGGCGGCGAATCTATATGGCAGTAGGCCCGCGGATCGCATCGCCGGTGAGGGTAGGCTGCGCCCGGTGCAGCGCCACCTCGAACGGTGCTGAAGGATTCATTCCAGCGAGGGTGGTCGAAATCATGCCGGGGCATTCTGGGGTCGGGTTTCCGCTCTCGTCCAGCACCGTCCTCGATCCGGCCCGTGCCCGCTACCTTCCGGCCGTGACCGGCGACAGCTTTCTCCTCGCCCCCGACGAGCCTCTGGGAGAAGGCTTGCAGCGGCTGAGCCTCGGACAGCTCGAGGAGGCCATGGCCGGTTTCGTCGATCCAGCCGCCAGCATCGACGACGCCATCCATCGGGCGCGCAAGGCCACCAAGCGTCTGCGGGCGATCCTCCGCCTGGTCCGCCCCGAGATCGGCGAGCGCGTCTACCGGTTCGAGAACCGAACGTTGCGCGATGCCGCTCGCCTCGTTTCCGGCGTCCGGGACGCGGCCGTCGCCGTTGAGACCGTTCGCCTGTTGGCAGATCGGTTCGACGGCTCTCTGCCGATCGACGTGTTCGACGATCTTTCCGAGTGTCTCGACAGGCGCTACCTGCGTATTCGCCAGCGGATCGTCGAGGACAGCCGGGCCGTGGCCGAGGTCGTCGCCTCGCTCGAGCGGTCCCGTGCTCGATTCGCCGGTTGGCCGACCGGAGAAGCCGTGAAGAAGGTGTACGGCTCGGCCATTCGCAACCGCTTCGACGCTGTCGGCCCCGGCCTGGGCCTGACCTACGCCCGTGGTCGGCGGGAGATGAAACGGGCAATGATCTCGCCAACCGCGGTCAACTTCCATCTGTGGCGCAAACGCGTGAAGTACCTCCGCTACCAGACTGAGATCCTCCGCTCCGTGTGGCCGGAGGTCGTGGGCGGCGCTGCCATCACGCTGGAACGACTCAGCGAGCACCTCGGGCAGGAGCACGACCTGGCCGAGCTCCTCTCCCTGCTCGCCGTCGACTCCCAACTCTGCCCCGATCCTGTTGAGCGTTCTTTGTTCGCCGCAGTTGCCCAGCATCGCCGGGCGGAGTTACAGGTGGGTTCCAACGTCCTGGGGATGAGGGTCTACGCCGAGAAGCCATCCCAGTTCGTCGATCGATTGGGCGTCTACTGGAAGTCCAACCGCCTGTCGACCGGCGTGGGGATCGTCGCCGACGTCTGACCTACCGACAAGCTCCGCCAGTCGATACCCTCACAGCCTGTGAACCAGTCGGAAGCTCTCGACTCGCCGCGTCTGCGCCGTCGTGGCTGGGCCCTGATCGCCCGCCAGGTCAGGCGAGCTCCCTCCCAATTCGCGTGGGGCGGTGTCGGGACGACGATCTTCGCCGCCGCCACCGTGGCCTCGTCGTATGTGCTCGGTTGGGTGACCGACTCTGTCCTCCTCCCCGCCGTCGAGGCAGGTGAGGTGGCCGTCTCGACGCTGGCAGGGGCAGGGCTGGCCGTGTTCGGGGTGTCGACCATCCGCGGGATCGGCATCATCGGACGACGTCTCGGCGCCTACGCCGCCCAGTACCGTCTCCACGCCCGCGACCGCACCGACGTGACCAACCGCTACCTCGAGTTGCCCATCGAGTGGCATCGGCGACATTCCACTGGGCAGCTTCTCTCCAATGTGAACTCGGATGTGGAGTCGGCGGCGTTCATCGCCGCGCCCCTACCCATGGCCTTCGGTGTTGTGATCATGTTGGTGGTGACGGCCGTCCTCCTCGTCCTGACCGACCCGTTCCTGGCCCTGATCGGTTTCGCCGCCGGCCCGGCCATCGGGGCCGCCAACTATGCCTATCAGCGGCGCATGCGGGCCGCGGCGGCCTCGGCCCAGCGGTTGCGGGCGGAGGTGGCCGAGATTGCCCACGAGTCCTTCGATGCCGCCCTGGTCGTCAAGACGCTCGGCCGGGAGGATGCGGAGGTGGGCCGGTTCGGAGCGAGGTCGGACCTGCTGCGAGACCGCATGGTCGATGTCGGGCGCCTCCGGGCGGCCTTCGACCCGGTGATCGAAGCCCTCCCCAACCTGGCCATCCTGGGGGTACTGGCAGTGGGATCGTGGCGAGTAGGCCAGGGTTTTCTGTCCCCGGGTGCCTTGGTGACCTTCGCCTTCCTCTTCCGCATGGTCGCCCTCCCGATGCGGGTATTCGGCTGGCTGTTGGGCGAGTTGCCCCGGGCCGTGGTGGGCTGGGACCGCATCGAAGGGGTTCTGGGCACCGTGGAGATGGTGGCCTACGGAAGAGGTCGGCTCGAAGGCAATGGCGGGGCGGCTGCTGCTGCCTCCCAGGTGGCGTATCTCTACCCCGAAACGACCGTCTCGGATCTCGCCGATCCGGAGTCCGGGGCCCATCGGGGGATCGAAGACGACCGCCGGGGTATCGAATCGGTCACCCTCGAGGTCTCTCCCGGCCGGACCGTGGCGCTGGTGGGCCCAACCGGTTCGGGCAAGTCGACGGTCGCCCATCTGCTGGTGAGACTGTTCGACCCGGACCGCGGCGACATTCGCCTCGACGGGCGCGGCCTGCTCGACTTGCACCGGGACGATCTGGCGGATTCGGCCGCCCTGGTGTTCCAGGAGCCGTTCCTCTTCGACGACACGGTGTGGGCCAACATCGCCCTGGACGGCGACTACTCCGAGGATGAGGTAGTCGCCGCCGCCGAGCTCGCCCAGGCTCACGCGTTCATCACCGGGTTGGACGATGGGTATCTCACGCAGGTGGGTGAACGGGGTGCTTCGCTGTCGGGCGGTCAACGTCAGCGGATTGCCCTCGCCCGCGCCCTTGTTCGTCGCCCCCGACTGCTGGTACTCGACGACGCCACCTCGGCGGTGGACCCCGCCGTCGAATCGAAGATCCTCGCCGGACTGGCAACGCTCGAGACCACGGTTGTCATTGTCGCCTATCGTCGATCTTCGATCGTCCTCGCCGACGAGGTAATCTTCATCGACGACGGGCGCGTCATCGGGCGGGGGACCCATGACGATCTGTACCGAAGCCTTCCCGAATACGCCGGCCTCATCGACGCCTACGAGTCCGAGGCGGTGTCGTGACGACCGCCTCCGACCGCTTCGTTGCCCGGGCACGCCCGGGAGCCTGGACCACCATCAAGCGGGGCCTGGCTCTGTCTCCCGAGCTGCGTCGGGGCCTTCCCGGCACGCTGATTCTCGCCCTGGTCGCCACGGCCGGCCGGGTGGTCGTCCCGATCGCCATCCAACAGGTCCTCGACGGCGGTCTGGTCGCGGGCGGGGTGAACATGACCTTCGTGCTCCAGATGTGCCTGGTGGCCCTGGTGGCCGTCCTCTTGACCGCCCTCGCCACCGGGTGGATGCATCTCCGGCTGGCCAAGGTGTCGGAGACCGCGTTGTCTGGCCTGCGCATCCGGGCTTTCCGTCACATCCACGACCTTTCGATGCTCCACCAGGCGTCCGAGCAGCGTGGCTCCCTCGTCTCCCGTGTCACCTCCGACGTCGACGAGATCAGCCGGTTCATGCAGTGGGCCGGTCTCATGCTCGTCACGAACGGAGGCCAGGCGTTCCTCGCCCTCATCGTCATGTTCTTCTACTCGCCGGTCCTGGCCGGGGTCGTGGTGCTTTCCCTCCCCCTCATCACGCTGACCATCCGGTGGTTCCAGCGACGTCTCGATTTGGCCTACATGGTCGTGCGGGAGAAGGTCGGTCGGATGCTGGCGGTTCTGGCCGAGGTCGTGGTCGGGGCCCCCGTGATCCGTGCCTACGGGATTGAGGACCGAACCCGTCGTCGGCTCGGCGAGGCCATCGAGGACCACAGGTCGAACGCCGTCCGGGCCGGGGCGCTTTCGGCGACGTTCTCGGGGGCGGGAGAGGTGCTCTCGGCGCTGGTGATGGCGGCCGTCGTGGTCGTCGGCACCATCTTGGCCGTCAATGGCTCCGTCTCGGTCGGGACGGTGGTCGCCTTCCTGTTCCTCGTCCAGCTCTTCATCCAACCGATCCAGGTCCTCGGGGAGGCCGTGAACGAGGCCCAGACGGCGGTGGCCGGGTGGCGTCGGGTTCTCGACGTGCTCGACATTCCCCGCGACGTCGCCGATCCCGGACCGGAGGGTGTTGACCTTCCCGACTGGCCGCTAGGAGTCACCTTCGAGGCTGTGACCTTCCGGTATCCCAGGGCGGGAGAGACACCGCGGGAAGCGAGCGGTCCGGCCGCCCTCGACGGCGTCCACGTCCGTATCGAGCCCCGTCAGCGGATCGCCGTCGTTGGCGAGACCGGTTCGGGGAAGACGACGTTTGCCAAGCTCCTCACCCGCCTCATGGACCCGACGGCCGGCACGGTGCGGGTGGGAGACGTGGATGTGGCCACGGTGCGTTTCGAGTCGCTGCGGGACCGCGTGGTCATGGTGCCCCAGGAAGGGATGCTGTTCGCCGGAAGCATCGCCGACAACGTTCGCATGGGACGACCCGAGGCGACCGACCCGGAAATCGCCGAGGCGTTCGTTTCGCTCGGCCTCGATCTCTGGCTGGCGGAACTGCCCAACGGGCTCGAGACTCCGGTGGGGGAGCGGGGAGGGGCGCTGTCGGTGGGTGAACGTCAGCTCGTGACCCTCGTTCGGGCCGCCATCGCCGATCCCGACCTTCTGGTGCTCGACGAAGCCACGTCGGCGGTCGATCCGGCAACAGAGGTGCGGATCAACCGGGCGCTGGAGGGACTGATGCGGGGCCGGACGGTGGTCACCATCGCCCATCGTCTCTCGACCGCCGAGAAAGCCGATCGCGTCCTGGTCTTCGACGACGGTCGTCTCGTCCAGGACGGGACCCACGGTCGACTCCTGGAAGACGGTGGCATCTACGCCGGCCTCCACGAGGCCTGGCGCCGGGGGATGGTCGCCTCTTGAAGCGTTCCCGAGTTCCCCACGGCAGCTCGACGGGGCGGCAGTCTTCGCAGGATACGCCGGAGCCGCAACCCGACCCGCGGACTAGTCCGACCTGAACCTGCCGGAAGGGTTGGCCTCGGCCGCCTCGACCAGGATCGAGGCGGGCTCGAAGCGGGGGCCATGACGCCGGGCAAGGTCGCGCAAGCGTCTCACGATCTCGGTGGCGCCGACCTGGTCGATCCAGAAGAAGGGCCCGCCCCGAAAGGGCGGGAAACCGATTCCCATGACCGCCCCGATATCGCCGTCCGCCGCCGTGCGGAGGATTCCCTCCTCTAGGCAGCGGGCCGCTTCGTTGATCAGGGCCAGCGAGATGCGGTCCTGGATGTTCGCCCGGGGGGTCGAACCACGGGGAAAATCGCCGAGATCCATGTACACGGACTCGTCGACGCCGCCCCGCTTGCCGGCGGCGTCGTAGCTGTAGAAGCCGCGGCGGTTCTTGCGACCCTTGCGGTCGGAGGTCACGAGGCCGCTCATGATGTCGGGTCCCGCCATCCGCTCACCGAACGCCTTGACCAGGATCACCGAGATCTTCGCCCCCACGTCGATTCCGACCTCGTCGGCGAGACGGAGCGGACCCACCGGGAAACCCCAGGCTTCCATGGCGCCGTCGATGTCCTCCACCGAAGCGCCCTCGGCGAGGAGCTGGAACGCCTCGGCGGTGTACGGGCCGAGAATCCGGGTCGTATAGAAACCTGTTCCGTCGCTGACGACGATCACGGTCTTGCCCTGCCGCTGACCGAAGGCGACGGCCGTAGCCTCGGCTTCCTTCG
>Ga0299914_10004448_pt1 | contig 10112 bp, 9 predicted proteins | sample RVTome_10_FD_201361 | JGI IMG/M metagenome (GOLD analysis project Ga0299914, IMG submission 201361) | Soil microbial communities from uranium-contaminated site in the Upper Colorado River Basin, Wyoming, United States - RVT153D57 (version 2) ... | reverse complement strand
GCACGGCCGCGAAGGGCGCCCACGCGGTGACGTTCTCGGAGAACCCGTCGAAGCTGGGCTGGCCGAGCATCCACTCCGACCACTGGGACCCGTTCTGGCGGGCCTGCAGCGACGAGCAGGTCGTCGTGTGCATGCACATCGGGTCGTCGTCGTCGCTGGTCATCACCTCCGCCGACGCGCCGATCGACTGCCTGATCACGCTCACGCCGTTCAACATCGTGCAGGCCGCCGCCGACATCGTCTGGTCGGGGGTGCTGCACCGGTTCCCCGAGCTGCGCATCGCGCTGTCCGAGGGCGGGATCGGCTGGATCCCGTACTTCATGGAGCGGATCGACTACCAGTACCGCCAGCACCACTTCTGGACCGGCCAGGACTTCGGTGACCGGCTCCCCAGCGAGGTGTTCAGCGAGCGGGTCCTGACCTGCTTCATCGACGACCGCTTCGGTGTCGCCAACCGGGCCTCGCTGAACATGGACAACGTCATGTGGGAGTGCGACTACCCGCACTCCGACTCGACGTGGCCGTTCTCGCCCGAACAGGTGGCCGAGCACTTCGGCGCCTCGGTCAGCGACAACGACATCGACCGCATCACCCACCTCAACGCCATGAAGCACTTCAGCTACGACCCGTTCACGGCGCTGGGTGGCAGGGAGAGCTGCACCGTCGGCGCCCTGCGGGCCAGGGCGAAGGACCACGACGTGGCGATCCGGTCGGTGCGGGCCGACACGGTCGGGCGTCACGCCGCCCGCGCGATCGACCTGCCGGTCCCCGGCAACTGAGGCCCGCACCATCCCGCCCGGGCGGGCCCGGGCGGCTACGCCGGCTCCCCCAGGCGGCGGATCGTCAAGCGAATCGTAGCCAGGAGCTCCTTCTCAGCCGCCGCGGGCCTCGACGAGGGCTCGGCGGTTGACCTTGGTGGCCTCGCTGCGGGGGATGGCGTCGACGAGCTCCACCGTCTTGGGCACCTTGTAGGGCGCGAGGCGGCTCCTGGCGTAGGCGATGACGTCGCCGTCGGTCGGGGGCGCGGTCGGGTCGGCCGGCTCGACGATGGCGTGCACGCGGCGGCCCCAGTCCGGATCGCGTAGGCCGACGACGACGACGTCGGCGATGGCAGGATGGTCGATGAGGGCGGTTTCGACCTCGGCGGGGTACACGTTGGCGCCGCCGGTGACGATCATGTCCACCCGGCGGTCGACCAGGTACAGGTAGCCCTCGGCGTCGAGGTAGCCGAGGTCGCCGACCGTCGAGAAGCCGTCGTCCGTGCCGCTGGGGGGCGCGGCGTCGCCTAGGTAGCGGAACCCGACGCTCAGGGGGGAGCGGAGGTAGATCTCGCCGATCTCCCCGGCGGGCAGGTCGTGGCCGTCGGCGTCGAGGATGCGGACCTCGGTGTCCCGGACGCCGCGACCGACGCTGCCCTGGTGGTCCATCCAGTCGCCGCCGCGCAGGGCCGTGAACCCCAGGCCCTCGGTCATGCCGTAGATCATGACGATGCGGTCGGCACCGATCAGGCCCGCCCACCGGTGCACCAGCGACGGCGGCATCGGCGCCGCCCCCTGCAGGATCCAGTCGATGCTGGACAGGTCGCGGTCGTCGACGCCGGGAAGGTCGGCGATGCGCTGCAGCATCGTGGGCGTGGCCGTGAACGTCGTGATCCGGTGGCGCTCGACGGCCTCGACGGCGCGGGCGGCGTCGAAGCGCTCCAACACCACCAGCCGGTCGCCGGCGATCAGGCTGTAGAGCGTCGCGAACCCGTTGGCGTGGTACATCGGGGCTGGCACGAGGATCGTCTGGGGCCGCGCCACCGGGCGCCAGGTCTCCATGAACGGCGTGCCCAGCGCCGGGTCGTACACCGCGGGCCGCTCGCTGAGGATGACCTTCGGCGTGCCGGTCGAGCCACTGCTGCAGATGCCGCTGACCTGCGGCGACACCGCGTCGGGCAGCTCGGGCACGTCGAGGCGCTCGGTGGCGTCGATCCACGGGACGTCCTCGGGGCCGAGGTGGACGCGGGGGCCGATGACGTCACGGACCCTGGCCAGCTCCCAGTCGGGCAGGTCCCAGCGCAGCGGCACCGGAACCGCGCCGAGCTTCCACGCCGCCAGCGCGCTCAGCGCCAGCTGCGGCGAGTTGTGGACCCCGAGCCCGAGACGGTCGCCGAGGCCGAGTCCGCGCTCCGCCAGCGCGCCTGCGAGCTGGCTCGAGCGGCGGTCGAGCTCGCGCCACGTGAGCGCCGGGCCGCCGCCGTCCGGACCGACGTGGCGGTACACCTGAGCATCGGCGCACCCGTCGGCGAGCTGCCGGACACGCCGGGCGAAGCTCACCCCTCTCGTCACCGTGGTCCCCTCCGGCTGTGGCGGTCACGACATCGAGGTCGCGGTTCTAGCACGCGCAGCACGATGGGTGAGTGCTCACTTGACGGCCGTCCGCCCGGCTGACGATCCGACGACGTCGACCTGCCCGGTCAGGGGGGATGGCCCGGCTCTGGAGCATCGACCCGCGGCGCGACCCGCAACGACGGTCAGGAGGCGGCTCGGCGCCGCCGGGCCGGCTCGATGCTGGGGAAGAACCCCTCGATCGTGCCCTTGCTGGCCAGGGCCACGGCGCGGTCGCGGTCGAAACGGCTGGCGTGATGGCTCTCGAGGGCGAGGACGAGGGCGATCCCCATGACCGCCCGCGCCGAGATGTCGGGCGACTCGGTCTCGAACCCGCTCCGCTCCTCGACCTCCCGCCGGGCGGCCGCCAGGCGGTCCATGGCCGCCGCGAAGTTCTCGCGGTAGAAGCGGCGAGCGACCTTCGGGTCGCCGAAGAGGACGAGGCCCACGAGGGGCAGGATCTCCTCGAGGGTGGAGATGAGCTGGCGGTAGAGCCCGTTCAGGGCCTCGACCTGCCGCTCGGGCGTGAGCGGCTCGTCGCGGTCGACCACCTGGGACGCAGCCACCAGCTTGTCGACCGCGTCGGTGAGCGGCTCGACCACCGCCTCGAAGAAGAGCTGGTCCTTGCTCTCGAAGTGGCGGTAGATCACGCCCTCGCTGATGCCGCCCCGCTCGGCGATGTGGCGGATGGTCGTGCCGTTCATGTCGCCGGTCTCGGTGAATGCGCGCCGGGCCGCCTGCAGGATCGACTTCTTCCTGGCCTCGGCCGTGAGCCGGCGGGCGCGCGGGGACTCGCTGCTCTTCGTGGACGAGCGGGTGGCGTGCTTGGCCATGGGTCCTCCTGCTTCGTGCTCGCGCATCACGAAGTGAGCGAACGCACACCCGCGAGGATAGGGGATGGCGCCCGGGGCCCAGCGCGGCCGGGGTGTGTGAGCGTTCGCATGTTACGAGCGACGGCCCGGGCCCCCGCCGTCAGCGATCACGGGGCGGATACCACGGTCGACAAGACCCGCCGGTACGGCTCGAGGTGCGCGCCGTGGCGTGCTTCGGCGGCCAACTGCTCGGCGACCAGGCGGAACCTGAGCGCGCGGCCGAGTAGGTCGCGCCCGGAGTCGGTCATCGCGAACGACGCGGCCAACCACGGCTCGGCACCGTGCCACAGCGCCGCGTCCGCGACGACGATGGCCGCTGCCCACTCCCGCGGCCGCAGGTAGGGGGAGAAGTCCAACACGACCGGTACGTCCGTCGCGTCGCGGTGGACGTTGCCGGTCAGGTCACCGTGCACCAGCTGGCGATCTGTCGGTGGATCGCCGAGCAGGGCACCGAGCCCGACGTAGACCTCGGTGGCCTCCGGAACGAGATCGACGCCGACCTCGTCCCACGCCGCTCGGTCGGCGACCGCCCACCGGTGCGTCCGGGCGGCGAGCGGCCCGGTCTGCCCGTCGCGTGCCAGCTCGGCGGCGTCGGAGAAGCGCAGCCCGATGGCGGTGACCACGTGCCATGCGGGGGCGACGGGGCGAAGTCCGGGGATGAACTGCGTTGCCGACCAGCTCTCGTGCGTCCACCGGCCGGCGAGCGTGGGCACCGGCCTCGCGAGTCGGAACCCGTCCCGGGCCATGCGTGACTGAAGGTCGCTCGTCCACTCGGCCTCGTCGGGGTCGTGAACCTGCTTCAGCACCACGTCACCGATGCGAACGGTGACGCCCTCACCGCCGGGCAGCGCAACGCCGTCGCCGTCGAGCCCGAAGGCCTCCCGGACCGCCGCGGGCACGCTCAGTGCTGGCTCACTCATCCCACCGATCATGGACCAGTGGAGTGATCGCCTGACCCACGAACGACGATCCAAGGGCTTACGGGGTGGCCCGCCACCAACCGATCGATCGGTCCGATGTGTCGCGAGCAGGGTCCAAGGACCCTGGCGATCATGGTTCGTCGCCCTGGATGATGAGGCCAGATCGAGAGGAGGCCCCCCATGGACGACTGGCATGAGGGCGTCGTGCTCCTGGATGTTCCGCCCGGCGACGCCGGGGAGTTCGACCGGGTCGCCCTCGAGCGGCTGGGTCATCCGGTGGTCGTGTGCCATGGCCCTTCAGCCGAAGCGACGTGCCCGTTGCTGGGTGGCCATGGATGCCCGAAGTTCGAGGAAGCGCATGGCATCGTGTTCAAGCTCGACCTTGGTCGGGACCAACATCGAGCGATCCTGCGCCGCTACCGGCAGCTCGCCCGCCCGGACGTGCCGATTCGCGTGCTGGTGGCAGCTGCTGACGCCGAGCGCTACTCGGAGCTGCTCCAGGATGTCGAGTCCTGGTCCCACGAACCGAATGTCGCCGATCTCGATGGGTTCGCCGCCGAGGTCGAGGCAGCGGATCGACTGGCGTGACCTCTGGCTCGACGCCCGGCGCGACACGTCTACTGCGACGAAGGGGAGGCGCGTGATGGACCGCATGAACCCACTGGATGCAGAGTTCCTGTACCTGGAGAACGGAACGACGCACATGCACATCGCGTCGTGTGGGGTGTTCGAGGGACCGGCACCCGCCTATGACGACCTGGTCGCGCTGTTCGCGTCGAAGCTGCCGCTGGTGCCCCGCTACAGGCAGCGGGTCCGCTTCGTGCCGATGGACCTCGGGCGCCCCGTCTGGGTCGATGACCCGCACTTCAACCTCGAGTACCACCTTCGGCACACCGCACTGCCCCCACCCGGCGACAAGGCCGATCTGTGCCGGCTCATGGGCCGGCTGATGTCCCAGGAGCTGGACCGGGCCCGTCCGCTGTGGGAGGCCTGGATCGTCGAGGGCCTGGCCGGTGGGCGGTGGGCGGTCGTGAGCAAGGTGCATCACAGCATGGTCGACGGCGTCGCCGGGGTCGACCTCGTCTCGGTCGTACTCGACCTCGACCGCTCGCCGGCGGCAGTGACGGTCGCAGACGAATGGGAACCGGGGCCCGACCCGTCCGGGCTGCAGCTCACGCTCGACGCCACCCTCAACCTGGTCACCAGTCCCCGTGAGCTGCTCCGAGCCGCGTGGACGACGGTCCGCGCCCCGCGCCGGGCGCTCGAACGGAGTCGCACCATCGCCAGCGGGCTCCTCTCGTACGGTTCGGCGCTGCGACCCACGCCGCCGACCTCGCTCGACGGGACGATCGGCCCGCATCGCCGTTGGACGTTCGTCGGCGCCAGCCTCGCCGAGGTCCGCACGATCCGCCACGCGATGGGCGGCACCGTGAACGACGTCGTGCTCGCGGCGGTCACGAGCGGCTTCCGCGACCTCATCGTGGCCCGCGGCGAAGACCCGGACCACGTGGCCCTGCGCACGCTCGTCCCCGTCTCGGTGCGCAACGAGAGCAGCCGCGGCGTCTACGACAACCGCGTCTCGGCGATCTTCCTCGATCTGCCCGTGCACGTCGAGGATCCGCTCGAGCGCCTGGCCGCCATCCACAAGGAGATGGATCACCTGAAGGAGTCGCACGAGACCGAGGCCGGCGAGGCCCTCACCCAGCTCGCCGGCGCGGTGCCGGCGGCGCTCACGGCCCAGGCCACCCGGCTCGTGTCGCGGCTGGTCACGCGCGTGCCGCAGCGGACCATGAACACGGTGACCACGAACGTCCCCGGCCCGCAGTTCCCGCTCTACGCCGCCGGCCGCGAGCTGCTCGAGTACATCCCGTTCGTCCCGCTCGGGCCCGGCGTCCGCATCGGCGTGGCGATCCTCTCGTACAACGGCCAACTCCACTTCGGCATCACCGGCGACTACAACACGGCCCCCGACATCGGTGTCCTCGCCGACGGCATCGACGCCGCGATGGCGACGCTGCTGCGCCTCGCAGACGGGGGCTCCGGGGAGACGGCCACCGACCTGGCCGACACGCCCGGGCCGGCCGCCGGCTGACGGGCCGACGTAGGCGTGCAGCTTGGGGAGGACGGTCAGCTGCTCATCGCCGGGCGTCCGGGACGGGCAGGACCAGACGGGAGCCGGCTACCGGGCCGTCCAGCCACCGTCGACGACGATCGTCTGCCCGGTGGTGTAGCGGCCGGCGTCGCTGACCAGCCACAGGACCGCGCCGACGAAGTCGTCGACGGTCCCGTCGTCGAGGAGGGGCGTGTTGCGGCGCAACCACGCGCGGCTGCGCTCGTCGTCGTACATGCCCACGGTGATCTCGCTCCTGAAGAAGCCGGGGGCGACCGTGTTGACGCGGATGGCGTGGCGGGCCCACTGCACGGCCAGCTCGACCGTCAGGCCCGACAGCCCCGCCTTGGCCGCGGCGTACGACGCCTGGGGGATGCCGGGGATCCCGACCTGCCCGCTGATCGACGACACGTTGACGATCGCCCCCCGGCCGGCGGCCCGCATGTGGGGGAGGACCGCCTGGCACAGCCGGAAGGGGGCGACGAGGTTGAGGTCCAGGGTCCGCGTCACCGACTCGAGCGTCTCGTCCTCGGCCGGGCAGGCTCCAGGGAACGTGCCCGCCGCGTTCACGAGGATCTCGGGGCCGCCGAGGGCCTCGGCGACCCGGGGGACGAGCGCGTCGAGCTGCGCCGGGTCGAGGAGGTCGCAGTTCACGGCCGCGCCGCCGATCTCGTCGGCCAACGGCCCCAGGCGGTCGAGCCGCCGGGCGGTCACGGCGACCCGGGCGCCGGCGGCGGCCAGGGTGCGCGCGACGGCCGTGCCGAGGCCCGACGAGGCACCCGTGACCAGGGCGACCCGGCCGTCGAGGGCGAAGAGTCGCAGCGCTGCGGGGGCGCCGTCATCGGTCGGGCGGTCATCCCTCACGGGGCGATCATCCCAGCGCCCGGGGTCTGTTGCAAAGTGAGCCTTCACTGACTACGGTGCCGGCGTCGACGACGGTGGCAGCAAGGGGAGTGGCCGTGGACCGGGAGGCGCTGGAGCACAGCCCCGTACGCCGGTTGCTCGACCACGTCGAGCAGGGCACCACCGACCTCGCCGACGCCGTGCTCGAGGTGCGCGCTGTCACCTACACGTCCTCCGATCGACTGGCCCAGGAGCTCGAGGCCCTGTTCCTCGGGCAGCCGCTGGCGCTCTGCCTGTCGGGGGCCCTGCCGGGGCCCGGAAGCTACCGCACCGTCGTGTCCGGGCGGAACGAACCGGCGCTGCAGCACCTCCACCGGGGGTTCGCGTCCGCCCTGTCGGCCGCCCGCGGCGCAGGCCGCGCCTGAGCGCCCGAGGTCGCCGATGGACTACGACATGGGGGAGGCCGCGGCGGCGCTGCGGGACGAGCTGCGCCGGCTCGTGCGGGAGAACGTCCCGCCCGACTTCCTCGGCGCCTTCACCGACGACCCCGCCGACCTCGCGGTCGCCCAGAAGTTCTGCCACCTCCTCGCCGAGCAGGGCCTGCTGTGCCTGGCGTGGCCCGAGGAGTACGGCGGGCGCGGGGTGTCGCAGTGGGAGCAGACGGTGGTCCGGGAGGAGATGTGGGCGCACCACGAGCCCCGGGGTGCGCAGTACATGGGCGTCAACTGGGTCGGGCCGGCCATCATGCGGCACGGCACCGACGAGCAGCGGCGCACCCACCTTCCCCCGATCGCCCGTGGCGATGTGATCTGGTGCCAGGGCTTCAGCGAGCCGGACGCCGGGTCGGACCTGGCGTCGCTGCAGACGGCGGCCCGGCGCGACGGCGACGGCTGGCGCATCTCCGGCCAGAAGATCTGGACGTCCTACGCCACGATGGCGCAGTGGTGCTTCCTCCTCGCCCGCACGTCGAGGGGCGAGAAGAAGCAGCACGGCATCACCGTCTTCCTCGTGCCGATGTCGGACCCCGCCATCGAGGTCCGCCCGATCGCCAGCATGCTCGGCCCCCACCACCTCAACGAGGTCTTCATCGACGACCTGTGGGTGACCGAGGCCGACGTCCTCGGGCCGGTCGACGAGGGGTGGAAGGTGGTGCAGGAGGTGCTGGCCTTCGAGCGCGTGGGCATCGCCCGCTACGCGCGCTGCGAGCGCCTGCTGCGGCTCGCCCCTGCGGTGCTGGGCGACCGGTGGGAGGGCCTCCCCGCCGAACTGCGCGGGCGGTGGGCCCGGATGCTCACCCACTGCCGGCGGGCCCGGCTGCTCGCCTACCGGGTCGTGGCGCTGCAGGGCCGCGGCCAGGTCAGGCCCGCGGACGCCGCCGCGTACCGGATCGCGGTCACCAGGCTCGACCAGGAGAGCGCCGAGGTGCTCGCGGAGATCGTGTCGCTCGCGGCGCTCACGGGCGACGACGCTCAGCGGTTCGCGCGGGCGGTGGAGGACCACAGGCGCTACTCGGTGTCGGCCACCGTGGCGTCGGGGAGCATCGAGATGCAGCGGATCCTGTTGGCCCGCGCGCTGCTGGCGGCATCGTGATCATCGACCTGAGCGACGCGGCCCTCGAGCTCGGCCGCCTGGCCCGGCGGGCCCTCGACGAGGCCGGGGGCGACCGGCTGGTGCAGATCGCCGAGCAGGAGCCCGACCGCCGCGAGAGCCTCGTCGCACCCGTCCTCGCCGAGCTGGGCGCGTGGGAGCTCGACCCCCGGGGCAGCGGCGACGAGCTCGAGGCCGCCGCGGCGCTGTGCCGCAGCGCCGGCTGGTGGTCGGTGGCGTACCCGGTGGCCGAGCGGCTCTGCCGGCCGGTCGACCTCGGGGCCGCCGGCACGGTCGTCGTCGCCGACGTGCGCCCCGCCGGGCCGCTCGCCGGTCTCGGTGGCCGATGGGCGGCGGTGACCCTCGGCGGTCGGCGCAGCCTGGCGACCCCCCGCCCGCCGGCGGCGGCGCCCCGCACGTCGGCCTTCGTCGTCGAGCTCGACCTGCAGCCGATCGACGACGGCGGCGCCGACAGTCCCGGCCGCGCCGCCGGCGACGCCGCGCTCGGCCTCGTGCTGCCCTGCTGGACCCTGCTGGGCATGCTCGACCGGGCGATCGACCTCACGCGCGCCTACGTCGTCGAACGCCACCAGTTCGGCCAGCCGCTGGCCTCGTTCCAGGGCGTGCAGTTCCAGCTCACCGACGCCGAGGTCGAGCGCAGCGGCGTGGAGGAGCTGGCCAAGTACGCGCTGTGGAGCATCGAGGCCGGGCGCGACGACGCCCTCGACGACGCGCTGGCGTTGCGGCTGGCGGCCGTCGAGGCGGCCGAGGTCGTGTTCCGCGTCGCCCACCAGCTCCACGGCGCCGTCGGCTTCTGCGACGAGACGGCGCTGTCGTGGCTCTCGCGCTTCAGCCAGCCGCTGCGGCGCCTGCCGCTCGGCCCGTCGGCGACCCTGGACCAGCTGACCAGCCGGATCGGGCGGCACGGCCTGTCGGGGCTGTTCGACGCGGCGACGGCGTAGGGGATGGCGACGGCTTCGTCGGCGGCCGGCGCCGCTGACGGCCCGCGTCCCACCCGGAGGAGCCGGATGCGCCGCCGAGTTGGTGCGGAGGCCCCCGGGCGTTGCACGATCTTCTGACAACGTTGTCAACGCCGGACCCCGTTCCCCCCGAGATCCCGAGGCTGCCGTGCTGTCCCGCCTGCTCCGCTCCCACCTGCTGCAGTCCTACCAGGGTCTGCTGGTGGCGGTGGTCGTGCTGCAGGCCGTGCAGGCGCTGGCGTCCCTCTACCTGCCCACACTCAACGCCGACATCATCGATCGGGGCGTGCTGACGGGCGACACCGGGTACATCCGTTCGATCGGCCTGGTCATGCTGGGCGTGACGCTGATCCAGGTCGTGTTCTCGGTCGCCGCCGTCTACTGCAGCGCCCGGGTGGCGATGGGGTTCGGGCGCGACGTGCGCGGCGACC
>Ga0299914_10004447_pt1 | contig 10113 bp, 8 predicted proteins | sample RVTome_10_FD_201361 | JGI IMG/M metagenome (GOLD analysis project Ga0299914, IMG submission 201361) | Soil microbial communities from uranium-contaminated site in the Upper Colorado River Basin, Wyoming, United States - RVT153D57 (version 2) ... | reverse complement strand
GTGAGCGGCGTCAGCGCCGGCGGTCGCGCACGACCGGGATCCGGCGCGGCTCGTGGGGCTCCGTGACCAGCCACACGGCGATCATCAGACCCAGCGCGGCTCCGGCGACGAGGGGTACGGCGTTGACGCCGGGGGCGACGCACACACCAAGCATCGCGTCCGAGCAGGCCTGGTCGGCGCCGCCCAGCGACCAGTGTGAGGCCCAGGCACCGAGGCCGGCGCCGGCGAGGGCGGAGAGGGTGAACAGCACGCAGCGGTGCAATCGCGGAAGTCGTCCGAACATCGTCGCTCCCATCCCCGAGGGTGGCCGAGCTGCCTGAGGGCAGACAACCCTGGATCCGGCTCCCGGTCAAGAGCTCGGACCGGACGGGGCCGGACTAACCCGTCGACGCGGGACCGAGACCGGTGTGCAGTCGCACCTGCTTCACCAGCGTGCTGCCGTCGCCGGTGAGGTCGAGCTCGCGGTGGGCACCGTCGGGGGCCCACCCGGCCTCGGTGAGGAAGCCGCGCAGGGCGTCGTCGGTGCTGGTGACCCAGATCGTGGCCCGGGTGAACCGGTCGGCAACCATCGTGTCCGCGCACGCCTGCACCAGCCGCGAGCCGTGACCGGCGCGCCGCTGCTCGGGGGCGACGACGAACTCCGCGACCTGGCCGTCGACGGCGGGGTCGGCGTCGGGGTCGTCGGCGACCGCGGTGAGTGCGAACCCGACCACGGTCGCCCGGTCGAGTGCGACGAGTACACGCGTGCGGGCCTCGGCGGGCCGTTCTATCGCCTCCGACCACTGGGCGGCCATCACCTGCGCGTCGAGAGAGTCGAGCACCTCCTGCGGGAGGACCCCGGCGTAGCCGTGCCGCCAGGCGCGCACCTGCACGGTGGCGATCGCCTCGGCGTCCGCGGACCACGCCACGCGCACGCTGACGTCGGCGGTCGGACTGGTCATGGCGGCCAGGGTATTTCAGCCGGTCGTGGACCGCCGCGCTCGGTAGCTGCGGGTCTTCTTCCGGTTGCCGCACACCTGCATCGAGCACCAGGTCCTGGACCGGTTCTTGCTGGTGTCGTAGAACGCCCACGCGCAGTCGTCGGCGGCGCAGATCTTGAGCCGGCGCCAGCTGCCGTCCGCGCCGGCATCGGCGGCGGCCACCAGCAGCCGGCTCAGTCCGCCGGGCACGCCGGGCTCGATCGGCGACAGCAGCGGGCGCCGGCCCCGGATGTGCAGCGCCAGCGGAAGCCGGGATGCGAGCAGGTCGAGCTCCGGTGCCGGGGCGGTGTCGGTCTCGCCTCGGTCGTGGTTGGCCACGAACGCGGCCCGTACGGCCTGACGGAGCGCGCGGGCGAGGGCGAGGTCGGACTCGTCGGCGGGCGCCCGCTGTGACAGCAGGCCCTTGTCGAAGAGCCAGCCGGAGACCTCCGTGGCCGTCGTGAGGTCGTCGATCTCGTCGGTGACGTCGAGGGTGTTCGCGAAGTCGCACAGCAGCGCCGCGTGTGCGGGAACGTCGACCGGCGGCATGGCCACCCCCTCTTGGAGCTCGCGTCGATGGGCCGTACAACAACACCAGCATATCGCGTATGAGGGTTGCATCGAGAGTCAACACCAGCATAAACTGTTTGATGGTGTCGGAGTATTCCCAGGTGACTCGCGGAGAGGTGAGACCGATGTCGTGGATGACGTACTACGTCGAGGTGTCGACGCGTCAGCGCGAGGACGAGACCGCACGCCGGATCGACCGGCAGCGGGAGCTCAGGCGGCTGGCGCGCGCCCCGAGGCGGCACTGGTGGTCCCTGCGGCGGCCGGCTCCGGCGACTCGCACCCCCGCTGGCGGCGGCGAGTTGGCCTGCCGGCGGGCGGCCGCGCTCCCGGCGGCCCGATCCTCGTGAGCGCGCAGGCGACTCGACCTGGCGGTGACGGAGTGAGCCCCGGCGGTGCAGCGGGCAAGTGAGCTCGGCGCCGAACCGTGCGGGCCGGCGCGGGGAGACGACGTTGCCAACGGAGTTTCTGCCCGGTGACCCCCTGAGCCAGGGCCCCGATCCGGCGCAAGCAGCCGTTCGGCGAGGCCGGCGTCCGCACGGTTACGGCGGACGGAGGGGTGCCTTGCAGGCGGTTTGGCCCGAGGTATACCGTCTACTGTATGAGTCCCGTCGCCGGCGTCGTACTCGCGGGTGGCCGCTCTTCCAGGATGGGCACCGCGAAGGCGGCGCTCGAGTGGCACGGCTCCACGATGCTGCGCCACGTAACCGGTGTCGTCGGCCGTGTCGTCGACGCGCCGGTCGTCGTCGTGCGTGCCCCGGGACAGGAGCTGCCGGAGCTGGACCCCCGCGTGCAGGTCCACCAGGACCCCGAGGAGGGCCATGGGCCGATGCAGGGGCTGGCCGTGGGCCTGTCGGTCGCCGCCGAGCATGCCGAGCACGCGTTCGTGTGCTCCACCGACCTGCCGTTCCTGCACGCGGCGTTCGTGTCCGCGGTGCTGCGAGGGTTCGACCCCGCCGGTGTGCCCGCGGACGAGGCAGACCCTGACGTGGTTCTTCCCTTCGTCCGGGGTTACCGTCAACCGATGGCCGCTGGATACCGCACGGACCTTGCGCCGCGGATCGCCAAGCTGGTCGCGGCGCAGCATCTGCGTCCTGCGCACCTGTTCGAGGAGTGCCACGTACGCCGGCTCGACGACGCCGCCCTGCTGGCCGACCGGCGGCTGGCCGCGGTCGACCCCGAGCTGGAGTCGGTGATCAACGTCAACGAGCCGGACGACTACGAGGAGGCACGCAGCCGCCCGGCCCCCGAGATCGTCGTCGAGAGGTACGGCGTCCTCGCCACCGGCAGCGGTGGTGCACGGGGCCCGCGCACGGTGCGTGCGGCGAACATCGGGGAGGCGGCCGCGCAGGTGGGCCTGGCGCTCGACGGGCACATCCTGGCCGCGGTGAACGGCGACCAGATCCGGGGCGACGGACAGTTGCCGCTGCTGGCCGGCGACAGTGTGGCCTTCATCTCCGCGGACGCTGGTGGGTGACGTGACGACACCACCAGGTGGCTACTTCGGCCAGGCCCTGGTCGTCGACGTGACCGACGCGACGACCAGGACGCTGCCGTTGCCGGACGGCGTACTCCGCGACTACCTCGGCGGAGCAGGGCTCGGGGTCTGGCTGATGAACGAGCTGGCGCCCGACGGCGTCGACGCCCTGGACGCGCAGGCGCCGCTCGCGTTCGTGTTCTCACCGCTGGTGGGCACCCCGTTGACCACCAGCGCCAAGTTCGCGGTCGTGGCCAAGTCGCCGCTCACCGGCCTGCTGACCGACGCGCTGGCCTCCAGCCACTTCGCCATCGCGGGCAAGTTCACCGGCCACGACGCGATCGTCCTCACCGGGCGTGCGGAGACGCCGTCCACGCTGCTCATCGACGAGGAGGGGATCCGCCTGGTCGATGCGAGCGAGCTCTGGGGCATGTCCGCCTCCGACGCCGAGGAGGCGGTCCGCACGCGGTTCGGACGCAACTGGCGCGCGGCCAGCATCGGCCCGGCCGGAGAGCAGCAGGTGCGCTACGCGACCATCTCGCACGACGGTCGGCACGCAGGACGCGGCGGCCTCGGCGCGGTCATGGGCGCCAAGAACGTGAAGGCCCTCGCGGTGAAGGGCCGCAGGCGAGTCGACCTCGCCGACCGCGCCGCGGTACTCGCGGCCGCGAAGGACCTGCGCGGACGGTCCTTCGGCCCGGCGACCGCGAAGTACCGGGAGCTGGGGACGCTGTCCAACCTGCTCGCGTTCAACGCGATCAGCACGCTGCCCACCCGCAACTTCCAGACCGCGACGTTCGCCGAGGCGCCGCTGCTCTCGGCCGAGGACCTCGCCGAGAGCCGCTCGGTGGCCAAGAAGAGCTGCGCCTCCTGCACGATCGGCTGCGAGCACATCTATGCCTCCAAGGGCAACAAGAAGGTGCGCGTCGAGTACGAGAACGTCTTCGCGCTCGGCCCCATGTGCGGCGTCTCGGACCCCGACCTCGTGCTCGAGGCGAGTGCGCTCTGCGACGACCTGGGCCTGGACACCATCTCCTCCGGCGGAACCATCGCGTGGGCGATGGAGTGCGTCGAGCGCGGGCTGCTCGACGCTCCTTGGCTGCGCTTCGGCGACGGTCAGGCGCTGCTGCGCGTGCTGGACGAGATCGGCGCCCGCACCGGCGTCGGCGCCCTGCTCGCCGAGGGCTCACGGCACGCGGCCGAGGTGGTCGGCGGGGGCTCGTCCGCCTTCGCGCCGCACGTGAAGGGCATGGAGATGCCCGGGTACGAGCCGCGCACGATGCAGTCGATGGCGCTCGGTCTGGCCGTCAACGCCCGCGGTGCCGACCACAACCGGTCCGGGGCGTACGAGGCCGACCTCAAGGGCGACCTGGACCGCGTGCTTGGCACCGACGATCACGTTCGCGCCGCGATCGAGACCGAGGACCGCGCCGCGGTCATGGACTCGATGATCCTGTGCAAGTTTCTCCGGGGCGTCTTCACCGACCCCTTCGACGAGTGGGCAGGCCTGCTCGCCAAGGTCACCGGTTGGGACGTGGACGCCGACGAGCTGCACGAGACCGCGCGTCGTATCGTGCTCGCCAAACGCGCCTTCAACCTGCGCCAGGGGTGGACCACCGCCGACGACTGGCTGCCAGAACGTTTCCTCGACACGCCGATCGAGCTCGAGTCCGGACGTGTCGCCACCCTGCCCGCCGAACGTCTGCGGGCCATGATCGCCACCTACTACGCGGAGCGAGGGCTAGACTCCGCGGGCCGACCGGCCGCAGTGCCGACAGCTTCAGGGACGGAGCCGACAACATGACCGTTACGCAACCTGCTCCGGCGGCGGTGGATGAGCGCACCGTGTCGCTCAGCATCGACGGGGAGCCAGTCACCGTCACCGAGGGGTCGACGATCTACCAGGCTGCTCGCGAGGCGGGGATCGACATCCCCGTGCTGTGCCACGACGAGCGGTACGACCCGGTGGGCGTCTGCCGGATGTGCGTGGTCGACACCGGCGGGCGGGTCTACGCCGCGTCGTGCGTGCGCCCCTGTGAGCCGGACATGGAGGTCAAGACCTCGATGCCCGAGCTCGAGCGCAGCCGCGCCGTCCTCACCGAGCTCCTCGTGTCCGACCAGCCGCCGCGCGAGGAGGACCCCAAGCAGACGACGACCGCCGACAACGAGCTGATCTCGGTCGCCGACAGCTACGGCATCACCGACGTGGCCGACCTCTTCCCGGGGCCGTCCCGCGGCACGGACGCGACCAACCCCGTCATCGCGGTCGACCACGACTCGTGCATCCTGTGCGACCGGTGCGTGCGGGCCTGCGACGACATCCAGGGCAACGACGTCATCGGCCGCAGCGGCAAGGGCTACTCCACCCGCATCGCGTTCGACCTCAACGACCCGATGGGTGAGTCCTCCTGCGTCACCTGCGGCGAGTGCGTGTCGGCCTGCCCCACGGGCGCCCTGACCAACAAGCCGATCAACAACGTCCCGATCCAGCCGCGGGCCCAGCTCGAGGCCGTCGACACGGTGTGCCCGTACTGCGGTGTCGGCTGTGCGCTGACCTACTGGGTCGACCGCGACCGCAACGCGATCTCGTTCGCCGAGGGACGCGACCAACCCGGCAACCAGGGCCGGCTGTGCGTCAAGGGCCGGTACGGCTGGGACTACGCCGCGTCCCCGCAGCGGCTCACCAAGCCGCTCATCCGGATCGACGAGTCCTACCCCAAGGGGCCGCTGTCGGCCGACGTGAAGGAGGACGACGGCACGCGCAAGCGTGGTCGCGGTCGCAAGCCCGGCGGGCTGGTGCCGTACGAGGAGGTGATGCCGCACTTCCGCGAGGCCAGCTGGGACGAGGCACTCGACCTGGTCGCGCAGCGGCTCGGTGAGATCTTCGCGGAGAGCGGTTCGGGCGGCATCGCCGGCTTCGGCTCGGCCAAGTGCTCCAACGAAGAGGCCTACCTCTTCCAGAAGCTCATTCGTACGGCGTTCCACTCCAACAACGTCGACCACTGCACCCGGCTGTGCCACGCGTCCAGCGTCGCGGCGCTGTTCGAGGGCGTCGGGTCGGGAGCGGTCTCCACGACGTACGGCGACATCGCCAACGCCGACGTCGCGATCATCACCGGCAGCAACGCGACCGCCAACCACCCGGTGGCGTCGTCGTTCTTCAAGCAGGCCCGTCGCAACGGCACCAAGATCGTCTACATCGACCCCCGTGCCGGCACCGTCGCCGACCACGCCGATGTCTTCTGCCAGCTCAAGCCGGGCACCGACGTCGCGCTCTACAACGCGATCATGCACGAGGTCATCCGGCTCGGCCTGGTCGACCAGGAGTTCATCGACAGCCGCACCTCCAACTACGAGGCGCTCGCACAGACCGTGGCGGAGTACCCGCCGGAGCTGGCCGCCCAGATCACCGGTGTCGACGTCGAGCTGATCCGTGAGGTCGCCCGGCTCTGGGGCGAGGCCGGAGCCGGCGTCATCTACTGGGGCATGGGCATCTCGCAGCACACCACCGGCACGGACAACGCGCGCTGCCTGATCGCGATGTGCTCGATCACCGGCAACGTCGGCAAGCCGGGCACCGGGCTGCACCCACTGCGCGGCCAGAACAACGTCCAAGGGGCCTCCGACGCCGGGCTGATCCCGATGTTCTACCCCAACTACCAGGCCGCGGAGAGCGCCGAGGCGCGGGTGCGCTTCGAGCAGGCGTGGGGCACCGAGCTCAACCCCGACAACGGGCTCACGGTCACCGAGGTGATCAAGTCGATCCTCGACGAGGGTGTGCGCGGGATGTACATGCTCGGCGAGAACCCGTTCCTCTCCGACCCCAACATCAACAAGGTGCGCAAGGCGCTGTCCAAACTGGACTTCCTGGTCGTGCAGGACATCTTCCTCACCGAGACCGCGGAGTTCGCCGACGTGATCCTGCCGGCCTCCTCGTACCTGGAGAAGGACGGCACCTATACCAACACCGACCGGCGCGTGCAGCGCGGCCGCAAGGCCTTCGACCCGCCCGGTGAGGCCCGGGTCGACTGGGAGATCGTGCAGGAGCTCGCCCAGCGGCTGGGGCTCGACTGGAGCTACCGGTCGGCGGAGGAGGTGTTCGACGAGATGGTCCCGTTGATGCCCGACTACGCCAACCTCAACTACGGAAACCTCGGCTCGTCGGGCAAGCTCTACCCCAACTCCGACCCCGAGCACACCGACGGCACCGTGGTGCTGTTCGACGAGCGGTTCAACACGGCCGACAAGCTCGCGCACCTGGTGCCGGCGGAGTGGCTGCCGGGCAAGGAGCTGCCGAGTGAGGACTACCCGTACGTCCTCAACACCGGGCGGCTGCTCGAGCACTGGCACACCGGGTCGATGACCCGCCGGTCGTTCGCGCTGGACGCCATCGCGCCGCGCGCGGAGGCCTATGTGAACCCCGAGGACGCAGCCGAGCTCGGCCTCGCCGACGGCGGGCTGGCCAAGGTGTCCTCGCGCCGGGGGACGATCACGCTGAACGTCCGCGTCTCGCACCGCGAGGCACGCGGCAACCTGTTCATCCCGTTCCACTTCCGGGAGGCGGCCGCCAACCTGCTGACGATCGACGAGATCGACCCGTTCGGCAAGATCCCGGAGTTCAAGTTCTGCGCCGTGAGTATCGCCCCCGTCGAGGATCTCGAAGGGGCCAAAGTCGGAGGTAACGCATAGTGACTGTGACGTCCTACGGGCGCAAGGTCGTTCCGGGCGTCGAGGCGCGTGCCGGCAAGTTCAACGGCCCCAGCCTGATCCCGATGCTGATGGCGATCCAGGAACGGTGCGGCTGGCTGCCTCGCGAGGAGCTCGTGCAGCTCTCGCGCGACCAGCATCGCCCGCTCTACGAGATCGAGGGCCTGATCTCGTTCTATCCGCATTTCCGCACCGAGGCGCCCAAGGGTGTGACCGTGCGGGTCTGCCACGACCTGACCTGCTGGCTGAAGGGCTCCGAGGACCGGATCAAGGAGGTGCAGGACAGGTACGGCGAGGCCGACGACGTCGAGGTCCTGGAGATCTCGTGTCCCGGCCGGTGCGACATCGCCCCGGCCGCGACCGTCGACGAGCGCCCCGGGCGGATGGAGGACGTCGCCGGGCTGGTCGACAGCCGCCGCGAGGGGGATGACGACCTCGGTGCGGTCGTGGCCTACGGCCCGGAGGGCGGCTGGCCCAACGATCCGTACGCCCCCGGCGAGGCCCGCTACCGGTCGCTGCGTGCCCTGCTGGCCGGCGACATCACCCCCGAACAGGTCCTCGACCACCTGCAGCAGTCCGGTCTTCGGGGGATGGGCGGCGCGGGCTTTCCCACCGGCAAGAAATGGGACCTCGTCCGCAAAACCGAGGCCAGTGATGGGGTCAAGTACGCCATCTGCAACGCCGACGAGTCCGAGCCCGGCACGTTCAAGGATCGCCAGCTGCTCGCGGAGCAGTCCCATCTCGTACTCGAGGGCATGCTCATGGGCATGGTCGTCACCGGGGCCGAGGAGGGCTGGGTCTTCATCCGGCACGAGTACGGCCCGGAGGAGGCCGTGGTGCACGCCGAGATCGAGAACCTGCGCGAGCAGGGGCTCATCGGCGAGAACGTCCTGGGCACCGGCCGTCGGCTCCTGCTCGACATCTTCACCTCGCCGGGCGGCTACATCCTCGGCGAGGAGACCGCCCTCCTGGAGTGCATGGAGGGCCATCGCGGCGAGCCGCGTAACAAGCCGCCGTTCCCCGGTGTCTACGGCCTGTGGGGCAAGCCGACGCTGATGAACTCGGTCGAGACGTTCGCCGACGTGCCGGTCATCGTGGAGCGCGGCTCCGACTGGTGGAAGGACCAGGGTGTCAACGGCAGCGACGGGCTGAAGTTCTTCGCGGTGTCCGGGCATGTGGAGCACCCCGGTGTCTACTGCGTGCCGATGGGCACCACCGTGCGTGAGCTGCTCGACCTCGCCGGCGGCGTATCCGATGGTGCCGAGCTCGACTCGGTCCAGCCGGGTGGCGCCTCGTCGAACTTCCTCGGGCCCGAGCACCTCGACGTCCCGCTCGACTTCGGCACGCTCGCCGAGGCCGGATCGATGCTGGGCTCGGGCGCCATGGTGGTGATCGCGGAGGGAACCGACGCGTTGGCCGCGGCCACCAACGTGCTGCGCTTCTTCCGCAACGAGTCCTGCGGCAAATGCGTGCCCTGCCGGGTGGGGTCCACCAAGGCACACGACCTCCTGACCGACACGCTGCGCAACGGCGGTGAGCTCGACGACGGACGTCGCGAGCGGCTGCTCGACCTCGAGGTGACGATGCGCAAGACGTCGATCTGCGGTCTCGGCCAGGTGGCGATGGGCCCGGTTGTCAGCGTGATGGGCCGGCAGCGTGGAGGCACCACCGCACGGCGGCAGCCGCGCAAGACCCCCCAGCCCGGCGACCACTGAGGTCCGCTTGGCCGGTAGGGAGTTCTTCAGGGCCTTGTCGGTGTCGGAGGCGCTGACGGGCTTTCAGCCGCGTCGCCGTACCGGCGTCGAGACGGTCAAGCGTGAGGATGCACTCGGACGTGTGCCCGCCTCACCCGTGGTCTCGCGCTCGGCGCTGCCTGGCTTCGCGCGCTCGACCGTCGACGGGTACGCCGTTCGTGCGGCGGACACCTACGGTGCCAGCGACGGCCTGCCGGCGTACCTCGACCTGATCGGCGCGGTGCCCATGGGTGCCGCTGCCGAGATGGCGGTCCGCCACGCCACGGCGGTGCAGATCCCGACCGGTGCCGTGATTCCCGAGGACGCCGACGCGGTCGTCATGGTCGAACACACCCAGGTCACGATGCCCCACGTGATCGAGGTGACCCGCCCGGTCGCGGTGGGCGAGGGCATCGTCCGCGCCGACGAGGACGTCGCCGTCGGCGGCGAGCTCGCCCCGGCGGGGCGGGCGCTGCGGGCCCAGGACCTCGGCCTGCTCGCGGCCGCCGGCGTCACCGAGGTCGAGGTGCGCGCGCGACCGCGGGTGGCGATCGTCTCCACCGGCGACGAGGTGGTGCCCCCGAGCACGGTGGAGCTGACGCGCGGGCAGGTCCGCGACGCGACCGCGTCGGCGCTGGCCGCGCTGGTGACCGAGGCGGGCGGTGAGCCG
>Ga0299914_10004446_pt1 | contig 10113 bp, 4 predicted proteins | sample RVTome_10_FD_201361 | JGI IMG/M metagenome (GOLD analysis project Ga0299914, IMG submission 201361) | Soil microbial communities from uranium-contaminated site in the Upper Colorado River Basin, Wyoming, United States - RVT153D57 (version 2) ... | reverse complement strand
GCCGGGAGCTTCACCATCGAGTCGAGATCCCCCTCGATCCGCACGTCGTCAGGGATCACCAGATGCGGGTTGTTTGGCGAGCGGCGCGGCTGCGCGTTCTCGACGGCGGAGCCCTGCGTCGGCTGCTCCCCGCGCTGCTCGGCTTCGTATTCGGCGAGCATGGAGTCGAGCTGCTCGGACTCCGTCATCTCATCCCAGGCCTTCGCCGTCTTGGCTGGGGCGGGTTTCGTTCCGGCTGCCGGCGCTTTCGTCTCACCGAGCGGCCGTGTCGGATCAGCGAAGTGCCCCTGACTCGTCAGCCGGTCCTTGAGGTGGCGCGCGTCGTCCTGGATGCGCTGCCACGTCGACCAGTTGTCGGGCTGCGGAATGTCGTGGTCGTTGAAGAAGCGTTCAAACTCGTCGTAGATCGACGTGGCCTCGTCGAGTAGGGCGAGGTCCTTCGGGTCCGGCGCCTCGTGATGGCGCAGCACCGCATCTGCGACCCGCGAGATCGCCCGATTGACCTTATTCGCCTCAGACGCCATCCGCTTCCACTGCTTGGCGACGGCGGGATCCTTCGTCAGCCGATCGGACTTCGGGGCCCACGTGTTCGGCGCGACTGGCGCCGGCTGAGCAACGTTTTGTTGCGTTTGAGCAACGGATTGTTGCGCCGTTCCGACCGTTCCGACAGCGGGGTAATCCTCGGCGCGGACGACGCGCTGGTGGCCTTCGCCTTCGACCTGGATCTTGAGCCGGTTGCCCATGACCTCGACGACGGTCGCGGGGGTCCCCTTGTAGTCGATCGACGCGCCGACTTGGTGCGCGATGTCAACTGAGACTTTGCCGACTTCGTCCCGATTTTCTGCCGACTTTGCCGACTGCTCGTAGACCTGGACCTTGATGGGCTGGCCCTGTTCCATCGCCGCGGCGAGGCCGTGATGGCCGTCGAGGATGAGGGTGCCGTCGGCGGTGCGGACGATGATCGGATCGGTCTTCCGGTCCGCCGGCGCCGCCTTCATCGCCTCGACTTTGGGGCGATTGACGAAGCCCTGGGAGGCGAGCCAGTCCGGCGTTGGGGTGACCGTCTCGGTCGTTTTCGTCCAGCCGCCCCACGATTCGTTGAACTGCGTGGCTCGCTGCCACGGGGTCGGCTCGTTGCCGGGGATAGTGGCGGGGTCGCCGCCGGCGCGCGCCTGTTCGTACTCGGCGTTGGCGGCGAGCAGGGCGTTGCCGTCGGTGGGCTGTTTGGTGCGGAGCAGGTCCTTGAGCTCACGGTCGGCCGCCTTGGCGGTCGGGTTCTTCTCGGAGATCGGCTCAAGGGAGGCGGTGATCTCCCGCAGGGGGTCGCCGGGCTCGAACTGTTCGGAGGTCCCCGCCGGAATCTTCGAAACGCGCTCGGTCGGCGGTTCGAAGATAGGAGAGGACGCAGAACCCCCCAGCGGATCAACAGGGGGTGGAACCGGGATCGTGGGGCCCGGTCCAGCCGGGGGTACAACGGACGGCCGCGCAGCCACATCCGTTTGGCCAGGCTGGCCCTGGACCTGCGAAGGGTCCTGCGTTTCGGGGCCGCCCGCGGAGGCGGCGGTTCGGGTACGACCGAGCGGGAAGCCGGCACCGGCCATGCCGCCGACGATCCCACTGGTGAGGATCTGTCCAGCATGGAGCGGTTCGCCCTGGGCGACCATGCCGATCACTTCCTGACCGGCTTCCTGGCCCCCTTCGGACAGCGCCCGCATGAAGCGCGTCGCCAGCGCGCTTTTCAGCGCGGGCTCGAAGAGGGGGAGGTTCGTGACGCCCAGGAGCGCCACGTTGGCACCGGCGACCTTGGCGGCAATCGCCGCGGCCTCGTCGGGGGTCTTGCCTTTTTCCAGCGCCTCGGCGTACGCGTGCGAGCCTTCGAGCCACGCTTCGGCAACGGCCGCGCTCGACGCGCCGCCCACGGCACCCATCTGTGCGGCCACCTTGGGGGTCACCTTCAGCAGCGCGGCCGCGGACATCCCCATCGAGCGGCCCGGGGCACCGGCGCCGACGAGCGAGAGGATCGACCCGGTCGCCTGTCCGCCCTGATACGCCCACCATGCCGGGTTCCCGAGGGTATCGACCGGGTTCGACAACACGTCCTCGACGACTGGCGGTCCGAAGGCCTCGAGGCCCTGCTGCGAGACGGCCATTCCCTCGCGGTACGCCGCATTGTCGGGGTTCAGCATCGAGGCGGTGGCCGCCATGCCGGCGGCGGGCATCCCGATCGCACCGGCGTAGAGCCCGCGCGCCGCCTGCTGCGGCAATTCGAGCGGGTTCGCCAGTCCGGCGGCGATGTGGCCGCCGACGCTGGTCGGTGGCGCAGGGACGGCGCCTGGTCGCCACGGTTCGGCTTTCCGTGCGCCCCCGGCCTGCTGCGCTTCGTGCGCCAACCCGGCCGCTTCGGTCATCTGCGCGATCGACGTCCCCGGGGGAGCGATCTGGTAGACCGGGTTCCGCGAGGCGAGCCCCTTGGTGCGGGCGTTCGCTTCCTGGGCCAGCGTGTTTGTTTGCCCGATCAGGCCGTTGATCCGTTCCCTGAGGGGGTCCAGCCCGGCGAACTGCCGCTGGATCGCGTTCGCCTGGACGTTGAACGCATCGACCCGCCGGAGCAGGTCGGTTTCCGCCTGCTTGAGCCGACCGTAGGCGGCGTCGGGCTTGCCGGCGGCTTCCCAGGCGGCGACCTGCTGTTGCAGGGCGGTCTGCGCCGCGGTGAGCTGGTCGCTCTCGGCCTTCAGCCCGGCCTGGGCCGTCTGCGAGGCAGCGACCTGCGCGTTGTAGGTGTTCAGGAGGCTGCCGTGCTCGCGCTTGAGGGCGTCGAGCCGCGGGGTGTACTGCGCGAGCACATCTTCGGCGTAAGTGCCGGTCGCGTCCTCGACGGTCTTGGCGCCCAGGATCGACGGGACAGGTTTTTCCGGACGGCCGCCGCTCTCGAGCGGATCCTGGCGCGTCACGCGGCTGGTGGGCCGTGCGGGTGAGAGCTGGTCTGCGAAATCGCCGTAGGCGCTGCGGGGGGGCTTGGCCAGCGAGCCCAGCGTGCCGCCGGTGAACATGGCCGGCGGCGGGGGGGCAGCGGCAGGCAGGGGACGGGCAGGCGCGGCTGGGGCCTTGGGCGCGGCCGGCGTCGTGGGCGGGGTGAGGGACTGGAGGATCTCGTCGAAGGGATCCGGCAGGAGTTGCTCGACGGATGCCGGCGTGGGCACCGAGATGTCTGGCGTGGTGGCGATCGCCGGCCGCGGCTGCCGCACGGGCATCCGCAGGAGCCCTTCATCGGCCGGGCGCTGTGGTTCGTCGAGCGCGGGCAGGAGTCCGCCTGGTCGTCGAGACGGCCGGACCGTCCCGATGAACTGGTCGATCTCCCCGAGTTCGTCCGGTTGCAGCACGCCCAGGCGCGCGAGCGTGCCCAGGGTGCCGTAGGTAAAGAGTGGATCCACGTTCTCCCGTTTCCGTGCGCGCGGGTTACTGGAGCGTCAGCCCGTAGGCCTGAAGCAGTGCGCGCTGCTTCACCTGGAGGGCTTCGCGTGTCTGAGGGTCCTGTTCCTTCTGGATCTGCCGGGCGAGATCGAGGGCCTGCTCGATCGGCGTCTTGTCCATCCCGGTCAGCGCGCGGATCTTCCGCCGCACGTTGGCGAGATCGCTCTTCTTCGCGGGATCCCGCATCAACGCCCGCTCGGTGTCGAGCAAGGGCCCCATGCCAGCGCCTTCGCGGTGGCTGTCTTCGATGCGGAGTTTTTCGGAGGCAATCGTGTGGCGATCGCTCTCGGTCAGATCGGACTTGTCTCTCCGACCGAGCGAACCATCGGGACGTCGAGAATAGCGAGTCCGGAGGTCCGCTTCAAACTCAGTCCAATTACTCAGCTTTTTGGCCGCTGAGGCGTCCCGGGCATTGGCCGTCAGGGTCGATCCGCGGCCGCCGGCGCCGGTGACGCCGCCTCCGGCGGCGATCCGGCCTTCGCGCTGGTGGGCGAGATCCAGCCGCTCGTTCTCGTTGGCGAGCCGCTCGAGGCTCATCGACGTCTGGTTCTGCTGGTTGACGATCGAGGCTTCCTGGGCGCCATCGAGCCCCAGCTTTTTCGCGCGGGCGACCGCGGCCGGCGAGTACGCGTTACCAAACAGGCCGAGCACTTCGGTGCGGTAGCCGCCGGCCTTCAGCATCCGTTGGAAGGCGTCCCATTCCTCCTGCGACGTCGCGGTGGCGAGCATGTTGGACGCGCCTTCGACTTGCTTGGCACGGATGTCGTTCTCGATTTTCTCGTTATCGAGGCCGCCCTTGAGTCCGTCGAGATAGTGCTTCTCCCAATCGAAAAAGTTCTTGAGCGCGTTCTGCTGTGACGTCATGTGCTCGCCACGGGTCGAGCCGTAGGCGACGACCTGTTTCACGCGGTCGGCGTCGTACTTGTCGCCGAGGTAGCCGGCGATTTCGCCGCCCTGCTCGCCCCACAATTGCGTGACGGCCCTGCGCGCCATTTGGAAACTGGGCTCATCGTTGACGGCCTGAAGGATCTGCGCCGACTGTTTCAAGCGAGCCCCGTCAGCCTCCACCTTCGCCTGGAGCGCCTTGGCCTGCTCGTCGCGCTGCGCGAAGACGTGCTTGGCGAGTGTCGACGCGGCGCCCATCCGCCCGGCTTTCCACAGTTCGCCGATCGCCTGGTCCGGATCGCCCGTGCGCTGGAGCGATTCGCGGACGGCGTAGTCGTCCTCGAGCAGCCGGCGCCGCGCTTCGTTCTGGATGCGGCGGCCTTCTTCGAGCTCGCGGCGATCCTGCATCGCGTTGAGGCCGCGGAGCGTGCCGAACATATCGGGGCCCTGTTGGACCCCCTGGCCGGCCTGGAGTGCGATCGAAGGATTCAGGGGCATAGTCGTGTGCTCAGGTTTTGATGAGGAAGTTCAGCGCCAACAGGGCGGGATTCGCCGCGGCGGTATTCGCCGTGCCGCTCTCGCCGGTCGTGAGCGCGGTGGTGCCGGTGACGGCCGCCGTCGAGTCGCCCGACGTGGTGTTCGTCACGGCCTGCGTGGCGGAGCCTTCGGCGCCCACGCCGGAGCCCCCCGCCTGGAGCCGGCCCGCGACCGGCGGGGTGTTGACGACACCGAACCACCCGTCGCGCGGCACCGGATGCGTGTGTGCCAGGCCGTGGGTGTGCGTCGCGATCGGATGCGAGTGTTCCGGTCCGGTGTGCACGTGATCGATCGCGCCGGCGCGATCGCCGAGCGCATCACCGGTGCCTGACGTCGCCACGCCGAAGGGGAACCGCTGGCGCAGGTCGGGCAGCTTGAACGTCGTCGCCCCGTTGCCGGTGCCGAACGTGGTGCCGATGATATTGAACAGGTTGCGATAGGTGGCGCGGCTGACCGTGGCGCCGTCGCAGCGCAGCCAGCCCGCGGGGAGCGTGTGACTGGTGTGCATCACGATCGTGCCGGGCTGCACGTGCTCGGGTGCGATCGCGGGCGGCGTTTCGGTGTCGGGCCAACTGTAGTCGTCCCGCTCCCAAATGACGGTGCCGGCCCCGTCCTTCATCACGAGGTCGTACCGGACGCCCCCTTCAATGAAGATGGTGTTGCGCGCGGCCGCGTCAAACACCATCGGGTTGGGGTTCTTGATCGTGCGGCGCTCGTTGAAATACGTGGCCAGCGGCACGGTGGTCCCGTGTGCGTAGGTGTAGAAGCGGTAGTCGTGCGCGGGTTCGGCGATCTGGTCGAACCACTGATGGATGAGCGGCAGCGGGTAGCCGACGCAGGGGCACTCGATGACCGTGATCGTGACGGTGTCGGAGGCCTCGGCGGCCCCGTTGGTGGCGGCCCACTGGAAGACGTAGACCCCTTCGCCGGCGAGCGTGACGGCGGTGGTCGGGCTGGTCGGGGTGGTGATCGTCGCGGTTGGCCCGCTGATCTGCGTCCATTCGCGGTTGTCGCCATCGTCGCCGCTGATCGTGCCTTCGAGGTCGATGACGTGCGGCGCCGTCTCGACGCAGATGGTGCGGTCGCTGCCGGCCGAGAGCTCCGGCGGACAGGGCTCAACAGTGAGCGTGACTTCGGCGTACGCCACCACGGGATCGCCGCCCTCAACGGGGAGGGTGACCGTGAACCGGAAGACGTACACGCCGTGCGTGGGGAACGCACTGACGAGCGTCTCGAGCGCGGCGGGGTCCGCGATCGTCGCGTCGTCGGGCCCGCTCTCCTGCGTCCAGGCGACCGTCGGCGTCTCTTCCGAATCTGTCTCGTAACTCCCGATGAGCGTGGCCTCATCCTCGCCGCAGGGAAGCGTGCCTTCGGCGGCGACTTCGCCGTCGACGTCCACCTCGGCGTCGACGGTCAGCTCTGGCGGCAGTTCCCCCACGACGCCGTCCGTTGACATGCGATAGACGACGATGCTCGTCGAGGATCCCGAGCCCAGGTACGCCTCGAAGTGATCGAGCTGCGCGCCGGTGGTGATGTTGAATTTCCAGAAGGCGGAATTGGCTTCGTCCCAGCACCAGAACGCGGTCCCGTCGGTCGTCGGTTCGACGTCGGCCAGCGACTGCGCGAGGCTGGTTTCCGCCGGGGTGTAGGTCTGGAGCACCGAGCCATTGGTGGCGAGTCGCACGACTTCGCCGCCGTTGCAGACGAGCACGGTCCCATCGGGCAAGGGGAAGAGGCCCTTGAGCCCGGGGTTCGGGCCGGGCCCCTCAGGCACCGTCGCAAAGAGCGTCACCGTGCCGGTGGCGACCTCCATCCGGTAGACATTCTGGCCGCCGACGGGCCAGTACCAGCCGCCGGAGGTCTTGCCGCGAACCCGATCGGCCTCGGCGTCGCCCCGGGCGCGGGTCTGACTGGCCTTGTCCTGCGCCTGGTCCTCGATCCGGTCGGCCTTCCGCTCGGCCTCGCGCTCGATCCGATCGGCCTTGTGCTCGGCCTGCTCCTTGGTCGTGTCCTGTGCGATACCCGGCGCCACACCCCAGGCGAGCCCCAGGGCCAGCGCGCACGCGGTCGTCGTCAGCGTCTTCATATTCATCTTCGTCCTCCCTCCCCCTGACAGTGCAAGAGGGGGGCCGAGGAGCCGGGTGAATTTTCTACATGGAAAGCTGCACGTTCTACAACGCGTCGAGCAGCTCCTCGGCGATGCGCCTGACGTCGCCGGCCTCGACCTGGCCCTTGTGCGTCTTCATGACGTCGCCGACGACGCGGCCCACCTGCTTGACGTCGGTGACGCCCAGCGCGGCCAGGCGCTCGCGCACCAGGGCGCGGACGGCCTCGGTGTCCAGGCCGCGCGGCAGGAAGCGCTCGCAGAACTCGATCTCGAAGCGCAGCTGCGCAGCCTGGGCCTGGCCGCGCTCGCCGGCCTTGTCGTAGTCGGGCAGCGCCTTCTGAAGCGACTTGCGGTAGGCGCCGATCACGTCGAGCACCAGCGCGTCGTCCACCTCGCCGGTGAAGCCCCGGGCCGTGCGGCGCTCGGTGATCCGGCTCTTGAGCATCCGCACGACGGCGGCGACCCGCGCGTCCTTGTCGCGGATGGCCCGGGTCAGCGTATCGTTGAGCGTCTGCTCGAGGCTCATGGTGGCGACGCGCCTAGTTGATGCGCCGGGCCTGCCCCTGCCACTCCCGGTCCCGCAGGACGAACTTCTGGACCTTGCCGGTCGAGGTCTTCGGCAGGTCGCCGAACTCCACGGCCGCCGGGCACTTGAAGTGGGCGATGTGCTCGCGGCAGAACGCGATGATCTCCGCCTCGGTGGCCTGCCGGCCCGGCTTGAGCGTCACGAACGCCTTGGGCCGCTCGCCCCACTTCGCATCGGGCACCGCCACCACCGCGCACTCCATCACGGCGGGATGCCGGGCCACCGCCTGCTCGACCTCGATCGTCGAGATGTTCTCGCCGCCCGAGATGATGATGTCCTTCTTCCGGTCCCGCAGCTCGATGTACCCGTCCGGGTGCCAGACGGCCAGATCCCCGGAGTGGAACCACCCGCCCCGGAACGCCTCCGCGCTGGCCTCCGGCTGCTCGAAGTAGCCCTTCATGACGTTGTTGCCGCGCATGACCACCTCGCCGAGCGTCTCGCCGTCCATGGGGACGTCGTGCATCTGCTCGTCCACCACGCGCACGAGGTCGGCGACCACGTAGCCCTGCCCCTGGCGGGCGGCCTTGCCCGCCGTCTGCTCGGCCGGCAACCGGTCCCAGTCGCCGTTCCAGGCGCACACGGTGTGCGGGCCGTACGTCTCCGTGAGGCCGTAGACGTGGACGGGGCGGAAGCCCAGCTCCTTCAGCCTGCCGAGCAGCGTCGGCGACGGCGGCGCGCCGGCGACCGCGCACGTCACCGGCCGCGCCAGCGCGTGGGCCCGCGGATCGTTCACGATGCCGATCTGCACGGTGGGCGCCCCGCAGTAGTGCGTGATGCCCTCGCGGTCGATCAGCTCCCAGATGCGGCCGGGGTCCACCCGGCGCAGGCACACGTGCGTGCCCGCCAGCGCGGTGACGCCCCACGTGAAGCACCAGCCGTTGCAGTGGAACATGGGCAGCGTCCACAGGTACGTCGACTCGAACGTCATGCCCGTCTCGATCGCCTCGCCCAGCGCGTTGAGGTACCCGCCCCGGTGGTGCACCATGACGCCCTTGGGCCGGCCGGTCGTGCCGGAGGTGTAGTTGATCGAGATCGTCTCGTACTCGTCCTCGATCCACGGCTCCGCCGGCTCCGGCGAGTGCGCGGCCAGGAAATCCTCGTAGGGATCGCCGGGGGCCCCGGTGTCGTCGACGCGGATCACCGTCAGGCCGTCCAGGTCGAGCGGCTTCACCAGCGGCTCGAGCTCGTGGTCGACCAGCAGCACCCGGGCGCCCGAGTGGCGCAGGATGTAGCCGATCTCGTCGCTGCCGAGCCGCGTGTTCACCGGGACGATCACGAGCCCGGCCGCCGGCACCCCGAAGTGCACGTCGAGCATCGCCGGCGTGTTCGGCAGGAGCGCCGCCACCCGGTCCAGGTGGCGCAGCCCGAGGGCGCGCAGGCCGGAGGCGAGCCGGTTCACACGCTCCTCGAACTGCCGGTAGCTGTAGCGGCGCTCGTCGTGCACGATCGCCGTCTTGTCGGGGAACACGTAGGCGCTGCGGCGCAGGAAGGCGACCGGCGTCAGCTCCGTCCGGTACGGCTGGGTTTCCTTCGAGATGCGCAGCACCCGCTTGCTGCCGGCAGACGCCATGCTCCGGGCCCTCCATCGCCCTCCGGGCGAGATGTCGCCGCGTATTCTACCGCGCCGGGGCCGCGCCGCGCCTGCCGTCGGCGCGCCGGCGGCGCTCGAGCCCCTTGTGGATCTCCACCGCGACCAGGATCGTCGAGGCGACGACCGTCATCCGCACCCACGCGTCGAGGTCGAGCGGCTCGACCCGGAGCAGGAACTGGGTCGGCGGCAGGTACAGCGCGGCCACGTGCACGAGCAGGGCTCCGGCCGTGGCCAGGAACAGGAAGGGGTTCGCCCACGGGCTCAGCGCGAACACCGAGCGGCGCTCGGAGCGGCAGTTGCCGACGTGGAACGCCTGGAAGACCACCATCGTGGTCAGCGCCACGGTCTGGGCGCGGCCGAGCTGCCCGGACGCCTGCAGCTCCCACCAGAACAGCAGCAGCGTCCCGGCCGCCATCACGAGGCCGGCCACCAGCGTGCGCCTCCAGAGCAGGGCGGAGATGAGCCCCTCGCCCCGGGGCCGGGGCGGGCGTGCGAGCACCCCCGGCTCGCCCGGCTCGAACGCGAGGGCGACGTCCTGCAGCCCGTTGGTGACCAGGTTCAGCCACAGGATCTGCGCGGGCAGGAACGGCAGCGGCCACTGCACGACGAGGGCCGCCAGGATCGCCAGGACCTCGGCGGCGCCGGTCGAGATGAGAAAGAAGGTGACCTTGCGCAGGTTGTCGAACGTGATGCGCCCTTCCTCCACGGCCGCGTAGATGCTGACGAAGTTGTCGTCGGTGAGCACCATGTCCGATGCCTCGCGAGCGACGTCGGTGCCGCTCCTGCCCATCGCCACGCCGATCTCCGCCGCCTTCAGCGCCGGCGCGTCGTTGACGCCGTCGCCGGTGACCGCGACGACCTCGCCCCGGCTCTGCAGCGCCTGGACGACCCGGAGCTTGTGCTCGGGCGCGACCCGCGCGTAGACCGGCACCTCGG
>Ga0299914_10004445_pt1 | contig 10113 bp, 7 predicted proteins | sample RVTome_10_FD_201361 | JGI IMG/M metagenome (GOLD analysis project Ga0299914, IMG submission 201361) | Soil microbial communities from uranium-contaminated site in the Upper Colorado River Basin, Wyoming, United States - RVT153D57 (version 2) ... | reverse complement strand
ACTCGGCTTCCGGCCAGGGTGCGGCTGGCGCCCCTTGCCGAACTTCTTCCAACAGCGCTTGCAAGCCGAGACGCGCATCGGCAGTGAGGCTGATCTCGGCTGGATAATTTTTCCCAATCACCGTGGGGTCGACGTCGAGGTGAATGAGAGTTTGGGGCTCCCGAGGCGCATTTAATCCGGTCATCTGAGTGGTCAGCCGCGTGCCGACAGCTAGGACCACATCGGCCTGGGGAGCGGCCCAACTCGATGTGCCATGGCCAAAATAACCCACCCCAAGCGCTAGGCGGTGGTCTTCCGGGATGACACCCTTCGCCTCATTCGTGGTCGCAACCGGCGCACCCAGAGCTTCAGCTAAGGCCACGAGCTCGCGCTCTGCGCCGGCGATTCCCACCCCACCACCAGCCCAAATCAAGGGTTTGCGGGCGCCACGCAACAATTCTGCCGCACGCCGCACCGGCTCCCATTCCGGCGCTATCGGCTCAGGTGCTGCCGGCGATATCAGGGTCACTTCTCCCAGAGCGGCCAACACATCCGGCGACACCTCCACTTCGGTAGGACGCGGACGGCCATGGCGCATCTGACGCATCGCCTCTTGAATCGCCGGGGCAATTTCCGGCACGGTATGGGCTCGCTGACACCACTTGGTGACCGGTCGAATCGTATCCTGCTGGTCGTTGATTTCGTGCAGCGCGCCGCGATCCTGCCCGATATTGAAACTCTCCACCTGACCGGCCAACAGCAACACCGGGGACGAGGCGGCATAGGCCGTGCCCAACGCGGCACTGGCATTTTGCACCCCCGGACCCGGCACCACCAGGGCGACGCCGGGTTTTCCCGTGACCCGGGCATAGCCATCGGCCATATACGCCGTGGTCTGTTCGTGACGCACGGTCATGACCTGCATGCCAGACTGACCGTAGAAGGCGTCATAGATCGACATGACCTGAACGCCGGGCATTCCAAACACCACCTCTACCCCTTCGTGCCGAAGGGTTTGAACGACTGCTGCACCACCTGTCATCTGTACCATGCCGCATTCCTTTTGACGCTCGGAGCTTGACGACCTCGCCACTCTCAATACGGACAAGAAATTGAGTGAACATGTAGGGCCGGGACCTGCATCCCATCACCGGCACTGTAGCAAACCTCTCCCCGTTGTCAATGAGACGCCAACGCAATCACGGGCCGGAACAAGTGCAGTCGCCGAATGAACCGAATCTTTCCGTCACATTATACTTCAGAAGGGGTCAAGCGCTGATCTGGAAACGATATAAGAGTGAGCCACTGAGGACGCGAAGAGATGCAAAGCGAAGAGAAGTCGGGCGGTTGGCGAAGACGGAAGGGGTTGTTAGCGGGGAAACATGCGTTGTATCATGGCCAGCAATTCTTCAACGGCAAACGGTTTGGAGACGAAGGGCACAACGCCCGCTCGCACAGCCGGCAAATCCTTCATGGATAAATCACCACTAATCAGCACAAACAGCAAGGAAGGATCGGCCTCTTTCCAATTCCGACATAGCCAATATCCTTCCTGGAACTCGATGTTTCCGCTTAAATGGACATCGCAAATCACCAGTCCAATTGCCGAGAAACCCAGAAGCTGACGGACGGCCTCCGCTTCCTGCACGGTAGAGGCCGTCACCACCGTATAGCCATGGAAACTGAGGAGATCTTCTAAGATGCCCCGGATCTCTTCGTCGTCATCAACGATGAGCACCATGGATCGTGTCGGCATACCATCACCTTTGGCATGTCTCAATTCAGTCCGCACCTGCTGCTTTATACCGATGCCTACTCTTCTCAACATTTCCATGCATCAGGGCGACCAAATCATTCCCTGATTTCCGCGAGGAGATTAACAGATATCATGCATACCGGCCTGCGGCAATGGTAGTAATGTTCTGTATTCAAGAAGAATTTGTCAAAGGAAAAATATCACACGTGTTGACAAACTAGGAGAGGCCGTTAGATATAGCGAGGTAAAAATTCATTGAAACCTTTTTACTTCTCTCGATAGTCCATTGTACGAATCAGATCATATCCGTCTCTTTCTTCTTCAGCCGGTATTAGGTGTCGGTTTGCAGCCGATCGAGCCGCCCCGCCAGGAGCTCTGCCAGTAGCGTTGTATGTTCGATGCGCTCAAAGAAAATTTTCATGACGGCCGTGAGCGGCACCGCCAACAGCATGCCGACTATCCCCCAGAGCATCCCCCATACGATCAATGCCAAGATGACGGTGACCGGATGCAGATCGAGCGACCCCCCCATCACTTTCGGCTCGATGAAACTGCCGAAAATAAGCTGAATCAGCGTCGGCAACCCGATGGCCAAGACGATGGTGGTCAGTGTGCTGTCCGGACTCACCAACACCACTGGTAACGGCAACAGGGTGGCGATGAGTGAGCCGATGCTCGGGATAAAATTGAGCAAAAAGGCGAACAGACCGAATACTAAAGCCAAGTCGACCCGGAGCATGGCCAAGACAAACCCGACGAGTGCACCGGTCGCAGCCGACACCACGGCTTTGGCCACGATATAGCGTTTAATACGGGATTCGATTTCACCCAACACCCCCCCACTGGGCTGCGTACTCGTGCTGCCGCCGAGCAAGATAAAAAAAAGAAAAACCAGGACTAATGACCCCTGCGACAGGAGGTCGACAATCGCTCTGGTCATGCCCCTGAGCATACCGCTAACTCGTTCAATCGGCAGGGCGGACAACGAGTTAAAAGTGCTCACCGGATCAAAACCAAACCCTTCCAGCAGAATCATAGTTTTTTCGAGCAGCTGATTGATTTTTTGCTGATACACATCGACATTCTCGGCCAATTGCGCCACCGAGGTTGAAATCAAACTGCCGAGCAGCCCGAGCACCACACAACCGACGATCAGGGTGGCGAATGCGGCCAGCAGACGGGGTATGTGCAAGTAGCGCATTTGGAAGGTAATCAGAGGGGAGAGGCCAAAGGCAAAAAAGGTCGCCAGGACAAACGGAATCATCACCGGGCGCAACCACCACATGGCAAACGCAATCACCGCCGCGCTTAGGATGAGGAGACACACGGTCTGAATGCGCCGCTCACGCTGTTCGGAATCCACAAGCCTTCTCCTTATCGCGACAGGAATGGCCCCTCTCAGTTTGGCGTGGCACGGAGCTCCACGGGACTGATGCCGGAGGTGTCTTCACCTTGAGTTTTAAAATCGATAAAGTAGAAGCCTTCCGTTAGCGTGCTGCCCGGTATGTAGTGCGACACATGCGGCGCTATTTCGGTGCTACGCAATGGCTGCGCCTTCGGTGTGACATCATCTATCCCCCAGGAATCGATGATTCGCGTCACCACGGCATGGACGTCATCCCCCTCGGGTTCCGGACTCGTCAACACCTGGAACAAGGCGGCGTCACTCACCTCCTCGCCCACCAGGACAAATCCCAGCGATTGCATCCGCTGAAGGGGAATCGTGACAAACTGATCCCGCTTCAGCGTATAAATTTCATGCGTATGCGGCCGGCGCCAAAGGGGATGGGTGACGAGTTCCGAAGTGGATAGAGGGCGGCCCACGATGCGCTGTTCAAGATCCTCCAATGACGTCTTACCGAGTTCCTTCACCACCGAGCGCTCCACCACCTGGGGCAGTTCCTGGTATGTACATCCACTGCGCAAATAGAGACCGGGCACTGGCGGCAGGGTGGCCTCGCGCACTTCAATCGTGGTTGTTTTCGTTTTACGATGTTCGCCGCTACTAACGATCAACGCCGCCTCATGCATACCCGGAACAGTAAAGGTATAGCGCACCCGAGGTCCGCGCAGTTCCACCGCATTACCAATCATCCAGCGAAAATCTGGGTTGGCGCCGTTTTGGATGTTCGCCGTTCCAATGAGTACAACCTGCAGCGGGACGCAGCCCTTTGCCGGGACAGTGCTGACCGTCAGATCTTGAATTTCCCGCTCACAAGCGAGAAGGCCCATCACCACGCAACACATCAGAGCAACGAAGCGAGCACGATCGATCCACATCAACACGTCTCCAGGTCCGGCTCCAACATTGTGACCCCACACCGGTTAGTCGGCCACCGCAGGTTCAAACAATCCGGCTTGACTGAGTGCCTCGGCAATCTGTTGGCGCTCGGCGTTGCTGATCGGCTGCAAGGGTGGCCGCACAATGGCCCGGTCAATTCGCCCGAGGAGCGCCAGGGCTTCTTTCATGCGGTTGTGCATATCCAGAAACGGTGGCGCATAGAATACCCGCACTAACGGCTCCAAACGATCGTTGATGCACTGCGCGGCTTCTAGGTCGCCCCGCTGCACGCAAGCAAATAGCTCCGCCTGGAGATCGGCAGCCACACTCCCCATTCCCGAGATCGCGCCATCCGCCCCCAACACAAAACTGCTCAACAGCGACATGGTAAAGCTCGACAACACCGCGACGGGCCGGCCGGTCGAGCGGATCGCGCGCAGGTTGCGCTCGAAGCTCACAATGTCGTTACTCCACTCTTTCACCCCGACGACTTGTGGGATTTCGGTGAGCTGGACCAAAATGTCCGGGGTATATCCCACCCCTGATGCGGGTGGGTATTGGAACACCACCAGCGGCATATCCACGGCCTCGGCAATCATGGCAAAATGCCGGTACGGCATTTCAGGCCGAAGTTGGGCGCCCCACGCAAACAGACTGGGCGGAAAAACCAACAACCCACTAGCGCCCTCCGTTTTGGCGTCGCGCGCCAGCTCAATGGCTTCCAACGTGTTGTCGGTGTAGATACCCGTAATTAACGGCAGACGGGAGCCCATTTCATCGAGCGCAATCGCCAGTGCCCGGCGGCGCTCGCTGCGATTCAAAGACGACACCTCAGCCGCGTGTCCATTAACGGTAATCGCCGTCACTCCGGGCACCTCGGCAAGCCAAGTCAGATGGCGGCGATAATCCCCTTCATCAAAGGCGTAATCCGGTGTAAATGGCAGCAAATTTGCGGGAATAACCCCGGAAAACGTTAGTTCCTGGGCCATGATAGCCTCCTTGTGACGGGTAGTCAGTGCCTGGACAACATTCACACCATCGTTTTTCCAGAGAAAAGAGATGAATTTAATTCTGTTCGGGCACGGATTGCACCTCGCGTGGCGAGCGCATAATCAAGATTATCATACCCGCCCCATTGAGTGGGATCAATGTGTAGAAAACACGAGGTCTGAGTGCCGGAAGCCTGGAGACCGCTTGACACTGACACCGAAATCATTTTACCGTGGTAATCGTCATCCAATTGAAAGCCCTCGCAGTAAGCTTCGGGGAATCGCACCTAGCAAGGGATGCCACTTAAGGGTAGCAAGCCGTTATGGACGAGCAGCAAAACGAGTTGAAGATGCAATCCAACGGCGCGCACGGTATGATCAATAATCCTGATGGGCCGAAGGCGATTCCGCAGATCGGCTCAGATCGTGTCCTGGGGAACTAAAAAGCCCCGCACGGTTGCTCCATTGGGTTCGCCACCCAGGAGCACGTGCAGACGAAGTTGGCGCCCCTGCCGTGCAAGGATCGGGGAAAAATCGTGTGCAGTCACGCTGCAAACGTGGTCCAAGTTGAGTAATGTTCACTCTCTACGGAGGCAGATATGCTCGATTACAAGCCCAATATTGTTCTGTCGAACCAGGAATACAACGCCGTTGGCAAGCGGCCGATTCGTCAGGACGGCGCGGAGAAAGTCACGGGCCAGGCCCACTATGGGGCCGATGTGCGGCTGCCGGGAATGCTGTATGGCAGGATTCTGCGCAGCCCGCATGCCCACGCCAGAATTCGCTCCATCAACACCGCCCATGCCGAAGAACTCCCCGGCGTCCATGCCATCATCACCTCCGCCGATCTGACTGCGCCCTCCGGCAAGGTGGTCGACCTGGCGGAAGGGGCGATCCACAACCTGGGGTTCATGTGCAACAACATCATGGCGGGCGACAAGGCGCTTTACAAGGGACATGCCATCGCAGCGGTGGCGGCCACAAGCCCCTACATCGCGGAGGAAGCCCTGGCCCTCATCCAGGTGGAATACGAGGTTCTACCCGCCGTGCCCAACGCCCATGAGGCGATGAAGGACGGTGCGCCTTTGCTGCACGAGCGGCTCGCGCAGCTATCCAATCCGGCCCTGCGCCCTGGTGGTATCAAGGATGATGAGGATACCAGCCCCGGTTCGAATATCTCTAACCACTTTGAGTTCCGTTTGGGCGACGTCGAACAAGGGTTTCGCGAAGCCGATGTGATTATTGAGAAAGAAACCAACACCTCACCGGTGCACCAAGGCTATATCGAACCGCATACGGCAACAGCGTCGTGGAGCAGTGACGGGCGTCTGACCATCTGGTCGAGTAGCCAGGGACAATTCGCTGTGCGGGAGCAGACAGCCCGCTTCATGGATGTGCCGGTGTCACAGGTCAAAGCGATTCCGCTGGAGATTGGCGGTGGATTTGGCGGCAAGACCATCGTATATGTGGAGCCTGTAGCGGCGGCATTGGCGCGCAAGGCCGGCCGGCCGGTGAAAGTGACCATGTCCCGGACGGAAGTGCTCGAAGCGACAGGCCCCACCTCGGGGACGCATATCAAGGTGAAGCTGGGCGCTACGAAGGATGGCAAACTGGTGGCGGCGGAAGCCCACCTCATTTACGAGGCAGGCGCGTTTCCCGGCTCGCCGGTCTCCCCCGGCTGCCAGTGTATGATGGCTGCCTATGATATCCCCAACGCCTGGATCGAGGGCTATGATGTGGTAGTGAACCGGCCCAAATCGGCTGCATACCGGGCACCTGGTTCCCCCGCCTCGGCGTTTGCCATGGAAACGGCGATCGACGAATTGTGCGAAAAGCTGGGAATGGATCCGTTGGAGTTTCGCCTAAAAAACAGCGCCAAAGAGGGGACGCGTCGTGCGACCGGCCCGATCAACCCCCGCGTCGGTTATATTGAGACCCTGCAGGCGGCCAAGGATCATCCGCATTACGCCGCTCCGCTCGAAGGTCCGTATCGGGGACGCGGCGTGGCCAGCGGATTCTGGTTCAATGGCACCGGACCCTCTAGCGCCCTGGCGATTGTGAATCCCGACGGCAAGGTTCGGCTGATCGAAGGCTCACCCGACATCGGCGGTACCCGTGTCTCAGTGTCGCAACAACTGGCTGAAGTGCTGGGAATCCCGATCGAGGACGTCATTCCAACCGTTGGGGATACCGATTCCATCGGTTTCACCTCAACCACTGGCGGCAGCGGCGCGACATTTAAGACGGGCTGGGCGTCGTATGAAGCAGCGCAAGATATCAAGCGGCAGATGGTGGAGCGGGCGGCCAAAGTCTGGGATTGCCCGGTGGAGGAAGTCGACTATCGGGACGGTGTCCTGCAGCATAAGACGGATGCCGACAAGAGGCTCACGTTCCGGCAGATCGCCGCGCGTCAGAATCCCACTGGCGGTCCCATCACCGGCCGTGCCGGGGTTAATCCCAGCGGTGCGGGTCCGTCCATCGCCGTGAATATCGTGGATGTGGAAGTGGATCCGGACACGGGCAAGGTAGAGATTTTGCGCTATACCGCGGTGCAGGATGCCGGGAAGGCCATCCACCCGAGCTATGTGGAAGGCCAGATGCAGGGGGGTGCCGCACAGGGCATCGGCTGGGCTCTCAACGAGGAGTATTACTACAACAATGATGGTCATATGGCGAACTCCAGCTTCCTGGATTACCGTATGCCCACGAGCCTGGATCTCCCGATGATCGATACGGTGATTGTGGAGGTGCCGAATCCCGCCCATCCCTTTGGCGTGCGGGGCGTTGGTGAAGTGCCGGTGGTGCCGCCCATGGCGGCCATCTCGAATGCCATTTACAACGCGATCGGCATTCGGATGAGCAACCTCCCAATGTCGCCGGGCCGCGTGTTGGAGGCCATCTGGGCGAATGGGGGCGCCAAGGGTAACGGCGCAGCGTAGCAGGCCCATGCAGTTCTCAGATTCCCTCTCCCTCCTGATTGATGCCATAGTGGGGAGAGGGAGTCAGCAGCGGCATGGGGTATTGTGTCGGAGAACCGTGATGACGTCCCTCGCTTACACCACCACAATGGATTCGCCTCTAGGTCCAATCTGCATTGCCGGGACGGACCAGGGCCTGACGCGCGTCGATTTTCAGCACGGCAGCCGTCCCGTAGAGCCGCTTCCGGGCTGGCAGGAAAGTCCCGGCATATTGGCCGAGGCTGTGCGCCAGATTCAGGAGTATTTTCAGGGCGCCCGTCAGACATTTAGTCTCTCCCTTGCGCCCATCGGAACCCCGTTTCAACAACAGGTGTGGCAAGAACTCCAGCTCATCCCCTTCGGCTCTACCCTTACCTACCAGGAGCTTGCACAACGCATCGGCAAGCCCAAAGGCGCTCGTGCGGTGGGCAGCGCCAACGGCTGCAATCCCATTGCCATCATCATCCCCTGCCATCGGGTCGTGGGTCGGGATGGCCGGTTGCGCGGCTATGCCAGCGGCTTGCCAATCAAACAACACCTGCTCCAGCACGAAGGGGTATGGCTCTTATAGGGTAGTGCTACCCACCCCCCGGTGTCGTCGGCACTACTGCACCCGGCGTTTGATCGGGCCAAGCCCATAAGTGATGATGAGCCGGATCGGACGATACGGATAGTAGAGAACCGCGAGCCAGGATGGCAACCGTAAGTGCTGATGATCTTGGGTATTGGGCGTTAATGCCTGCCGAACGATATGCAGAAAGTACGGCAATTTGTCCATGAAACGCTCCCGCATCTTCGGGTACAGTAGCTGTCGCTCGAGCAGGCTCAGCGGGCGCTGAGTTTCCGCGAGCAATCGCGTCCGAAGGCGCTCAGCCAAAGACTGTACAGCCGTCTGGCTATCGATCTGCACCGCGATGTCACTCGGTAGGGTCGCCCCTAATAGGTCACGGGCCAGACACAATCCTAGCAGGAGAATCCGCTCGTTGTTGGTATCACGGGCTTGCGCCATGATACGGTCCCAATCGAGGTCGTGGTCGCCATCAATCAGCTCGGCGATATCACAGAGCCATCCAAGCCGCTCCCAGCTGTGCTTTGCTCCATGGACGCAGAGAATGAGGAGCAACTCCGCGACGGGAATGCTGCTGACGGTCTTTCCTAATAAGGTCACGGGCTCAAGGCGGTCCCACAAATGGTCGGGAGCAAGCGCAATCGCAAATCGGCGCTGGGCCAAGGTCCAATGCAGGTCCACCGCGATCTCGCTGGCCGGGTGGACGAACGTATCGGCATGCGTCTCGTGCTCGTGGGCTGCTTTCTGCGCGTCGGTCATCTCCGTCCACAGTTCGTATCCTCGGGCGAACAAAAGCGCCTTCGCCTGGTCCCGATGCTCAGGGGCGACAATAATATCGAGATCGCTATATTGCCGCAGCAAGATGCTGCCGTAAAAGGCGGTGGCAACGGCGGGTCCTTTATATGGAACGGCCTGAATCTCGTGTGTCTTGAAGAGTTCCAGCAGCATGATCAGCTCGTGCGTCAGCCGAAGATTGTGCTCGGCATTGCTGTGAAAATAGATCCGGAGCCGGTCCATCACCGTTTGGGGCACGGCGTCTGTGTCGACGTGTTGCATGCTCTGATAGAGCAAGGCCAGCGTCCCGTGAGCAATGGCCTGCTCCATAATCGTCGCCCAGTCCAGTTCCTCCTGCAACAGGATGCGAACCCGCTCGGCGCGATCCGGGGTGAGATGGACCCGGGCGCAGGCCAGCAGGAGTTCCACTTCGGGACACAATGCAAGGCTTGGTATAGCGTGAACGGACATCGACATCTCCTTTATCTTACAGATAGGATTGGGCCTGGGCCGCAAACAACCGCGCGTAGGTACCGCCCTGGCGCATCAAGTCATCGTGAACGCCGCTTTCGACAATGCGACCATCTTCCAGGACATAGATGCGGTCGGCCATCTTCACAGTCGACAGGCGGTGGCTGATGAAAATTGCGGTGCGATCTTTCGCCAGTTGGCGAAAGGTCTGAAACACCCCGTACTCAGCTTGAGCGTCCAAAGCGCTGGTGGGTTCATCCAGGACGATGAATGGAGCGTCGCGCAGGAAGGCACGAGCCAGCGCAACTTTTTGCCACTCCCCAATACTCAGCTCTTCA
>Ga0299914_10004444_pt1 | contig 10113 bp, 6 predicted proteins | sample RVTome_10_FD_201361 | JGI IMG/M metagenome (GOLD analysis project Ga0299914, IMG submission 201361) | Soil microbial communities from uranium-contaminated site in the Upper Colorado River Basin, Wyoming, United States - RVT153D57 (version 2) ... | reverse complement strand
CCCCAGCTTCTGCGCCACCGCGGTAATCGCCGCCCACTGCGACCGGTACGACGGCCGCACCTCGGCCACCATCCGCACCGCCCGCTCCCGCAACTCCTGCGGATACCGGCCCACACGATGTTCCATGATCCAGATTCTCCCAACCTCGGGAGTCTCCGGACACGCCGGGACGGCTCATTGTCAAGCTATGGCGGGTGTTGAGTTGCCCGCGGAGTCACCACGGCGTCCGAAGGCGGTGTGTTCGTCATATTTGGTGTGGGTGGCCAGGCAGTGGTGAAGGATGCCGATCATGCGGTTGAACAGGTTGCGTTGGGCAGCGGCGTGGCGGTCGCCGGCGGTCCTGCGCCGGTCGTAGTGGGCGCGGGCGCCGGCTGAGGCGGTCAGTGCGGCGAAGGCCCAGATGTAGCCGACGCCTGCCAGCCGCTGGTTCTTGACCCTCAGGTGGGTGACGGTGCGGCTCTTGCCGCTGGCGCGGGTCACCGGCGCTGCTCCGGCGTAGGCCTTCAGCGCCCGGGCGTCGGTGAAGCGGGCTGGGTCATCGCCGATCTCGGCCAGTACCCGGGCGCCGGTTTGGGAGCCGAGTCCGGGCAGGCTAGTGATGATCTCGGCGTCCGGGTGCTGGTCGAAGTACGTGCTGGCCTGGGTGGCCAGCTCGTCGGCGTTGGCGCAGGCGGTGTCGAGCAGGCGTAGCAGGGCCAGGGCTTGCCGGCCGAGGGCGGTCTCGACCATGGGTAGCTGGCGTAGCTGCGGGGTGACTAGCGCGGTGTGGATGCGGGCGGCTTCGGTGTCTAGTCCGCGCTGGTGGCCGGCGCGCTCCAGCAGGGTGCGTAGCTGCGGCTTGGTCAGCTCGGCGCCGGCGGCCGGGGTTGGCGCGGCGGCCAGGATCGCGCGGGCCTCGCGGCGCAGTAGCCCGTGGCGCTGGTCGGCGAAGGCGGCCAGGATGCCCGGGTAGTACTCGCGAGTAGGGAGCGGAGCTTGTTGTGTGCGCAGGTGCGTTCCCAGACCGCGTCCTGCTGGGCGCGGGCCAGCACCGCGATGGCCGGTGCCAGCTCGGAGTCTTGCGGCAGTGGCCGGTGCGCGGCCAGGTCGGTGCGCAGGATGTGCGCGAGCACCAGCGCGTCACCGGCGTCGGACTTCTTGCCGGCCACGGTGTGCCGGTCTCGGTAGCGGGAGACGGCCATGGGGTTGATGGCGAACACGTTGCGGCCGGTGGCGCGTAGGCAGGCCACCAGCAGCCTGCGGCTGGTTTCGATGGCCACCGGGATCGGCTGCTCGGTGCTGTCGCCGGCCTCGGGCAACAGCTGCAGTAGTTGCGTGAACCCGGCGGTGTCGTCGCTGATGCGCCGCTTGGCGATCAGTTGCCCGTCGGCGTCAACAGTGGCCACGTCGTGATGCGCCTCGGCCCAGTCGATTCCACAGTACACTGTCAAGGTCGGCTCCTTCCATCCGTCGTGCTCTCGCGTTGGTCGCGATCCTGGGCAGGCTACGCAGCTCCCTAATGGCAGGGCTCCAGGGCCGGACATCCCACCAGCCGTTCGTGACCCCAGCACATCGGCGCGGGCCTCGGTCTGCGGCGGAGCTTGGTGCTCGCGTCCGGGTAAGAGGTGACCGTGCCGACGGCTCGCATCACGAAGATCATCAACGCCGGCAGCCCGAGCGTCGGGCAGCGACGCGCCGCGACCGTACTGGCCGGGAGGTCCACGACAGCGGCGATCACCGAATCGGCGGCCATGCGGCCGCGCCGAAGGCCGGCCCGTACCCGCCACCGCCGTGGCCGATCAAGGACCTGGTGCCCGCCGGTCTTCATCGAGGACTCGCCGTACCAGAGCGGGGAAGGCGTGAGTCCAGGTCGAGCAGATGCCGCGGTCCTGACAAGGGGCTCAACCACCCGGGTCGTTCGAAGCGGTGCCCTGCTCAAGTGCCCATTAGGAGCGGGGCCTCCGCTCCTCGTGACAGTCACCCTTGATCAGGGTTTCCTGAGGGTTGTCACGACGTACCACGACGAAGGAGGCCCCTGGTGGATGAGTATGCCGGCTGTCAGTTTGTGGGGATAGACCTGCACCGGCGGCGCAGTGTGATCGTGCGGATGACCCTGGTGGGGAACGGATAGGTCCGGCGGTTCGCATCGATAATGATCCGTTCGAGCTGGCTGCGCAGGTCGCTTCGTGGGGTGAGGGGCCCGCAGGTGGTGCTGGAGGCCGTGCAGTCTTCGAGCTCCTCCTGTCATGAAGGGCGCGGCCGTGCCCCTCGCCCCAGTTAGCGTTCTCCGGCACGTTCGGTGCCTGAACACACGCCGTCCCCACCGGCGGTCTGCTCAACCGCTCGGCTACCGACCCGATCACCCACAACCTTCCATGGGCATCGCGAGCGCCGTCGACCCGGCCACGACGTCTCGGCAGAGGTTCTGGTTGGTAACAGACCGTGTCGGCGGTCCCCCGGTACCTCGGCCCTATCCCAACCAAACCCGAAAAGACCCGACGAACGCTGCTTGAAACGGCTTCGACAACATGCTACCGTCCCGATCTTGGGATCCGCTCACTGACGAGGGGGGTTTGGTGGAGGATCGCTGGCTGTCGGTGGACGAGATCGGGGAGTACCTCGGGGTTTCCAAGGACACCGTCTATACCTGGGTGACCCAGAAGGGTATGCCGGGCCATCGGGTTGGCCGCTTCTGGAAGTTCAAGAGGCAGGACGTGGACGCCTGGGTCCGAAACGGGGGCGCGGCGTCCTCTTCAGATGACTTGCTGAGCGGAGAATCCAAGAATGGCTGGTAAGAAGGCTTCCGCCGACGAGATCACGACCCTTGAGGAGGGCAAGCTCCTCGACTACATCACGGGCACGCCGGTTCCGGAAAACCCTAAGGAGCAGGTGCGCCAGCGCATCGCGCGTGCGCTGTTCCACGAGTACGGCATTTCCGTAGAGGACATGAAGCCTGACTTCAAGCTGAGGATCGAGGGTAGACAGAAGAACGTCGACATTGCCATTTTCGCACCCGGTTCGGCTCACACGGCAGCCAACGTTCATCGCATCGTCATCTGCGAGAAGGAGCCCGTAAACGGCACAAAGGGCGTCTATAGGATGCGTGATCACGAGCAGGCGAGGAAGGAATTCGGCCTGCTGCATACGGCGATGGCAGAAGCCGAGAACTGCCGCCACGGCCTATGGACCAACGGACTGGAGTTCTTCTTCTTCGAACGGGAACGGACCCGCTTCGATGTCAAGTTTCGTCCCATCGGCGACTGGCCCCTGGCTGACGAGTCTGTCGGCACCCGTGAGGTCGCCTCGCATGCACGTCTGCGCAGCGCGGACCCCGACATGCTGCGGATCGCGTTCCGACGCTGCCACAACTTCATTCACGGCAATGACGGCATGGCAAAGGACGCTGCATTCTGGCAGTTCCTTTATCTGATCTTCGCCAAGATGCATGACGAACGCCAACCCGGAGAAGCGCGCCAATTCTGGGCTGGCCCAACCGAGCAGTTCGATCCAGACACACGCAAGGTGATTCGTGCACGAATCACCCCACTCTTCGAAGAAGTTAAGAAGGGCTACGCGTCGATCTTCCGCGGCAACGAGGAGATCACGCTGTCAGACCGAGCGTTGGCGTTTATGGTCTCCGAACTTGCCAAGTACGACCTCGGCCGTACCGATGTCGATGCCAAAGGCGCCGCGTATCAGGAGATCGTTGGCACAAACCTACGTGGCGACCGCGGCCAGTACTTCACGCCACGGGGTGCGATCAAGCTCATGGTGCGGATGCTTGATCCTCAGCCGCACGAGCGCGTGATGGACCCTGCATGTGGAACAGGCGGCTTCCTTGTCGCCACGCTCGACCACCTCAATCAACGCTTCCACGCCGAAGCCGAGGTCCCCATCGGCGTGGAGTCCACCGACGAGTTCCTATCCATCCAAGGCCGCCTGGCTGACTTCGCATCAAAGAGCCTCTACGGCGCCGACTTCGATCAGTCGCTGGTGCGTGCTGCACAGATGAACGTGGTTATGGCCAGCAACGCTGAGGCGAGCCTGTTCTTCATGAATTCATTGGAGTTCCCTAACGGCGATTACACCGGCGTGCGCCCCGCGAATGAGCATGCGCAGCTTGGCACCATGCACGTCGTGATGACCAACCCCCCCTTCGGTTCCGACATTCCCGTCACCGACCCAAATATCCTGCGACAGTTCGAGCTTGCTCACATTTGGGAACGTACCCCTGGCGGTGCTTTTCGCAATACCGGACGACTGCAGAACAGCGTTGCACCCGAGGTGCTCTTTATCGAGCGCTGTCTTGGCTGGCTCAAAGATGGTGGCCGCATGGGCATTGTCCTGCCCGACGGCATCCTCGGCAATCCTGGCGACGAGTATATCCGATGGTGGATTCTACGACACTGTTGGGTGTTAGCCAGTGTCGACCTCCCAGTCGAGGTCTTCATCGCGGAAGCGAACGTCAACATCCTTACGAGCCTACTATTCCTCAAGAAGAAGAGTCGGCAGGTGATCCAAGCTGAGGACCTTGGGTCGGTCGAAGATTACCAAATGTTTATGGCGGTCGCGGAGCGGGTGGGTGTGGACCGTCGAGGTAACACCCTCTACCGCCGATCTCCGGACGGTGAGGACCTACTTGAGGAATCTGAGGAAGTCGAGCAGATGCGACTCGGCGGTGAAGTCGTCACCCGTGTTCTTAGGCGCAAGAAGAAGGTAGTCGACAACGACCTTCCCTTGATCGGCGAGGCATACCGTACGTTCATCGCAAAGCATGGAGAGCCTGGGCAATGAGACTAGGTTCCGTGCATGTCGGCGACCTCATAGACGAGGGCCGTCGACTAACCGGTGGCTTTCATCTGGCCGAAGATCAACAGATCATCCATGTTCTCGACCACTACGTGCGGGCAGGCAGATTCTTGCCCCTGAAGTCCCTTACCACTGGCCGCCGTGTCTTTCGAGGGCCGATATTCAAGCGTATCTTCGCAACAGATTCTGCGCATGGTCGGCCGTACGTTTCTGCTGCGGACTTGGTTCAAATCGACGTCAACCCCACCAAATATCTGTCTAACAGGCATGGCTCCCTCCTAGAAGAGCTGAGCATTCGATCCGGATGGATTCTCGTAACGTGCTCGGGGATGAACCTTGGTAAGGCAATATGGGCACGCGAGGAAATGGATGGGCTTTGCGCTTCCCATGATTTGATCCGCATCGAACCCAACGAAAGCGAAGCACCACCAGGGTACGTCTTCGCCTTCCTGTCATCGCGTTTCGGTCGAGTTTCGATTCGAAAGCAGATCTATGGCGGGAACATTAAGCACATTGAGCCCCAGCATATTCTAGATCTCCCTGTGCCTCGGCTTGGCGCGGCGATCGAGCTCAAGATTCACGAGATGATCGTGGAGGCTGCGAGCCTCCGAACATCGGCTTCAGAGCAGCTCGCGCAGGCGACCAAAGATCTGGAGCGCGAGCTTTCGGTACCTGCTATTCACCAGGGCAGTTCAGCTCGCAGTCTCGGACACAACGTCACGAGCGCCGAACTGCAACGCGCACGTCGACTCGAAGCGTTCTTCTTCAACCCGGTCTCCCTGAGCCTCGTCCGCTGGGCCGAGGATCATGAGTGGGGCGCATGGACCTTGGGGGAGGTCGCTGATGTCTACGACGTTCCGCCCTTCAAACACATCTACGTCGACGGAGCGTTCGGTGTCCCGTTCTACACCAGTGGAGATCTGTTCCACTTGGATCGGACGGTCGAGAAGTATCTTTCGACCAAGCTAACGCGCAATCTGTCGAAATATGTGATCGAGCAAGGCTGGATCCTGCTGGCCCGCTCGGGTCAGCTCGGCGGCATTATCGGTCGTCTCTCGTTTGCGGACTCTACGATGCACCGGGTAACCACATCGGACCATGTAATCAGGGTCATTCCGCGTGAGCACCGCATCCCCGCCGGCTATCTCTATGCCTATCTCGCGGCGCCGAATATTGGCTATCCGCTGCTTACGAGAACAATGACCGGAGCATCTGTGCCGGCATTGTGGCCCAGCCAGCTGACGACAATCCCGGTCGTTAAGGCGAGGCCGGAATTTATGCATGTCACTGACCGACTCGTACGCGACGCCTTCGAGAAGAGGGCTCGCGCCGCGACGCTCGACGCGCAAGCACAAGAACTTGTCGAGAGGGCTATCGAGGAGTCCATCTGATGGCAAAGGTGATCCCGATCGGCGAGCCGGCGAACGAGTCCGAGCGCTCGGCGATCGCGTATCTGCGGGATCATCTCCCGGACGGCTTCATCGTTCTGCATAACTTCGAAATCCTGCGCAGCGGCGAGTTCTTCGAAGTTGATATTGCGGTTATCGCACCACATGCCGTCTATGTCGTGGATGTGAAGGGCGTGCTTGGACTGATCGACGTGTATGGCAACAAGTGGTATCCGCGGGGCCGCCAGCCTTACACCTCTCCGCTGCTCAAGCTTCACAGCCACGCCCGCAGCCTCAAGGGTTTGATCACCGCTAGTCAGCCTGGGCGCCGCGAGCTTGAAGACGTCTATGTAGATGCCGCTGTGCTCTTGACCGCGTCGGATGCGGTGCTGCAGGACCCGGGCGGCAGGGACGCGCCCAACGTCACCACACTACGCAAGTCGGTAGCGTTCTTTCAGAACTCTGGCCGGATACCGGGGAGGTTCTCGAAGAACATCGGCGCCATGCAGGCCATGGTGTTGAAGGCGATTCAGGGTATTGCCCGACCGCGGTCTGGTCCGGTGCGTTTTGGCAACTGGGAGGTCGGGGAGCGTCTGGGCGCCACCGATCAGTACGTCGAGTACCGGGCGTTCAACACGTTCGCTGGGGCTCGCGCGGGCACTGTCCTGCTTCGCGCCTACCGGGCGGATCCGTACCTACCGCAGGCCGAGCGTGACGCGCAGCGGATCCGCATCTCTCATGCGTACTCGGCGTTGAGTCGCCTGCCAGCACACCCAGGCATCGTCGGTGCGCGGGACTTCTTCGCCACCGAGGCCGAGGATCAGTACATCCTGGTCACGGAGGATGTTCCTGGTCAGGCGCTACGGCTGTACATCTGCAAGCCGCACCTGGCACTCACGCTTGGCCAGAAGCTTCGCGTCGCCGGGGATCTTCTGGAAGCTCTGGCGCACACGCACGGCCATGGAGTTGTGCACCGCAACCTCACGCCGAGCACGATCCTGGTCGGCGCGGACGGACAGGTCCGCGTTATCGGGTTCGACTTCGCCCGGGTCGAAGCCGACCGCAGCCGCACCATTTCCGATCAGATCGTGGACGAGCTGGAGCCGGCCTATCAGGCGCCGGAACTGTACGGTGAACCGTCGGCTGCATCGCCGGGCTCAGACGTGTTCGGTGCTGGTCTGGTCCTGTATGAGCTCTTCACAGGGGAGCGCCCGTTCGCCCGCCTCACCGAGGTGTTTGACCGGGGCGCGGTCTTCCCGATGCGGCCCTCGCAAGTACGGGGGGAGCTGCCCGCGGCACTGGACGAGTGGCTGCAGCGGCTGTGCACCTTCGAGCCGGCTGATCGTCCGACCGCCGCCCAGGCCGCCGCGGAATTGGCCTCGGCGATGCACCCCGGCGCTCCGGCGCCCGGGGCCGGACGGCGCGACGACCCCGCCGCGCCGGAACCGGAGCCGGAGGTCCGCACGGTCGACTACAGCCAGCTACCGGCTGGGACGGCGCTCAACCAGCAGTACGTGGTGGAGAAGCGGCTGGGCAAGCCCGGCGCGTTCGGCGTCGCCTACAAGGTGATCGACACTTTCGGCGACGTGTCGCGCGCGGTCAAGCTCATTCTCCGGGATCGCCACTCCACGCTGGAGCGGCTCAAGAAGGAGTACCGGACGCTTCTGCGGACCCCTGAGCACCCACACGTGGTGAAGGTGATCCACGCGGACCTGCTGCAGGGCGGCGGGCCGCCGTTCATCGTCTTCGAGTACGTCGACGGTCTCGACGTCGGCGAGATGATCGACGCTGGGCTGTTCGCCGTCGAGGACGCGGTTGACCTGGCCCGGCAGGTGGCCGACGGACTTGCGCACCTGCACCGGCACGACGTCTACCACTGCGACATCAAGCCGAGGAACCTGCTGTGGACCGACCAGGGTGTGAAGATCATTGACTTCAACGTGTCGGTAGCCGCCGCGCTCGGCAAGGGTAACGGCGGTGGCTCTCGCCGTTACCTGCCGCCGGATCTGGACCTCTCGGTTGTGCCGCAGCCAGCGAACCTGGCCGACCGTGACCTCTACGCTCTGGGCCTGAGCCTTTACGAAGCTGTCACCGGACGGTATCCGTGGGACACACAAGTGCCGCCGGTTGACGAGCCCGCGCCGGATCCGCGTGAGACGTCGGGTCTCGCGGATCTCGTCCCGGACTTGGTTGAGATCATGCTCAAGGTGATCGCGTCACGGCGTGCCGACCGCTACGCCTCGGCTGAGGAGCTCCTGGCGGCGCTCCGCAACGTCACCAGGGCACGCCGTGCCACCCCCGTGCCGGTCGAGACGACCTCGTCCTGGTCGTTGGCCGGGCTTCCTGTTCCGGGTCAGGTGCGGCCCAACACCAACCCATACGTCCATCACCTGCTCACGCTCTACAGCCAAAGCCAACGCAGCAACGCAGGTACCCGAGGTTTGGACGCGATCGGGAAGCAGACCTATGTGGAGACGGCCCTGGACCGGGACCTGGTGCCAGCGGTCCTCGCCGGCGAGTTCCGGCTAGTGATCATTTCGGGGAACGCGGGTGACGGCAAGACCGCTTTCCTGCAGAAGCTGGAGTCCCGCGCCGAGGCTGAGGGGGCCAGCTTCGACCGGAACATGGTGAACGGGTGCCGCTTTGAGCTGCAGGGCCGCACGTTCGTGAGCAACTACGACGGCAGTCAAGACGAGGGCGCCCGCAGCAGCGACGAAGTCCTGCACCAGTTCTTCGCCCCCTACGCCGGTACGGACACCGACGCGTGGCCCAACGGCGACGTCCGCCTGATCGCGATCAACGAAGGGCGCCTCGTTGACTTCCTCACCTCCGAGGAACAGCGATTCCCGTTCCTGGCACAGCTTGTGTCTAACGGGTTGGTGACAGGAGCGCCCGAGCACGGTGTGGCTGTCGTCAATCTCAACCTGCGCAGCGTCGTGGTCGATCCGCCCGACAACGACGGGAGCATCCTTGACCGCCTCGTCAAGCGCATGACCCACCCGACGTTCTGGGAGTCCTGTCTAGGGTGCGACCTGAAGGACAGGTGCTACGCGCTGCACAACGCACGAACCTTCCAGGACGCGACGGCCGGGCCGAAGGTCACCGAACGGCTGAAGGCCCTCTACACCCTCACCCATTTGCGCGGTCGCCTGCACATCACCCTGCGCGACCTGCGTTCAGCTCTGGCATATATGCTCGTCGGCACTCGCGACTGCGACGAGATCCACGAGCTGTACCGCAACGGCGACCGAGCCGAGGTCGCGCAAGCCTTCTACTTCAACAGTTGGATGGGCGGGACAACCGGCAGTGCCGACCGGCTGCTGTCCCTGCTACGCGAGGTCGACGTTGGCCAGGCGACTGACCCACGGCTCGACCGTGGACTCGACTTTGTCTCCCCGGCCGAGGATCGAGGCCTGTTCCGGTTCGCCGAGCGCAGCGAGTACGACCGCCTGCTGCTGCGTCGACTCTTCGACGACCTGCCGCGCGACGTCTCATCAACCTCGGGCATGCTGCGCAACCAGGCACATTCGGACTACGTGGCAATGGCGCGGCGCCGGGCGTTCTTCGAGCGCCGCGACGCCGGGTGGCAAAAAATGCTTCCATACCAAGCAGGACAGGGCATGCTAGGCCTCGTGCGGGGCGACCTCCTCACCGCAGATGTCCTGTCGGAGCTGCTCCACGCCGTCAACCAAGGCGAACGCCTAGGTGACCCCGAGCGACTCGGTACCGGGCTGGCCTTGCAGGTGCGTGAAGTCGATAGCGGTACGATCCGCAGCTATCGAGTGTATCCGAGGGAGCGTTTCACCCTCGCGGTCGACGACACCGCGGCCAGGGCGCGTTTCGTCGAGCACATGCCCAGCGGCCTCGTGCTGCGCTATCACGGCAACGGCGGCAACGACGCCGAATTGTTGATCAATCTGGACGTGTTCGAGATGCT
>Ga0299914_10004443_pt1 | contig 10113 bp, 8 predicted proteins | sample RVTome_10_FD_201361 | JGI IMG/M metagenome (GOLD analysis project Ga0299914, IMG submission 201361) | Soil microbial communities from uranium-contaminated site in the Upper Colorado River Basin, Wyoming, United States - RVT153D57 (version 2) ... | reverse complement strand
GCCGGAGAGTCCGAGGCGGACGGCGTCGCGCCCGGCGCGAGGGGAACGAACGCGGCTCGGCGCCCGTGCGGGCGACGGGCCGCGTCGTGTTCTGCCCCTACGCGGGGGTCGTCTACTCGGCGGTCGCCGGCCCCGGGGCCGTGAGCCGCCCGCTTTCCGTCGACCACTCCCGGGCCATGCGCCCGCATCTCAGACCCAGCGAAGCCAGGTGCAGGAATGGGCTCGACGTGCCTCTGCGCACCGGCCGCACGCGCCGAAGCGCCTCGCGGAACTCCTCCGCGGTGTGGAAGGCCGGCATGCGGGCGTAGGCCCGGCCGATCTCGAACGGGAAATGGGCGTCGGAGCCGGCTCCGGCCGGGATGCCGCGTCGCTCCGCCGCGCGCGTCGCCGCTCGGTTCCACAGAGGGAGGAACGCGCGGGCGTTCACCGCCTCCACCACGTCGGCGACGGTGAGGGCGCGCTGCGCCCGGCGCAGCGCCTGCCGCGCGTACGCGTACGGATGCGGCGCGTAGACGAGGCCGCCCTGATCGCGGATCCGCTCCACAGTCTCTTCGAGTGAAAGCCGCTGGGGCACCCGCTCGCGGAGGAACAGACCGATCAGCTCGGTACGGCAATGGCAGCGGATCTCTTCGCCCACGATCACGAGCTCCGGGGCCGCGTCGCGCGCCACCAGGGCGCCCTCGATCGTGCCGTGGTCGGTGACCGCGATGCGGTCGAGTCCGACCTCGCGAGCCCGCTCGACGAGCTCTCGAGGCTCGGTGCGGGCGTCGGCGGAGTAGCGCGTATGCGAATGAAGATCTACCTGATACATGGGTCGCGGGTTTGTCGTCCGTTCCTGGTTCGGCCGGCCCTGGAGCCGGCGTCCTGACGTGCTCGTGGAATGCGATGCAAGCACCGGTCCGCCGCGCCGGCCGGGCCCCCGATGCTCACATCCGTCGAACCCGGCTCGAGCTGCGTGATCGAAGGTGTGGCGCGGGTGCACCGCGCGGACCATTCGGCCGCGGACGCCCTGCACGAACGCCGCGATCCCGCCGGGTGCGCCCCGATGGCGCACTTCGCCGCGATCCCTCGGGCACCCTGGATGAAGAAGGGCGCCGCGATCCCGGCGCCCCCTCTCGGCGGCCGGGCGGCCGCCGCTGAAACGCTCCCGGGCGATGACCCGGGTCGGTCGCCGGTCGCGTCGAGCCCCGCTCGACCCGACCGGCGGCCTTCCTACTGGCGGATCTGGATCCGGTCGCCGGGTTTGATCACCGTGGAAGAGAGGTTGTTCCACGTCATCAGCTCACGGGTGGAGACCGAGTGACGCCGGGCGATCGACCACAGGGAGTCGCCGCGCCGCACGACCACGGTGACCGGGCCCGCGCTCTCGAGCCGGCTCTGCGCGCTCACGCTCGATCCGCCGCTCGCCGTCGAGCCTCCCGCCTGCGCCATGCGCGTGGGACGCGGGATGACGAGCCGCCGGCCGATGGACAGCCGGCGTGGGTTCACGTTCCCGTTGGCCGCGCGCAGCGCGCTGACCGTGGTTCCGTAGCGGGACGCGATGTGCCCCAGCGTCTGGCCACGCTGGACCACGTGGTAGGTCCAGCTGACCCGCTTGTCCGTCGGCACCTCGGCGTACCGCGCCGCGAACGTGCTCCGGACACCGGCGGGGACCTTCAGTTCGACCTGGCGTCCCGGCGGTGTCACGCGCTGCGGGAAATGCGGGTTGAGCGTGCGCAGCGTCTCCTCGTCGGTCCCGGCCACCTCGGCGAGGACGTCGAAGCTCGTCGCGTCGGGAACCGTCACCGTCTCGTACACGAGCACGTCGTTGGGCTCGATTCCGCCGAACCCGTAGCGCTCGGGGTCGTTCCCGATGATCGCCGCGGCGATCAGCTTGGGCACGTAGTTCCGCGTCTCGGAGCGCAGCAGACGCGCGTCGGCGAGATCCCAGAACGTCCCCCCATCCACGCGCGCGAGACCGCGCGACACGCGGCCCGGCCCGCCGTTGTAGGCCGCCGCGGCCAGATACCAGGAGCCGAACCGGTCGTACAGGTCCTGGAGGTAGCTGAGCGCGGCATCGGTCGCCTTCTCGGGATCACGCCGCTCGTCCACCCAGTGCGACACCTCGAGATCGTAGAAACGCCCGGTGGAGCCGATGAACTGCCACATCCCCACGGCCGCCGCGCGGCTGTAGGCGTTGGGGTTCATCCCGCTCTCGATCAGCGCCAGGTAGATGAGGTCCTGGGGCATGCCCCGCTCGCGCAGCTTCTGCCGGATCATGCGCTCGTAGGCGCCCTTGCGGGCCAGGTACAGCCCGAACCGTTCGGGGATCACGTTCTGGAAGTAGTTGATCCACGCCTCGACGCGGTCGTTGATCTCGAGCGGCAGGCGGGCCTCGGCGACCTCGGGATCGCGAACGAGGCCGATCGGGTCGGGGCCGAGCGCGCTGTGGATGGCGCGATCGATCTCCTCCGCCGTCGGTCCGTCGAACTCCTCCGGGACGGGCTCGGGAGCCACCGGATCCTCGGCGATCGGGTCGACGCCCGCGACCGGCCCGGGTGCGGAATCCGCCGCGGCGTTCGAGGGGGGGAGCGCCGACACGTCCTCGGCGTCTGCGGGAGAGGGTCCCGTCGCCGGTCCGACCTGCCCCGCGCAACCGACCCACCAGAGCACCGAGGCCGCGGCAAGAGTCATCTTCAAACTCCGCACCGCGGTGGCCAGAGGCATACCGAGCATTACGACTTCTCCTGCTTCGTCGAGCTTTCTGGTGGAACTCGGGCCGGCTCCGGCCAGCCGCTTTACGACCCGGTTGATAGACGGATGTTCCGCATTCGACGTTGCATCCGCGACACACCCGGTCGCGCTCGCGACCGCCGGCTCATACGTGGTAGTTCGGCGCCTCGCGCGTGATCACCACATCGTGGGGGTGCGACTCGCGCAGCCCGCCGCTGGTGATCCGCATGAACCGGGCCTCGGTCCGGAGCTCCTCGATGTCGGCCACGCCACAGTATCCCATGCCGCTCCTCAGACCGCCGATGAGCTGGAACACCGTGTCCGCGACCGGTCCCTTGTACGGCACCCGACCCTCGATGCCCTCGGGGACCAGCTTCTGTGCGCCCGTCGTCTGCTGGAAGTAGCGGTCTGCCGAGCCCGCCTCCATCGCAGAAAGCGAACCCATGCCGCGGATCACCTTGAAGCGACGGCCCTCGAGAAGGAACGCCTCCCCGGGGCTCTCGTCGGTGCCGGCGAACATCGACCCCAGCATGCACGTGTGCGCGCCCGCCGCGATCGCCTTCACGACGTCGCCGGAGTACTTGATGCCGCCATCGGCGATCACCGGGACGCGGCCGTCGACCCCCTCCACGGCGTCCTGGACGGCGGTGATCTGCGGGACGCCCACGCCCGTCACCACACGCGTGGTGCAGATGGAGCCCGGGCCGACACCCACCTTCACCGCGTCCACGCCACGCTCCACGAGCGCCGCCGCACCCTCGCGCGTGGCGACGTTCCCCGCGATGAGAGGCGTGTCGGGGAGCGCGCTCCGCACGCGCTCCACCGCCTCGAGGACGGCCTGCGCGTGGCCGTGCGCGGTGTCCACCACGAGGACGTCGACCCCGGCTTCCGCCAGGGCGCGCGCCCGGTCGAGATCCCCCGCCCCCGCCCCGAGGGCGGCGCCCACGCGCAGGCGTCCGTGGTCGTCCTTGGTGGCGTTCGGGAACTGCCGCCGCTTGAAGATGTCCTTCACGGTGATGAGGCCCTTCAAGCGGCCCTCGTCGTCGATCACCGGCAGCTTCTCGATCTTGTGTCTCCGAAGAATCTCCTCGGCATCGTCGAGCGAGGTGCCCAGCGGGGCGGTGACGAGCCCTTCGGAGGTCATGACCTCTCGCACCGACCGACCGCGATCGGTCTCGAACACCAGGTCGCGGTTCGTCAGGATCCCGACGAGCCGTCCGTCCGCGTCGACGATCGGAACGCCGCTGATCGAGTACTCCTCCATCCGCATGACGGCCTCGCGCAGCGTCGCTTCCGGCCCCAGCGTGATCGGGCTGAGGATCATCCCGCTCTCGGAGCGCTTCACGCGGTCGATGTGCTGCGCCTGCGCGTCGATGGTCATGTTCTTGTGGACGATCCCGAGCCCGCCCTCGCGCGCGAGCGCGATCGCCATCTGGTGCTCCGTCACCGTGTCCATCGCGGCGGAGAGAAGCGGGATCGCGAGCCGGATGCCGGCCGTGAGCTGTGAAGAGACGTCGACGTCCGCGGGGTGCACCAGGGCGTGACCCGGGGCGAGGAGGACGTCGTCGAACGTGAGCGTTTCGCGGATCGTACGGGTCATCGAAGCATGTGTGCGGTGAGCGGGGACGGGGCATGCGGACGACCGGCCCCGGATGAACGAGACCGCACGCCTTCGGGCCGGGAGCGGCCGTCGTTGCCTGCGGTCGTCGGATCGGGAATCGTCGGGACTTCCATGCGCAATGGTAGGCGCCGGCGTGGTGTTCCGAAACCCCCGCGAGCGCCGGGGCGGTCCCGACGGTCGGCGCGGCCCGCCGTCTAGTCGACGATGACCTCCCGACTCTCGGGCGGCTTCTCGTCGTCGGGGGGCGACGGCGGTTCGGGGCGTCCCGCTTCGAGCTCCGCGAGGAACTCCCGGCCCGCCTGACGGAACGAATCGAGGACGCGGTCGGCCCGCCCGAGCACCTTCATGGTCTCCTTCATCGCCGTCGCGGGAATCCGCGAGCGGCGCATCTGACGCTGGAATCCCTCGGCGAACTTCTGGAACACCGGCGGCTCCGGGGCCGCGCGATCGCCGTACTCGGAGGACAGGAACTCGATGAAATCGAGGACCTCGTACACCTTCTCCTCGGGAAGCGCGTCCAGCTTGCGCCAGATCTGCTTCTTCAGGATCTCGTTCATGGCCATGGGCCGTGTCCCGTGCCGGGGGCTGTGCTCGCGCGTCTCCGGGGCCGCTCCGCTGCCGGGCGGCGCCCGCTCGCCCTGTGATACTCCGCCGAAGGGGGTCGAGGTTTCAAGGGGCGCGTCGATTCCGCGGGGCCCGGAGCGAGTCGAGGGACCCGGGTTTGACACTCGCGACGGCGAAACGTCGATTCATGCGAGGCCCGGCGGGCCGGCGCGACCCACGGCGGATCGCCGTCCGCGACCCGCACCGAACCCGGAACGCAGGTCTGCCCGGAACATGGCACTACGACCCCTTCGGCCGCTCGAGCCCGGCGCCGACGCTTCGCGGCTGTACGACCGCTGGCTGGGCGAGATCGGAGAACGTCTCGAGGACGACGACTGCGACCGCGACGCCCTGTGCGTCGACGTGCTCCGTGGTCTCTTCTTCCCCGGGCTCCCTCGCGACGTGGATCCGGACGACCTCGATCCGGCGGCGCGCATCGTCCTCGCCAGCCTCGATCCGCGCAACGTGACGCTCGAGCCCGAGTACTACCACGAGATCGACCCCGAGCGCTTCTATCCGCGCAAGCCCCTCCTGTGGCTGTGGCAGATGTTCGACCGCTCGCCCGTGGGGGGGAACGTGCACCTGGGCGTACGCTTCCGCCGGCTCCTGGCGCCGTACGTGTTCGCCCGCGTGGGCCGCAACTTCAAGGCGTTCCACTTCGTGGAGGTGTCGTTCGGGTACAACCTCGAGGTGGGCGACGACGTGGTGGTGCACCGGAACGTGCTGCTCGACGACCGGGGAGGCATCGTGCTCGGCAATCAGGTGTCGATCTCCGACTACGCGTCCATCTTCAGCCATTCCCACTCGATCGACGACATCAGGGACGTGACGAACCGGAAGACCGTCCTCGAGGACAACGTGCGCATCACGGTCGGCGCCACCGTGCTCGCCGGCGTGCATGTCGGGAAGCAGGGCATGGTGGGCGCGAAGGCCGTCGTCACGCGCGACGTGGCGCCGTATCACGTGAACGTCGGGATCCCCGCGAAACCCGTGAAGGTGAAGTCGATCGCGCCCCCGGAGCACCGCCAGGCCTGATCCCGCCGTCCCCGGGCGGGCGGGGCGGATCGGCGGCGGGGCGTCAGGACCCGACCCCACCGATGGCCCCCCGGGCCGCTCGCACGTCCTCCACCAGCGCGACGAGCGCGTCCGGCTCCCCCGTTTCGAGCCCCTCCTCGATCGACGCGATGAGGAGCTCCAGCTCGCGCTGGAAGCCGGCCGCCGCTTCGCGCAGGTGCCGCCAGTTCGTGCGCACGAACCCGCCCACGAGCTCGGCGCTCGAGCCGGCGAGACGCGTGGTGTCGCGAAGCCCCGGGCCCGAGAGCACCGCGGGCTCGAACGGCGCCGTCCGGGCGCGCCGGGCGAGCGCCGCCGCGACCAGCCACGGCAGGTGGCTCGTCTCCGCCAGCGTCCGGTCGTGCACCTCGGCATCCACCTCGACGCACCGGCCGCCGAGAGCCCCGACCAGCGTCTCCACCGCCTCGCGTGCGCGCGGGCCCGTCCGGTCCGTCTCGACCACCGCCCACGTCGCTCCGCCGAGGAGCGCCGCGTGCGCGCCGCCGAACCCCGCCGTTTCCGCTCCGGCGATCGGGTGGGCCGCGATCGCCTCCACCCCCTCGGGAAGCCGCGACATCGCCCGGGCGATGTCGGTCTTGGTGCTCCCCACGTCGATGACGATGGTGTCCGGCGCGAGCCCGGGACCCGTCTCCTCGAGCCACCGCAGGATCCCGTCGACCGGGAGGCACAAGAGGACGAGCCCCTCGTGCGCGGGCCCCGCCACCCCGTCGATCGCGCCGGCCGCGAGCGCGGCATCGAGCGTCCCGGGGTCCCGATCCTCGCCCCGGACGGGTCCGTACGCGGGGTGCCGCGCCAGAGCGTGCGCCAGCGAGCCGCCGATGAGCCCCAGACCGACGATCCGAACGGGGGTCCGGCCCGCGGCCCCGGGCGTCGGGTCCGGTCCGTCGGGGGCGGCGCCTCGGTCCGGGTGCGGGACCCCGTCGACCTGGCCGGGCTGGCCCGCGAGATCGGGACGAAGCCGCGCCGCGTCCCCCAGGTACACGTGACGGGCCGGGGGTTCGACGTCCGCGTGCAGGAGCACCCGGATCATCCGGTCGGGGGCGCCCGGCACGGCCGTCTCGACCGCACCCAGCATGGGAACCGACAACCAGCCGAGCTGCCGCGCGGCGTGGGCCGGGAAATCGGCGTCGAGGTCGGGGGTCATCGTGAACAGCGCCGAGATGACCCGGTCGGATGAGAGCGCGTTCCGGGTCTGGATCTCCTCGAGAAGACGTCGCGTCTCGGCCTGGATCGACGCCGCATCGTTCTCGGGGACGCGGACGGCGCCACGAATCGCGATCATGCGTGCCTCGGTGGATCGGGGATGGAGCGTTCCGGCCCGGCTCCGCGGTGGAGCCGCCCGGTTCCGGTCAGCTGCGCGGGTAGGGGAGGTCGATCGTGAACCGGCACCCCTGTCCCGGGGCCGACTCGACCGTGATCTCGCCCGACGCCGCGCGCACCAGCCGGGAACAGATTGCGAGTCCGAGCCCGTGCGTCCAACCGCGGTCCCGCGAGCCGGACAAGGGCAACCCCCGGCCTCCCGCGAGGGAGGCGCGCAGCTGCTGGACATCCGCCCCCGGTCCCGTGTCGCTTACCGTGATCCGAAGGAGCCCGTCGGCGTTCTCGAAGGCCCGTACGTCGACCCGGTCGCCCGGACGCGCCGCCTGGACGGCGTTCGACACCAGGTTGATGAGCACGCGGGTGAGGATCCGTCGGTCCCCGATGCGGGGGCCGAGCGTCTCCAGACGGAACGCGAGTCCGACCTGGCCGTGCATGGCGAGCGGTCCCACGAGCTGATCGACCTGACGCAGCACGCCCTCGACGGAGAAGGGCTCGGACGCGACCTCGATCGCGGTCGCCTCGCCCAGCCGCGAGACGTCGATCAGGTCGTTGAGGAGCCCGACGAGCGACACGGCCGCCGTGTACAGCACGCCCACCTGGCGGCGCTGGACGTCGTTCAGCGGCCCCGAATGCCCGCTCGCGAGCGCGTCCGCGAGAAAGAGCACCGAATTGAGGGGAGAGCGCAGGTCGTGCGACACGTCCCGCAGGAGCCCGCGCGCATCCTCGGAGCGGCGCGCGAGGAGGTCGGCGACCAGCGAGGTGAAGGCCAGGTCCAGCCGACCGTGGAGGACCCGGACCCGCGATGCGGGGGCGCCGGCCTCCGCGGCCTCGACGATGGTCTCGCGGAGCGCGCGCACGGCCGCCACCGCGACCTCCAGCGATTCGACGACGGGGAGCGGACCCGGCTCGTCGTCGACGTCGCCGAGCAGCCGGGCGTGCAGATACCGGGCGACCGGCTGCACCTCGGGCGGCAGCCCGCGCACGGCGCGCGTCGCGTCCCACTCGCCCGGGACGGCGTCGTCCGAGTCCCCGTTCGCCGTGAGGCGAACGCCCCGTGGGTTGGTCATGAGGCCCGCGCCCTAGAGGCCTGTTGAAGAACTACGGCGGGTCGCGTTCCGGTCGCCACGGCGCCAGATCCAAGGCGGGACGACGAAGGAGCAGTTCCTCATACTTCGAGGAGCTCCAACGATGGAGATGGGGCCGTGCCGACCGGAACCGGCGTGCACGTTGACCGCGTCAACCCTGTCGATCGGCGCAGGGGGGTCGCGCGGTTGATCCACCGTCACTCCTCCTCGACGTAGCTCTGCTACGCCTCGTCGTCGTTCCTCGGCTGAACCGCGCGAGCCCCCTGCGCGCGAACCCACCGTAGTTCTTCAACAGGCCTCTACTGGACGAATGCGTCCTTCGAGAGCTCGTGCTTGTCCATGAGGCGGTAGAGCGTCGTCCGGTCGATCCCGGCCTGCCGCGCCGCCTCCGACATGTTGCCGCCGGTCCTCGCGATCACCTGAGCGAGATACTCGCGCTCGAAGCGCCCGATGAGGGCGTCCTTCGCATCGTGGAACGGGGCGTGGAAGTCGATCATGGAGGCGACCGAGTTCGACGACGTCGAGGCGCCCGTGGCATCGAGACCCACCCCATCGTCGAGGATCGACAGCCGCTCGGGCTCGATCATCTCGCCCGCATCGGAGAGGACGACGAGGTGCTCGAGCACGTTCTGGAGCTCGCGTACGTTCCCCGGCCAGTCATGCCGCACGAGGGCTTCCATCGCCTCCGGCGAGAGCCGTGGCGGCAGCGCGCCGGGAAGCTGGTGGCGGCGCCAGAAGTGGTCGATGAAGTGCTTGATCAGGACCGGGATGTCCTCGGCGCGCTCGCGCAGCGGCGGCAGGTGGATCGGGACGACCCGGAGACGGAAGTAGAGATCCTGGCGGAGCACCCCTTCGCGGATCGCGTCTTCGGGGTCGCGATTGGTGGCCGACACGAAGCGGACGTCGACGACCGCGTCGTCCTTCTCGCTCCCCACCCTCCGGATCACGCCGTCCTGGAGCACCCGCAGGAGCTTCGCCTGGATGGGCATCGGCATCTCGCCGAGCTCGTCGAGGAAGAACGTGCCCTGGTCGGCGACCTCCAGGAGACCGGGCTTGTCGCGTACCGCGCCCGTGAATGCCCCGCGGCGGTGCCCGAACATCTCGGATTCGAGCAGCTCGCCCGGAAGGGCCGCGCAGTTCACCGCCACGAACGACTTCCGGGAGCGCCGACTCTCGGTGTGTATGTACTGGGCGATGAGCTCCTTGCCCGTTCCCGAATCGCCGGTGATGAACACCGAGGCGCCGGTCCGCGCCACCTTCGCGGCGGTCTGGACCGCCTGACGCATCGCGCTCGAGACGCCCAGGATGCGGACGCGCCCGTCCACGAGCACGCCCTCCCGCCGTGACGAGTCGGAAAACGTGCGCTCCCGGAGCAGCGTGTAGGCGGCGCGTCCGATCACGACCAGGAGCTGCGTGGCCGTGAACGGCTTCGGCACGTATTCCCATGCACCGGCCTTCATGGCCCGGATGCTGGCCTCGGTCGTCGCGTGGCCGGTCATCATGATGGCGATGGTGCGAGGGGAGCGCTGCCTCACCTCGGCCAGGATGTCGAGGCCGTGCACCTGGGGCATGCTCTGGTCGATGAGCACGATGTCGTACGACTGGCTCTTGATGCGGTGGAGCGCGTCCTCGGCCTTGCGCTCGCATTCGCACTGGTAGCCGTCGGCCTCGAGCACAGAATCGCAGCTGTCGAGGATG
>Ga0299914_10004442_pt1 | contig 10115 bp, 11 predicted proteins | sample RVTome_10_FD_201361 | JGI IMG/M metagenome (GOLD analysis project Ga0299914, IMG submission 201361) | Soil microbial communities from uranium-contaminated site in the Upper Colorado River Basin, Wyoming, United States - RVT153D57 (version 2) ... | reverse complement strand
TAGCAGACACCTCTATGTGCGTATCGTGCCAGAGGCGGATGCGAGTAAGTGTCGGTTGTTGGAGTTCTCTAGTGGCCTCGCGGTATCGCCACCAGGCGCAGGCGTCCTTGCGAACCGCGACGATCTTGTGCGGCCGCGCGCCTTCAAACCAGCAACAATCCCTTGCCGCTCTCATGCTACCGAATCAGAAGGCGTCTCACCGACCAGCAGCTTTCTTTCTTCGGTCTACCTCGGCCTGACTAACGTGACCATCTGCGACAAGGGCGTTTACACAGGCCTTGGTCAGTTTCGCCCCATTACGATCCATGCAATCTGCCAGCCTTTAATGAGCAAGCTGCGGGATGGCTACCTCGCCGTCCTGTGGTTCCGTCCTTTGAAGAGAACTGTTCTTCTTGGCCGAGGCGCTAGGACTGATCGCTTCGACGGTCTGCTTTTGCATGGAGCGGCCTTCGAAGTAAGCGCCCTTTCCAATGGTGAGGGATCGGTGATGGATATCGCCCACGACATGCGCTTTTGATCTAAGGACGACATCTCCGCCGTGAACAGGACCTTGAACAGTACCGTTTACTTCAATGTGTTCGGCAGTGACTGATCCGAGGATCTCAGCGCCGGGCGATACGACGAGAGAGTGACAGTTCAACTCCCCTTCGATGCGCCCGTTCACTTGGACCAGCCCCTCAGCGGAGACGCGACCGACTATCGTAAAGCCTTGCCCGATGACCGTCTTGCCTTCCTTGGATCGAAACATTTTTCCCTCCTACGCACGTCGCATCTATCGCTATCTTACCGTGATAGTTGCACCATGGGGAGTCGTCAGTACTTAACGGTCGAAATGCCTTCGCCAGCCCCAAACCGACCCCTCGCGCTCAGCTACTGCAACCGCTGCGGCGCTCCACTCATAGAGATTGAGAGTGACGGAAGCTGGCTTATCGGTTGCACCGCGTGCAATAGGGGAAGGCGATAAGAGCTCCTACCTAGTAGAGTTGAACGTCGCAGATTGGGAAGCATTGGGTAGAATGCCGGAGTCGGTTCGGTGGACCCTGCGGCCGAGAAAGTAGCCGTGAACTCTGCCAAGAAAAGGGGGGCCGGCAGAAGCCGACGCCCTGGAGCCACGCCCTGGGTACGGGGTCAACGGCTGCCGCCAGCCCCACAGTCCTCTTAACCAGCCCTAGAGAGACAGGGACGCTCGCGGCGTTTCCAATTCCGGTTACCCTCGGTGTCCCGCGCTGACGATTCCGCCGTGGTGTGTCATTCTTGCTACAGCCCAAGGGCCTGAGTCGTCATAGGCTTAGTAGGCCCTGTCAGGGCAGGCTTTTCACGGGGGTGAAATCTAAAGCCTGAGGGAAATCCTGGCAGCCGCCTTCTATTGCTAGCTCGCAAAGTGGGCCCCGCGGCAGCGCCTGTCGCGGGGCCCTCCTTATTCGAGGTGACTTCGGACGCCGGCCGAAGCCGGTCTCCAGTCAGAAGCGTCTAGTAAAATATCGCTCGGCCTCAGGCACGAGGCGTCTGGCGGTGCCAAGTAAGCGCTGCGCACATGATTTGCAAAGCCATCTAAACGCCCAGGCAACGTCAATGAGACGGTTCGCCGTGAATATGCGAAGCCTGCTTCCCACAAATGGCATGGCTAGACTCGTGGCTAGATGGGCATCAACTGCCGCGATAGCGACGGCGAGCTTCGTATTCGAGCATATCCGATTCCGTCAAATACTTGTGGAAAGAGCCTGCGCATTATTTAGGCTTAGATCAAGCGAGCGGATGCAGGCGCGGCTGTCCGGTATGGGTCAAACGTTGTCATTCGGCTGGCCCGTTCCGCTCGGTGCCATTTGCCGACATTCGTCTGTCCCAGCATCGGGGAAGGCAGGACGTTGAGCGTGGAGTGCAGAAGGGCTTATATTGCTCAAGATGAGGGTGACAATTCAGTGGCTTTGCCTAATTGCGCTTGCGGCTACAACATATATCGGGTTTTCGAATGGCTTACGGGCTCAAGAGGCGCCTACTTGGTCTGAGGCTCAACAACTCTTCACGCAAAAATGTACGCTTTGCCACTCCGGCAAGAATGCGCCGCTTGGTCTGAGACTTGACTCTCTTGAAGGTGCTTTGAACGGGAGCGAGCGCGGTCCAGTCCTTAAGGCCGGGCTTCTCCTCAAACGATGCGTCAAGTGCCACAAGAAGAACGGTCTTATGGGGCGGCCTCCGGAAGGCCTGCGGCTCGACAGCTACGCTCATGTCATAGCGGGCGGGGAACGTCTCGCTGTCGTCCCTCGAAACCCGGGCCTCAGCGAACTCATTCGTCGGATCGAGGGCAAAGCTCAGCCCCGCATGCCATTCGATGGTCCACCATGGCTCGACGCCGAAGACATGGTGCTACTGCGACAGTGGGTAGAAGAAGGTGCGCGGAATGCGAAGGGCGAGCCGATGTCGGTCCCCGCAGGTGGTGAGGTACGATTTAGAGGACGCATGACGATCCGTCCTCCATCGACGGAGCGAGCTTCGTTCTCGATAACAATACGCGGATTGACGATAACCCCTCTGTTGGAGACGAGATTGAGATCAAAGGGGTAGTGAAGGGCGACGGAACTGTGCGGGCTAACAGATTGCGCAAGAGATAGACGAGGCCCTCCCTTTCAATTGATGTTGCTCAGAGTCAGGATTGGGACGCCGCCCGACGCGCACTAAAATATGAACAACGCTGCGGCACGCCAGCTTCGTGCCAGAACCGGTCATGCACGGGCGGTCGTGTTTCGTGAGTTGGATGATCTCCCCGACCTCCTCGAAGCGCGATGTTCTGCACCGCAGAGCGAGTCGCCTTACTGCCTCGGCAGCGCGAAATAGATTGACCGTTTTCCGCCCTTCAACGGCCGGTTCTGGCGAACGTCGAAATGCTCTGAAAGTAGGGTCTCGAAGACGTCGAGCTGGTAGTCGTCATACTGATCGTCCTTGTTGCGCAACAGCGTCTCGACCATCTCGTCGTCGCGGCTCACGAACTCGATGACAAGTGCCGTGTCGAGGCTAGCTAGCCAGCTGATGAAGTCCGCCAGCGGAATATTCGCGCTGATCACGACGTGGTGGATCAGAGCAAGGCAGAGCGTAAGGTCTGGCCGACCCCGGTCCGGCAAGGATTTCCGTTCCGCCCCGCGCCAGCCCTGGCGTGGCGAGGGATCCGACAGATTGACCACCAGCGGCAAGATCGAGCCGCGGTCGGGTCGGTCCTTTTGCTCCTGATATAGATGCTCTAAAGCCATCCAATCTCCGTCCATCGCCACCACATAATCAGCATGCTCGGCGGCGATGCGCGAGAAGGCCCCTGCGTTGCAGCCGAGGTCCCAGACACAGCGCCATCGCCGGACGCTCGCGGCATCGCGCACGAAGGCGCACTTCGCTTCGTATTCCGCATCGTCGTAGCTGTGCGTCCGCTCGTAGTCAAACCACTCGGTCTTGCCGCCTCCAAGCGTCATCCGCGAAATGATCTTCCTGAGATTCCGGGCATTCCGGACGATAAGCGTTTTGTCGAAGCCCGCTTGCGCCAGCGCGCCTCTGACGTTCTGCTCTTTGCCAGAGTAACGGCGCTGCAGCGCGTTCTGCGCCACGACATGCATCATAACACCCGGTCGCATGAGATCGCGGGCAGATAGCAGCGGCCGCAGTGACGCAGCGGAAATGCCATCAAGGCTGCCGCGCAGCCATGGCCGGAAGTCGATCCCCTTGTAGGCGTGCAACATGAGCGGATAGAGGAAGAGTTCGCAGAACTGTCGGTATGCGACCCAAGGTTGTCCTTCCTCCAGTACTTCGAAGGACGGGATGTCAATGAAGACCGGTTTCGCCCCGTGCCATTGCACATTGTAGGCGGAAGAGTCCTTTAGAATTAAACCCTCCTCGAGCGCTGCCAGCATGAGGTCGAGATGCAGCAGAGCTGCATCCTTCAGCATGCCGTACGTCCATTCATACGGATAGGAAACGAAGGGGATGGGGGCATGCCTGAGGAAGGCGGCCCAGCCGCATTTGCCCTCTATCGGTTGGCTGACACTTTCGGTCCAAACGATGCTTCCGCGCGACGTGAAGTCGTGGAAAAACCGGGTGGTGATCAGACGTTCCCAGTTCGCCAGGGCTCTCGCGCTGATGCCGCGGAAGATCTCGCCACCGTAGTAGAATACGGAGCCGTTCCGGTCGCGATATGAACCGGGTTCCAGGCTGAGGTTATGTTCGGTGGATGCGTTCCTCGGCAGTTCGACGATGGAGCCCGCGCCGCCTCTACCGCCGGCTGCTGTCATCCGCATCCTCGCGTCGCTCGTCGGAAGGTTGCTTGTCCTTTGCCGCCTGTCCCCCCGCGCCGATCAGGCCAAGAAATTTGTGCCAGTAGAGCTTGCCAACGATAGCAACCCCCGCAGCGCCGCCTAGCAACACCTGCAGGAGGATGCTGCCGGTGCCCGGATCGAGATAGGCATGGGCCGACGACGTCGACATGCCCACGACCATCCCGGCAATCGCGACGCGAAAGCACTGAGCGCCGATCTTGTCCATCTGGAACGTTCTCCTGGTAGGAAGGCCCCTTGTTCGCCTAAGCAGTAACGCATATTGTCACAAATCTTTCATTGAATCGTTACAAGAAACTTTCGTGGCGGGTGCTGCCCGAGCGTTCATAAGCCGCAATTGCTCCGTTGCGACCGGCCGGACGCGAGAAGACTTCGCTTGGGGACTACCAGCGCGATGAACAACGAAGCTCGGATCGATCAACCGGACGTTGCCGACACCCACCTTCTACCCGCGGAGCATTCGGCTGGCCTTTGGAGGATCAGCACGCTCGCTTTTCATCCTTTCCTGTTCGCCGCGGCCTCCGTGTTCAGGCTCTACGCCTCCAATCTTCACGAGTTGTATTTTTCCGATGTGGCCACCGCGCTCGCCGCGGCTCTTGCCGCGGCGCTCGTTTTCTTCCTCGCTTTTGGTGCTGCCCTCAAGCATCTCGGGGCAAAGGCGGCCATTCTCGCCAGCGCCGTGCTTGTGGTCGGCCTCTTCTACAGCGAGATCGTAGATGCGGCGAACCGTTATCTTGGACTTGGCCTGTCACCAGTGGGCGCACTGCCGATCATCCTGGCAATAATGGCAATCATAGCCGTCGCGGTTGCATGGGCGCGCATCGATTTTACTCCGGCGAACGTCGTCTTGAACGGCATCGCTTTTGTTCTCTTTATCTTTCCGGCTTGGCAGGTCGCGTCGCATGAATGGAGCGCGGGCGGAGGCTCGCGTGTCATTGCGAAAGCCTTCGACGAGAGCGCGCAGGAGGCGACCGATGCATCTCTGGTCGCCGATCCAACAAGGGCAAAGAATACGCCCGATATCTATTATTTCATCTTCGACCGGTACGGCTCGCAATCGACCCTGGCCGAATACTTCGGCTTCGACAACGGAGACCTGATCGATTTTCTAGAAGCTAAAGGGTTCTACGTCGCATCAGATAGCCATGCCAACTACTTGAAGACAGCTCACTCACTCGCCTCGACGTTCAATATGGGTTACCTCGATTTCCTGAGGGAAGACCCACGAAGCAAAATCGGCGACTGGCATCCGATCTTCGATATGCTGAGGGACCACCGCGTCGGGCGCTTTCTGAAATCAAACGAATACGACTTCATCCAGATCGGAGCCTGGTGGGGACCAACCCAGTACAATCCTTCCGCGGACGAGAATTACAGCTACGGATTCGGCGAATTCGAGCACCGATATCTTAGAAAGACGATTATTCCGGCAGTCCTTAATGCGGTGGCACCGGCCAGTACCTACGCCAAGCGGCTGCAATGGGACATTGGCCAGTGCCAACGCGTGCCGCGCCAGATCGAGAAGGTCAAAGAAATCGGCGATCGGAGCGAAGCCACATTCGTGTTCGCTCACATATTGGTGCCGCACGACCCTTACGTGTTTGCTCCCGATGGACGCTGTCTGTCATTTGAGGAGCACGAGCGGCGCACCAAGCGGGACGGCTATGTCGAGCAGGTACGCTACGCCAACTCCTTGATCAAGGATTTCGTCTCTGCCCTGCTCGCGAAGGAGGGACCCCAGCCAATCATTATCATTCAGGCCGACGAAGGACCGTTTCCCGATCGATATCGTCACAGTAACCGCTCTTGGCATGAGGCCACCCTCGACGAGCTCAGGATGAAGATGGGCATCCTGAATGCCTACTACTTCCCCGATGGCAACTATCGCGACCTAGACCAGCACATCACCTCAGTGAACACGTTTCGGATCCTCTTCAATAAGTATTTCGGCACAAAGCTCGAACGTCTCCCGGACCGAATTTTTGCGTTTCCGGATTATTCCAACGTCTACGACTTCTACGATATAACGGACGTCGTAGGCGGCACCTGGGGGGCTCCCCGCAAAATTCAACCTCGTGCCGGGCCGCAGAAGAACTGAGGCTAGGTCCACTGTCGGCTTTGGGTCAGGAACGGACGTGAGGATCGCGAGCCGTCATGCCCGCTCCGGGCCGAGCGGACCTTAACTCTCACGAAAGCCCGATACTCCGAATGGTTGTTTTGGCATGATCTGGCCTCAGCGAGGGGACGCAACGATCGCATTCCTGAGCTATCACCATCTCTTGACTCGCTATTTGTCTTAGAAGGGCGCATGGTTGCTCATCGTCGGCAAAAGCAATAACAGGCCCCGACGGCTGAGAGCCTAAGACTCCCGCCTGCAAAAGCATGGAGGGGAGCACAATGGGCTCTCGAAACCCCCAAGTTGATTTTTACAATCCGGAGACGCTCGAAGCCTTGGGACAGGCATTCGACGCCACATGGCTGGTGCTACAGGCTCGCGATCCCTTTCGCGATTTCGAAGGGGAATCGGAACTCAGGCCACTCTCAGTCTCAAGCTCACGGCGCTCGCTGCGGATGGCGCTACCGATCCCGTTGAGCTTCGAGAGTGGGCGCTTGAGAGCCTCGCGCTGAGATTAGAGAGCCAAAAGAACGCTGCCCCGCTGCAAACTGACCCCTGACCCCAAGAGGTCTACGATGAATAAGTCCTTCAAACCCCAAGAAGCCGCCGACCAGTCCCGTCAGGCGTATCGCAACCTGACGGCCCAACTCGGTCTCATCGGTCTCAATACCGCTGTTCCGGAGGGTGTGCGCGCCATCGCCGATAAGACTGTAGGGCAGACTCGCGAGGTCTATGACCGCTCAATCGGTGATCTCGAAGCGTCCGTCGCGACGTTTGAGAAGACTTTCGACGCGGCTGGCCAAGCCGCGGCAGCGTTCAACCACAAAGTCATCGATATCGTTTGGAGGAACATAGATTCCGGCTTCGACCTGGCAACGAGCTTGGCGGGTGCCAAGGACCTCACCGACATGATGAAGTTGCAGGCCGCCTACTGGCGAAAGCAGTTCGACGTGCTCACGGCCCAGGCGGAAGAGGTTCGCGCGCTTTCGACGAAGGTTGCCGGTGCGGTTGAGCCGATCAAGGCACCACGCGACGCGGACGGCGGACGCACTAAGTCATTGCGGCGGCCCTAGACGCGGAGCCGTCGTTCGCCTGTCAAAACTACCGAGCCTGGAGAAAAAGAATGAATACTGCGACGATTCTGAAGCTCAAGGGAAATGGTGTGGTCACCGCTACCGTCAATCAATCGTTGCTCGATATTGCAAAACTGCTGGCACAGCATCGCATTGGCAGCATCGTCATCGTGGAAGATGACGACAAAGTCCGCGGCATTATCTCGGAGCATGATCTCATAAGGGCCATAGGCCAAACAGGTCCCATGGTTTTGAATGAGCCAGTCTATAACTTTATGACCACGGCTGTAGTCACGGCACGGAGAACTGACACGTACGACCAGCTAATGTCGGAAATGACGACCCGAAAGTTTCGCCACATGCCCGTCGTAGAGTTGGGTCGGCTAGTTGGTATCGTCTCTCTCGGAGACTTGGTCAAAATGCACGTAGCGGATGCCGAATTTGAGTCTGACGCGATACGTCAGCACATCAGTACGGCTTAGCCGAATTTGCCAGGGCGACAGGCATCGGCTGGGGGCTGGGCATCGCCATGGCATCCAGACCGGCATTCGAGGACAGAACGGACGACCAGCAAGACGATCGCGTTCCATCATGCCTTCTGGCTGAGGGCGTGGATTGCGAGTTCCCTCCCGGGGGTCATGTCGAATTTGGCACTCTAGCGACACTGCCTTAGCGTGTTTTGATGTCTGGTCGGCGTCTTTCGGCCATCCATGCACCACTCGGCCTCGCCGCTGTGAGAGACACATCGCAAATAACTGTCGAGAAGTCTCACTTCGAGATTCTCGGAGCGATCAAGAGCCTAAACTTGATACGAGGCTTCGGTTTCCACGACCCTGGGCCGGGGCTTCAGCGCCATTTTGATGGGGCGTCGGCTTCGGCCGGCGCCCTTTTTACAGCAGCATCACCACTACCAAGAAGGCAATCGCCAGCAGCGCAAAGAATTGAGCAGTCCAGATAGTCATGGCCTATTCCGTTTTGGTGCGCCGCCTACCAGCTGCAGAGGGTGAGCCCGCGGACGATAAAGCTATCGAGGTCGGCGTCGGGCTGAGTATCTCGATTCCAAACGCGCTGTATAGGGGGATACCGAGAACTCGCCATGCCGTTCACGGCGTAGTCTTCCCCCGCAACCCTTATGACAACTGCTCCTTTGCCTTCGCAGCGTAGCTCGCCCTGTGCCATGTCCGCAAAGGGCCAGACCGCTATCAGCGCGGCCACAGAAACAAACAGCGCCGCGATCATCAAAAGCGCAAGACCGTCCACGAGTGCCTTCATCGCCGTGTCCCCCAAACTCCCAAAACAGAATTCCTGTCTTGGTCACGACGAATCGGATCAGCGATGCGTTAGAGAAGACTTAACGCGGAGTTAGGGCTATCAGCGTCACTGAGATTTGCTCTAGGGTCCACATCTTGATGCGTCCGGAGGTTGCGCGTAGCCCACGACACGACTAGAAAACTTTCGTTCGAAGCCGTAGCACCACGCATCGCGAGCAATAAACATGCGAGGGACGCTTCGACGGGACCTTCGGGTTTATGCGCTCGTACTCGGACAAGCTCTCTGATACTCGACGCTTTCGTCCGGCGTGCGGCCCGCCGGACTACCGCCAGTGAGGGAGGAAGGCTCTGTCGTAAGGATTCTTCTGGTCCACCTTGGTCCGCGAGGTCGGATGTGATCTCTTCCAGCGGCTTTCGTCCTTGTCAGCCGCCTCGCCAACTTCCGCACCTCATAGGGGACGATCGCGCAGGCTTCGGAAGCTACCGTCTCGGCATCTTGGACGCACTCGCTTTCGGACGCCTCGGTTTCGTCTTCGGGGTGAACGGATTTATGAGCTTGCTCTGGCGGCGTTCTACTGTGCATGGGGTTGTTCTGCCAAAAATGTGCGTTTGGGGCTTCAGACGAGCTCAGCCACATGCTCCCCGATCGCCAGCGAGGCCGTGAGCCCGGGTGAGTCGATCCCGTAAAGCGCAACGTAACGGGGGTGCCCCGTCTGCTTAGGCCCCTGGATGACGAAGTCGCCTTGCGGCGCACCTGGTCCCGCGACGCAGGGCCTTATTCCTGCGTAGGCGGGCGCGAGAACCCCATCAGGGAGCCCCGGCCAGTAGCGGCGGATGGCCTCGTAGAAGGCGGCAGCCCTGGTGGGGTCGACCTCACAATCGGTGCCCTCCACCCACTCCACATCCGGCCCGAAGCGTGCCTGCCCGCCGAGGTCGAAGGTGAGGTGGACGCCGAGGCCGCCTGCGACCGGAACGGGGTAGATCAGATGGCCGAAGGGTGCCCGGCCGCTCATGGCGAAGTAGCAACCCTTGGCGAGGTAGCGCGGCGGGATGGTCTTGAGGTCGAGACCGTCCAGGCTGCGGGAGACGTCCCACGCTCCAAGCCCGCCTGCGTTGATGAGGAGCTCCGTCTCGATCTCGGCGGCCTCGTCGCCGCCGACGCGAAGCCGGATCGAGGGTGAGCCGAGACTGCCTCCGAGCAGCGGCGCGCGGCACTGCACCGTGGCGCCGGCGTTCTCGGCGTCGCCCTGGAGGCTGAGCATCAGCGCGTGCCCGTCGATGATGCCGGTGGTGCCGGAGAGCAGGGCGGCCGTGGCCTGCAATTCCGGCTCCATTTCCTTCAGGC
>Ga0299914_10004441_pt1 | contig 10115 bp, 7 predicted proteins | sample RVTome_10_FD_201361 | JGI IMG/M metagenome (GOLD analysis project Ga0299914, IMG submission 201361) | Soil microbial communities from uranium-contaminated site in the Upper Colorado River Basin, Wyoming, United States - RVT153D57 (version 2) ... | reverse complement strand
CGCCGACGTGCAGGGCGAGCAGCCCCGGCGCGTCGCCGGGCATCTCGACATCCGAGACGTCGAGGCCGAGGGTCTCGCCGTAGAACCGCTTCGCCACCTCGGTGTCGTCGACCGAGAAGCTGCTGAAAGCCTTCGATCCGTTGACCATCTTGGTCTCCTTTCGTCGTTTCCGGTGCGGACCGGCCTGAGCCGCCGAAATAATCGCGGTCACCCGCGGTCCTCGACGAGGCGTAGACTCGATCGGTTGGGCATGGCCTCGCGATCGACCGCAAACTCCGACCCGCTGGCGCCGTTCTCGGACGCCACGAGGCGCTGGTTCGAGCGCTCGTTCGAGGCGCCGACGCCGGCCCAGGCGCAGGGATGGCCGGCGATCAGCTCGGGCAGCAATGCGTTGATCTGCGCCCCGACCGGATCGGGCAAGACGCTCGCCGCGTTCCTCTGGGGGATCGACCGGCTGGCGCGCGAGCCGGAGCGGCTCGGCTCGGGCGTCCGGATCGTCTACGTCTCGCCGCTGAAGGCGCTCTCCTACGACGTCGAGCGCAACCTGCGAGCGCCGCTGCGCGGGATCGGCGCCGACGGGATCTCGGTCGGCCTGCGCACGGGCGATACGCCCCAGAGCGAGCGGCAGGCGATGCGCCGCAACCCGCCCGACATCCTGATCACCACCCCCGAGTCCCTCTACCTGATGATCACCTCGCAGGTGCGCGAGATCCTCGCCGGCGTCGAGGCGGTGATCGTCGACGAGATCCACGCCGTCGCCCAGTCGAAGCGCGGCGCCCACCTCGCGCTGACACTCGAAAGGCTGTCACACCTCGTCGCCTCGTCGGCGCTGGCGCGGAGCGCGGATCAAGCGGCCGAGGGTGTGCCTTCGGATGGCGCAACAGCCGGCGGCAGCGGACCCGAAGCGGAGCAGCCGCCGGTAGGTGTTGACCCGCAGCGAATCGGGCTCTCCGCCACCCAGCGGCCGCTCGAGCGGATCGCGGAGTTCCTCGTCGGCCCGCGGCGCGAGTGCGAGGTCGTCGACGCCGGGCGGCGCAAGGAGCTCGATCTCGAGATCGTCGTCCCGGTCGAGGACATGACCGAGCCCGACGCCTCGATCGAGAAGCGCCGGGACGGCGGCGACTCGGGCTTGCTGCCGCCGCTCGAGGACGGCTCGAGCGGCGTCCGCTCGATCTGGCCCGCGATCTACCCCGAGCTCCTGAAGCTCGTCCGCGAGCACACCTCGACGATCGTCTTCGTCAACAACCGCCGCGGCGCCGAACGCCTCGCCAAGCGCCTCAACGAGATGGCGAACGAGGACGCCTGGCACGAGCTCCCGGCAACGGAACACGCCGGGGCAGCCCAGGATCCAGACGCCGAAGCGGAGCCTCCACCGGCGGCCGACCACGCATCTGCCGCGGGTGACCCCGGGGAGGTCGGCCGCCGAGAAGCCGGACTATCGGGCCGGAAGTCGCAGGCGGTCGACTCCCCGGGGGCAGGACCCGCGGCCCCAGCGGCTGATACATCGCCGGTGGAGATCGCAAGAGCCCACCACGGCTCGCTCGCCCACGAGGAGCGCCTGGTCGTCGAGGAGATGCTGAAGTCGGGCCGGCTTCCCTGCCTGGTCGCGACCTCGTCGCTCGAGCTCGGGATCGACATGGGCGCGGTCGACCTCGTGATCCAGGTCGAGTCGCCGAAGTCGGTCACCCGCGGGCTCCAGCGGGTGGGACGCGCCGGGCACACGCTCGGGGAGATCTCGAAGGGCCGGATCTTCCCCAAGTTCCGCGCCGACCTGCTCGAGTGCGCGGTCGTCGCCCGCCGGATGCGCGAGGGCGAGATCGAGGAGACGGTGATCCCGCGCAACCCGCTCGACGTCCTCGCCCAGCACCTGGTCTCGATCGTCGCCGACTCGGAATGGGAGGTCGACGAGCTCGAGCGGCTCGTCACCGCGACCGAGCCCTTCCGCGACCTCGGCCGCGAGCAGCTCGAGAACACCCTCGACATGCTCGACGGCCGTTACCCCTCCGACCGCTTCGCCGAGCTTCGCCCGCGGCTGGTCTGGGATCGTGCCGCCGGCACGGTCCGCGGCCGCAAGGGCGCGCGCCAGCTCGCGGTCACCAATGCCGGCACGATCCCCGACCGCGGCCTCTACGGCGTCCACCTCCCCGACGGCAAGCGGGTCGGCGAGCTCGACGAGGAGATGGTCTACGAGGCGCGCCCCGGGCAGACGTTCCTGCTCGGCGCGACCACCTGGCGGATCGAGGACATCACCCGCGACCGGGTGATCGTCACCCCGGCCCCCGGGGCTCCCGGCGCCGTCCCGTTCTGGCGCGGCGACGGCGTCGGCCGTCCGGCCGAGCTCGGGCGGGCGATCGGGAAGTTCGCCCGCGAGGCCGTCGACGCCGATCCCGCCGGCCTCGTCGAGAGCCATCACCTCGACCGCCGCGCGGCCGAGAACCTCGTCTCCTACCTGCGCGAGCAGCAGGCGGCGACCCGGGTCGTCCCGTCGGACCGGACGATCGTCGCCGAGCGCTTCCGCGACGAGATCGGCGACTGGCGGCTGTGCGTGCTGTCGCCGTTCGGCGGTCGGGTGCACGCCGCCTGGGGGCTCGCGCTGTCGGCCCGGATCCGCGATCGACTCGACATCGAAGCCGACGCGATCTGGTCCGATGACGGAATCGTCGTCCACCTCCCCGACGCCGACGAGGCGCCGGCCGTCGACCTCGTCCTGCTCGAGCCCGACGAGATCGAGGACCTCGTCGTCCGCGAGCTCGCCGGCTCGGCGCTGTTCGGCGCCCGCTTCCGGGAGAACGCCGCCCGAAGCCTGCTGATCCCGCGCGCCTACCCCGGCAAGCGGACCCCGCTCTGGCAGCAGCGCCTCAAGTCGCAGAGCCTGCTCGAGGTGGCGAAGGGGTTCCCGCGCTTCCCGGTGATCCTCGAGACCTACCGCGAGTGCCTTCGCGACGTCCTCGACCTGCCGGCGCTCCAGGCGCTGCTTCGCGACCTCCACGCCCGCCGGGTCTCCCTGGTTGAGGTCGAGACGCCGACCGCGTCGCCGTTCGCCTCGTCACTGCTCTTCGACTACGTCGCGACCTACATGTACGAGGGCGATACGCCGAACGCCGAGCGGCGCGCGGCCGCGCTGGCGCTCGACCGCGACCTCCTGCGCGAGCTGCTCGGCGCCGACGAGCTCCGCGAGCTGATCGACCCGGCGGCGCTCGAGGAGGTCGAGGCGTCGCTCCAGCTTCGCGTCGAGACGGCGCTCGCCCGCGACCGCGACGCGCTCCAGCAGACGCTCCGCCGTCTCGGCGACCTGACCGCCGGCGAGTGCGAGGAGCGGACCGCCGAGGGCTACTCGGCTGCCTCGATGCTCGACAAGCTCGAGCGCGAGCGCCGCGCCGCCCGGGTGCGGATCGCCGGTGAGGAGCGGTGGATCGCCGCCGAGGACGCGGGGCTCTACCGCGACGCCCTCGGGGTCCCGCCCCCGGCCGGCCTGCCGGACTCGTTCATCGACGAGGTCCCCGACGCGATGCTCGGCCTGCTGCGCCGGTACGCGCGGACGCACGGGCCGTTCCCGACCGCCGCGCCTGCCGCCCGGTACGGCATCGATCCGCAGCCGGCGCTGCGCGAGCTCGAGCGCTCCGGAGAGCTCGTCCGCGGCGAGCTCCTGCCCGGAGGCACCGAGCGGGAATGGTGCGACTCCGAGGTGTTGCGCCGGGTCCGCCGGGCGAGCGTCGCGGCGCTGCGCCAGGAGGCCGAGGCCGTCGACCAGCGCGAGCTGGCGCGCTTCCTGCCGTCGTGGCAGAACGTCGACGCCCATCCCCCCGCGGGCGCCGGCGCCGACCGCCTGCGCGAGGCGCTGGTCCCGCTCCAGGGCCTCGCCCTCACCCCCGAGGTCTGGGAGCGCGACGTCCTCCCGCGCCGCCTCGGTGCCTACAGCCCGAGCTGGATGGACGAGCTGTGCACGAGCGGCGAGCTCGTCTGGCTCGGTGCGGGCCCGCTCGGGCGCACCGGCAAGGTCGCGATCTACTTCCGTGAGGACGTCCGCCTCGCCGGGCCGCCGCCCGCGAACGCGAAGCTCGAGCGTCCCGAGGGTGACGTGCAAGATGCGATCCGCGAGCGTCTGGCGGCCTCGCCGGCCTTCTGGATCGACCTCGTCAGCGAGCTCGACCTCGCCGCCGAGGAGCTCCACGCCGCCCTCTGGGATCTCGCCTGGGCCGGCGAAGCCACCAACGACGCATTCGCCCCCCTGCGCGCCCGCCGGCTCTCGGCCGTTCAGCGCAGCGGCCGGCGCGGGCGCAGGTTCGCCGCCCGCCGACCCGCGGCGGGCCAGGCGGTCCAGGGGCGCTGGTCGCTGACCGAGCCGCTGTTTCGCGGCGCGCCGGGCCAGGGGCCGACGCTGCGCGCCCAGGCCGAGCTGATGCTGGAGCGCTACGGCATCGTCACCCGGGAGGTCGTCCTCGCCGAGGGGGTCCCCGGCGGCCTCTCGACCCTCTACGGCGAGCTCTCGAACCTCGAGATGCTCGGCTCGGCCCGCCGCGGGTACTTCGTCGAGGGGCTGGGCGGCGCACAGTTCGCCCTCGCCGGGGCGATCGAGCGGCTGCGGGCGCTGCCCCATCCCGACGGCTCCTACCTCGTCATCGCCGCGACCGACCCGGCGAACCCGTACGGCGCCGCGGTGCCGTGGCCGAAGCCCCCGTCGGGCCGCCGCCCGGCGCGGACCCCGGGCGCACACGTCCTGCTGCGCGACGGCAACCCGCTTGTCTACGTCGAGCGCGGCGGTCGCGGGATCGTCCGCCTCGCCGAGCTCGACCCCGAGGAGCTCGCCGAGGCGATCGGCGCGCTCATCGACGCCGCCCGCGCGGGCCGGCTGCCGAAGCTCGCGATCGAGCGCGTCGACGGCGACCCGGTGATCGGCTCAGGCCTCGAGGAGACGCTGATAGCAGCCGGCTTCTCGCGCCAGCCCCGGCGGCTCGTCGCGTCGGCCTGATACCCCGCTGCGTTCCGGACGAGGTCCTGAGCAGCGGCCTTGATCGGCTCGTCGATCCGTGAGAGGCTCCGGTCAGGGTGAGGCTGAGGCGGCAACGGAGGACGGGCCACGCCCGCACTGCGCTCGTGATGGCGCTCGCAACCGCGTTGCTGCTCGCACCCGCCGCGGCCGGGAAGACCTTCGTCGTCAACAAGCGCGGCGATCACCCGCCGAACGGGTGCACGAAGAAGGACTGCACCCTGCGGGAGGCGGTGATCCGGGCGAACAACCGGCCCGGCGCCGACCGGATCGAGCTCCCGAGCCGCAAGCCCTACCGGCTCGGGATTCCCTTCGACGCCGATGCTCCCGATCCGTCGCCGCTCTCCGGCGACCTCAACGTCCTCGGACCCTTGACCGTCGCCCATCCCGGCGGCGGAAGGGCGACGATCGACGCCCGCAGGAAGGATCGGGTGTTCGAGAACCGGGCCCGGCTGAAGCTGCGAAAGCTCGTCCTTCGCCGTGGCGGCCGACCCGAGGAATCCGCCGGTGGCGCGATCCTGGCGCTCGCGAACCTGAAGCTGATTCGCAGCAAGATCGTCGGCAGCACGGCGCTCTCCGCCGGCGGAATCGCGGCCTTCGACTCGGCGAACCTGACCCTCCGCAGATCCCGAGTGGCGCGGAACACCGCCGCGGGCGAGGGCGGTGGCGTCCACTTCGCCGGCAACAGGCTGCGGGTCGTCGCCAGCACCATCGCGCGGAACACCACCGGTTGCACCGGGTTGTGCCTCGCCGTTCCCTGGATCGGCGGCGGCATCTACACCGAGGGGGCGTCGGCGCTGATCTCGCGCTCGACGATCGTCGGCAACTCGGCGCGTCAAGACGGCGGCGGCATCTTCAACGCGGGCGCGCTGGCGGTCGTCAACTCGACGCTGGCCAAGAACCGCGTCCATGCCTCGGGCGGCGGCCTGTACGCAGCGCCGGGCACGCTGGCGAGGTTGAACGCCGTCACGATCGCTCGCAACCGAGCCGACGCCAACAACACCGGGCCGCCGGACTTCGGCGGCGGCATCTGGACCCAGGGCGGCGCCGACGTGGTCGAGATCCGCAACTCGCTCGTTGCGCTCAACCGGACCACCAACGGCACGATCCAGGAGTGCGACGCTCCGGCTCCGGTCGGAATCGAGTCGCTGGGCGGCAACCTGATCACGACCGCCGCGGGCGGGTGCGGCTTCTTCGACCACCCCCAGGACCTCGTCGCGCCGAAGCCGCGAATCGGAAAGCTGAGCCGGAACGGAGGACCGACGAGGACGATCGCGCTGCGCAGGAAGAGCCCGGCGATCGGCCAGGCCGACGGTCCCGGCCGGGTGAAGCGCGACCAGCGCGGCGTGCGCAGGAAGAACCCGGATGTCGGCGCCTACGAGCGCCGCTAGCACCGATCCAGACCCGGGGATTGCTGGGGTCGATGCTGGGGTTGCGCGGCTGCCGATCGGCGGTACGGTCCGATCGAGCGATGTGCGGGACGCTCGCGGTGCGCGGGCGAGAAGGAGGAGTGGATGATCGTGAGAACGACCCGATACCTGCGGCGGAATGCCGTCGCCTGGCTGGCGCTGTTCGTCGCCCTCGGTGGCACGGCGGCGGCGACCCATCTGGTCGTCCGCGCGTCCGACATCGAGCCCAACGCGGTCCGTAGCAAGCACGTGAAGAAGAACGCGGTGAAGCTGCGGCAGCTGAAGGTGGGGAACGTCGCGCGGCGGTTCGGGAGCGGCGTCGTCGGCGCTCATGGCACCCTCGGGCCGGTCGGCGGCAACGTCGCCGGCCTGGCGTCGGTCGCGCCGTTCGGCGGCGGCGAGGACTTCGCGCTGCCGATGCCGAGGCGGGTCAGGGTTCGGGACCTCGTCGCGCGGTCGAATGTCGACCTGGCACGTCCGGTCGAGGTGCGGCTCCGGCGCGGCACCGACGTCGTGCTGTCGTGCACGATCCCCGCCGGCGGTAGGACCTGCGGCTCGGGCAAGGCGGCGCCTGTGCTCCCCCGCGGTGCGCTGCTGACGGTGAGGTTGTTCGCGCCCGGGAATCCGCTCGCCATGGGCGTGACGACGTACGAGATCGGCTACCGGATCACCCCATGAGGGCGAGGACGATGACCGCTTGCCGATTCGTGTCCGGGAACGCGGTCGCCCTGCTGGCGATCGCCGTCGCCCTCGGCGGGACCGCGACGGCGTCGCATCTCGTCGTTCGCGCGTCCGACATCCAGAAGAACGCTGTCCGCAGCAAGCACGTGAAGAAGAACGCGGTCAAGCTGCGGCAGCTCAAGGTCGGCAACGTCGCCCGGCGCTTCGGGAGCGGGGTCCTCGGCGGCCGGGTCGACGGTTTCACGCTCGACGTGTCCCAGGGCGGGGACGAGGCTCGCCCGCCGATCGGAGTGTCGGAGAGCGTCAGCGAGCTGTTCGATGTCGTCGCCCCGCGGCGGATGGTGATCAGCGACGTGACGGTCGACGCCGCCGACCCGGTCGTCCGTCGCATCAACCTGCGGATCCGGGCGAGTCAGAACATCGGCGTCGTCGGCTGCATCATCGAGATCGGCGAGCGCCGCTGCAACAGCGGCAAGGCCCGGCTCGTCGTCCCGCGCGGCGCCGAGATCGACGTCTGGGTCGGAGACGCCGGTCCCAACGACGTCGAGCTGACCGACAACGGCTACCGCTTCGCCTACAGGGTCACACCGTGATCTGATCGCCGTACGCTCCGATCGTGGCCGAAGGGGACACGATCCACCGGCTCGCGCGCCGGCTCGGCGCCGAGCTCGCCGCCTCGATCGACACCGCCGAGGCGCCGGCGCCCGACAGCCCGCTGCGGCGCCAGCCGCAGCGGCTCGAGCGCCTGGCCGGGAGCAGGATCGAGGAGGCTCGAGCTCACGGCAAGCATCTCCTCGTCCGCTTCGACGCCGGCCTCGTCCTCCACAGCCACCTCGGGATGAGCGGCCGCTGGGAGCTCGCCACCCCCAGAGCCGGATGGCGCCGCCCGGCGCGAGCCGCCCGGCTACTCCTCGCCGCCGGCGCCGCCGAGGCGGCCCAGTTCGGCGGCACGACGCTCGCCCTCCGGACCGAATCCGAGCTTCGCGCCGATCGTCGCCTGGCGGCGCTCGGCCCCGACGTCCTCGCCGCCGGCCTGACGCCGGAGGCAGCCGCCGCGTCGGTTCGCCGCCGCGGCGCCGACGCGACGCTCGGCGAGGCGCTCCTCGACCAGACCCGGATCGCGGGGATCGGCAACATCTTCAAGAGCGAGAGCTGCTTCGCGGCCGGGATCGACCCGTGGCGCCGGCTCGCCGACCTCGGCGACGACGAGCTCACAGGCGTGCTCGCGGCGGCGAGGGAGCTGATGGGCGCCGCGGTCGAGACCGGCCGCCAGCCGCGGCGCATCTACCGTCGGGCCGGGGCGTGCCCGAGCTGCGGCGGCCGGATCCGTTCCCGCGGCCAGGGCGACGCGAACCGGACCACCTATTGGTGCCCGAGTTGCCAGCGGTGAGCGCGAGCCGCCTCGTACCCTGACTCGGATGAACGACGCTCCCGCGCTCGCGATCCGCGGCCTCGACAAGCGCTACGACGACGGCACCATCGCCCTCGAGCGTCTCGACCTCGACGTCCCCGCCGGCGAGTTCTTCGGCCTCCTGGGACCGAACGGCGCCGGCAAGACGACGCTGATCAACGCCGTCTGCAACCTGATCCGCGCCACCGCGGGGGAGATCGAGGTCTTCGGCCACCCGGCGGCCAGCCTCGAGGCGCGCCGCCTCGTCGGTCTCGCCGAGCAGGATCCGAATCTCGACCGCTTCCTCAGCGTTCGCGAGGCGCTGATCTACCACGGCGGCTACTACGGGCTCACCCGGGGGCGGGCGGCCGAGCGCGCCGAGGAGATGATCGACGTCTTCGACCTGCGGGCGAAGGCCGACGTCCGGGCGCCGAAGCTCTCTGGCGGGATGCGCCGGCGGCTGCTCCTCGCCCGCGCGCTGCTGCACGAGCCGCGACTGGTGATCCTCGACGAGCCGACCGCCGGCGTCGACATCGAGCTCCGGCGGGAGCTCTGGCGCTACATCCGCCGCCTCCACCGCGAGGGCACGACGATCGTCCTCACCACCCACTACCTCGAGGAGGCCGAGGCGCTGTGCGAGGACATCGCGCTGATCGCCGGCGGCGAGATCGTCGCCCGGTCGGACCCGGAGGGCCTCAAGCGCCAGTTCGACGCCGACAGCCTCGAGCACGTCTACCTGAAGGCGGTCGGGCGCGCCGCATCCGCCGAGGTTGTGGCGTGAGGCCGGCCGCCGGCGACGGCGCCGCCGACCCGGCGCCCGAGCCCTGGCGCGGCCTGCTCTGGCTCTCGGCCCGCGAGTGCCTGCGGGTGACGAAGCTCTGGACGCAGACGATGCTCGCCCCCGTCGTCTCCTCGACCCTCTTCATCCTCGTCTTCGGCCTCTCGCTCGGGAGCCGGATCCGCGAGGTCGCGGGCTTCGAGTACGAGGTGTTCATCGTCCCCGGGCTGATCGCGATGGCGATGGCCCAGGCCGCGTACTCGAACAACTCGAGCTCGATCTTCCAGGCGCGCTCGGACCGCTACATCGACGACGTTCTCGCCGCGCCGATGCGGCCCTGGATGATGAACCTCGGACTCTCTCTCGGCGGCGCCTACCGGGCGCTGCTGATCGGTGGTGGCCTCGCCGCGCTCGCGATCCCGCTCACCGGCGCCCCGGTCGCCAGGCCGCTCGCGCTAGTCGCCGCGGTCGTCCTGCTCGTCGCCCTCTTCGGAGCCCTCGGCGTGATCGTCGGGATCTACGCCGAGACCTTCGACCATCACACGTTCATCAACAACATCGTCATCCTGCCGCTGACGTTCCTCGGCGGGGTCTTCTACTCGATCGGGATGCTGGCGAGCCCGTGGCAGGAGCTCTCCCACGTCAACCCGCTCTTCTACGTCGTCAACTCCGTCCGCTACGGGTTCCTCGGCACGAGCGACGTCAGCATCGGCCTCTGCTTCGCCGTCACCGGGGCGCTGACCGTGGCGGTGATCGCCTGGTCGCAGTACCTGTTCGAGACCGGCCGGCGGCTGAAGCCCTGACCCGGTACCGCCGGTGCCTCCGATCGGCGCGATAATCAGGGGCATTGGGAGAGGAGAGCACCGAACT
>Ga0299914_10004440_pt1 | contig 10115 bp, 9 predicted proteins | sample RVTome_10_FD_201361 | JGI IMG/M metagenome (GOLD analysis project Ga0299914, IMG submission 201361) | Soil microbial communities from uranium-contaminated site in the Upper Colorado River Basin, Wyoming, United States - RVT153D57 (version 2) ... | reverse complement strand
CGCAGTCATGCTCCTTGAGGCGGTCGCGCAGGCGCAGGAGCTCCTCCTCGTCGCTGAGCGCGAGCGAGAGATGGTCGAACTGCGACGCCTGGCGGAACGGGACGCCGGCGGGCTTCGCGTAGCTCTCGATCTCCTGGTCGCGGTACTCGAAGAACGCCACGGTGGTGCCGTGGTCGAACTCGAAGAAGTAGTGCCGGAACGCCGGCGTGCCGATCGTCGTCACCAGTCGTGCCCCCAGCACCTGGTGGTAGAAGCGCACCGTGGTGTCCATGTCGGCGGTGACCAGCGCGAGATGGTGCACACCCCGCCAGTACGGACCTTCGCTCGTGTCGGACATGTGCATCAGTGTAGGAACGCGCCCGGCGGGTGGGCTCGCGGGGCGCGATGCCGCCAGCGAGCGTCCGGAGAATCGTGGTAGGGCTGGCCGCATGAAGCCGTTCGACTACGACGCGCTCCCCGGCCGCGTGGTCTTCGGCGCGGGGTCGCGTCACCGGCTCGCCGAGGAGGTCGACCGCCTCGGCGTGTCGCGCATCCTCCTCGTGGTCGGTCCCGCCAACACCGTGCTGGCCGACGAGGTCGCGGACCTGCTCGGTGGACGAGGGGTGGGGCGCTTCACCGAGCTCGCCCAGCACGTCCCCGAGCCGAAGGCGAACGACGCACGGGCACGCGCGCGTGAGCTCGACGCCGACGCCACGCTCACGATCGGGGGAGGGACCGCCACCGGGTTCGGGAAGGCGATCGCGCTCGAGGTCGCGGTCCCCCAGCTCGCGGTCCCGACCACCTACGCGGGATCCGAGATGACGCCGTTCTGGGGCCTCTCCGACGGCACGACGAAATGGACCGGCCGGGACCCAGCTGTGCAGCCGAAGGTCGTGGTCTACGACCCTGAGCTGACCCTGTCGCTCCCACCGGAGATCTCAGGCCCGAGCGGGATGAACGCGCTCGCGCACTCCGTCGAGGCGCTCTACGCCCCCGGAGCCAATCCGGTCACGACACTGCTGGCGCTCGAGGCGGTCCGCCGGCTTGCGCGCTGCCTGCCCGTCGTGTGCGCGCGACCCCACGACCTCGACGGCCGCACCGAAGCGCTCTACGGCGCGTACCTCGCCGCCAGTGCGCTCGCGGTCACCGGGATCGCGCTCCACCACAAGACCTGTCACGTCCTCGGCGGGCTGTTCGGGCTCGACCACGGGCGGACGAACGCCGCCGTCTTGCCGCACGCGCTGCGGTACAACCAACCCGCCATCCCCGACGAGTACGCGCGTCTCGGCGACGCGCTCGGCGGCAACGACCCGGCCGTCGCGCTCTACGACCTCGCCCGCAGCATCGGCGCGCCCAACGGTCTCGCCGAGTTGGGGATGCCAGAAGGGGGCGTCGCCGCCGCCGCCGGTCCCGTCGTCGACGCGAACGCGGCGAACGTGCGCGAGCCGGAGCCGGAGCTCATCCAGCAGATGCTCCGCGACGCCTACGACGGCCGCCGACCGACGGCCGCCGACTAGCGTGCAGCTCGTCGACGACGATTCAGCACTCTGTGGGCTCGGCCGATGAGTGAAGGCGACGCTGCCTCCGACGTCGGAGACGTCCTCTCCGAGACGCTCGAGTTCCTGACCGTGCGACCCGACAGCGAGCGTCGAGACACCTGGATCGGTGAGGCACCGGGCTGGTTCGGTGACTACCTCTTCGGTGGATTCGTCATCGCGCAAGCGATCATCGCTGCCACCCGGAACGCACCGACCGGTCGCCGGCTGCATTCGATGCACGCCTACTTCCTGCGCCCCGTCGCCGCGGCCGGCGTGCTCTCGTATCGAGTTCGCGAGCTTCGCGAGGGACGTGCGTTCACCACGCGCCACTTGGAGGCGGCCCAGGACGACAAGCCGGTGCTCGACATGTCGTGCTCGTTCACTGCCGATACCGACGGCTACGTGTACGACCTTCCCGCGGGGCGCGACGTACCGTCGCCGGCTGAGCTCGCCGTCGAGCAAGGCCCGGGGCCCTGGGTGGCTGCATACCTCGGTCCGACGCCGCCTCGCGACGACGGCACCCGCCAGTCGACCCACCGGATGTGGTTTCGGGTGCCTGCTCAGCTCCCCGACGACGGGCACCTGCACACCGCGTTGCTCGGCTTCGCGTCGGACTGGACCGGCATCGGCGGGCGGCCGCTGCACCTGGAGGGCGACACGACGGGCATGGTGAGCCTCGACCACGCAGCCTGGTTCCACCGCCCGGCGCGAGCCGACGGTTGGCTGTTCTACGACGTCCATTCCCTCGTCAATGCCGGCGGACGCGGGCTCCTCCGCGGCTCGATGCGCGACCCCGCGGGACGAGTCGTCGTCTCGGTGGCACAGGAGATGCGCCTCACCCCCGTCGATCCCGGCTGATCCGACCGGTTGCTCTCTTCGCTCGAGCGCAACGAGCCTGGGAACGCGGACGCAGGAAGATGAGAGGATTCTCATCTTCCTCTCATCGCTCGGTCGAAGGTTCCCAGCACGATGGTGTCCGTGTCACGAGTGAAGCGAGCGGCTGCGGTTGTGCTCGTCGGGCTCGCCGCGCTGCTGCTGGGCTACGGCGCGGCACGCGCGCTGGATCGCCCGGCCCGCGCTCCGGTGGAGCCCATCGAGCTGGAAGGCCCGACCCCCGAGCCCGCGCCCACCTCGACCCGGCCGTCCCCGACGGTGGTACCGCCACCCACCCTCGCACCCCCCGCCCCGCCGCCGCCACCTGCACCCGTCCCGCCCCCGCCACCGCCGCCGAGTGACGACGATGACGACGACGGCGACGACGATGACGGCGGCGGCGACGACGATGACGGCGATGATGACGATGACTGACGCGCGGTTCCGTCCCGGGTTTCGGGCCCGAGTGCTGGGATCGTTCGTCGCCTTGGTCGCCGGTGCCACGCTTCTCGGGTTGTTCGTACAGCGCGCCGTGCTGCTCGAGCGGCTCGACGCGGAGGTCGACGCGTCCCTGGAGCAGGAACGGACCGAGTTGGCCGCGCTGGCGGGTGGACGCGATCCGGAGACCGGCGAACCGTTCGCTGGGGATGTCCGCGCGATCTTCGACACGTTCCTCGAGCGCAACGTCCCGGTCGAGGGCGAGGCGTTCCTGGCCTTCGTCGACGGCGCCCCGTACAAGTCCACCCCGGCGCCGCTGCGGCTCGACGAGGAGCCGCAGCTCGCTTCGGAGTGGGGATCGGCCACCGCTGGGACGCGGGGGGAGCTGTCGACCCAGGCGGGCCCGGTTCGCTACATCGCGGTGCCGCTGACCTTCGACGGTCGCACCGAGGGCGTGTTCGTCGTCGTCAACTTCCTGCGCGGCGAGCGCGAGGAGATCGAGGCCGGCATACGGGTCGCGGCCGGGGTGGCCGCGGTCGTCCTGGTGGTCGCCGGGGCCGTGGCATGGGTGGTGGCCGGTCGGCTGTTGCGGCCGGTTCGCAGGCTCACCGAGACCGCGGAGGCGATCAGCGACACCGACTTGTCGCAACGGATCCCGGTGGAGGGGAGGGACGAGATCGCCCGGCTGGCCGCCAGGTTCAACGAGATGCTCGACCGCCTCTCGGCCGCGTTCACGCTGCAGCGTGCCTTCATCGACGACGCCGGCCACGAGCTCCGCACGCCGATCACGATCGTGCGCGGCCACCTCGAGGTCATGGGCGACGACCCCGACGATCGCCGCGAGACAGTGGGGCTGGTCACCGACGAGCTCGACCGCATGGCGCGCATCGTCGACGACCTGCTCCTCCTGACCAAGGCGGAGCAGCCGGACTTCGTCCAGCCCGTCACACTCGAGGTCGCGGACCTGACCGCCGACCTGTTGACCAAGGCGCGCGCCCTCGGCGAACGCGATTGGCGACTCGACGCCTGCGCGACCGGCGAGCTACGGGCCGATCGGCAGCGGGTGACCCAGGCGGTGCTGAACCTCGTGCGGAACGCGATCGAGCACACCAGCGTCGGGAGCGAGATCGGCATCGGGAGCGCGTGGGGACCCGGCGAGGCCCGGTTGTGGGTACGCGACACCGGTCCGGGTGTCGACCCTTCCGAGCAGGACCGGATCTTCGAGCGGTTCGCGCGGGGCGGTCGCGGTCGGCGACGCTCCGAAGGGGCGGGCCTGGGGCTCGCGATCGCACGCTCCGTCGCCGAGGCCCACGGTGGCCGAGTCGAGCTCGAGAGTCGTGCCGGTGCGGGCGCGACCTTCACCATCGTCCTTCCGGGAACCTCGTCCGAGGATCCGACCGAGGATCCGACCGATCCGACTCCGATGGTCGACCCGTTCGACGACACCGAGGAGATCGACGTGCGCGAAGAGACCAGACCATGACCCGGATCCTGATCGCCGAGGACGAGCCCCGCATCACTTCGTTCCTGGAGAAGGGGCTGCAAGCCAACGGGTTCTCCACACTGGTGGCCGAGACCGGCCCGCTCGCCGCCGCGATGGCCCGCGATGGCGACTTCGACCTGGTCATCTTGGACCTCGGCCTCCCCGGACTGGACGGCCAGAAGGTGCTCCGCCAGATCCGCCAACGCGGCGAGCGGCTCCCGGTGATCATCCTCACTGCCCGTTCAGGCGTCGACGACACCGTCACCGGGCTCGACGCCGGGGCCGACGACTACCTCACGAAGCCGTTCCGGTTCGAAGAGCTCCTCGCGCGCATCCGCGTCCGCCTGCGCGACGAGGGCGACACCGAGCCCACCGTCCTGCGCGCGGGTGACGTCACCCTCGACCTCCGAACCCGCCGCGCCACGGTCAGCGACCGTTCCGTCGAGCTCACTGCACGCGAGTTCGCCCTTGCCGAGACCCTGCTACGCCACCCGGACCAGGTCCTCAGTCGGGAGCAGCTCCTCTCGCACGTGTGGGGCTACGACTTCGATCCCAGCTCCAACGTGGTCGACGTCTACATCCGCTACCTGCGACGCAAGCTCGGCGGCGGCGTGATCGAGACCGTCCGTGGGATGGGCTATCGGCTTCGCATCGAATGAGAGATCTCTCACCGTCGTCTCAGGGTCCGCCAATGCGTGTGCGTCACACTCCGTCCCATGACCATCGTCGCTGGCCGCCGACCCGTCGGCGTCCCCGACGAGACTGACTGGCCCGGCGAGCTGCAGCTCCTGCTGGGCGCCGACGCCGGCGGCATGCTCAGCGCCGCCGCCGACGCCGCGGGCGGCACGCTGCGCACCTGGGCGCCCCGCCAGGTCACCCATCAGCCCAACCGTTCCACCGTCGTCCAGTACCGGGCGGACATCGAGTGGGCGGACGGTGCCACCAGCGGCGAGACCATCGTCGCCGCCACCGGCGAACGCATCCCCACCGGAGCGGCGGTGCTCGACGACGGCAGCACCCGCGTCGCAGTGTGGCGATGGCCGAGCGACCCGTCTCTTCCCGGATTGTCGGCCGCGCTCGACCGCAACCGGGTCGCCGGTCTCCTCGACGACCTCGGGATCGACGGCGGAACCGTCCAGCTACGGCCACGCGCCTACCGGCCCGGCCGCCGCGCGGTCATCGAAGCCACCGGTCGGCGGGGCCGCCTGTTCCTCAAGGTCGTGCGCCCCGGCACCGTCGAAGCCCTCCACGACACCCATCGTTCCCTTGCTGCCCGCCTCCCGGTTCCCGACAGCCTCGGCTGGACGAGCGACGGCATCCTCGTGCTTCCCGCGCTCCCCGGCCGCACGCTGCGAGACGTGCTGCGCTCCGGCAAGCCCACCCCGCCGGGCCCCTCGGCGATCGACGCGCTGCTCGACCGACTTCCCGCCGGCCTCGCGCACGGTCCACGGCGCCGGGACGTCTTCGCTGGTGCCGATCACCACGGCGCCGTCGTCGCCGAGACCCTGCCCACGTTGCGGGACGAGGTCGACGCCCTCCTCGCCCACCTGCACGCCGCACCGCGCACCAGCCACGACGTCGTGGCGGTGCACGGAGACCTCTACGAAGCCCAGCTCCTCGTCGGCCGCACGGGGTTCACCGGGCTGCTGGACGTCGACACCGCCGCCGCTGGCCATCGGGTCGACGACATCGCCAATCTGTGCGCGCACCTCTCGGTCCTGGCGCTCGTCACCGACCGCCCCAGGGTCGTGAAGCGCTACGGCGCCGCGGTCCTCGCCCACGCAGAGAGCCGATTCGACCGCGCCGACCTCCGCGCTCGCATCGCCGCCGCGGTCGTCGGGCTGGCCACCGGCCCCTTTCGCGTCCTCGAAGCGAACTGGCCGCTCGCCACGGCTCGTCGTGTCGAGCTTGCCCGAGCGTGGCTCGACGGCAGCGCCACCGACGAATGAGCGAATTCTCACCGCAACCTCCGGCTGGCCTCATCGCCGAGGCGCACCGTGTGCGCAACACCCGAAGAAGAAGGAGAGGAAGATGGAACTCAGCCGATGGAAGGTGATCGCCGGAGGCGCTGCGCTCGCCGGGATCGCGGCCGGTGGCGTCATCGGCGCCAACGCCGACGATGGCATCGACCTCAACGACCGGCGGCCGGCGATCAGCCTCGCTGACGACGCGGCCGACTCTCCGGCCGTTGCCGACGACGGGTCACCGGAGTCGGCCGACTCTCCCAACGAGAGCGTCGACGAATCAGCGGACTCACCGTTCGACAGCCCGGATGACCCCGCGGCGGTCTACCTCTCGGGCTTGTCGACCGACTCGCCCGCGCCGGCGCCGCGCCCCGCGCCGGCCCCGGCGCCGGCCCCCGCCCCGGCCCCGCCGCCCCCCGCGCCGGCCCCGGCCCCGGTCCAGTCCGCGGACTCTCCGGCCTCGGCGCCCTCGCCGGCGTCGGCGGACTCTCCCGACAGCGACGACTGAGCCCACGAGCCAGCGGGACGGCGGCATCGTTGGATGCCGCCGTCCCGCGCGAGCGGCCCTCGGATCCCCGCGGTGCAAGCGCTCCTCGTTCTCGGCTCGAACGCCAGGAGCTTGCCAATGTGGTTCCGCGGCGCGTGACCCCGCCGCCGACTTGGCTACACGACGATCACGGCGGCGCCGGTCACGCGGTCGTGCGCGAGGTCGCCGAGCGCGCGGTCGGCGGCGTCCAGCGGGTAGCACTGGGTCGTCACCTGCAGGTCGAGCCGGTCGGCGAGCGCGAGGAACTCCTCGCCGTCGGCACGGGTGTTGGCCGTGACGCTCCGCACCTGGCGCTCCTGGAAGAGGTGCCGCTGGTAGTCGAGCGGGGGGACCGCGCTCAGGTGGATCCCGGCGATGGCGAGCGTGCCGGCCCGGTCGAGCGCGGCGAGCGCGACCGGTACCAGCTCACCGGCAGGCGCGAACAGGATGGCGGCGTCGAGCGGTTCCGGCGGTGCACCCTCGGCCGGCCCCGCGGACGCCACGCCGAGCTCGTGGGCGTGTCGCCGCGCCGCCTCCGAGCGGGTGAGGACATGGACGGTCGCGCCCTCGGAGAGCGCGACTTGCGCGGCGAGGTGCGCCGACGCGCCGAACCCGTAGATGCCGAGACGCCCGCCCGGTGGGAGCTCGGCGCGGTGCAGTGCCCGGTACCCGATGATCCCCGCGCACAGCAGGGGGGCGGCGTGCTCGTCGTCGTAACGGTCGGGAAGCTCGTACGCGTAGGCCTCGTCGACGACCGCGTACTCGGCGTATCCGCCGTCCGCGTCCCATCCCGTGAACTGCGGCTCGACGCACAGGTTCTCCCGGCCACGTCTGCACCACCGGCACCGACCGCAGGTGGAACGGAGCCAGGCAACCCCCGCGCGCTGTCCCAACTCGAAGCGCGCACTTTCGGGTCCACGCGCGTCGACGACACCGACCACCTCGTGGCCGGGCACGATCTGCGGATGACGCGGCCGCAGGTCGCCTTCGGCGAGGTGCAGGTCGGTCCGACACACGCCGCACGCCGACACTCGAACCCGGATCTCGCCCCGCCCGGGCGTCGGCAGCTCGCGCTCGACCGCCACCAGCGGCCCGGTGGCGATCGGTCCCGGCTCGCTGACGACCCACGCCTTCACGCGGGCCCCTTCAGCCACCGGACCGGGCGCGCGCAGATCGACGACTCCACGCCCACCATCGTGCCGTCCGGTGATCCCACGGCGCGGCGTCGCACGAGCCCCGGTACGGTCGCGGTGTCGTGCCCGAGGCGAGGGAGCTGAGGCGGGGGCGTGAGCGCGGGGTTCGAACGTCGGGGACGGGCGGCGGTGCTCGTCGGTGTGCTCGCCGCCATTGCCATCGTCGTCGGCACGGGCATCCTCGTCGTCACCCGCGACGACGATGGTGACGACGGATCCGGGGGGTCGCCGGTGATCGAGCCGCCGCCGGTGTCGGTGGTGGTGGGACCCGAGGTCGAGGAGGTCACACCGGTCGACCCCGAGAAGGGGACGCGTTCGGGGTCGCCGCTCGACGAACTGCCCCCCGATGTCCGCGTGCTGGCGGACTTCGGCCAACGACCCGGCTGGTCGCCCGACGGTGAGCAGCTCGTGTTCCTCGACGACTCACCGCTCGGAGAGGTGTGGACCGTCGAGGTCGAGACCGGGGAGACCCGCAACCTCACCGGGGACTTCGAGCACCGGGGCTTCGCTCGGGCGTACTACCTCAGCAACGGTGATCTCCTGCTCTGCGGTCCGACGTCGGGCCCGGCCCCGAGCACCGAGCAGCCCGAAGCGGGCCGCTTCACCGGCGTGATGTCGGTGCTCCGTGCGCCGTTCGACGAGGCGCCCGAGCCGCTCGGCATGCCGTGCTGGGAAGGGATCGCGACGTCGGCGTCCTCGATGCGCATCGCCTGGAACCGCTCCGACATCGACTACACCGACGCCGATCTCGCCGGCCGTGTCATCAACGGGATCACCGAGATCTGGACCGGTGAGGTTCGCGACGTCGACGGTCAGGCCGCGATCCTGAACCCGCGCAAGGTCCTCGACCGGGACGCCTTCGGGATGCTCGCCGTCTTCGAGGTCCAGGACTTCCGCCCGCCGTCGGACGACGAGCTCCTCTTCACCGCCTACGCGTACCAGGGCGGCGAGGTGTTCGGCATCGACCTCGAGACCGGCGCGGTGCGCAACTACTCGAACAGCAGCGCGTACGAGGAGGTCGAAGGCGTCGATACCACCGGAGACACCGTGTACGTCGAGCGCGACCTGGAGTACGGCGGCATCGATCCCGGCCCGCTCGACGTCTGGAGGCTCGGCCTCGACGACGGCAAGTGGGAGCGCGTCACCTTCTTCAACCGGTGGGCGCCCTATTACGCGTCGAACCCGACGGTGTCACCGAACGGCGAGCTGCTCGCGTTCCAGCTGTCGTTCGACGGCGAGACCGAAGGCCAAGGCGAGGGCATCCTGGTCCTCGACCTCGGCCGTGCCTGACGTCGTCGGTCCGTGCGCTCACTCGAACCGCCAGCGCGTCTCCAGAGCCGCGGCCGACGCCGTGACCACCCAGAGGTTGCGGGACGAGCGAGACGCTCGGCCGCCCACGACCACGGCAGCGGCTCCCACGCCTCGGGTCCACACCGTGATCGGGCATGCTCGGACGCTGGCCCGGGTTCGCTCACGGCGCGCCGTACGGGTCCCGGCGCCGAGTGCCGACTGCTTCGGCGGGCCTCCTGTCCCGCGCGATCGGCCTGACGACGGGCACCCCCCGTGAAGATGCGACCCTGCCCGAGGACGGGAGTGGTCCCGGCGGCGATAGCCTCACCGAGATGGATCTCCGCTCACGTTTCGTCCCAACGAAGCGAGGGGTAGGTGGCGACGGATGAGTGATGGGGCCCAAGGGACGGCGACCCGCGCGCCCGCCGATCTCGACGCCCTCCTCGAGCAGCACCGGGTCGAGCTGACCGGCTACTGCTACCGGATGCTCGGCTCCGCGTTCGAAGCCGAGGACGCCGTGCAGGAGGCGATGGTCCGCGCGTGGCGGGCGTACGACCGCTTCGAGGGACGTTCCTCGCTGCGCTCCTGGCTGTACCGGATCACCACCAATGTCTGTCTCGACCACCTCAACGGGCGGCAGCGTCGTGCCCGACCCATGGACCTCGGGCCCTCGTCGTCCGCGGACACCCCCCTCGCCGCTCCGCTCGGCGAGCAGACGTGGCTCGAGCCGATGCCCGACGGACGCGTGCTGCCCCATGACACCGACCCGGCCGAGCTCGCGGCGTCACGCGAGACGGTGCGTCTCGCATTCGTCGCAGCGCTCCAGCACCT
>Ga0299914_10004439_pt1 | contig 10117 bp, 13 predicted proteins | sample RVTome_10_FD_201361 | JGI IMG/M metagenome (GOLD analysis project Ga0299914, IMG submission 201361) | Soil microbial communities from uranium-contaminated site in the Upper Colorado River Basin, Wyoming, United States - RVT153D57 (version 2) ... | reverse complement strand
CATCCGTGATGCTTGTGGAACCAACCTGTGCGGAAGCCCCACCCGATTCTCCGGCTGGACCCTGAGGTCCGGTTTCACCCTGTTCGCCCTGAGGACCCTCTGGGCCTGTGTCGCCCTGAATACCTTGGATACCTTGAATCCCCTGTTCACCCTGCGGTCCTTGCTCGCCCTGTGGGCCTTGTGGACCCTCAGGACCTTCTGGACCGGGGATATCACTGACGCCATCAGCACCCGCGGGACCCTGTGGGCCTTCTGGTCCCTCCGGTCCTTGAGCGCCGTCTGCGCCATCGTCACCGGCTGGACCCTGTGGGCCTTGCTCGCCTTGAGGCCCCTGCGGACCTTCTGGGCCTTGGGGTCCTTCAGGACCTTCCGGTCCATCCGCACCATCAGCACCCACCAGCGAAGCCAACCACTCCGTGACCGTTCCGACGAAACCGTTATCCAACGCTACTTCGTAGGCAGATTTTCCGGGTGTTCCACTACCACTGCCCCCGGGCGGGATATGTCCCTGACCCCACGACATTGACTGGAGTATAAGCAGGCTTACAATTACCCCAAGGGTCAAGAACCAACGTCTCATCGTTATTCCTTTCATGTTATCGGTAATACACAACCTCGATGTGTGCATCCGTTCCTGTGTTGCGGAGAGCCTTGAACTTCTGAATAGCCTCGTAGCTATCCAGATAGATAACCGTGTCTGCAACCGCCGGGGTGCCAACCTCGGACCCACCCGTGATTACCGGGTCTGTGCCCTCTTCGGTATAGCGAATCGGCTGCGCTTCAACGATGATTTTCGCTGCTGAAGCCTTCCCATTCGCGTTTGTGTGGTCCTCGTAGACCGACGCCGTAAGGGTCTTGACCGTGGAACTCACCACAAGATGTTCCCGCGCAAACGCCCTTTTGGTAATGTTGAACGTAGACATTAACCTCTAAACTCCTTACCCGTGTATCCCACCTGTGGGATACCAACGAGCCTATTCCAGTTCTCTTTCGTGGACGCTTCCACGTCGTTGAACACCTCTCGCTGCCGTGAGGCAAGGATGGCGGCGTTCTTCGCATCGTGCATCTGAAGCAGCTTCTTGTTCTGCCGCTCCGGGGAAATCTTCTTCAAGTGCTCAAGGAGCATGTCGCTCAGCGGGAAGTGACACGCCGCATAGCGCCCATAGCGCCCTTTAAATCGGCAGTAATCACACGTCGCTTCGCTGACTTCGAACACCGGAACATGAACGGTGAGTCCGCACTCGGGACACGGCATCCGGTCACCGGGACGAATCGCCATCACATAGGCATACCCGTCTTTGGCCCGAACCAAATCGTCATCCACTTCGCTGACGTAAGTCGGGGGCACTGCCGCCCGTCCCACCTTCTGCTCGATGTGCCACTCACCGCGTTTGACACTCCAACGGATGCGAAGGCGCCCGCCGAAGAGGTCATTTAAACGCCGTGTAAATTCTGTAGGTGCTTCTTTCATTTGTTCCCTCCCTCAGAAAGAAAAAGGGAGAACCCCCGAAAGAGTTCTCCCCAAACGAATTACGACTCTTTCGCCCAAGTTCCGATGATGGACTTGATGTAGTAACCAAGCTCACCGTCGTTGACAACCGTAACCGCATCACCCACTCGGTCAGACGAGTGCGTGCAGATGAGGTCCTTATCAACCGTCGCGGTGAGGCCGTTACCTGTGATGAAGTCCGCCGCTGCAGGACTCAGAGAGTGCCCTGTCGCCGTGGTAAGCTGCTCCACGATGAAGGTGAACTCCAGCCCCGCGTTGGCCTCCGAGGCCTCCGGCAGAGTCGCCACGACCGAAGTAGGCGAGTCGAAAATGAAGGTCTTACCATCGTCCTCGGGCGTGACCGTGAACGAAGCATCCTTCTTTACAACCTTACTGCCCTTGATGTAGCGAACATCCTGATTGGAGTCCCGATACTCAAGGCGCTCGTTGGAGTTGTAAACCGGCCCACCAAGCTGCGCGCCTGTAGTAGCCGGGGCACCGAACGAAGTCCGGCGCGTGCGATTTGAAGCCATTGAAAACTCCTACGAGGCCAGCCTCTGGGAAGAGCTAGGGTGCCCAGATTAGGCACTCGAAGGAAGAAAGGACTCGCCCTAGCGAGTAGAGGTGCTTTAGACGTTGATGCCCTTCAGCACACCATTACCGTTGCGCGCCACGCAACCAAGGTCACCGTAGTGGAACAGGGTCGCCTGATACACGTCGTAACCTTCCTTGCGGCTCAGCACCGCGCCGTCCCGGTCCATCCAGTCGAAGTCGCTGGTGCGGAAAATCTTCAGCGTCTCGGGGACGATGAAGTAAATCCGACCGAGCTTGCACTGGCTGTCGGGCACGAGCGCCTTGCCGTTGAAGTCGAGACCCTCGAAACCACCGTCCAGAGTCATCGTATTCACGAAGCGCCGCTCATTGACGGCAAGCTCGTAATACTTGTCCCGAACCTGATACGAGGTGAGGAGGAACTTCACGTCCTTCTCGTCGTAGTTGCTGTTGATGGCAATCTTCGACAGAACCCGCTGCATGTTGACGAACGACAGGTCCTGCTTGCTGTCGTCAGCACCAACCACCTGCGACTTCCACCACGAGTTGGTCGCTGCGGCGATGCCGTGAAGGCCCGTGCGCGTTCCACCACCAGCCGGAATAACCGGGTCACCGTCATCGATGATTCCCGCGATACCCATCATCTGGTAGCCGAGCGAGTCCTCCAGAACGAGGTAGTCCCCGTCCGCTGAACCCGACACGGAGCCGGTCCACGTTACCGCGAAACCAGTGGCGCTCTCGTCACCGAGGGTCACAACGATGGAGTCACCGCGAACGTCGTCGTCGTTGGTGTCGATAAGGTCGCAGGTAATGGCCTGACCCACCGGGAGGTGAGTTGCGACATACCCGTCACCGTCATCGATAGTCGTGCCCGAAGTGTCATCGCCTGTGGTCCACACGCCGAGCTTGTCCGCCCCGTCGCCGTGGAACTGCCGATTGACAGCCTTCTTCATGTCCTGCATCGCGCCCTTGAGTTCCGAGTCAATCGCACGAATGAACGCGCCCGCGTTCGTCCGTGTGGCCTTGACCACGGGTCCCGACACCTCGATGGTGGCGTAGACATACTTGTTGGGCACGACGGCCTTGGAATACTTCTGCGAACCGGCCGCCGGGAGAGCCGCGGACTCCGCGACACCCTTACCAGCCGAGAGATTCCGGCCATAGTGAATAGGAACCGTGAACGACGTTCCGTCCACGTCCTGAGTGCTGGAATCCTTGTCCAGCTTGCTGAGCAGCACTGTGCTGTTGTTCAGCATCTTACGAATGGGCGGCAGGTAGAACGTCTTGAGAACGTTTCCTGCAGCCGAGAGGTCCAAACCGGCCATTGCTTATTACCTTCTGTGGCCTACCCCTTCAACATGGAGTTGAGGTAGTCAGTCGCCGCATTCCTCAAATCTGAGGACCCGAGAGTGTAATCTCGCGGCTGCGGCGTGACACCTGCCCCACCCGGGGGTTCGATGCCACCAGTCACCAGCTTTTCTTTTGCGGCGACTCTGCTTTTGTTGAGTTCTGTGAACTGTCGTGTCAGACGTTCCGCCTGCTCTTCCGCGAACTTCACAAAGAGGTCCTTGGCCTCTTCGATAGTTGCGGGGTCGGCCTGTGCGACCTTGAAGCGGAGCACGTCCTCCATGTTCTCCACAGCCCCGAGAATCGGGTGCTTGGTGAACACATTCGACAGCGTGGACGAAACTTCCTGTGCGTATTCGTTAGCCTGCTGAGTGGTCTGGATTTCAGACTTCGCAGTCGCTACTTCTTTCTGCGTGTATTCCTGAAGCTGACGCTGGAGATGCTGAAGCTGCTGATGCACGGTAGCGAGTTCTCGCTGTGCGAGCGCACGCGCCTGTGCAACTGTGGCAATCTCATCCTGCTCGGGCTGCTGAGGTGTTGCCTGACCCTGACTTCTCTGATACTCCACGACGGCGTTGAAGGCCTGCGAGAGCGGAACCTTATAGTGCTCCGCTACCTGCCTTGCCTGAGCCAACAGAGGGTCATTGTCGAAAAGCTGCTTATACGTCTCCTGCTGCTTCGTTAGTGATTCCTGAAATTCACGAACCGCACGGGCCTGTTCGGCAAGTTCCTGCTTGCTACGGGTATAGTCAGCCTGACGGCTGTAACCTTTGAGCAGTTCGTCGTATTCGACTTCCTGCTCGTCCCCTCGCACCTTGACCTTGTGCTTTGCCTTCTGCCACTCAGGGACTTCAGGCGCCGCAGGGGTCTCGGGTGTCTCGGGTGTTGCAACGACCTCGGGTGTTCCCTCGACGGGAGTCTCCGGTGTTGCGGAAGTAGCTTCAGCAGATGCGAGAGCCGCCGCAGCGGCCTCACCGAACGTGTTGATTTCGGACATTCAGACTCCAAAGTGCGTTCCCGCTTTGCGGGGTCACGCGAAAAATACCCAATACCCGGAGGAAGGTGTTTTGGGCGAGGGGGCACCGCACCCCTCGGTTAGAAGGGAAGCGGTGCTTGAGGCGGAATCGCGTTCGGGTCGGGCACGCCCTCAGGTGGGGGTAGTGCCATCTCCGGCGCGGGAGGACCTTCAGGCCCCACCGGCATAGGCGGGGCGTTCGGGTCCTGAGGTGGAGGTCCTTCCGGTCCCCCCTGTGGGGGCGCGGGAGGAGCCATTGTCATCATGATTTCCTGAGCCAACTCCTGTAAGCCGAACTCGTTGGCAATCATCAGGGCGTTCTGGGGGTTGATATACTTCGCGTGGCGAACAACGTGTTCGACCAAGGCGAGCACTCGCTCCTGCGGCCACTGACGAATTTCAGGACTCTTGAGTTGGTCGGTGTGATAGGTCCAGTGGATGTTATGGTCCTCCCAAGGCTTGGGGGTATCCACCGGCACGCCGCGACCGAACTCCAGATTCTCCAATCGCGCAAGCGACTCATCTCGATGAGTCATCTCCTGCAGGGAGTCCTGAGTATTCAGGTTGAGTAGGGAAAGTCCCTTTCGTCTAGTCTCTGGGTCGGCGGGGTCGCCGATGAGACCGGAGTTGTAAAGTTCGAAAACCTGCTGGCTTCTCACCGAGGGCTGGTTGCTCAGCGCACTGCCCGTCTGGATGATAATGTCAGCGTTCTCGTCAATCTGGTCCGAGGAGAATTCGAAAACCTCGGCCTCGTAGTTCCGTCCGGTAACATTGATAAGCCGGGGCACGTCCCAACCCTGCTTGATGATGCGTCTGATTTTCAGGTAGGCATCCTCAAGAGAGAGTTCGTGCTGGCGCACATCCGGGGAGTGAACGCTATCTGCAGCTTCCTGAAGGAGGTTGGTCTGGAACCCCGAAGATGCCTGCCCAACACCTCCCTGCATCGCAGGGTAAATGTTGGTCACATCATCGAACTCCTTGACCATCACGTCCACGAGCCGCCAAACGTCCCCGGAAATTTGCGGGGGATTCCACGGCGTAGGTGCCGGTATACCCGGCATGGCGACGTAGCGAATGACTTCCCCCGCTTCCGAGTTCCACGACCCCTTGCTGATGCGGAACTGCTCAGGGACGAAGATTTTGGGATGTTTCAGGAGCCGGAGGTGTTCCTGCAATCCTCTGCGAAGAGAGTTGTATTCCTTCTGCAGCGGAATCATCTGCTCGATATGAGTCGTAGGCCAATACTGTCCCGCGGTCATCGTGTCGTTAAACTCGACCACCGGATAAGGATTCGCCATATCGGAGAACCCGTAGGGGAGTTCCTCCTGACTTCTCAGGAGCACGCCCCCGGCTACCACGATGTAGCGTCCCTTGGGATACTTCCCACATGGCTTGGTGAAGAGTTCCTTCACCATCACATGCGAGGGGCCTTTCTTCTCGTCGTCTTGACTGTCGAACCCGCCAGCCCCACTCGCCCCACCACGTCCGGTGCGGGCAGCGATGTTGGCAATCTGGCGCTCATACTGGAACACCTCAGTGCTCTCAGAGTCGCCTTTGATAAAGGGTCCCTTTTCCTTGTAGCGCGACCTCACATCCTCCACGGGGAGGAGTCTGACGCGCATGATTTCGGGCTGGTCTGCGATGTTGAGCTTACCGGGGTCGGAGATGAAAATCTCAAACGGACTCCCGACCTCAACACACGCATCACCGAGTTCAGCTTCCTTAACTGTCGGCTGGCCTGTAAGGGGGTCAGTTTCCTGCACCCGGCCGATTTTGGAAGGGTCCCAATAGAACCACCAATAGCCCTTCCCGGTCGTCTGGGACCACAGGAGGGCTTCGTGGTATTTGGATTCTAGCTTCTGCTTCCGTCCGATGAAGTCCAGCACCCGCTGTGTCGCGCGGGCGTTCAGATGGTCCTCGCGGTCATGCGAGGCGGGAACCACCACCGGGACGGGACGGTTCTTGGTGAACTTCGCAATCCGAGCACGAATCTTCGGCAGGATTCTGTTCACCGCGATACGTGAACGGTGCGGGGGAACCGGGCGCTTGTCGAGCCGATTCACCGCCTCGTTCCAAACCACATCGGGATTGTTCCTCAGCGTGGCCGCGTTGATGAACCACTGCTGCTCGAAAGGCTCCCGATTGGACCGCATCTTGGTGAACCTATCGTTCACCTCTGCGATGAGACGCTGGTCATCCGGCGACGGCTGATACTGCTTATCAGTCGACTTCGGCTGCGCGTCGTTGGGGTTAGTATCGGCCATTAGTCAGTTCATTCTGCTACGCTGGATTCTCCCCTGCGGAGCAGCCATGCGAGTTGAAATTCCGGGGGAAGTCCTTCGGGCATCTCGGGGGGAATAATGGTGTTGGGGTCCATTACCCGCTCGATGGTCGCCGCGATTTCGTCCTCATCCCGCACGACAGTGCTCTCGGGGTTCTCAAGGACCTTGAAGCTATCCAGCCACGTCTTGAGAATCTCCGAGGACTTCGCCTGTCCCTCCGCGAGGGACTTGACCATATCCCCAAGACTTTCAAGGCTGCGCGCTTGAGAGGTCCCAAGCTCCCTCAGGGAGTCAGCGAGATATCGCTGCGTGTCGGCTTGGATTTGCGCGAGTCGAAGTTCGTGTTCGCGTCTGGCGCGGAAGGGATTCCACATTAGGGCACCACAATCCGGGGAACCACCAACTTCGTATCCGGCCTCTCAAGCTCGATACGGGCGTAGATTTTCTCCAGAAGATGGTCGAACTCCTTCTTGAGGTCCTCGCGGAAGGTCTGCGCGTTGATGGTGTCGGTGTTGACGGCGATGTTGACAGTGAGGAGCGGCATTAGCGGGGACCGAACTTCGGCGTGCCGCCGCGGACCTTGAACCCCGGCGCGGCCGGGACCTTAATCATGGTGCCTTTACAGCCTTCCACAACGCACTGAATCCCGTCCTTGGCCTCGTCGTAGGCCGTAAGCGGGAGGAAAAGCTCAACCACCGTCTCGCACTTCTCACATCCGAAATCGTATCTAGGCATTACCAGTCATCCTCCTCACCATACTGCTCGCGCTTGCGCCGAGCGATGGTTTCCAGCCCCCGCTGGACATGTGTTTTCGGTTTCTCTGTCTGCTCCGCGGGAGTGGCGAGTTGCCACACAGCCTTGTAACACGCCAACGACAAGACCATTGCCATGTCGTCGTGCTTGTTTCCCGGGGCAGAAATCTGAACGTTCCCCTGTGCCGTCAAGCGCCTTTCGAGTTGCCGTAGCTGCTCCATCTGGGTAGCAGCGTGGGTATTGAGTCTCGGGTCCAGCAGCTTGATGCGTTTGGTATTGACCAACTGCTGGAGCGAGCCGACGATTTTGGCCTTGCTTCGCCCGGTGTAGTCTACGTTCTCCAGATAAATGTTCCTCTGGAGCGCGAGTTGGGCGAGAGATTCGAACTGATGCTGGTCGGTGTAAACCACCAGCACCTTGTAACGCTGTAGCACCGGCAGGATGGTATCGAGCACCACCGTGGGGTCGAGTGCGACTCCCTTGGTGGGTTTAAATTCCTCGACGTAATCCTGCACTATCCCCTTCTCATCATCGTGATGCACGATGGTGAAAGAGAAGGAGTCATTCCTGAACGCGGGGTCCATCGCCGCCACATACATCGGCGTGGGGTCGTTGGATACCCCGGGTCGGGGAAGAGGTGCCCGCTCGCTAACTCCCTTATCAACGGCCTCTCGGAGGAGGGAGGGGGACAAGAAGCCGGAAACAGAGTCTACGAAACGGGCAAGGGACTCTCGCTCATACGCCTCGGTGTCCCGAGCACGCTCTTTCAACAGGAAGTCCCGCGTGATGAGAGGATTCTCAATCGCCGCGGTCGTTGAATGAAGAACGAGAACGTCGCGATATTCGGTTTTATCTTCAGAAGGGTCGAGCTTGCATCCCTCGGTGCCAGCCTCGTGATACTTCCAGAGGAGACCTTCCTTGGTCCACGGGGTGGAAGTGCCGAAACGCTTCCACGGTTTAAACTGTGCCTGCGCCCATGCGAGCGCCCGGGCTACCTCAACATCGGGGTTGGCCGCATCAGGGTCCGTATACCAGAACCCGATTTCGTCCATCGCCACGACCGGGACGGCCATACCGCGCTGAGCCTTCACCGAAGGTGAAGCAGGGCGGATTTGAATCCCGTTCTTGAAGGTCATCCCCGACGCGAGGTCCGACTCCAGCGCCTTGGTGAACAAGGGGGAGTTGTTGATGACGTTCCTGAGGAAGCCGAAATGACTCTGGGCAACGGTGAGGTTCTGGGCTACGAGATAGCAGATTACGTCCTGCGTAGGGGTCGCATGCTCCTTGTGCCCGCCGCAGATAGCCTCGTAGATGAGTATCGGGGAGGTGAAGCGGTCGGTCTTGCCCGAGCGCCGCCCCCACACCAGCCACGCCTGTTCATACTCCTTGGGATGGTAGGGGATGAGGTCTACATCCTTTACATACCCAAGTTCGTCGTAGACGCAACTGCCCTGCTGGATGCTCCAGTAGTAGCGTTCCTCCTCGGACAGCGGGAGGCCGTAGAAGGCCTTGAGCGCGACCTTCTGCGGGGTGCTCAGGGTGTCGAAATACTTCTTGAGAAGGAGCTTTTCCCCGATTGCCTCTTCAAACGGAATTCTTTCCTTCGGTAAGACCATCGTAGAGTATCTTTTCTAGCAGTTCGGTCATCGCACGACCGTTACCTGCACTCCTGAGGGCCTCTTCGTAGTGGTAGAGTTGCTCGTCGAAGATGGTGTAGTCGCACCTGTCACACTCCAACTGATTGAGCATGATGTTGCGCTTACTCACCGCCCCATCCTCACAGACGGGACAGTAAACGACGTTCCGGTTGTAGTAGTGAGATTTCCCCCTCATGAAGCCTCACTTTTAGAGTTCCCCGGCCATCGCAGCCTGTCGAACCTTCTGCTTCAATTCGTTTACGGCCTGATGCTCGTGCTCCCCGGTGCCCTCAAACCCGTCATAGCCATTGGCTGTGGCCTTATACGTGCCCTCAGGCGTGGAGTTGACATTGATGTGGAACTGCAGTTGGCCGCTAAGCCACGCGGTTGAGCGTTGCGAGCGCATTGGATACCTCGTTGACCAAACGGTCGAAATTACTCTGAATCACCCGGTTCATCTTGACCTGATGGCTCTGCCGGAAGGTCTGATGTGCCCACGACCTCGCCATCGAACGTCTCAGCTTCCGGGGAAGCCACGTTGGGAGTTCCCCTCCCGCGGCTTTGCGGAGCTTCAATCTCATCTCCTGACGAGTCATCGTCATCCTCCCTCTTCTTTTTCCTGACCTTCAGATAAGCCTCCCACGAGACTTCATCCGTGCCCCCTTCGGCAGTCGGTCGTTCCGCGGGCTTGCGAATCAGCCCGATACTCTCAAGAACCTTTGTCGCTACCGCGGTATCACCATCGAGCAAGGCGCTCTCATAGGCCCCAATGGCGAGTGCCCCGAGCCGCCCCACGAGGTAGTCCTCATACCGCGCCGCGAGGTCGAACTTTTCCGCCCGGGTCAAGCTACGCTTGACGGTATCGACCGAGACCCCAAATTCCTCTGCGATTTTTGTCAGACTTCTCCCGCGGATACGGGCATCGACCATCGCTAAGGCTCGCGCATCGAGGATGGAGGCCTTTTTGATGGTGTGTTCAGCCATAACAGGGGTTTGGGGCCGCGGGAGGGAGTTGCACCCCCGACCGTCCGCTTACAAGGCG
>Ga0299914_10004438_pt1 | contig 10118 bp, 10 predicted proteins | sample RVTome_10_FD_201361 | JGI IMG/M metagenome (GOLD analysis project Ga0299914, IMG submission 201361) | Soil microbial communities from uranium-contaminated site in the Upper Colorado River Basin, Wyoming, United States - RVT153D57 (version 2) ... | reverse complement strand
CAAGAGCTGGGTGCCTCCGGTGATGTTGTCGAAGGAGGATCCGGCCAGTCCAAGCAGGCGTACCGGACGTTCCGCGGGGACGTCGGACAGCATCTCCTTGGCGATCTGGAAGATGTCCCGGGAGCCGTCTATCCCTTCCGGTCTGGTGCGCGACCTGGTCACGGTGGTGAAGTCGTCGTATCTCACCTTGAGGGAGATGGTGCGGGGTTTCGCCGACGCCTGCCTCAGCCTCATCGCGAGACGTTGGGCATGGGCCAGGAGCGCTGACTCGACGAGATCCCTCCCTTCCAAATCGTGGCTGTAAGTCTCCTCGACTGAGATTTGTTTCGTCTCCGAAGCCGGCTCCACGCTGCGGTTGTCGATTCCGTTAGCAAGCATATGGAGGTGGACACCCTGGGATGGGCCCAGCGCCGCCGATATGGTCGCTTCGGGAAGCTCGGCCAGATCGCCGACAGTGGCGATGCCCAGTCTCTGCAGGCCGGCAAGGGTGGCCGGGCCCACCCCCCAGAGTTCCTCGACCGGCAGCGCATAAAGAAATTCCTGCTGACCGACGGAGTCGATATGTCGGAGACCGTCCGGTTTCGCTGCCTTGGAGGCGAGCTTGGCCACAAATTTCGTGGAAGCCACGCCAACCGACGAGGGTAGCCCGATATCGGATCGGATCTTCGACCTGATCTCCTGGCCCACCTCCACCGGCGATTCGTAGTGGTGGCGGAGCCCGCTCACGTCGAGGAATGCCTCATCGAGACTGAGACCCTCCACTTTCGGAGTGAAGGAGTTGAACACCTCGAATACCCGCCCGGATAGTTCTCCATATTTTCCGTGCGAGGGCGAGACCACGACGAGTTCTGGACACAGTCGCCGGGCAACGCTCGTAGGCTGAGCGGACCTGACTCCCGAACGCCGTGCCTCGTAGGAAGCGCTGGCGATGACGCCGCGATTACCGGTACCTCCCACAGCTACCGGCCTGTCGCGGAGGTCGTCCCGGTTCAGCCGTTCGACTTCGACGAAGAACGAGTCCATATCGACATGGAGGATGGATTCGGACCACATGTATAGGCGAAGATACCTGACGTAGCAGGCGAGACGGGCCAAACTACCGGCCAATGTCAGCTTTCGTTCATCTCGTGCGACACGGAGAGGTCTCCAACCCGGGCAATATCGTCTACGGCTCCCTCCCCAACTTCGGACTTTCGACTCTGGGTATCGAACAGGCCCGCAAGGTGGGCCGCTACCTCGGGCCACGGGCCGTGGTGGCCATCTGGTCGTCGCCACTGGAGCGGTCCCTTCGCACAGCAGAAGAGATCGCCGCCCGATCAGGGGTTCCGGTGCGGGTTGATGCCGATCTCACCGAGTGGAACACAATCGATCGCTGGAAGGGCAATTCATGGCAGGACATACCGGTGAAGTTCCCCGGTGAGCTCGAGGCGTACCTGGAGCATCCCGAATCCTTGGACTTCGCCGATGAGACCCTTTCCGATCTCGCTGACAGAATGGCCGAAGTCGCCCGCAGACTCGACCTGGAACACCCACACGGAGACGTCGTCATCGTCTCACATCAAGACCCGATACAGGCGGCACGACTCCGCCTGATTGGCTCACCGCTCTCGAGCCTTCAGGACGACAAGCCGGCTCACGGCGCGGTGTTGACTTTGCGTCCTGGGACCACCTGGGTCGAACAGACTATGTGGAACCCCGGAGACACCCCCGGCTTCGGCGAGCACGCCGATTTGAGGGCCGTAGCGACCAAGGAGCCACCGGACGGGCCAACTTCGGCTTGACGAGTCCTGGTGCGACAATGGGGTTCGTGAAACCGACCCTGATCGCAGCGACGCCGATGGTGGCGGTGTTGATCTGGCTGGTTGCGATCATGCTCGATTCCGGGCCTTACCATCCGAACTCGGTTCTCCTCACGGGTCTCGGTTGGCTTGTCCTGACAACGGTCGCCACCGTCGGTCTGGTGCTCGTAGGCGGACGCTGGGCCCTGCGGACGCTGATCGTGATGCTGGCGACGACACTCTGGGTGGGCGCCGTGATCCCTCTTTCCACATGGACCATGGCGGGATTTGGTGCCTCGGCCGCAGGACTCATCCTGCTGCTGTCGCCCCATCAGCATCGCCTTATCAGGAAACTCCCGTCGGCAGGCGGGGTGCCCGACCGTTCGGTGCTGGTCACCCTCGCGGCTCTGGGGCTGCCTCTGGCCCTCGGCCTGATTCTCGCCGATCCCAACCTATGGGTGATCGTCATGGGGGCATCGGGGCCTCTTGCTGCCCTGCTCTACAGCCGGACCATCCCCGGAGGGCTCGCCGCCTTGCGATTCGGACTGATTGCGGCGTCCCTTGCTCTCGCTGTCGTGATGCCTGTTTCTCACGCCGTCGTTGCTGTGCTGGTGTCAGCAGCGATATGCGCCACGGCTTGGTCGCCCGACGTCGCCGTAGCTTTCCGGCCGCTCATCGAGAAAGGCACGAGTTACGCCATCCCACCTGAGCTGGCCCCCAAGGAGATCCTCGACAGCGCCGGGATCGACGAAAAGGGCCAGGCGATTTGAAGCGAGCCCCGAACCCGTGGATTGCCATCCCATCCCTGACAATCGGCCTGCTCGCAGGCCTTCTCGGATGGTTCGTGACCGACTTGAGCTGCACGACCTCCGATCCCGTCGGCGCGGTCACACACTGCTACGGCTGGTCGGCAGCGATGGCGGCCAGCGCATTCCTGGTGGTCACGGTGGGGATGGCACTGGTGCTGGTGCTCGTCTTTCGCAGCCTCAGTGAATGGCAGGAATCACGGGCCAGGAACGAAGATCCTCACGGCCCGGGCTGTGAGGTGTAGGGGTCTTCCTGAGCGGTTTAGGAATTCAGTTTGGTGTGGACGAGGTCAACCGCCTGACCGACAGTCATGATCGACTCTGCTTCCTCATCGGGGATCTTCACCCCGAACTCGTCCTCGAGTGCCATCAGCAATTCGACGACCCCGAGGCTGTCCACATCGAGGTCCTCTTCGAAATGGGCGTCATCGTTGATCTTCCCTGCGTCGAGACCTAACTCGGACACGAGGACACCCGTCAATTTCTCCGATACTTCGTTTCTTTCCATTCTCGTTTCTCCTATCTGTGAGTTGGGGAAGAACTTAGAGGGTTATCCCGCCGTCTACCGCCAAAACCTGCCCTGTTATGTAGCTGCTTGCATCAGATGCAAGAAATCCGACTGCCTCCGCGACCTCTTCGGGCTGGCCAAAGCGGCCCAGCGCAATCGCCGATGAGGCCGATTCCTTCGCACCGTCACCAAGTGAGTGGGTCATGTCGGTCTCGATGTATCCGGGGGCGACGACGTTCGAGGTGATCCCGCGGGACCCGACCTCCTTGGCTATCGACTTTGCGAACGCGATCATCCCCGCCTTGGAGGCGGCGTAGTTCGCCTGGCCCGCGTTGCCGGATATCCCCGCTACCGACGCTATCGATATGATCCGACCCCACTTGGCCTTGAGCATCCCCCGGAGGGACGCCTTGGTGCAGAGGAATGCGGAGCGGAGATTGGTCTGTATCACCGCATCGAAGTCTTCGTGGCTCATCCTGAGCAGGAGACTGTCCCTGGTGATACCAGCATTATTGACGAGGACGTCGACCGCTCCGAGTTCGGCGGTGACCAGATCGAACAGGTTGCCGACCTGGTCGGGATCGGAGACATCGGCCTTCGCAGGCATCGCCCGCCCGCCCGCCGACTCGATCCGGGCAACCACATCGGCCGCAGCCGTCGAATTCGCCGAGTAGTTGACGACAACGGTCAGGCCGTCGGCGGCAAGTCGCAGAGCGATCGCCCTGCCTATCCCCCTCGAGCCGCCCGTTACCAGGGCGACCCGGGCATCAGCGCCGGTCAAGCCAACTTCTCCGGGACCCCGAAGTAGTCGAAGTTCGACTGGAGTATCTCGAGCGTGGTCCGATCCACCGGGGGCAGTTCAGCATCGCTTTCGGCGAGTGGCTCGACCCGGGCGCCCCAGCGGACGATTGCCGATCCCCAGGTGAGCCCACCACCGAAAGCGGTGAAGGCAACGATGGCCCCGGGTTCAATCTGTCCCTGCTCGAGAGCTTCGGTAAGGGCCACAGGAATCGTCGCAGCTGAGGTGTTGCCGTAGGAGTGGATATTGACGAAAACCTTGCTGCTATCGACACCCAGCCGCCGCGCTGTTGCATCGATGATTCTGACGTTTGCCTGATGCGGGATGAGGATGTCGACGTCTTCCAATCCGAGGTCTGACTTCTCCAGAGCCTGCAGCGAACTCTCCGCCATCTTAGTGACCGCCCGTCTGAACACCTCCTGGCCGTCCATGCGTATCGCGCACTGGTCCGGGGAACGCGCCAACCAGTCTCCCTGGGTTCCGTCTGCCGGCACCTCGAGGAACTTGCCTGCCGAGCCGTCTATGCCCAGCTCCGAGCCGAGCACGCCGACGCCATCCTCGGAAGGCTCGAGTACCACAGCTCCGGCGCCGTCTCCAAACAGAACACAAGTTGTGCGGTCGGTGAAATTCATCAGATGGTGGAGCTTTTCGGTCCCCACCAACAGCACAGTCTTGTTGGTACCGCCTCTGATCATGTTGGCCCCGGTGACCAGGCCATAGACAAAACCGGAGCAGGCTGCATTCAGGTCCATGGCTGCCGCGTTCACGGCACCGATCTTTTCCTGCACCCGTGAGGCCGTCGAGGGAATAATCGAGTCGCCCGAGCATGTAGCGACGAGCAGCAGATCGACGTCCTCAGCCGATTTCCCGGCCGCTGCGAGAGCGCGCAGGCAGGCAACAGCAGCCAGATCTGAAGCCTCGACATTGGAGATCCGCCGCTCCTTGATTCCGGTGCGGGTGGTTATCCAGTCGTCGGACGTGTCGATGATCTGTTCAAGATCATGATTGGTAAGGACATTGGGGGGCATGCATTTGCCCCAGCCGGTTATCTCAGCATTCATCATTCACCTTGGCTCGGAGTCTATTGGATAATGCCGTTGCCCAGATTGGCGGCCAGGCGCGCCAATCGCAAGGCCGAGGTTTCGCCACTCCTCGGGCCGGAATGGCGAGGCCGAGAACGCAGCGAGTGGTGATGCCTGGTCGTCAAGATGGGTGACATGCATTGTTCAATGGGCTCCTAGGTCCATCGTACTCAGTGACTCGACTGTTGAGTCAATGTCATCCCGAGATGACACGGTAAACACCTTTGCGTCGGGATTCGTCCGCTTCGCCAACCCCGCTGTCACATCGCCCGGCCCGATGTGGACGAAAGCCCCGACGCCGGATGCGCTCATGTTCCGCAGCGAAGCCTCGAAACGTACCGGTGATGTCACTTGCTCGACGAGTTTGGCCCCGATCGAGCCCGGCTCATGGGACCGACCCGTCACATTGGAGATCACATCGAAGTCCAACCCGGAGAACCTGGCACCTGTGATCAGTCCCGAGAGCTGTTCGGCTGCCGGTGACATGAACGAGGAGTGGAAGGCTCCGGCGACTTTGAGGCGGATCACCCGCCTCACCCCGAGGTCCGTGCCGTGTTCCTCCAGCCACTCGAGGTCGGCGGCGCCACCGGCCACGACCACCTGGCCCGGAGCGTTGAGGTTCGCTATCTGCAGGCGGCCACCACGACCCTCGCTCTCGCTGGCGACCTTCTCCGCGAGTGCTTCGTCTGCCCCGATCAGTGCCGCCATGCCCGACGGCTCGAGGTCAGCTGCGGTGGCCATCTCCTTTCCTCTGCGCGCAACCAACCGAAGAGCTTCCTCGAAGCTCAGGGCCCCGGCAGCGGTGAGTGCGGTGTATTCGCCCAGCGAGTGCCCCGCGGCCGCGACGGGCGGATTCCCCATCACCTCCCGAAACGACAGCCACAGGGCGTATGAGACGGCAAAGAGGGCAGGTTGGGCGTGTTCGGTGCGGGTCAGCTCCTCGGCAGGCCCCTCGAGACACATCGAACGCAGCGACCAGCCAAGAATCGAATCAGAAATTTCGCCGAGGAGCTCGGGGTGGGCTTCGAAGAGGCCCACCCCCATGCCAACTGCCTGACTGCCCTGGCCGGGAAAGAGAATCGCGTAACTCACTGTGGGTTCGACCCCTTGCGCCCCCCATCGGTTACGAAAGAGCGGTCAGCAGGCGATCGACATCATCCCGGTCGACATCGCGGTGAGTGACCAACCTCCAGCCACCAAGGATGGGCGGGTTCGCCCGGACGCCTGCGTTGTCCAACCTGTCTTTGAGTTCTGGCCACTGCATCCCGATGGCGCCGATATCGACTCGCACCATGTTCGTCTCCACCTCGGCGACGTCGACAGAACCGGGGAATCGCCCTGCCATGCCTGCGGCCAGGTAATCGGCCAGATCGTGGTCGTCTGCCAGCCGCTCTCTCTCCGCCAGCGCTACCCGCGCCGCAGCGGCGATAACGCCGGCCTGGCGCATGCCCCCGCCCAGTCTCTTTCTCAAGTACCTGATCTCCGCAATCGAGTCCTGCGGGCCGCAGACAATGGACCCGACGGGTGCACCCAGTCCCTTGGAGAAGCAGAACTGGATGGTGTCGGCGTGCTTCGACCATGTCGCTGCGTCGATCCCGGTCGCCGTTACCGCATTGAAGATCCGCGCCCCGTCGATATGGACCTTGAGCCCCCTCGCCGCCGCGGTCGCTGAAGTCTTTTCGAAGACCTCATAGGGGATGACCCGGCCGCCCGAGAGATTGTGTGTGTTCTCCCAGACCATCAGACCGATTCGGGGGAAGAACCCCACTGCGTCCATTGCCCGATCTACGTCCTCGGGCATTATCTGTCCATTGGTGTTGGAGACGGTTCTGAAGCCGACCCCGGACAAGGCCTGCGGCGCTCCGCCTTCGATGCTCCTGACATGGCTGGCCTCGTGTGCAAGGACTTCCTCGCCGGGGTTGGTGTGGAACATGATCGACAGCTGGTTGCCCATGGTGCCGGTGGGGACGTAGATGGCAGCTTCTTTGCCGGTTACCTCCGCCGACTCCTCTTCGAGGAGGTTCACCGTGGGATCGTCGTGATAGACGTCGTCGCCAAGCGGTGCGTTCGCCATTGCCTCGATCATCGCCGGCGTCGGCCGGGTTACGGTGTCGGACCTGAAGTCGGCGCTGTTGTCGCTGAAAGCCATACCGATGAGAGTAGTGCGACGCCTCTTATCGAAAGCTGAGCTGAATCACAGACGGCCGAGTGCCTTCCCGATCCTTTGGGCTGCCTCGGTGATGCGGTCCGCCTCCTCGACTAGGGCAAACCGGACGTGACCTTCGCCCGCTGTCCCGAAGCCAAGCCCCGGACTCACCGCCACCCCGGCCTTTTCCAGGACGTGGATGGAAAAGTCGAGCGACTCCATATCCCGATATGCGTCCGGGATCTTTGCCCAGACGAACATAGTCGCCTCGGGCGGGTCAACGGCCCAGCCAACGTCGCCGAGCCCGTCGATGAGAGCGTCACGTCGCTGCCGGTAAATCTCATTGACCCCGTCGACAAACTCATCTCCCTCGTTGAGGGCTGCGGCTGCTGCCACCTGGATCGGCTGGAATGTCCCATAGTCGAGATAACTCTTGAGCTTGGCCAGGGCACTCACTATCTCCGGGTTCCCGGCCATGAATCCGACCCTCCAGCCGGCCATCGAATGGCCTTTGGTCATCGAATACAACTCGACGCCCACCTCCATGGCCCCGTCGACTTCGAGCAGGGAAGGGGGGTGATATCCATCGAAGGCGACGTCGGCGTAGGCGAAGTCGTGGACGACAACAACCCCGTGCTCCCGGGCGAAGGCGACCAGGCGTTCGAAGAAGCCGATGTCAACAGTCTTGGTTGTGGGGTTGTGAGGAAAGCTGACGATGATGACGCGGGGCCGGGGCCACGAGTTCTTGAACATCCGGTCGACTACCTCGAAGTAGTCTTCCTCCGAGCCGATCGGAGCGATCCGGACCTCCGCTCCAGCAATCACGGGAGCGAAAATGTGGATCGGATACGAAGGGTCCGGAACAATCGCCGCGTCCCCGGGCTGGAGAAGCGTCCACATCAGGTGCGAGAGTCCCTCCTTGGCACCGATGGTGGCGATGACCTCGGTCTCCGGGTCGAGCGTGACTCCGAACCGACGCTGGTACCGTGCCGCCAGGGCATTCCTGAGGTCGTCGATGCCCCGCGATGCCGAGTAGCGGTGGTTTCCCGGGTTAAGCGCCTCCGCCCGAAGGGTTTCCACGGCGATCTCAGGTGATGGGATATCCGGGTTGCCGAACCCCAGGTCGATGACATCGACGCCGGATTCCCTGACCTCCAGCTTGCGCCGATTTACCTCCGCAAAGGCATATGGCGGGAGCGATCCGATCCGTCTGAAGTCCATGAAGGACCCAATTTAGCCCAGAGACCGATAAACCCCGGTAGCCTCCTATCCGTTGAGGCGATCGAAGATGCCGCGGATCTTTCCGGGCACGATTCCCCTGGCTAGCGAAAGCACATCCTCGATCAGCGTGAGCAGGTCGACCGGACCGTCCCAGTGCTCCTCGACGATCTCTGGCCCGGACCGGGTGATCAGCCCATCGACTGCCATCAGGAGGAAGAGTATGTCGTCGGCCCATCCGATAACGGGGATGATGTCGGGCACGAGGTCGATCGGACTGGCGACATAAGCGGCGGCAGCTCCCAGCGCGATCTTCGAACGACGGGGCACCCTCGGGTCAGCGAGAAGCCGTCCCACCAGTTTGACGATATTGGGAACGATCAGGATCGTGTCCTGGATCAGCTTTCTCCCCTGGACGGATTTTCCTCCGGGCGGGACGACTTCGTCGGGGCGAACCCGCTCCTGATTGCTGTAGGTCATTCGACTTCTATCCGTTCGGTCCCATTTGCTGTCTGTGTTCCGCTCTCATTGTCGCCCATCTTCCCCAATTCGTCTATCACGGCTTCGACCGCCTTTACCCCTTCGATCGCGGCCTGAATCATATGGATCAAAGCTCGCCTACCGGCGCGGCCGAGAGTTGCGAGCACCTCGTCACGGTCTCTCACGCACTGTCCGGATCGTTGAAGGAGACCGACAGAACACCATTGTCCAACTTTGCCCGCGTTACCTCACGCCGATGCAGGGCGTCGGGCAGCACAAACGAGCGCCGGTAGGGCCCGAGTTGAACGAAGAGCTCGTTGCCCTTGCGATAGACATCGAGGTCGGTCTTCTCGACGAAGGGAACGTCCAACTCCATGGTCACGCCTCCCGAGCCCTCCACAATGCGAAAAGGGCTCGTCGCATGAAAATCAGCGATCGGATCGGAATCGCCATAAAGCTCTTGAGCCAGCCGCCGGAGACGGTCCAACCCGATCATCTCGTCGTCGAATAGCCGCACTCTCAGACGGGGGACATCGGCAAAGGCTTCGTCGACCACGTCAAGGTGGCCTTTTTGGATCGATCTCCAACGATCGAAATATGGGTCGGTGACGTCATCGGGGAGCACCCGGTTCACCACTACCCCATCCACCCCGTAGCCGAATAGGCCCAGGTAGCTGTAGGTGCGCCGGGCCTCGTCGATGACCATCTTCTCGGGGTTTACCACCAGGCGCGCGGAGGTGACCTCCGGCGAGCTCATCAGCTCCTTGACGCCCTCGATCGAGTCGAAGACCGATTGGGCTGCGCCAAAGACCTCGTCGCGGGGCAAAGGCAGATCGGTCATCCTGGAAAGAAGCGGGCGGGCTGCCTTCATCAGCTTTCGCTCGGTCGGCATCACCCTCTCGAAGTACCAGGAGAGGACCTCGGGAAGGGAAAGCAACCTGAGAGTTTCGGCTGTAGGTGCGCAGTCAACAACCACCACGTCGTATGCTCCGGAGCGGGCGTGCTCGTTGACTTCGATGAGGGCGAATAGCTCGTCCATCCCCGGGAAGATCAAGAACTCCTCGGCCTCAATGCCGCCCGCTCCCCCCCAGTCGAGCACATCCATCAGCTGGCGCCTGATCGATCCCCAGTATTTGTCAAGCTGACGCTGGGTGTCGATCTGCTGTCCCTGGAGATTTTCCGCGATGTCGGTCGGTTCACTTCCAAGGCTCACCATGAGGGCGTCGGAGAGGGAGTGCGCAGGATCGGTGGAGGTGACCATGGTCCGATACCCGGCATCGGCAGCAGCCAGGGCAGTCGCC
>Ga0299914_10004437_pt1 | contig 10118 bp, 11 predicted proteins | sample RVTome_10_FD_201361 | JGI IMG/M metagenome (GOLD analysis project Ga0299914, IMG submission 201361) | Soil microbial communities from uranium-contaminated site in the Upper Colorado River Basin, Wyoming, United States - RVT153D57 (version 2) ... | reverse complement strand
GCGCCTCCAGCGCCGTTGTCGGTTGTCAGTTGTCGGTGATCGGTCGCGGTTCGCAACTTGCGGCCCACTTCTTCTTCGGGACCCCCCATTGGTCTTACCTCGATCCAGGAGTCGGACTGACAACTGAGAACCGACAACTGACAACTGTTCACTTGTTACTCCTCAGCCAGGTGATCAAGGAGTCGATCTCGGCTTCTGTCAGGCCGAGATCGGGCATGAAGCTGCCCGGCTTCACGGTGGGGGGGTCGGCCAGCCAACGTTTGAGAGCCGCCTGGAAGTCTTCGCCGTCCTCGGGGAGGGCTGCCCCGGCGAAGACCGTGCGGTACTGGTCGCCGAAATGGGTGAGGCTGGGCCCGTTGAAGGCGTCCGGGGGGATGATGTTGTCGCTGACGTTGGCGTCGTTGTCGGCGAAGTCGACCGTGTGGCACTGGATGCAGAGTCCGTTGGCGAAGACCTGATAGCCCTCCCATTCGGGTGTCCCCTCTTCGGGCACCGGGGCGGGTTCGAGTTGGCGCATCAGCCAGGCGTCGAAATCGGCCGGCGCCACCGCCTCGACGTGGGCTCGCATCAGTGAGTGTGACAACCCGCAGAACTCGGCGCAGTGGCCGAAGTATGTGCCCGGCTCGTCGGCCTGGAGGCGCAGGACGGTCTCCTGGCCGGGCACGAGGTAGCGCTTGCCGTTGAGCTTGGGGATCCAGAAGTTGTGGATGACGTCATCGGAAGTCATCGTGGCGCACACTTCCTGGTCGGCGGGTATCACCATCACGTTGGCGGTTTCCACGGTGGATCCTTCGGGCATGCCCTCGAGACCGCTGTAGCGGTACTCGAACCACCATTGGTGGCCGATGACTTCCACGTCGATGGCGTCGGCGCCGCACTCGGTCAGGTCGAACACCGCCTGGACCGTGGGGACGGCGATCACGGCCAGGATGAGGGCGGGGACGATCGTCCAGATCACCTCGAGCCTGGCGTTGCCGTGGAACTGCTTGGGCTCCTTGCGCTCCGGTCGATCCCGAAACAGGACCACGGAGACGATGATCGCCCCCTGGACGAGCACGAAGACCCCGGTGGCGATCCAGAACACCGGCCAGAACAGGCCGTCGATGGTGCGGGCGAACGGACCCTGCGGGTCCAAAGAGTTGAGCGGGGCATCTTCCACGCTCGGGTCGATGAACTGGCATGCCGAGAGGGCGACAGCCACTGCCGATATACCCAACACACGAAGTGAACGGAGCCGAGGACCCATCGAGGCGCATCATACGACCGGCTTCGCCAGGGGACCAACCTGTCCCAGCGCGGCTGTCGACCCGACTCAGGCGCCGAGCGCGCCGACCGCAGAACCCAGTTCCGCCGGGTCCACGGCGCCTTCGAAACGGGCCGTGATCGTGCCCTCGCCGTCGGTCACGAATACCCAGGGCTCGGAGGGCAGGCTCCAGGCCTGCACTGCCGGCACCGCCACGAGGTCCTCGAACGAATCCGCATCGAGGTTCTCGTAGATCTCGACGTGGACGAAGTCGGCCTCGGGGTGCTCGGCCGCCACCACCTTGACATTGTCGAGGACGGGACCGCACGTCTGGGACGTGCAGAAAGCGGGGGTGGCGAAGACGATCACCGTGGGCCGATCGTCGGCCAGGGCGTCGTCCAGGGACAATCGATAGAGGTCGGGATCCGGCTCGGGATCGCTGGAGATCGTGCTCAGGTCGGCGTCGGCGCTTGTCCGGGTGGCCACCGGCGGGGCCGGATCGCCGATCTGGGGCATCGCTGTCTCCTGTTCGACCATCAGCATGGTTGGTTCGGTCTCGGCGAGCCCGTCGGCGGCGATCGTGACGGACCAGGCGCCGGCGGCGGGTAGGTCGACGACGGCGCGGTAGAGGCCACGGACGTCTGGCACGCCCCACATGAACTCCAGGGGGACGTCGGGGATCGACTCGCCGCCCGGTCCGGTGAAGTCGGCGGTGGCGGCCACCTCCGGCGAGGCGAGGAACTCCTGAGACTCTGGATCGATCAGACCGAGGAGGACGCGCTGGGGACCCACCTCGAGCGAACCGGGCGAGGAGGCGACCAAGGCGAACGGTTGGGCGCCCCCACCACAGGCGCCGGCGACGACGATCAGCGCGGCAACCGCTGAGAGCTTGCGGAAAGCGTGCATGCCGGCATTCTGCCCCCACGCGGGCACAAACCATCATTCTGTGGGCTGGAACCGTCGCCTTTCCACGCGAAAACGACCCACAGAATGGTTGTAGCCTTACGGCATCGTGGATTCACCCACCGTTGTGGTCGCCGAGCCCGCCGTGCGCGACGGGAGCGTCATGGCCGCCTATCTGGCACTTACCAAGCCGCGCATCATCGAACTGCTCCTGATCACGACCGTCCCCTCGATGGTTCTGGCCGCCGGCGGATGGCCGGGGTGGTGGCTGGTGATCAATACGCTGCTCGGGGGGACGCTGTCGGCCGGCGGTGCCAACGCCCTCAACAACTGGTTCGATCGCGACATCGACGAGGTGATGCGGAGGACCCGCCGTAGGCCCCTGCCCCGTCACCGGATCGAACCCGTCGCTGCCCTGCGCTTCGGGGTCGCCCTCGGCGTGGCCGGGTTCGTGTGGCTGTGGGTCTTCACGACCCTGGTGGCGGCCGTCATCTCGACGGCGGCGCTTCTCTTCTACGTCATCGTCTACACCGCCGGCCTCAAACGGCGCACCGTCCAGAACATCGTGATCGGAGGGGCGGCGGGGGCGGCCCCGGCCCTGGTGGGCTGGGCCGCGGTGCGCGACGAGGTGGGACTGGCAGCCTGGATCCTCTTTGCGGTGGTGTTCTACTGGACGCCTCCCCACTTCTGGGCCCTGGCCATCCGCTACCAGGACGACTATGCCGCGGCCGGGGTTCCCATGCTCCCCGTGGTCCGGGGGGTCGAGGCGACCACCCGGTCGATGTTGACCTACTCGGGCACGATGGTTCTGATCTCGCTGATGCTGGTTCCGGTGGCGGGGATGGGGTGGGTGTACCTGTTGGCGGCGGCGGGCACAGGGGCCTGGTTCCTGTGGGAGACCTTCCGGGTGCGCCTCGATCCGAGCCGGGCGATGAAACTGTTCACAGCCTCTACTGTGTACCTGTCCCTCGTATTCGCCGCCGTGATCGTCGACGTGCTGGTCCGATGACCGACTTCCTCACCATCTTCTTGGTCTGGGTCTTCCCGGTCGTGGTCGTCGGGTTGCTGGTGTGGCGGACCGTGCGTTTCCGCTCCCGGGATTAGCCGATGGCAGTCATCGCCTATCCGCCTATTCCGATTTGGGACCTGGGACCGATCCAGTTCTCGCTGCATGGTCTCTTCGCGGCCCTCGGCTTCGTAGTTGGCGCCTGGCTCGCCACCCGTGAGATCCGTCGCCTCGGTCTGGACCCGGTCGCCTACTCGGCTGTTCTCACCTGGGGGCTGATCGGGGCCCTTCTCGGGGCACGCTACTTCACGAGCCCGGCGGCCTTGCTCAACGGAGCGCCGCTCCTCGATGCCCTCAACCCGATTCGGGGGAACTTCTCGATCATGGGCGGCTTTGCCGGCGGCATCATCGGCGGTCTCATCCGCATGCGTCAGGTGGGACTGCCCGCCCTCCCCACCCTCGATGCCTCTACCTTCGGACTGGCCATCGGAACCATCGTCGGGCGCATCGGCGACCTGGCCATCGTCGAGCATCTGGGCCATGCCACCACGGCTGCCTGGGGCTATGGCGTCAGGCCCGGATATGACCTCGCTCCGCAACACGACATCCTCCAGTGCGGCCCCGACTCGGTCCTGGTTGATGGCTTCTGCCCCGTCCCCGATGTGGGGGCCATGGCAGGGGAAGTCGGGGCGGGGGCGGCCGGCATCTACCACCACGTCGCCGCCTATGACCTGGTGGGAGCGGCGGTGCTGCTGGGTGTCCTCTATCTCCTCACTCGACGGTTCGCGCTGCGCACGGGCCAACTCTTCTTCATCTGGGTGGCGTGGTACGGGTTGCAGCGTTTCGCCCTCGATGGTCTCCGTTTTGGCAGTGGCGACGCCACCATCGGACCCTTCACCTGGAACCAGGTCTCCGGCCTGGTTGCCGGTGTGGCCGGGGTACTCCTGGTGTGGGCGATCCCGCGCATGGCGCGCCACGAGTCGCCGGCGGGTTACGGAGGCTAGGGCCGCCCATATCGGCGCGAGGGAGGAACCCGTTGTCGGCGGGCGCAGGAGGGTGTAAGGTGTCGGCGAATGTCCAGCGCGCGCTTCTACGGCTATTTCGTCTTTACCGGGTCCGAGCCCGGGTTGACGTGATGGCCTGACCAAGAAGCGACCACCACCGAACCCGGAGCCGGACCGCTCCGGGTTTTCTCATTCTCGGAGCGGCCTGCCGTCAGGAGACCGCCATGGAACGTAAAGCGCACAAGACCCCCGGCCGAGCGCCGACGGTCGTCGCCGTCGGCGACGTCCGCATCGGACACGACCCCTTTGCGGTGATCGCCGGTCCCTGCGCCATCGAGTCCGAGGAACAGATCATGGCGGTTGCCGCCTCCGCCGCCGACGTGGGCGTATCGGTCCTGCGCGGCGGCGCCTGGAAACCGGCGTCGTCTCCCTATGACTTCCGGGGTTTGGGCGAGGAGGCCATCGCCATGCTGGCCCAAGCCGGGAAGGCCGTCGGGCTGCCCACCGTGACCCAGGTGCTCGAAGCCCACCACGTCGAGATCGCCGCCGAGTCCATCGACATGCTCGAGATCAACTCGGGAAACATGCAGGACTTCGAACTGTTGCGAACCGCCGGTCGAAGCGGCCGACCCGTCCTGTTGCGGCGGGGGCCCTCGGCGACCATCGACGAATGGCTGTGGGCGGCCGAGTACCTGCTGGCCGAGGGAAACGAGCAGGTTGCGCTGGTGGAGCGGGGCATTCGCACCTTCGGCGGGGACGGAGCCGACACTCTCGACCTCGGAGCGGTGCCCGCCTTGAAGGACCTCACTCACCTTCCGGTGATCGTCGACCCCTCACACGCCTCCGGAGGGGCGATGCGGGTCCAGCCGCTGGCTCTCGCCGCCCAGGGAGTCGGGGCGGACGGGCTCATCATCGAGGTTCATCCCCAGCCCGAGGTGGCCCGGACGTCCTTCAATCAGATGGGCATCGGTGGATTCGAGGAGCTGATGACCGCCCTGGGGATCTCGCGAGTTCGACGGCACATCGATCAGATCGATCGCCAGATCGTCCGCTTGCTCGCCCGTCGACAGCAGTTATCGCTCGAAATTGGAAGGGTGAAACAGGCCCGTGGCCTGCCGGTTCACATTCCCGGCCGGGAGCACGAGTTACTCGACATCATCCGGGACGAGGCGGCCCATCTCGGAGTGGATACGGACCACGTCGCAGCCCTCTTTGAGATGGTTCTCGCCGAGTCGCGTCGCCTCCAGCACGAAATGCGGGCGGCGGGGGGCGAGGAGGGGTCGCTTCCGTCGGCGGGTTGAGCTTTGCCCCCCGTTCTCTGTGCCGACAACCGACAACTCACAACCCGTGCATCGTGTCCACGATCAGGTGGTCCACGACCGCCTCTTGGGCCTCGCGTTGTGAGGCGTCTCGATCCAAGGCCTCGTGGTACACCGCCAGCTGGCGATGGGCGCTGGTGCCCTCTTTGGCGATGGTGCGGATGTGAGCGAGTTCCTCGGTCACTCCCATGGTTCGGGCATCGACCTCGGTCAGGACCAGCAACTCTTCGACCAGGTCGCGAAATTCGACCAGCTCACCCCGGCCGTAGTCCATCAGGGAGCCGTGGACGCCATAGCGCTGCGCACGCCACAGGTTCTCGTTGATGAGCATGGGGGCGTAGGCCCGCCAACGCCGATTCTCGGTCCGGAGGCGGAAGAGCATTTCGAGGAGCGATAGATAGAGGGCGGCGACGGCGATGGCGTCGGCCAATCGGGTGGCCACGTCGGCGACCCTCAACTCGACCGTGGGGTATCGGTTCGAGGGCCGGATGTCCCACCACAATTTGGTGGCGTCCTCGATGATGCCGGCGTTGACGAGGACTTGCACGTGGCGGTCGTATTCGGACCAGGACGAGAATTCCTCGGGGATCCCGGTGCGGGGGAGCGTCTTGAAAACGGTGAGCCGGTAGCAGAGAAGCCCCGTTTCGCGCCCTGTCCAGAATGGCGACGACGTGGTGAGGGCCAGCAGGTGAGGGAGGAAATAGCGCACCTGGTTCATCAGATCGATACGGAGGTCGGGGTCGTCGATGCCCACATGAACGTGCATGCCGCAGATGACCAGACGCCGGGCGACCTGCTGGAAGTCGGCGGCCAACTTCTCGTAGCGGGCGTCCTCGGTGTGCTGTTGGTCCCACCATTGAGCAAACGGATGGGTGGACGCTGCGATGATGGCCGCCCCGTACTCACTCACCACCCCGGCCAGGTCCCGACGGAGCCGAGCCAGGTCGGCGTGGGCCTCCTGGATGGTCTTGCTCTTCACGGTGCCCACCTCGATCTGGGCCCTGAGGAACTCGGGTCCGACCTGGGGGCCGAGCACCTGGCGCAACCCGTCCCACAGCGCCGGATCCGGTTTCGCCACCAGATCGCGGGTCTCCCGGTCGACGAGGAGGTATTCCTCCTCGATGCCGATTGTGAAGGGTGGCCGGGTCACCGGCATCCGTGCTCCTTGGACAATGCAGGCGCAACCCTACCGGGCGTCCGCCGCTGCTCGACGTGACTCCTCGGCCCGGTCCCGCACCCAGCAACCGGCCAGATGGTCGTTGACCAGACCCACCGCCTGCATGAAGGCATAGACGGTCGTCGGGCCTACGAATGTCCACCCCTTCTTCTTGAGGTCCCGGGCCAGCGCCGCCGACGCCGGCGTGGTGGCCGGGACCGCGAGGGGGGCGTCGGCTCCGAAGTCGACCCAGGACCAGAAGTAGGTAGCCAGGGATCCATGCTGGCTGACCATCTCCTGTGCCCGACGGGCGTTGTTGATCGTCGAGCGGATCTTGCCCTGATGACGCACGATGCCGGTGTCGGCCAAGAGGCGGACGACGTCGGAATCGTCGAAGCCGGCCACTATCGCCGGGTCGAAGCCGGCGAATGCATCCCGGAAGCCAGGTCGCTTGCGCAAGATCGTCAGCCATGACAGGCCCGCCTGGAAACCCTCCAAGCAGATCTTCTCGAACAGCCGATGGTCGTCGACCACTCCGAAGCCCCATTCGGCGTCGTGGTAGTCCCGGTAGATCTCGGGCTCGGAGCCCCACCAGCACCTGGTTCTGCCGTCGCCGTCGGGCGATAGTTGGTCGGTCATGCCGACTGTTCTGCTCGTTTCTCCCGACGGGTACCGGCCTTCGGTTCCCACCGGAAGAAGCGGACGGCGAGAACCACCGCCACTACGCCCCACAACAGCATGTACCCGAGGCGACCCCAGTGGATTTGGAGGCCCTCCAGGCCCGGGTTGAGAGGATCGCGGAAGGCGATGGCGAAATGTTTGAGCGGGAAGATGTCGCCAAGCAGATCCATCCATCCTGGCGGATTTTCCACGCTGAAGAAGATGTCCGAGACGAAGGCGAGAGGGAGCAGGGTGGCGTTGGCGATGGCCGGGGTCGAATCGCCGTTGGGAGCGAGCGCCGCCACCAACAAGCCGAGGGCGGAGAAGCAGCCGACGCCCACCAGAAAGGCGAGCACCACGGCCGGTATCCCCCGGGCGGGGACCTGGACACCGTAGATTGCCATCCCCACGCCCATCATGATCACGACGCCGATGGCGGCGATGTAGACGGCCGATCCGACCCGACCTGCCATATAGACCCACGGGGGCATAGGCGTCCCGCGAACTCGCTTGAGGATGCCGTTGTCCCGGGAAATGGCGGTGCCGATCGCCAGATTCGTGAACGAGGCCGACACGGCGGCAAACACGGCCAGGTTGGGTGCGAAGAATTGGGCGGTGCTGATTCCGTTTGCATTGACGTCGTTACCGAAGATCGCCGTGAACAGGACCAGCATCATCAGAGGAAAGGCCAGGGTGAAGAAAGCGGCGACCGGAGTACGCCAGAAGATCTTGTTCTGGTACTGGATCTGCTGAGTGATCATCCGGAAGCTCCCGGGGCGCTCAACCATCCCCAGCACCTGTCAACTGCAAGTAGACGTCTTCCAGCGAGGGCCGGGCGACGCTCAGGTCGTAGAGTTCGATGTCGCGGTCGAGGGCCCAAGTCGTCAACTGATGGAGAAGCCGGGTGGGGGATTCGACCATGAGCTCGACGGTGCCGTCGTCGGCCCCCGAGGCTGCGACGGGCAGGTCGCTGGCGGTGACACCAGTGGGCAATGAGAATCGGATCCGGGCCTTGTCGGCCGAGCGGTTCACAAGGTCTGTCGGAGTCCCCTCGGCAACGATCTTGCCGTGGGAGATGATGGCTATCTCGTCGGCCAGGTACTGGGCCTCGTCCATGTAATGGGTCGTCAACAGGATCGTCTTGCCCAGCGATGCGAGGTTCGCGACGATCGCCCAGGCCTGGCGCCGGGCCGACGGGTCAAAACCCGTCGTAGCTTCGTCGAGGAACAGAAGATCGGGATCGCCCACCAGGCCGAGAGCCAGCTCCAATCTTCGCTGCTGGCCCCCGGAGAGGGTCTTGGTCCGGGCCCGAGCCTTGTCTTGAAGCCCCACCAATTCGATGAGTTCGCCCGTCGGACGCCGGTGGGGATAGACGCCGCCGTAGTTGTCGAGGGCTTCGGTGACCGTCAGCTCACGCTCGATGGCGGTCTCCTGGAGGACGATGCCTATCTTTTCGCGATACCTGCGGCTCTCCGTCTGGGGGTCCATCCCGAGAACCGACACCGAGCCGGAGGTGGCGGTGCGGTGGCCTTCGAGGATCTCGACAGTCGTCGTCTTGCCGGCGCCGTTCGGTCCCAGGAGGGCAAAGACCTGCCCGGATTCGACATCCAGGTCGACCCCATCGACCGCCCGGGTGGCGCCATAGATCTTGACAAGCCCCCGGACCTCGATCGCAGCCATGGCGAGATGGTAGGCCGGTGCATAACCTGGCGGATGTGAGTCCCGTGGAGTTGTTGGAGTACTGCCTGGCCAAACCGGGAGCCTGGGAGGACGAGCCCTGGGAGGGTGACACGGTCGCCAAGGTCGCCGACAAGATCTTTGCCTTCTTCGGTCACCGGGACACCGTCGGGGTCAAGTGCGGGGCCAATCGTGACGAGGCCGACGAATGGCTGGTCCGCTATCCCGATGACGCCTCGGTCATGGCGTACATCGGCCGCTCGGGGTGGAACACACTTCGCATCGGAACGGCAATCCCCGACGACGAGATACTCGACGCCGTCGACACGTCATATGCGCTCGTCGTGTCGCGGCTACCCAAGAAGCGTCGACCGGAGGGATCCTGAGGGACTCTCGATCGGTCGGTTCGAGTTCTGAAGAGATCCGAAACAAGCGCCTCGAGGCTGTGCTTGAGGCGATTGTCGGCCTAGCTTGAAGGTCATGACGACCGAGACGACCCCGCAGGTTGCGGTTCCGATCCCGGGGCCCGGGTCAATTCGCCTCCAACGGGCCTTCGCCGGAGTGCTGGCCGCCCTTTCCGCCCTTGCTCTTTCGGAACTGGTGGCGGGAGCGGTGACCTCTGTCCCATCTCTCGTCGAGTCGGTTGGAGCCGTGTTCATCGACAACGTGCCCGCCGGGGTCAAGGACTGGGCCATCCAGGCATTCGGGACCAATGACAAGCTCGTCCTTGTGGTAGGGATCGTCGTCGTGTCGGCGCTGGTCGGGGCGGGTGTCGGGTTGCTGGCCTGGAAACGGATGTTTGTCGGCGTATTGGTTTTCCTCGGGTTCGGAGCGCTGGGGGCGGCGGCGGCGGTCAATGTGGGAGATTCCACCACGGGCGCCCTGATCGGTGGGGGGGTGGCCGCCTGGGGTGGTCTGACCGTCCTCACCTGGCTCTATCGGAGAATCGAAAAGGACCAGGCCCCGCCAGCGGACGGTGCCGCCGATCCGGGTCGCCGTGCCTTCATCGTCGGGGCGGGAGCGATCTTGGCCCTGGCGGCGTTGTCGGCGGGAGCGGGTCGAGTTCTCCTCGACCGGGCGAAGCGCATGATCGCCGGACGCGACGAGGTTGTCCTCCCCGCCGCTGTCGAGGCCGTGGCGAGTCCTCCGG
>Ga0299914_10004436_pt1 | contig 10119 bp, 9 predicted proteins | sample RVTome_10_FD_201361 | JGI IMG/M metagenome (GOLD analysis project Ga0299914, IMG submission 201361) | Soil microbial communities from uranium-contaminated site in the Upper Colorado River Basin, Wyoming, United States - RVT153D57 (version 2) ... | reverse complement strand
CCCCAGGAGCTGGGCCTCAGCCGCGTCGGCGGGTGTGTATACGCCGCCATCGACCCGCATCACCCCTACGTCGGCCATGTGGATCCCGGTCATGATCTTGATGAGCGTCGACTTGCCGGCCCCGTTTTCGCCGACGAGCCCATGGATCTCCCCCGGATAGAGGGTGAGAGAGACATCGTCGAGGGCCTGCGTTGCATCGAAACGCTTGGACACACCTTCGATCTCGAAGATCGGGCGACTCTCAAGCATGTCGAGGGCGAGTTCCTGCGCGGGCTGGCGAACCTTGGGTGTGCGGGCGGCAGCCGGGGGCGGTAACCACCTTTTCCTCCTCACGAGCACCGGCGGGGGAGCCGACGTTCATATATGTAACATATCACACCAACTCACACGGTGTCGACAGGTTTTGGCCGCGCCGGATTGGGGATCCTCATCAAGAGATTCGATCTGCTGGAGACCCGTCACGCGTCCAAGCAGCGGATCTTGACAATAGTGTGTGACACACAGTATAAGTGTGTTGCACATGATCGACCCTGACCTCTTGTCCACGATGCGCCAGGAGATGCGACGTGGATCGGTGGTGTTGTTGTGCCTCTTGGCCTTACGTCAGCCGGACTACGGGTATGCCCTGCTCAAGTCCCTCGAGTCGTCGGGCCTGACCACCGACGCCAACACCCTCTACCCGTTGTTGCGACGACTGGAGCGTCAGGGTCTGCTCACCAGTGAGTGGGTCACCGACGACCCCAGACCACGCAAGTACTACCGCACCAGCGAGATGGGGAGCGAGGTTGCCGCCCTGCTCCTGGACGACTGGGCGGCGATGACCCGGTCCCTCGACCATTTTCACAGAGGAGAGACAACATGAGCCAGATGAAGGAGCGCTACGTGGCTGCGGTGCTGCGGTCGATCCCCGAAGACAAGCGAGCCGATGTGGACGCCGAACTTCGCGGAGCGATCGAAGATGCGGTCGAGGCCAAGGTGGAACAGGGCGAGGATCCCGGCACTGTCGAGGTAGCCGTGCTCACCGACCTTGGTGACCCCGATCGTCTTGCGGCCGACTACGCCGATCGTCCCCTGTGGCTGATCGGTCCCACGTTCTATTTCCCGTGGCTGCGGGTGATGAGGACATTGCTGAAGATCATCCCCCCGATTGTCGGGGTTGCTGTTGCGGTCGTCGGCTACGTGGTCGGGGACAGTCTGTTGGGGGCCTTCTTCGACGGTTTGGGAGCGGCGATCGTGGCTGCGTTGAACGTGATGTTCTGGGTGACTCTCGGCTTCATAGTCGCCGAGAGGTCAGACGAGGTGACCAAGGCCGACATCGAGCCATTCAACAGGGTATGGACACCCGACAGACTGCCCGCCGTTCCTGATCGACAGATCGGCTACGCCGAGACCATCGGATCCCTGGTCGTCGTGATTTTTGTCATCTTGGTCATCTTCGCCCAGCGGAGCGTGGCGCCAGCTCCCTTCTTCGATCCCGACGCCTGGAGTCTGGCGATCCCGGTGATCCTCGGCCTGTTGGTTGTCTCGGCCGGCTTCGAGTTGGTCAAGTTCCGGGTGGGCCGGTGGTCTGTGGGCTTGGCGTCCTTCAACGCCCTCCTCGACGTCGCGCTCGCCGGGTGGTGGTTGTGGTTCCTTTTCAACGGCAGCCTGCTCAACCAGGCATTTTTCGATGCCATTGGCTTCCCGGATGTGGCGGTTCAGGTGTCGAGAGGCATCTCGATCGGAGTTGTGGTCGTATACGGCTGGAGCGCCATCGAAGGTTTCGTCAAGGCACGGCGTGCGACTGCTGGTTATCGCGTGTGATGGACATTGAAAGACGCCGCAATCTCGCCGAAAAGGCGCCCGATGTCAGCGGACGGTTTGTTTCGCGGTTGATCGGGCAAGTCCGAATCTCTGAGCCATCTTGGGGAGAGATCGGCATGTCCGACATCACAGCCACGGCATCGACCCGTATCGCCGCTACCGCTGATCAGGTCTGGCGCGCCTTGACGTACCCGCCATTGATCACGGAGTACTACCTGGGTGCGACGGTATCGACCGATTGGCAGGTAGGAAGCCCGATCACCTGGTCGGGTGAGTGGAACGGAGCCAAATACGAAGACAAGGGCGAGATTCTGGAGTTTGAGCCGAACCATCGATTGAGCTACACCCACTGGAGCCCGACCGGTGGGACGGAAGACTCGCCAGAGAACTACCACGTGGTGACCGTCGTTCTCGCCGAGGCCGGGGACGAAACCGAAGTGACCTTGACCCAGTCGAATCTCGAGGGCGGAGTGACCGACACCGATCGGCGCAATCGAGAGGACTACGAGGCCAACTGGTCGACGATGCTCGATGGCCTCAAACGGACCGTCGAGTCGAGGTCGCAGGTTCTCGGCTGACCCCCGGTTCCCTGCTCGTCGATCGGGCGGGCCCAGGCTCGAAGAGGGCCCCTCCGCAGCGGTCCGGTCGGTGACTTCGAGCTTGGCGGCAACCGAGAGAGACCCTGATCTGCCTCGGGGGATATTGGGGGTGCTCCCTGATTGTCTCTCGGGTCCCGACAGGTGAGGATTGACTGGTGGATCAGGTCGACTTGCGCCAATTGGAGAGTCCTAGCGTCCGTTGGCCGGTGCGTTGGATCGTCGCTTTCGTCCTGGCACTGTCCGGGGTTTGGGTCACCGTCACATTTGGGCCCGAGATCGGCATTTGGTGGCAGGGTGTCTCCTCGACGATGACCACCCCCGAGGTCTTTCGAGAGTGGGTGGAAAGCCTCGGCGCATGGGGTCCCGCCGCCTTCTTCCTGGCCCAGACATTGCAGGTGATCCTTGCCCCTATCCCTGGGGCGCTCTTCCCTCCAGTCGGCTCCTTGGCCTTTGGTCCCTGGCCGGCACTCGGGCTGAGCCTCGCTGGGATGGCTCTTGGGTCAGCGGTTGTGTTTCTGGTCGCCCGACGATGGGGTCGGCCGCTGGCGGTCCGACTGGTCGGCGAGGACCTGATCCATCGCTATCAGAACGTGATGACGGCACGAGGCGGCCTACTGATATGGGTGGTGTTCCTGCTTCCGCTGCTCCCCGACGATGCCCTGTGCGCCCTCGCCGGGCTGTCGGGTATCAGGTTTCGCCGTTTCATGGTGATTGCGACTGTGGGACGGGTCCCGGCCGTCGCCACGGGAGTATTCGCGATGGCCGGTCTCGAAGGGTCGCCGCCTTGGATTTGGGTCCTGGCCACCACGGTTGGTGCGCTCGCCGTTTGGGCGGGGTTTCGCTATCGCGAGACAGTGGAACGGCATCTGCTTGGGATCCTGGGCAGACGAGACCATCCGGAGGTCAGAGTGCCGGTGCCGGCACTCGCCGGCGGTACGGCGAGTTCCCAGCCTGAGCGTCTGAGAGCCCCCGATGCCGAGCAGGGCGGCGAGGAGGTCAAATCCCGAGACCCGCTTGGCCCGGTGATGGCAGTGGTGGTGGCCACCACATTCATCGCGGTAGTCGTTGGAGTTGTCACCGGTGTGTCGGGTTTGGCGAGCGGGATCATCCTGTTCTGGGGCTCGGCCCTCGCGGTGATGGTGGGCTGGGCCCGGGGAGCCGACTGAGCAATCGGTGTCTGTGGTAGGGCACGAGGTCCGGGTCGGAGAGGCGATCTCGGCCGTTTCTCGCCCCAGCGAACGAAGTGAGCGTTGGGGGGAGTCCGGCGAAGCCGGGAGGGGGTCTTGGGGGGAGTACCCCGAAGGGGGGAGGGGGTCTTGGCGAGTACCCCGAACCCCTTTACTAACGGTCGAGACCCCGGATCAGGAAGGCGGCCATCATCCCTCTGGTCACATAGTCGTCCGGGCAGAACTTCGTGTTGGCCGGAGGGTTGCACCCTTGGGTGATACCGGCGGCCGCCAGTTTCTCGATGGAGTCCTCGAAGATGGAGCCGTTGTCGTCGACGAAGTCGATTCCGCCGCCGCTGGCGCTGAGGGTGAGACCCCGGTTGAGGAAGGCGGCCATCATCCCCCTGGTCACGTATTGATCGGGGCAGAACTTGGTGTTGGCCGGAGGGTTGCACCCTTCGGTGATGCCGGCGGCCGCCAGTTTCTCGATCGCTCCCTCGAAGATGGAGCCGTTGTCGTCGACGAAGTCGATTCCGCCGCCGTTGTTGTTGATGTTGAGGGCCCGGACCAGGAAGGCGGCCATCATTCCCCGCGTGACACGGTCGTCAGGGCAGAACCTGTCATTGGTCGGTGGGTTGCACCCACCGGTGATACCCCTGGCGGCGAGGCTTTCGATTGCGCCTTCGAATACCGAGGTGTCGTCATCCCAGAATCGTCCGCTCAAACCGGGGGTGTATCCACTGGCGGTGAAGAACAGCTGTGTCACCCAGATACCCGAGCTGTCGCTGTAAGCACCGAGCGCGACAAACTTGAAAGAGGGGTTGAGGATGTTGGCCCGATGACCGGGGGAGTTCATGAACATGTCGTGAACCAGGGAACAGGGGTCGTTCTCGTTGCCTCTCATGGCGATGTTCTCCGCCCAGGTGGACCAACCCTGCGGCAGGATCTCATTCCTCGCCGAACTGCTCATGTGCTCGAACACGTTGTATCTCATCCACTCGGAGTGGTCCCGGACCGGCGGAACCAGGTCGGAAGCCATAGTCAAAGCGGCGACTCCGGCCGATTTACGGGAAGTGTTGATGGCGTCGAGCTGGCAGACTTCATAGGCCCCGATGTCAGCGGCATCAACCGGCGCCGCCGGGAAGATCAGGGCGGATGCGGCCATACTGACGACCAGCGCCAGCCGCCCAAAGCGCTTGCGGACTGGAATTGACTCCACCATAGGTCCTGACGAAAGGAAGACTTTCCTTCCCCTACATCGGGTATGTCAAACAATTTCTTGAGAAATTGCCGTGTTCTCAGTCTCCCCCCGCCGGGGACGGCGGGTTGATCGCGGGCGATCGGCGACCGGTCCGGCTGAGCACCCATGCCCCGATCGCTATCACCGCCAGGGCTACCCAGGCGTTGCGGCTCAACCCCAAAAGACGGTAGGTGGTGTCGGTGCGGATCAGCTCGAGGCCGAAGCGCATCGTCGCATAGCCGACCAGATAAACCCCGATGAGCTTCCCCCGGAGGGAGGGAAAGCGGTGGTCCAACAAGATGATCACCGCGGCGAGTGCGAAGTTCCACAGTGACTCGTATAGGAAGGTGGGATGGAAGGTCGCGGCATCGGCATAGGCCTCGGGCCGGTGCTCGGGAGCGATCTCCAAACCCCAGGGCAGGTCGGTCGGGGTTCCGAACAGCTCTTGGTTGAAGTAGTTGCCCCATCGTCCGAATGCTTGGGCGAGCGGGACCGCCGGCGCAAGAGAGTCGAGGAGGGTCGCCAAGCTCATTCCCCAGCGCCGGCTGAGAATGACCACGGTCACCGCACCGGCGGTCAGCCCGCCGAACAAGGCGAGCCCGCCCTCCCAAATCGCGATGACCTTCCACCACTCTCCTTCAAAGTTGGAGAGATGGGTGGAGACGTACGCAAGCCGGGCCCCGAGGAAGCCGATCACCACCATCCAGATCAGGACCCGCTCGGCGACCGCGGGGTCTTCCCCCTTGGCTTGGACACGCCGAACTGTCAGCCGCCAGCCGAGAAAGACACCGACTGCGATCACGATCCCGTAGAACGTCACCCGGAGCGGGCCGATGTCGAAGCCGTTCACCGGCGGCGAAGGGATCGATGCGAGAAAGGTCATGACCGACCTGGTTTCCAGCCCATGAGCAAAGCCACGATAGAGAGCCGCTCGGTCTGGCGAGAGGGTGTGTCAGTCGCAGTGGTCATTGCTTGATCGCCCTCGCCTTCGGGTGCCGGCGTCGCCCGAAACCGCCGGGAGCCCGGCGGTTACGATGCCGGAATGACGTCGACCTACTCCGATCGCGATCGCGAGTACGCCGAGTGACGAAGCAATCAGGCGGCAGGGGTTGGTTTGGCTCGCTCAGCGTGCTCCGCTTTCGCCGGCTCGAGCTCCGACCTGTGCGACGCCGCCTTCGCAAGGGGGTTTCGGTCGCTGATCTTCGCGCCGTGGCCAAACGCCGTCTGCCCGGTGGTGTGTTCGACTACATCGACGGCGGTGCCGAGGACGAGCTCACCTTGTCATCGAACGTCGAAGCCTTTCGGCGGGTCCGATTCCAGCCCCGGGTCCTGCGTGAGATGGGTGACGTCGATATCACTTCGAGCCTTCTCGGCAAGCCGCTATCGATGCCGTTGGTCCTCGCCCCTACCGGTTTCACCCGGATCGCCGACCCGGCGGGCGAGCTCGCCGTGGCCCGGGCCGCGGGGCGTGCCGGGATTCCATATTCGCTATCGACCCTGGGCACCCGGTCGATCGAGGAGGTGGCCGCCACCGGGTCTCCGAGGTTGTGGTTCCAGGTGTATGTGTGGCGGGACCGCGGGTTGGTGGCCGAGCTGGTGGCGAGAGCAGCCGAAGCCGGATACGAAGCGCTATGTCTCACCGTTGACACCGCGGTCCTCGGGAAACGCGAGAGAGACGTGCGGCGTGGTTTCACGTTGCCTCCCAAGCTGGGACTGTCCACGGTCTTCGACGGATTGGCCCATCCGGGTTGGACCTGGCAGTTCCTCAAGTCCGAGCCGATCGTGTTCGCCAACGTAGCCGGCCAGGAGGTGGGCGATGGAAAGGATGCCATCTCCCTTGCCGAGTATGTGAGTCGCCAGTTCGACCCGGGTCTTTCCTGGAGCGACGTCGAGTGGCTTCGCAGTATCTGGCCGGGGCCCATCGTGCTCAAGGGGATCCAAACCACAGAGGACGCGGTGTTGGCTGCCGACCAGGGAGTCGACGCCATCGCGCTCTCCAACCATGGCGGCCGACAACTCGACTCCGCTCCCACCCCTCTGGGACTTCTGCCCGGTGTCGCCCAAGCGGTTGGTGACAGGATCGAGATCATCTGCGACGGTGGGGTCCGACGCGGCAGCGACATCGTCAAGGCCCTCGCTTTGGGGGCCAAGGCTTGCATGGCAGGTCGGGCGTATCTCTATGGGCTCGGCGCTGCCGGTGAAGCAGGCGTCGACCATGTCCTCGATCTCCTGGCCTCCGACATGAGACGGACCATGGCACTCATCGGCTGCAACTCGGTCGGAGAGCTCGGGGCGGAATATGTGACGATTGATGACCGCTCCCGATGACCTCCATCAAGCCCTCGCTCACGTCGTCGGGCCGACCCATTTGCTCAGCGATCCGGATCTCGTCGCCGGTTATGTTCGGGATTGGACCGGACGCTGGACCGGCCACACTGCGGCCGTAACACGACCGGGGTCGGTCGAAGAGGTACAACGGGTGGTCTCCATCTGTCACCAGCGCGGCGTGCCCGTGGTCCCTCAGGGAGGCAACACCGGTTTGGTCGGAGGTTCGATTCCCCACCACGGTGAGGTCGTCCTCTCGCTGCGTCGTCTCGACCGGCTCGGGGCGGTCGACCAGCGGGGTAGGGAGGTCACAGTCGGCGCCGGTGTGACTCTTGCCGCCCTCCAGGAACACGCCCGCCAGGCGGGATTGACCTACGGAGTCGACCTCGCCTCCCGCGACTCGGCAACCCTCGGAGGCACCATCGCCACCAATGCCGGTGGCATGAATGTGGTCGTCAACGGGGACACCCGGCGACAGGTGCTCGGCCTGGAGGTGGTGATGGCCGACGGGTCGCTGGCCAACCACCTCGGCAACGTGGTCAAGGAGAGCATGGGGCCGGACTCGCTTAGGCTGATGGTGGGCAGCGAGGGGTCCCTGGGTGTGATCACCGCGGCCCGGCTACGTCTTCTGCCGGCTCAGAGCGGAGAGCAGACAGTCACTCTGATCGCCGTCGAGCAACTGGCCGACGGACTGCAGTACCTGACCCCCGGTGTCACAGCGGTCGAGTTCTTCTCACAAGCCTGTCTCGACCTGGTGATCGAACATCGCGCCCTTTCCAGCCCCTTCCCGACAGCCGCACCGTTCTATGTGCTGATCGAGTCAGCGGCGCTTCCGGCGGTCCCTGATACCGCGATGGCAGTCGTTGATCGCAAGCTGTGGTCGTACCGGGAGACGATCACCGAGACGATCAACCAAAAGGGGGTTCCTACCAAGATCGATGTGGCCATTCCGCTCGCTCGGCTGGACGAGTTCGTGACCAGGGTCGAGCGGCTCGGGCTGGACGACGATGTCTACCTCTATGGGCATCTGGCGGAAGGCAACTTCCACGTCAATGTCGTCGGAGGATCCGACGCCGTCGAGGTGGAGGACCGGGTGCTTGGAATCGTGATCGAATTGGGGGGCGCTATCGCCAGCGAGCACGGGATCGGGGTGGCCAAGGCCGTCTGGTGGAGACGCTCAACCGACCCCGCGGTTCTGGCGATCAATCGGCGGATCAAGCACGCCTTCGACCCTGGTGGGATTCTCAACCCGTCGGTGTTCTGGGGCGGCTGAGCCAGTGGGCCACCAGGCACCCGCTCGTTGTCAGGCTCGCGTCAGAGGAATCGAGAAGCTGACCCGTCCCCCATCGCCGTCTTCGATGGCGATGGTGCCACCGTGGGCCTCGACGATGCCTTTTGCGATGGCCAGACCGAGCCCGGTGCCTCCCGACTGTCGATTCCGAGAATCGTCTGCCCTGACAAACCGATCGAAGGCTCGCCGCCGAACTTCGTCGGGGAATCCAGAACCCTGGTCGACCACAGTGGTCTCGGCGTGCGACTCGTTCCTGACCAGGATGACCGTCACCTCTCCCTTCTCCGGGCTGTGCCGTACCGCGTTGGCCAGCAGGTTGCGGAATACCCGCCCCAAGGCGGAAGGATCGCCGATGACACCGACATGGCCTGGTGAGTCCACCTTGAGCCGAACCGCCTTTCTCGCCGCCGCCGGAGTCACCGCCTCGACTGCCTCGTCGGCCAGTTCGGCCAGATCGACCCCGGTGTAGAGAAGCTCCAGTTTCCCGGCGTCGATCCGGGCCATGAGGAACAGGTCGTCGACGAGATGTCGCATGTACTCCAGGTCGTTGGAGAGCCCCCGCAGATAGGCGGGAGGGTCAGGTGCCACCCCGTCCTGCAGAGCCTCGACCGCGGCCTGCATCGAGCCGAGCGGTGTGCGCAGGTCGTGACCGATTGCGGAGAGGATGATGCGGCGCTCGTCCTCGGAGGCCTCGAGCCTGTCGATCATGTGATCGAGCGCAGCCGCTGCCTCTCCCAGCTCGTCGGTGCGCACCACCCCGGTGCGAACCGTGAGATCGCCCCCACCGACCTTTTCGGCGGTCCGGGAGATGGCGTCCAGGTCGTCAGTGAGTGGTCGTGCCACCGCCCCAGCCACCACTCCGCCCAGACCGACCCCAAGCACGATCGTCACCAGGACGAGGGTCAGGTCGTGTGGCTCGATGAACATGGTCAGGGCGGCCACCGCGACCGCGGTCCCGGTGACGGCGACGGCGGCGAAGGCGACGACGATCAGACTCGTTCTGAGCGAGCCGAGACGCCCAGCGACCCGGAGGGAGACGAGGGCAGCGAGGAAGGTGGCGACCGACATCGCCCCGAACACCAGGTAGAGACGACGTCGATCGGGGGCGGTGACTTCCATCGCCAGCTCGGCAACGAGCAAGCCTGCGGCCAGCACCAGCACCAGAGCCCAGACGGTGACTTTCATGAGCCGAACCTGTACCCGACACCCCAGACCGTCTGCACCCGGGTCGGGTTTTGAGGATCGGGTTCGATCTTCTGGCGAATTCGACGAATGTGCACCGTGACGGTGGCCGGGTCCTGCCATTCGGCTGAGGAACCCCACACTCGTTCCAAGAGCTCGTTGCGGCTGAACACCTGTCGTGCATGTCCGACGAGAAAGGCGAGCAGGTCGAATTCCTTGGCGGTCAGCTCAACCGGAGCGCCGTCGACCGACGCCACCCTGCGACTCGCATCCACTTCGACCCCGTCGAACTCGATCGGCCCCGACGCCGGCTTTGGTGTGGAACGACGCAACACCGTGCGAACCCGGGCTACCAGCTCCCGAGGGGAGAAGGGCTTGACCACGTAGTCGTCGGCGCCCAGCTCCAGCCCGGCAACCCGATCGGCCTCCTCGGACCGAGCGGTGAGCACGATCACCGGGAGGTCGCCATTTCGGCGGATCTCGGCCAGCACCTCGAAACCCGATACCGAGGGG
>Ga0299914_10004435_pt1 | contig 10119 bp, 10 predicted proteins | sample RVTome_10_FD_201361 | JGI IMG/M metagenome (GOLD analysis project Ga0299914, IMG submission 201361) | Soil microbial communities from uranium-contaminated site in the Upper Colorado River Basin, Wyoming, United States - RVT153D57 (version 2) ... | reverse complement strand
CCTTTTCCTATAACTCACTATGCACGACGGCAAACGGTATAGGAGGCAGACTCTACTTTCAGAAAGAAAGTTTTTTTTTTTTAAAAAAAAAAAATGTACAAAATAAATAGTTTTAAATAAAATGGTGGTTAAATTGACTTTTTAGGAATTAATAGGCCTTATAGCCTTATAATATACGTGATCATTTAATTACGCGATCATTTAATCAGACAATTTTATAAATTTGGTATTATACGAACTTGATCAACCAATAATTGTTTAGGTAATGCACAGATGAGTTCTTTATAGGTGGATATTACTCAAAATAGAGCCAAATTAACTTTACACAGTTTATACAGATAATTGATTACTTAATGGTAATAACGTAACAAGTTAAAGAAATTCAAATATGATTGAATCTCAACAGATATTCAAAACTTTTAAACTTTTTGTGATTTTCGATTGAAGCTAATTACTATCAAAGTCTATACCGTTAAAAGAATAATAAAAAAGAAATACTCAATAAAACTCAATTTTATTTTTTATTAAAATTTTATAAAATCATTTATTAATGATTCTTCATCGTCATATAATTTTATAAGAACGCACCTAAATCTATAATTTAATTTTATTAATATATTATTATCAAAAGCGTAATGTGCGAAATAAATAAAATAACTTACTTGTTTTAGGGTATTTACTATATCACTTCCACTTCGGGAAGGGATAATTAAATTTTTAGTCATGGTATCCAACTCCTTTATGCCAGACAAGTTTTTACCGTCCCAAGAAACGCGGACGGCTTCCTTAACAAACTCAACTAACGTATCAATACCTCCGTTATTTGTTAATTCCAAAATATTGACAGCTGCGAGTTGACGGTTTAAAAGTTTTTGCACCACGTTTTCATCAACGTATTCTTTAATTTCTTTTTGGGAAAGATTTCCAGTCGTACCCCTATAATTAATTAATTAATAATTATACAAATAGCATGACTATAAAACATAAAATAAATAAATACCTGCTCTTTCTTATTTTTTTGAATTCCTCCACTAAATTTAGAATATTTTGGTTGAATTTATTTCGAAAGTCAATTAAAGACTTACGAGTTTTTTCTAGATGGCTTCTAGCTTCGCTAGTATAAATTTTAAACTGAAAAATTTTTACAACCAAATCATCGAGTGCTTCACTACTCGGATTCCTCGCTCGTAAAAATAAGCACTTTACCGACTCATCCCAGAGTCGTATTTTATCCTAAAATATTATGAGATACGTTATTTAAAGATTTAGACATAATAAACATTACCATATTGTATTAATACTAACTTCAGTATTCTTTGAACTAACAACATAAGATGATTCATTCATCTCATTTGCTAATCGTAAGATATCTGGATTTTTTACAAGCCAGTTACATATATCTAATTTTGTACAAAACTGAAACGGATCCGGAATTGTTTTAGCCGCGCCTAACTTGTCGTTATCATCATCATCTTCTTCTTCTTCTTCCTCCTCTTCTTCTTCACTTTTATCCCTTACATCCTCTTCTACTATTACTTCCTTTTCACTTTCGTTATGTTTTTGCCTGGTATTCATATCTGTATGTAATATATTATTTCAATTATTTCAATTAAAAATTAATAGAATAATATTAAAGAGCTAAAGCCTATATAAATTAATATTTACCTAATAATAATTGATTAGTTTCTTCAATATTTATTTCTCTCCTCTTTCTCGGTAAGGTCCTTTGATTTTTTTTCGATCCTATTATACATATTTCGGTTATTATTCTTACATATAAGCAAAACTTTTACGGAAGAGTTATATATATACCTGTTTCGATTTCTATTTCTTTATTATTACGTTTAGTCATAATATCGTAATGAGAGAACAAGAGAAAATGAGAGAACGAGAAAAAAAGTGAAGTAAACTTCTCGCAAGATTGTCATGATATAAATGAGATCTCCTTGATCAAAAGAGCGAGATTGTCGATATAACCTTGATCAAATATGGGAGATAAAACGAGGTTGTCACGATATAAATGAGATCTTGGTTACTGTAATTTTAATTATAGAACGTAATTGGAAAGTATGCAGGATCTCAATATCGTTGTGTACCGTATAAATTGAGGGGAATGCGGGATCAGTTGAAAATGTTGAAAGATGGAAAAAAACTATGATTTCTAGAGGATCGGAAATTAAATTTAGTTTATATAAATAAATTATTACAATATCGAATTTCATTCAGTGACATTTTTTTTTATATGGAAGATTGCCTCAAATCGATTTTACGGTATCGAATTTCATTCGGTGACACTTTTTTTTATATGGAAGATTACCTCAAATCGATTTTACGGTTCCAAATTTTATTATATTTTCAGGCTATACGTGGAATGAGAAGAAAAATAATGGAAAGGGGTGAGAAGAAAAATGATCGGTAGAAGAAAAAGGAGTGAGAAGAAATTAATGGAATATTACGTTTTGAATTTCCATTTTTATGTGTGATACGATGACATGCAAGAAAAATTAAATTTTCAAATAATTATACTCTTGACGATAAAATATAAAATATGATCGGAAAAAAACCAATCAATAAAAAGATCGATTATTTTTAAACTGAACCATGTGATGATCCTTTCTAACTAAGCCATATCTAAGCCTTATTTAATGTAAGCCCCTGGATTGATTACATAAAAGAATTTTTTAAATAGATAGATGGGATCTACAGTAGTCAACTTACAACGATATTTGAAAAATACCGATATATTGATATCTTATACTGTAGGAAAGAGTTTTAATACATATTGGTGTAATCAAATATCGGTATTGGTGTAATCAAATATAGGTATATAAAGTATCAACTATACAATAATGCAAGTCATGTGCAACTAATCATTTGTCTAATTGTTCGGTAATATTCTAAAACGGAGTAAATTAAGATCGAATTAAGTTCCTTACGGTGTAGATTAAGGTTAGCTTAAAATTCAGTTTAATTGTAATATATCATCGCAGTGTAATATGAAATATAATCAAGGAAGGACATGCGTGATTTAAAATATTACATTTTCTTTTACCTTAAATATAATTTGCAGATTACTTTCGTCTTCTTTATTGCTTTTTTTAATGTATAATTATAAATAACATTTTTAACTCATTTTTTATTAATAGAATTTGTTTATTTATTTTTATTTATATATATTAATTAACGCCGTGATGTAGTATTACTGTAATTATATTTTAATAAATCAAAAAATTATGTGTGTATTCAATGTTAAATAAATTAATTAAAGATAATTGCATTAGAACTAAAAAATTTAGACAAGATCGTAAAAATAAACTCAAAGAAATCAAAAAAAATTATGTGTGTATTCAATGTTAAATAAATTAATTAAAGATGATTGCATTAGAACTAAAAAATTTAGACAAGATCGTAAAAATAAACTCAAAGAAATCATAATAAATTTATTATAAATATAGAGCCTTTTCTTGACATTTTCCTCATCAAACTAATAATATTTAATAATGGCAGCATTAAACTTAAACGCAAATCTTCCAGTATACATTCAATGGCCCGATGACGCTGCTTTGACCTTAATTCAGCGTCGTCGGGCCTACCAGCCCTTATTCACCACAACGAGGTTACATGACCAAAAACTATTATGGCGCGGAATTGCGCGTGATATACGACAAAACCATATATTTAGGCCAACTAGGAAACAATGCAGGGAGAAGTGGAATGCTCTAAAGGCGGGGTATGAGAATCTAGAGAGATTAATCAATAGAAATCCTGATGATTACCCTACTCGTACCCCGTCTTTGCACGACGAGAGGTTCCACCAGGAACTCTCAGACGAGTTCTGGAGAGTTGAGCGTAAGTATTTATTATTTAACTGATTTTTTCATTAATTCATTGCATTTATATTAATAATTGCTTTGTTTTAAGCATTAGTCCGGGCCGCCCGGAGAAATAGGGTGGATCGCAGGACATACGAGTATAGAGAGAGCAGGCGCTCTAGGCGCTCTCGCTCCCGATCCCCCTACCACCACCGAGAGCGCGGGCGCTCTCGTTCTCGATCTCCCTACCACCGAGAGCGTGGGCGCTCTCATTCTCGATCTCATCGTCACCGACGTCATTCTCGATCTCATCGTCATCGACGTCATTAATATTTTTATTTCATTTTATTTTTTATTTTATTTTATTATTATATGTTTTATTTTATTTTATTATTATGTTTTATTTTATTTTATTATTATGTTTTATTTTATTTTATTATTATGTTTTATTTTATTTTATTATTATGTTTTATTTTATTTTATTATTGTGTTTTATTTTATTTTATTATTATGTTATATTTTATTTTATTATTATGTTTTATTTTATTTTATTATATACTTATTATTTTATTCAATAAATGACTATTAAAATACATTATTCGATAATATTATTTGTCATACCAATTGTCATTAACCATATACAGTATAATTGACCCTAAATTTTGTGTATCCATTAATAGCCAAATCGGCATTAATTTAACCGAAGTGATTACTTAATTGTTAATTGGCAATTTTTTTTTGCCGACACGCTTAATAAATTTAAAGTTCTAATTGAATTTATAAAATTCTAGTTAAATTTAAATTAATTTAAATTGTAATTGTTATAAAGATGAGAAGACGATATAGTCACGCCAAACCAATAAAACCAATTCGAATTCGAAATCGGTTTTCTTACAGCAATCTTGGTGAGACAACTACTTCCGGTGAGAGACGTTCACCTGTACGTTCACCTGATAATGATGACGATAACATGGACTTTCAGTATAATCACGAAGATAATGATTTAAGTTTTCAGGACATTAATGATGATGATAATGAATATGGATCAATTGGTCCTCAGCATTACAATGATGAGATGGAAGATGATGATCAATCATTTGATAATGAAGAGAAAGAAGAAAATGACAATGAATACAATAGTGAAGAGGAAGAGGAAAATGACAATGAATACAATAGGGATGAGGAGGAAGATGATGATAATGGAGACAATAATGAAGAGGAGGAAGAGGAAGGTAATAATGAAGAGGAAGAGGAACGTAACAATGACGAAGAGGAACGTAATGACAACGAAGAGGAAGAAATACATCAAATTGTTGAAGCTTTGGATGAAGACAAGATACCGTCCTGCAATGGTGAATTTGCACCGTACTTTGATAATTATACAACTACGGCACTATTTTGTTGGCTTCAGAAGCATAATGTTTCTACAAAAGCATATGAAGACCTTGTTGATATCATTCACAATCCTCAATTCGAACCTACTCATGTAGTAAAAAATATCCGTAGATTCCAATCATGGAGAAAACGTCTTCCTCTCCTACCAATAATAACAAAGCCTATTCAAATTTTACCAAAAAAAACTCCGTCAACTTCGCGAGGATCGAAGCTTTCATATCAACTCTCAATTAGTGATATTATATGGCGTGTTCTCAACAATCCAATGCTGATGAAGCATATGTATTTCGGACCCGGTGTTAATTCTGAAACAAAATCAGAATATTGGCATGGAATTTTATGGGGAGAATCACCACTTTTTGGACAACATGAAATAATAATATCAGAAGGTAATAGGACAATATACTTTGATATAATTATGATTTGTTAACATTAAAATGTTTATTTTAATAAAATAGTAATATATCAATCTGGTGATTTTGTCTACTATCATGATAATGGTCTTAAAAAACTTGGAAGGTTGAGAGCAATTTTGAAAGATGAAAATGGAAACTATGAGTTACGAGTTCAACTAATTTTAAATTATGATGATTTACCTGGAAATCTAAAAGGGCTATCAAGACGACGTCGTTCTCTAACTGGGGAAGTATGGTTTCAGGATGAACCATTTATAACCATAATTACCTCTCAAATTTTAGAGAAAGTAACTATAATGATGACGTATAAACACCAAATTATTCCAGAAGGTTCATTACGAATTACTGAAATAATTTATAAATGTAATGACCGTTGGCACGTTCGTGATGCAAAGCTTTCATACCAACATCCTTCAGATTACATTTCTGTCAGAAATCCACCATCGTCTATGCCAGTTTATAAGCTGTTTTTAGATCTTTACTATGATGATTTTGGTACATTTAGAAATGTATACCATTCCTTAGGTGGCGTCTATATACAGTTTGGTAACATGCCAACGCATCAAAGAAAGCTAATCAAGAACCATTTTGTTCTTGGATTTATTCCATTTGGCGGAAATTTTAACGAGTTTATGGTACCATTTGTTTCAGAAATAAAAAAATTTGAGAAAGGAAAGATTATGACTGTTCAAGGACAAGATGCATGGGTTATTGCTGGGTTGGGCCTTGTTACAGCAGATCTACCTCAAGGTAATGATATGGCAGGAGTACTGAGGTATTTTTCAATTTAATTATTAATCTTAATAATATATTTTCGTAACAACTATTAAAATGATTTAAATTTAAAAATCATTTTAGACATAATGCAAATAAAGGTTGCCGTACTTGTACAACTAAAAAGGAATCATTGAGTACCTATAATCAGGATAGTGTGACAACATTACGTTATCATCATATCACAGATGAAGAAATTTCAAAAATTTCTCAAGAATCTGTAATTTCAAAAAGAGGACAACTTTGTACAGAATATGGCTTAAGATCATTACCTAGTATTTTGGATAAATTAAAACGTGAGAGACATTTACAGACGCCACAGGATATTTATCATGCCACCGCAGGAAAGATTGGGCGGCTGCTAAAACTAACCTGTGAATTATTTTCACAAGAAGGAGAGGATGATTTTGTTAAAATTTGGAAAAATTTTGAAATTCCAAAAAAGTGGTCTCGTCTACCAAATCCAATTAGTCATTACAATAGTTTTATGATGTCTGATCTTCTTAGACTAGCTATGATTATGCCATTTTTATTAAATCGATTTTTAAAGGAATCAAGCCTCAAAAATAATGAAGCAGCCACTATTCGACAAAGGATTGATGTAGCTCGAATTAGCTTAGTGCTAAAAGCTATTATATCTTGTTGGGTACATGTTGCAAAGACTATGAAAGCAGTTTTTAATAAGGAATTTACGTTAGATAGCTATGAGGAATTACAGCTATGTCTTAAAGAAGAGTTTTTAATTCTTCCAAAGGTATAATTATAAATTTGAAATTCAGAACATGGAATAATTCATTAATTAACAATATTTTATTTTTTAATAGGTTTTTGCAAGTTTTGTTAACTTACCAAATATACATATTAATATGCATCTTTTGATGCATGCTAAAACTTTTGGTACACTTGTCAACTCTCAGGTTGGTATAAAAGAGATGGTTCATCGTATCTTTAAAGGAATGGTACCAAAAACTAATTGCAAAAATATAGACCTGGATTTATTAAAACGTTACAATACTTTATTTGCAATTCGACATTTAGCAGATGGAGGTATAGATCCAAGATTAAATAGATCTTGTTCTGGGTTCACAAGTTCAAATTTTGATCAATTATTTTCGAATTGGTATGTTACAGAAGATAAATATTTAATTGAGGAACAAATTCAAAATGATGACGTAAAAGGTAAGATAGCAAAATATTATAGTACTTCATATTTATTTTTTCACATATGCATAATATTTACTAATCTTTTAATTTAGTTACTTCACCAGTAAATTTTATTTCCAATATTTCCTTAAAAAAAAGAATGTCAAAGCAGGAACATGATAAACTTCTCTTGACTTTGCATAATTTTAAAATTGAATTGTTTTTATCTTATGTGGATATGAAGTTTGAGGCGGCACTTATAAATTCTTCAATTAGTTGGTACAAATTAGCATCATATACAATTGAAGAAAAAAATGGTATTCTTTCAAAAGTTCACCTACATCTCGGTGATTTTATCACAATTTATGAAGAAGATCATGAAGAATCTTATGCAATAATCAAGGGTATTTTTCAACATAAGGGTAATAATGACAAATATTATGCATTTGTTGTTGTAGATTGGTTTGAAGATACTATGGTTGAACATTCAGTATTAAAATGTCCACTTTACCGTCTTCAAGCAACAGGAGATAAATGGAGACGTATTTTTCCAATTACTGTAATAGATAATGTTCAAAAAGTACACTTTATTCATAATTGTAATTCAGAAAGGTGCCAACTACCAAATCATGATACTACAAATAGAATTTGGATAAAAAATAATTTTTATTTTACAGCCATATAATTATATTAATTATATAAATATAATAAAATAATTATTAATTTGTATCGTATAAATTTTGGTTAAAATTAACCAATAAAATCACATGCATGATGTAATAATTAATTAAATTAACCAATTAAAATTGCTTTAATTGCATGCATGTGATATCTAAAAATAGCTAAAACTCGCGTTTATTAATACAAGATTTTTTTTTGTTTATTTTCAAAAATACACTTTTCTCTTCTTATACTTGTCTTTTATTAATACTTTACGGTATTTTGGTTCGTCTCTTCTTTTTTCTTTTACCCAAGTATACTTTAATTATCTTTTACAATATTAACAATACTTTGGCACTTTAGTTTATATATTTGACATAGTAAGATACCCACATACGAAAAAAAAGGAAATGTATTCATCCACTCACGTACAAAAGAAAAGAATAAAAGAAAGGAAAAATGTACCCAACTACCCACATACAAAAAAGAGAAAGCTGCTTTTAAATAAATAGTGGAGCTGTTAAGCAAGGTATGAAAATAGGATATACGCGTATTTTTCATTTTTTTCAGACTCTACCACAATCGTAAAGTCTACTGGTTCTGGAGGAGGGATCGGTTATGTACCTTCTTTACACAAGGTTGTTGGTTTGAGTCTTTCTTGTTAGACTGTGGTATTACTTAAGGGAGTGTGTAAAATGTATTCTCAAATGCCATGTTCAAATTGCTGAATATATTTGAAGCTTTCTTTTGTAATATTTGCTTAGCCTGGAGGAAAATGTTGTGAAATATAGGGCTGGATATTTTTATGACATTTTCTGCTACCAATTACTTTGTCTGGGGTGGCGTCGGTCGTAGCACCAGCATTTTTTTACAATATTATGATTTTAAGAAACAAAACATTTTCAAAAAATTTAAAAAAAGAACTAACTTAAAATATTAAAATATTATCATTTTTATTATTCTTTACAAAATCCCGGAGATTACCTGCTCTAACTATTATCCCAAGGTTATGTATTAAAATTTAAATATATTTTACAAAGAGTACATTTTATTAATCATGATTGTTTTTTTATATGTATATATATATATTTTTTAAAATTGAAAATGACGTATCCATCCACTCACATACGAAAAGAAAAGAATAAAAAAGAGAAGAAAAGAAACGTACTTCACTCACCCACTAATAAAATTGTATCATTATTATTAATAATAAATAATAAACATATATTATAATAAAAATATTTTTGTGATGTTAATTCGATGTTAATATGATATCATTACGATGTAGTTACGATATTAAATAAATGGAAATCATTTTTTGCAATGTTAATTCGATATTAATATGATATCATTATGATGTAGTTACGATATTAAATAATTGTAAAGCATTTTTGCAATGTTAATTCGATATTAATATGATATCATTATGATGTAGTTACGATATTAAATAAATGTAAAGCATTTTTTGCAATGTTAATTCAATGTTAATACGATATCACTACGATGTAGTTACGATATCAAATAGATGTAATAATATTAATTCAATGTTAATACGATATAACTACGATGTGGTTACGATTCAAATAAATGTAAAATATTTTTTGTGATGTTAATTCGATGTCAATACGATATCACTACGATATGGTTACGATATTAAATAAATGTAAAATATTTTTATAATATTAATTCGATGTTAATACGATGTCGCTACAATATGGTTACGTGATAATATTTACATCGCAACGATATCGCAGAGATATCGAACCAATCAATATCGAATAAATACAGTTACGACTAACTTAACGACGTCGAATCGATTTTTTATCAAAATATCGTAATGATATCGTAATGATATCATTGCGATATCTAATCAATATCGATTGTAAACTTCAAGTTTCAGCAAAGTTCGAAACTTACCT
>Ga0299914_10004434_pt1 | contig 10120 bp, 7 predicted proteins | sample RVTome_10_FD_201361 | JGI IMG/M metagenome (GOLD analysis project Ga0299914, IMG submission 201361) | Soil microbial communities from uranium-contaminated site in the Upper Colorado River Basin, Wyoming, United States - RVT153D57 (version 2) ... | reverse complement strand
CGACGCGAGATCCGCGACCGCGACGTCAGGCGGGAGATCGAACGCGAGCACCGCCAGCGCCTGCGTTGAGGCGCCGCGGGCGAGCCGGCCCGCCGCCCGCTCCTCGGGTGGCCCGGGGGGCGGCGGCGTGCGAGGATTCAGCCGATGCGCTCGTTCAGGTTGACCCGCCGCGAGAGCGGCGCCCGGGGCGAGTCCCCGGAGGAGGAGGACGGGCCGGCACAGGCCGACACCGACACCGCCACCGACGCCGATGCCGGGGAGCCCGCGGGCGAGGCCTCCGAGCGGGAGGTCTCGAGCGAGCCCGCGGGCGAGACTCCCGAGCGCGAGGTCTCCAGGCGCGACCGCCGCAAGCTCGGCCGCGATGATCGCCGGCGCCGGCGCGAGCAGGCGAAGCTCGAGCGCGAGCGGGAGAGGGCCGCGCGCAAGCAGCGGCGCAGGGAGGAGCGCGAGGAGCGAAAGCGCGCCAAGGAGGAGCGTCGCCGGGAGAAGCACGGCGAGGTGACGAGCGCGCCGGAGGAGGAGGGGGCTCGCGGGCGGGCGGGAACCGAGGCGGCCGCGGAGGAGCGCGCGATTCGCGAGGCGGCGGAGCGCGAGGCGATCGCGAGGCTGGCCGAGGCGGAGGAGAGCGCGAGCGCGAAGCGGGTCGAGGAGGAGGCGGACCGGCGGGTTCGCGAGGTCGCCGAGCGCGGTCAAGAGGCCGAGGAGCGGATCGAGGCGGCGCGGGCGAAGGCAGAGGGGCGAGCAGGCGACGCCGCCGCGGCCGCCGCCCGGGTCGTCGAGGACCCGCCGGCCTCCGAAGCCCGCCCCGGCGGGCCGGACCGCGAGCGCCTGCTGGCGGAGCTGCGCGACAGCGAGCGCGCGCTCGAGCGCCAGCGAACCGACGAGGAGGACCTCGCCGGCGAGCTGCGGGAGGCCGAACGGCGCCTGGCCGAGAACGAGAAGCGAAGCGTCGAAGCGATCGAGCGCGCCGAACGGCGGCTCGAGGAGGTCGAGGCGCTGGCAGCGCAGGCCGAGGAGCGAGCGGCGCAAGCCGAGCGTCTGGCCGAGGCGAAGTCGGAGGAGATCGAGCGCTCGCGCCGGCTCCGCGAGATGCTCGAGCGGATCGCCGCCGCCGAGCGCCGGACGAGCGAGGCCGAGGAGCGCGCCAGGTCCGCGGTCGAGGCGGCCAACCTGCCACTGCCCGAGGCCGAGCCGGGCGGTTCCGGGGGCGTGCCCGCGGGTGAGCCCGCCGCCGATCCGGAGGGCCAGCGCCTGGCGAGCGACGTCGACTCGATCGACCTCAACGCGGCGAGCTATGACGACCTGCGCGCGATCGGGCTCTCGGTGACTCAGACCGGTCGCGTCCTCGCCTACCGCGAGCGCGCCGGCGGCTTCACCTCGGCCGACGATCTCGACCGCATCCCCGGCTTCGGGCGCGCCTTCCTCGACGAGCTCAAGCGCAGGGTGCGGCTTTGAGGGTTGGCCGCAGCAGGGCCTTCAGGGCATGCACGCGTAGTCGGAGCGCTCACCGCCGAGGAGGTGCGGCTCGACGATCGCGACCGAGCCCGCGCCCTCGGCGAGCCGGCCTGCGCCGACCGCCGATCGGGTAGACCATGGGCGTGGCCAAGCGTGAGGATCGGCTCGGCGAGTACCGGCGGCGGCGCTCGCCCGAGCGAACCCCCGAGCCGGGGGGCGACGGCGAGGAGCCGGGGCGCGGCGATCGGTTCGTGATCCAGGAGCACCACGCCAGGCGCCTGCATTGGGACCTGCGACTCGAGCACGGCGGCGTCCTCGCCTCGTGGGCGCTGCCGCGGGGGATCCCCGACGACCCCGGTCAGGACCGCCTCGCCGTGCGGACCGAGGATCACCCGCTCGAGTACCTCGACTTCGAGGGGGTGATCCCGAAGGGCGAATACGGCGCCGGGGAGATGACGATCTGGGACCGTGGCACGTACGAGGCCGAGAAGTTCGAGGCCGGAAAGGTCGTGCTCCGCCTCGCCGGCGACCGGGTTAGCGGGCGCTACGCGATCTTTCGCACCCGGGGCGACGACTGGATGATCCACCGCATGGATCCGCCCGACCCCGAGCGCGAGCCGATGCCTGCGGGAATCGAGCCGATGAAGGCGACCCTCTCGACGCTGCCCCCCGACCCGGATGAGTGGGCGTTCGAGATCAAGTGGGACGGGGTCCGCGCGATCGCCTACTGCGAGCCGGGGCAGCTGCGACTCGAGAGTCGCAACCGGCGCGACATCACCGCCCAGTACCCCGAGGTGCGCGGCCTGCTCGAGCAGCTCGGCGCCCGCCGGGCGGTGCTCGACGGCGAGCTCGTCGCCTTCGAGCCCGACGGCCGGCCGAGCTTTCAGCGGCTCCAGCGGCGCATGCACGTCGCCTCCGAGGCCGAGGTCCGCCGGCGGATGGGGGAGGTGCCGGTCACCTATGCGATCTTCGACCTCCTCCACCTCGACCGACGCTCGCTGGTAGAGCTCCCGTACGCCGAGCGCCGGGCCCAGCTCGAGTCGCTCGGCCTCGAGGGACCGAGCTGGCAGACGCCGGCCTACCATCGCGGCGAAGGGGCGGCCCTGCTCGCGGCCAGCCGCGAGCGCGGTCTCGAGGGGATCGTCGCCAAGCGGCTCGCCAGCCCCTACCGCGCCGGCAAGCGCAGCGGCGACTGGCTCAAGGTCAAGAACGTCCGCAGCCAGGAGCTGGTGATCGGCGGCTGGCTGCCCGGGAGGGGCAGGCGCGAGGGCGAGCTCGGCGCGCTCCTCGTCGGCTACTACGAGGACGACCACGGCACGCGCCGGCTGCGGTACGCCGGCAAGGTCGGCACCGGCTTCGACGCCGCGGCGCTGAAGCTCCTGCGCGAGCGGCTCGGGCCGCACGAACGCGAGGCCAGCCCCTTCGACGGCCGCCAGCCCGAGCGCGGGGCGGTGTTCGCAGCGCCGGAGCTGGTGTGCGAGGTCGAGTTCGCCGAGTGGACCCGAGCGGGCACCCTTCGCCATCCCTCCTACAAGGGTCTGCGGGCCGACAAGCCGGCGACCGACGTCGTCCGCGAGGAGCCCGCCGCTCCGCCGAGCGGCTGATCCGCCGGCCGGGCGCGGCGACCTTGCCACGGCGTCCGGGATCTGCTTGGATGCGACCACGTCGCCGGACTTGCGGCGGATCGGCAGTGAGAGACGGAAGGCGGTCACGGATGAACGGTCGAGCTGGTGGGATCGCGGTCGTGACGACGGCGGCGCTGACGCTGGGGCTGATCGGCGCCGCGGGTGCGGCGGCGAAGCCGAAGGCGAACCTGTCGGTCGCCGAGGTGAGCTCGCCGCCGGCTCTCTCGGTCGCGACCGGCGACGGCTTCAAGGTCTCGGGCAAGGTCGCCAACAAGGGCAAGGCCGCCGCGAAGGCGACCGTCCGGGTCGAGCTTCGCCGCGCCGGGCAGGTCCGCAAGATCGCCCAGCGCAAGCTCGGGAAGGTGAAGCCCAAGAGCAAGAAGAAGTTCAACCTTCAGGCCGCGATCCCGGGCGCCTATCCGCCGAGCTCGCCTGACCCGACCGTGGCGGTCTGCGTGCGAAAGCGGGGCTCGAGCGGCAAGTTCAAGTGCCGCAAGGCCGGTCGCGTCGTCGTCGCCGGCCCCGGCGGTCGCACGCTCGACGACCCCTACTTCCCGCAGATCGGCAACACCGGCTACGCGGCGGCGCACTACGCGATCGACCTCGACTACGACCCCGACGCGAACGTCTTCAACCCCGGGACGATGACCGCGATCACCGCCGAGGCGACCCAGAACCTGAGCGAGCTGAGCTTCGACTTCCAGGACCTCGACGTCTCCGAGGTGACCGTCAACGGCGTCTCCGCGAACTTCGAGCAGGTCGACGCCGAGCCGCCGCTGAGCGCCAACCCCGACGTCACCCAGCCGATGAAGCTCGTCGTGACCCCGACCCGCGCGACCCGGCCGCTCGAGGGTGAGGACTTCGTCGTCGCGGTCGCCTACGCGGGCGCGCCCGAGCAGGTGACCGACCCCGACACCTCCTGGGAGGGCTGGATCCCGGCGTGCTTCCCGCTCGATCCGCCGCAGACGTGCGACGGCGCCTTCGTGGTCAACGAGCCGATCGGCGCCCAGAGCTGGTTCCCGTCGAACAACTACCCGACCGAGAAGGCGACCTTCGACACCGCGATCACGGTGCCCGACGACACGGTCGCGTTCGGCGTCGGCGAGCTCGACGAGCTCGTCGACCACGGCGACGGCACGGCGACCTGGCGCTGGACCGAGGACGACCCGACCGCGCCCTACCTGACCACGGGAACCGTCGGCGACTTCGACCTCGACGAGACCGTGATCGACGAGACATCGACCGGAGTCACCCTGCCGACCTACAACGCGATCGACAGCACGGCGACGCCCGAGCAGGTCGAGGCGATCGACATGAGCCTCGACCGCGCCGGGGAGCAGCTCAACTTCCTCGGCGACTTCCTCGGCCCCTACCCGTTCGACTCGATGGGCGCCGTCGCCGACAAGGCGGCAGGCGTCGGCTACGCGCTCGAGGTCCAGACCAAGCCGCACTACGCCGGCAGCTTCACGACCGGCAACCCGTCGATCAACATCAACACCCAGCTCCACGAGATCGCTCACCAGTGGGTCGGCAACAGCGTCTCGCCGGCGACCTGGCGGGAGATCTGGTTCAACGAGGGCTGGGCGACCTGGCTGACCTGGCTCTGGGCGTTCGAGGAGGACGGGGCGGCGAGCAGCCCCGCCGACCAGTTCGACGACAACTACACGCCGGGGACGAAGTGGGACGTCCCGCCGGCCGACCTCGGCACGCCCGAGAACCTGTTCTCGGGCTTCCCCGTCTACACGCGGCCGGCGATGATGATCGAGGGCTACCGCCAGATCGTCGGCGACGAGACGTTCTTCGACTTCGCCGCCGAGCTCGTCGACGGCTACGCCTACGGCAACATCAGCGGCGACGAGTTCGTCGACCTGGCGCTGGAGATGTCCGGCTTCGCGGGCGACGAGCTCGCGCTGCTCGAGGAGTACTTCGCCGAGTGGCTGTTCCTGGCGGGCATGCCCGAGATCACGCCCGATGACTTCGTCCCGCCGCCGTAGGCGAATCTAGCCGTCGCGCGCCTGACTCGCCCGCCAGTGCACGGTGCGCTCGACGTCGAGCCTCAGGACCGGACCCGGCGGCGGATCGCGGCGGTACTGGGGATACTTGGCGACCAGCTCGGCGGGCGGCTCGGCGCCGTCGAGGACGGCGACGCGGCCGACCAGCTGGACCCAGGCGAGCTGCGACCAGTCGTCCGCGTAGCGGTCGGCGAGCAGCGTCGCCTCCGGGCGGGCGCGAAGCCAGCGGACCCGGGCCAGGTCGCGCCCGGGGACTCGCTTCGGCTTGCGGTCGACGGCGGTCCAGGCCGCGCCGGCCACGACCGCGAAGGTGACCGGCAGCACCCGAGGACGCCCGGAGTCGTCGATCAGGCCAAGACGCCCGACGCGCGCGTCCGTGATTAGCTCTTGCGCCCAGTCGGGTAGTTGCAGCCCGGCCACGACCCGAGCTTAGGAGGATCGCCATGGACGTAGGAATCGGACTGCCCGCCACCAACCCGGGGGTCGACCGGGCCTCGCTGCTCGAGTGGTCGCGCCGCGCCGAGGACCGCGGGTTCTCGTCGCTCGGCGCGATCGACCGGCTCGTCTTCCCGAACTACGAGCCGCTGGTCGCGTTCGCCGCCGCGGCTGCGGTGACCGAGACGATCCGGCTCGTCACCGACATCCTGATCGTTCCCTACCGGGTCAACGCGCCGCTGCTCGCCAAGCAGGCGGCGACGCTCGACTCGCTGAGCGGGGGGCGTCTGACGCTCGGGGTGGGGATCGGCTCGCGGACCGACGACTACGAGGCGAGCGGCGTCCCCCTCGGCGAGCGCGGCCGGCGGATGGACGCGATGCTCGAGGAGATGAAGGCGTGCTGGTCGGGCGCCGAGCGCGGGTTCGACGGCCCGATCGGGCCGCCTGCCGCTCGGGACGGCGGTCCGGAGCTCCTCGTCGGCGGCCACGTCGACGCCTCGTTCGAGCGCGCGGCCCGGTTCGGCGACGGCTGGACCGCCGGCGGCCTGCCCCCCGACCAGGTCGCCGAATCGGCGCGACGGGCGCGCGAGGCCTGGGAGCGCGCGGGTCGAGACGGCGCGCCTCGGATCGTCGCCCTCTGCTACTTCGCCCTCGGCGCCGGCGCCCGCGAGGCGGCCGACGCCTACCTGAAGCGCTACTACGCGATCGGCGGCGAGGAGTTCGCCGACATGATCGCTTCGAGCGCGGCGATCGACCCCGACATGGCGCGCGGCTACCGCGACGCCTTCGCGGAGGCCGGGGCCGACGAGCTGATCTTCTTCCCGTCGAAGCCGGACCCCGCCCAGGTCGACCTCCTCGCCGAGGCGGTGCTCTGAGGACGAGCCGAGTGTCGACTTCTGAGGCTGAGGCTCAACAAGTCGACACTCGATCCTCGGATGGAGGCGGCCGGCACTGCCCCGGCGTCCGCGGAGAATCTCCCGGTGCGTCTACGAGCGTTCCCGTCGGAGTCTGATCTCGGCGGCCGGTTCGGTCGATCCGCGGGGCACGTCCCCGGCGCCACACCCTCCTGTGGGTGTCCCCCTCGGATCGAGGGTCCTACCCGTGGGGTGAGCCCGCTTTCTGAAGCCGCCTGACCGGACGCGGGCGGTCCGGGGCGACCCTCTCGCTACCTAAGCGGCGAGAGCGTACTCGTGCTTGTTCGCACTTGATTTGTTCCCGGGGGTGATTAACGAGGCCAACCCGGGGTCCTCGACTCGCAACACCGAGGCGATCAGCTCCACGTCGAATCTGGTTCGCCCCCGCTATGTACGGCTCCAATCATAGCCCTCCCCTTAGCCCGGATCGGGGGCATTCCGCAATGCGGGCGGCGGTGCGTACAATCGTTCCAAGTCGTCCACGCCCTCAGGGGATCAGATCAAGGCAGTCGAAGAGAAAGAGCGGGTCATCGTCCGGTTCGCCGGCGACTCGGGCGATGGAATCCAGTTGGCCGGCAACCGTTTCGCGGCCGCGACTGCGTCGATCGGCAACGACCTCGTAACGCTTCCCGACTTCCCGGCCGAGATCCGCGCCCCGGCGGGCACACTCGCCGGCGTCTCGGCGTTCCAGATCCACTTCGCGTCGCGCGAGATCCTGACCCCGGGCGGTCGGCCGAACGTCCTCGTCGCGATGAACCCCGCCGCGCTCAAGGTGAACCTGCCCGAGCTCGAGCCGGGCGGGATCGTGATCGTCAACGACGACGGCTTCTCCGACAACAACCTGCGCAAGGCCGACTACTCCGAGAGCCCGCTCGACGACGGGACGCTCTCCAGCTACCAGGTCTTCCGCGTGCCGATGACCTCGATGACCGTCCGCGCGACCGACGGGATCGACGGAATCAGCGCCCGCGACGCGGCGCGGTCGAAGAACTTCTTCGCCCTCGGCCTCGTCTCGTGGATGTACAGCCGGCCGACCGACCTCACCCGGCGCTGGATCGAGGACAAGTTCGAGTCGAAGCCCTCCGTCCAGCAGGCGAACCTGGCCGCGTTCAAGGCCGGCTACAACTTCGGCGAGACCGCCGAGCTGCTCCAGATCCACTACGAGGTCAAGCCGGCGCCGGCCGCGGCGGGGACCTACAAGGCGATCAACGGCTCGCAGGCCGTCGCCCTCGGCCTGATCGCCGCCAGCGTCCGCAGCGGCGTGCCGCTGTTCCTCGCCAGCTATCCGATCACCCCGGCCTCAGAGCTCCTCCACGAGCTCTCGCGGCACAAGAAGCTCGGCGTCCGCACGGTCCAGGCGGAAGATGAGATCGCGGCGGCGAACATGGCGCTCGGCGCCGCCTTCGGCGGCCACCTCGGCGTGACCGCGACCAGCGGGCCGGGGATGGACCTCAAGCAGGAGACGATCGGGCTGGCGATGATGCTCGAGCTGCCGATGGTGATCGTCGACGTCCAGCGGGCCGGGCCGTCGACCGGGATGCCGACCAAGACCGAGGCCGCCGACCTGCTGATGGCCATGTACGGCCGGCACGGCGAGTCGCCGCTGCCGATCGTCGCCGCGTCGACGCCGGCGCAGTGCTTCGAGGCCGCGCTCGAGGCGGCCCGGATCGCGGTCACCTATCGCACGCCGGTGATCCTGCTGTCGGACACGTTCCTCGCCAACTCGTCGGAGCCGTGGCTGATCCCCGACGCGGCGGGCCTGCCGGAGATCGACCCCAGCTTCGCCACCGAGCCGGACGGCGACGAGCCGTTCGAGCCCTATGCCCGCGACGAGCGCGGCGCCCGGCCATGGGCGCGGCCCGGAACCAAGGGCCTCGAGCACGTGATCGGCGGTCTCGAGAAGGAGGACCGCTCCGGGCACATCAGCTACGAGGCCGCGAACCACGCCCGGATGACCGAGCTGCGGGCGCAGAAGGTCGCCGGGATCGCCGACGAAGCTCCGGAGCTCGAGGTCGACGACCCCGACGGCGCCGAGCTGCTGGTGATCGGTTGGGGGTCGACCTACGGGGCGATCACCGGCGCGGCGCGGCGACTTCGCCGCCGCGGCAGGCAGGTCGCCACCGCCCACGTCCACCACCTCAACCCGCTGCCCCGCAACACCGGCGAGGTGCTCCGGGCCTACCGCAGGGTGCTGGTGCCCGAGGTCAACACGGGCCAGCTCGTCAAGGTGCTGCGCGCCGACTACCTCGTCGACGCCGAGAGCTACACCAAGGTCGAGGGCCTGCCGATCTTCGCCGAGGAGCTCGACGAGGCGATCGAGGAGCGGCTGGAGGCGAAGGTCTGATGGCGACCGCGGGCACGAACGGGGCGAGCGCGAACGGCGGCTCGGCGACGCTGACGAAGAAGGACTTCGCCTCCGACCAGGAGACGCGCTGGTGCCCGGGGTGCGGCGACTACGCGATCCTCGCCACCGTCCAGCAGTTCCTCCCCGAGCTCGGCGTGCCTCCGGAGCGCAACGTCTTCGTCGCCGGGATCGGCTGCTCGGGACGCTTCGCCTACTACATGAGCACCTACGGGATGCACGGGATCCACGGCCGTGCCCCAGCGCTCGCCACCGGCCTCGCCCTCGCCCGCCCCGAGCTCTCGATCTGGGTCGTGACCGGCGACGGCGACGGCCTGTCGATCGGCGGCAACCACCTGATCCACGCGTTGCGGCGCAACGTGCCGATCAAGATCCTGCTCTTCAACAACCAGATCTACGGGCTCACCAAGGGCCAGTACTCGCCGACCTCCGAGCAGGGCAAGGTCACCAAGTCGACGCCGTTCGGCTCCCACGACCACCCGTTCAACCCGGTCGCGCTCGCGCTCGGCGCCGAGGCGTCGTTCGTCGCCCGGACGGTCGACACCGACCGCAAGCACCAGGCCGAGGTCCTGCGCGCGGCCGCCGCCCACCAGGGCTCGGCGCTGGTCGAGATCTACCAGAACTGCAACGTCTTCAACGACGGCGCCTTCGACGCCGTCCGCGGCAAGCACAAGGCGCGCAACCAGATCCGGCTCGAGCACGGCGAGCCGATCCTGTTCGGCGAGGAGCTCGAGCGCGGCGTCGTCCGCGACTCGCACGGACGGCTGACGATCGTCGACGACGTCTCCTCGACCGACGGCGACCTCGCGGTCCACGACGCCCACGACCCGAACCCGAGCCTCGCGTTCGAGCTCGCCCACCTCGCGACGCAGCCGAACGGGCCGACGCCGGTCGGCGTCTTCCGGGCGGTCGAGCGGCCGGTCTACGCCTCGGCGATGACCCGTGAGCTCGAGACGGCGCACGACGAGGTCGGGGTCGACGACCTCAACGCGCTGCTGCGCGCCGGCGACACCTGGACGATCGACTAGCCCGGGGCCCGACCGCGCTCGGCTCGGCCGCCGCGATTCCGGAGCGTCTCGACGTGCGGCTAGCCGCACCGCCACCCGCCGGGGAGCCGCATCCCCGGCGGGGTCGTCGATCGGCTACCTTGCCGGAGAACTCGGATCCCGGGGGTCGGGGGCAGCGCCCCCGCCGCCGGAAGCTGTCATGGAGCAGAGCGCCGCAACACCCAACCCCACCACCGACGCCGTCCGCTGCGCCGGCCTGCACCGCCGCTTCGGCTCCGGCGACGCCGCCGTCGACGCCGTCGACGGCGTC
>Ga0299914_10004433_pt1 | contig 10121 bp, 7 predicted proteins | sample RVTome_10_FD_201361 | JGI IMG/M metagenome (GOLD analysis project Ga0299914, IMG submission 201361) | Soil microbial communities from uranium-contaminated site in the Upper Colorado River Basin, Wyoming, United States - RVT153D57 (version 2) ... | reverse complement strand
CAAGATGGCGGTGCGCGGCCTCACCGAGTGCCTCAGCATGGATCTGGAGAATACGAAGGTGCGCGTGTCGCTGCTGTGTCCCGGCGCGGTGAATTCGAACATTCATGAAGCCGTGCTGACGCGGCCGAAGCATCTCGAGAAAACGGGCTACTATGGTTCCGACCCGGAAGTGTTCTCCCGCCTGAAGAAAGTCATCGAGGTCGGCATGGAACCCGAGACGCTGGCCAGGTACGTGCTCAAGGGTGTCGAAGACGATGCGCTGTACATACTGCCTTATCCGGAATTCAGGGGCACCCTCGAGGACATTCACGCACGCATCATGGATGCACTCGCGAATCCCGAAGACGATCCCGAGTACGAGAAACGCGTCGCCCGCGGTGTCCCGGGCGGCAAGCGCAAGTAGGAATCAGAGAAACCAGGGGTATCCAGATGGCGAACGACGATGCAATCGCGGAACTGCAACAACGCATAGACAGGCTGGAGCACGAACTCGGCATTCAACAGGATATCCATGCAGTCCGCCGCTTGCAGTACGCATACGGCTACTTCATCGACAAGTCGCAGTACGACGAATGCGTCGATTTGTTTGCCGAGGATTCCGAGGTGTGGTTCCTGGGTGGCGTTTACAAAGGCAGGGCAGGGGTCCGGCGGCTCTATATCGATCGCTTTCGCAAAAACTTCACCGAGAATCACAACGGTCCCCGCTACGGCTGGCTGCTCGACCATCCGCAGCTGCAGATGATCATCGACGTGGCACCCGACAGAAAGACGGCCGAAGCGCGCGGTCGCTCGTTCATGCAGGCGGGCACGCACGAAACCACCAGGATGAACCAGCGTCAGTGGTGGGAGGGCGGCATTTACGAAAACCGTTACGTCCGGGAACAGGGCGTGTGGAAAATCAAACGGCTCGGCTATTTTCCATTCTGGCACGGCAGCTTCGCCGAAGGCTGGGGCAAGACGCCCATCGATTTCATCCCGATGGCAAAGACCTGCTTTCCGGAAGATCCGATCGGTCCGGACGAACTCATCGATCCGCCCCCGCGCCTGTGGCCGGCAACCGACGTCGTTCCCTTCCACTTCGACCATCCCGTCACCGGCAGCCCGATCAGAATCGACAACAGCCGGGCACGCGAGGGATTCGACGACGGGAAATGAGGTCGCCCGAGCCCGCGCCGTTGTACCTGTTGCCCGGTTTGATGTGCGACGACCGGATCTGGGCCACGCAGCTTGCCGCGCTGGCGGCGTATCGCCCGGTTGCCGTCAGCGGTTACGGCGACGCACGGAGCCTGGTCACGATGGCCCGGCGCGTGCTGGCATCGGCGCCGGACAGGATCTCGCTCGCCGGCCATTCGATGGGTGGGCGGGTCGCGCTCGAGATCATGCGCCTCGCCCCGGATCGCGTCGAGCGGGTGGCGCTCCTCGATACCGGTGTCCATCCGGTCGCCGAAGGAGAAAGAGAAAAACGCATGGCGCTCCTGGAACTGGGCAGGCGCGAAGGCATGGAAGCATTGGTCGACGCATGGCTACCACCGATGCTGCATCCCGATCGGCGCCGCGACTCCGCCTTCGTCGAGCCGCTCCGGGACATGTGTCTGAGCGCCGGCGTCGAACGCTACGAGAACCAGATGACCGCGTTGCTCGAACGCCCGGACGCGCGCCCGCTCATTGGCGCGATCCGCTGTCCGACCCTGATCGGTGTCGGCAGCGACGACGCCTGGGCCTCGGTCGACCAGCACCGCGCGATGGCCGCCGGGATAGCCGGCGCCAGGCTGGTGATCTTCGAGCATGCCGGTCACATGGCGCCCGCTGAAGCTTCCGAGCAGGTAACGGCTGCGTTGCGCGAGTGGCTGGAACTGTCGCCATGAGCGAGTACGATCAGGTCCGGTAGCCCACATACAGAGGCACGACTCATGGCCAAGGTCGAGCGCGTACTGATTGTCGGTGGCGGGCTGGCAGGCCTGGCGCTAATGATCGCTCTGCGTCAGCGGGGGCTGTCGGCCGCCATCGTCGAGCGGGGGAACGACCTGACAGCGTCCGGCGCCGGCCTGTACCTCATCGGCAGTGCGACGCGCGCCCTGCAGGCGCTGGGCGTCGCCGACGAAGCCATACGCAACGGCTGCGTCATCCACACGCAACGCTTGTTCAACCATCGAGGCACGCACCTCGCCTCGATCGACGCCGGAGCATTCTGGGAGCCATGCGGCCCATGTATCGGGATCGCGCGGAGCGACCTGCACAAGCTACTCGCGCGACAGGCGGCAGGCCCCCGCATTCGGCTCGGCGTGACGGTGCAATCGCTTCAACAGCATGAGGATCACGTCCGGGTTGAGCTGAGCGACGGCTCCTGCAAAACCTACGACCTCGTGGTGGGCGCGGACGGCATCCGGTCGTCCGTTCGGCAATTGGAGTACGGAGACTTGTACGAAGACTTTGGCGTCGAGTTTCGCGGCCAGGTGGGATGGCGTTTCATTGTTCGTCTGCCGCCGGGTCTCGAAAGCTGGACGGTGTTTCTCGGCCCGCAGTCCGCATTCTTGATGCTGCCAATCGGCAATGAACGGGCGTATTGCTACGCGGACAAGGCCAGTGCCGTGTCCATCCATGATCCTGCGCAAGGGAGCATCGAAAAACTCCGTGAGAATTTCGCCGCTTTCGCCAGTCCGGTTCCCGAGGTTCTTGCCCGGCTCGAGCCGGCCGACCCGACCCATTTCTCGGCCATCGAGGAGGTCGCGCAGCCATGTTTTGGCCAAGGACGCGTCGTGTTGATCGGCGATGCAGCCCATGCGATGTCGCCGAACATGGCGTGCGGCGCGGCGATGGCCTTCGAGGATGCATTGGTCCTGGCTGAGATTGTTTCGCGTGCGCGCACCGCTCGGGAAGTCGCCCCCGAGTTCGTCCGCAGGCGAGCGGCGCGTGTCGGCTGGGTACACCAACAGACCGATCGCCGAGACCGTCTCCGCAGTTTTCCTCCGACGATGCGTGACGTGTTGGTGCGCCTGCTGTCGGGGCGGCTTTACAGGTCCAACTATCGGCCGCTGCTGGCTGTTCCATAACCTATGAGATGCGGAAGCCCACAAGTGCCCATTTGTTGGCATAACTAGTATGCACGGTCACGTGCGCCTTCGTCCCAAGAGCCGAAACGCAGAAAACCCTGGTTCTAAATTGGAAGCCCAATACGCGCTGGGATGCGCTCTGCCGACCGGCAATGGAGGAAGGCCCAAGAAAAAAGATCTGAAACTCGCTTCGACCCGTTTACTCGTTCCTTGATGCCTGTAGCGCCTGCTCCAGTTTGCGCCGGCTCTCGGTAAAGTCCGGCTGCAAAGCAAGGCACTGCCGGAAACTCGCTGCAGCCTCCGAATGGCGTTGCAGGGTCATCAGCGCGCTGCCGAGATTGAAATGCACCTCGGCAAATGCCGGTTGGAGGGCTAATGCCTGCTGGTAGCACCTGATGGCGTCTTTTACGCGGCGAAACGCGAAATAGATATTGCCGAGATTGTTGTACACCCGCGCGTTATTCGGCGCCAGTCTTAGCGACCTGTGGAAGTGTTCGACCGCGTCCTGCGGTCGGTCGAGTGCATTCAGTGCAAGGCCCAGGTTGGCTTCTGCCTGGGCGTCATCCGGCGCGACAGACAGGGCTTTCTCGATGAATTGCACCGCCTCGTCGAAGCGTTTCGTCTGCAGGCACAAGAGTCCCATCAGGTTGTTTGCAGCCACATGATTTTCGTCAAAATGCAGCACCTGCCGATACAAGGGTTCGGCTTTGGCAGCACGGCCGGACTGGTGAAGCTGGTGCGCCTGCCGAATGAGCGAGCCGAGCATCGCCGCGTTCGCGGCTTCGCTGTCGTTTCCTTCCGGTTGATCTTCCGCCAACCGTTCTTCTTCGGGCTTGCCCGCATAGTTGGGCATCCAGTCGACAATCAGGTGAATTCGATCTTCAGTACCGCGATTTTCCACCCCGTGCACGGTGCCGTTGTTGATCTCCCAAAGCTCGCCGGCCTGCATGTTGATTTCTTCGCCGCCGACATGAAAGACGACGTCTTCATTGGTGACGATCGGCAGGTGAATCCGGTGGCAGTTCAACAGTGAATAACCCGCATCGGTATGTTTCGGGATTTTCCCGCCGGCGACCAGTTTCGCCAGGATGAGCCGCACGATGAAGCCATCGTTCCGATAGTAGCTTGCGACGTAGTCAATGACCGGCATGAGTGCATCTTGTAATTCGTAATAAAGCTCGCGGTAGTCGGGTTTCCTGTACTTGTAGTCCTCGAAATGCACGATCAGCAATGCCTGGGTATCGCGGTGAACATCGAAGAGCCGTTCTCGCTCGGATTCCAGCCATTTTTCAGCAGGGAACTGCCCGACCCTTTCCCGGATGGTTTTTACATCGAAGTATTCATTCAGGCGAAGGAAATTGGTTTCTCTGCCAAGCAGCTTGCGGAATCCCTGCCTTTCCTCCGAGTAGGCATCCTCCGGGAACTTATAGCTGGCCCCGGATGCCTTCAGGCTCTCGAATTCGTAACCGAATTTCTCAATGAGCCCAGCCTCCTTATCGGCAACGAGCGCTTTGAGTTCATCATCGTAGAAGTGTGAATAATGAGTGTGGCGCGAGACGTTTTTGCGCTCGCACTGGCCGAGCTCACGCCTGAATGACTCGATTTCCCTGACGCAGACCTGCCCGAGCAGGTCGAGAAAGTCCGGCCCGAGATTTTCGAAGCGACCGATGAAAGTCCGATCATCGCACTCATCACCAAGCATGCGATCGAAAAGCCATGAATAGTAACCTTTGTCACTGCTGGAGAGATTGCGAACGCTGTCCCGGGTAAGCCCGACTCCCCGGTTGCCGTCCAGGGACTCCGGCAGGAGCTGAATGAGTTCATCACGTTGCGTTGCACTTTCCGGACGATCAGACCCCAGGTTAACGAGGTTCATGACTGTTGCCTTGAAGTTTTCGCTGCCGCCGTTCGAGACGACATGAAACAGCTGGTTTTTTGTGTTCGGCCTCTTGTTGAAGGCATACCAGGAGACGTACCAGTCCCAGGGGTTTCTGACCATGCCGACGACCGGCAGCTTTTCTGCTCCAGGCGGCACTTCGGCACGGGGAAAGTGATAGCCGATTGCCCGGTGCTCCGGAATGCAGCGCTTGATTACTTCATTCAGGAACTGGCCGCCAGTCTTGTGCATGTGAATGAAAACGAAGCGTTCTGTGACGATCATCTGCTTTTACGGTGGTTATAGGTGAGCGCGCGAACCTGCAGCCAGACAGTTTGATCTGCCACAAATCTACGCGTGCTAAATGGACAAGGTCAAATGCCTATTCGTAACCCAGGATTTTGCGCAATCCGGGCGCCGCGTAGTTCACCAGTGCCTTCTGCATCTCGCTCAATTCGTCGGGCACCTCGATGGCACCGCCGACGAGGTTTTCCCGGGCAGTGCCACTCTGCTGTCGATCCGAGCCGATGCGAACGCGGTCTCGCCAATCGCTCGGCATCTCCTCGATGCCGCAATCGTTTAGCAATTCCCTGAAAAATTCCTCGGCTTCGTCGGTATCAATATTCCTGACATGGTGCAACAGGTGCTCGAACCGCAGCACCCTGACCTTGGTGCCCAGCCAGGATACCGCGTTATGCGTAAAGATCTCGTAGAGCGACGGAGCCTTGCCGTGAATACCGAAGATCATCATATTAATGACTTCGTCAATCGAGACATTGCGACCTTTCAGATGTTCGAGTGACCCCTGGAAAGTGTCCGAGAGGAAGAACCGGGACCGGGCGAGTACCCAGTCGTACGGATCCCGTATCTGCACGATATGACGAACATGTCGCAGAATAATCGCCGCGTCGTCCGAGAACAGCAGGTGACCCCAGCTGAGATGGGGCATGGCCTCCGAGAAAGCGACCTGGTGCTGGCGAAGAATCGCATGCTGAATGAATGCTCGGTGATATTGCTGGTCCACCGGCACGAACATGCGCATGATGTTCCGCACCAGGTGTGTACCGCACTTGGGCACACTATTGAGGAAAACAGGCTCGAACAGCCGTTCCTGCGCAAAATTTGCGTTCAGCTTGTTGAGGTTGTCCGCCTTCGCGACGATTCTTGGCATTGGCTGTTTCCCGCCCATGTGTCGATAGTCTCGCGGTTGTCAGTATAAATCTGATTCCGTCCGGCGCTACGTCTTTGCGAAATATCCACGGCGGCGCATCTTGACGGCGTTTTGAATCGTGACGGACGGTGGTTTGCCGATATTCATGCGGCGCGCGGACACCACCTTCAAGCAGTCCACCAAATTCGTGAACTGGCTTCATGCGGGCGGCCACTCATTCCATCACCCGTTCGGCCTCGAAAGGACACCAGTCGACACGGTGGGGCGACGCTGGCGAAGCGATGCCGATTTCTGGATCGAGATGCAGAAAGGGGATCGTGTGCACCTCGTAACGTTTCTGGCGGAGCGCGAAGCTGCGCCACTGCTCTTCGGTCAGATCATGTACGAGTTCTTTCAATCCGGCGGTAGCGATGTCGCCAATATGAAAGAAATTGCCGGGAAAATTCATACTGAGCGCGGTAGCGGACAGTTTCCGAATCTCATCGTAACCGTCGTCCTCCCAGGGGTGCATATAACCTGCAGTAATAAGGTTTTCGAGCATTCGTTTCGCAATATGGACCTTCGTCTCTTTTTGTTGCTTTTAGCTGGAAAAGATTCATGGATGACATTAGTCTCTGGCGGCAAGGCCAATAATTTAAGAACCAGTCCGGCGGCGGGCACAAGGGACAACGGTTGCTCGAAGGCAACTTAGACCGCTCCGGGGAGCAGCCAAAATGGCAAGACGCAATAATCGTGCGAGCGGGTCCAGGTCGATTCAGCCGACACCTATGTTGACGCCCCTGGCGGCGGCAGTGATAACGGCGCTTTACCCGCTAGGTCCGGCACTGGCCCAGGATGACGCGGCGCCGAATGATGCGCCGGTCGAGGAAGTGATCGTCACCGGTTCACGTATTCGCCGGGATACTTTCTCCAGTGCAGCACCGATGGAAGTCGTGCTGACTGACGCCGCCGCCGCCAAGGGCATAAACAACGTGGCCTCGTTACTGCAGACGACGTCCGTCGCTGCCGGCTCCCCACAGGTGACCGCGGCCATATCGGCGGGCGGGACCAGTTTGGGCAATACAGTGAACGGTGGCCTTGGCACGAACACGCTTTCCATTCGCGGCCTGGGCGCAAACCGTACGCTCGTTTTGCTGAACGGCCGTCGTGCCGGACCCTCGGGCGTGCAGGGTGGCGTTTCGTCCTTTGATCTGAACGCCATCCCGATGACGACGATCGAGCGTGTCGAGATCCTGAAAGACGGCGCGTCTTCAATCTACGGCTCCGATGCGGTCGCCGGCGTGGTCAACATCATTACCAGAAAGGACGATGGCGCAGAGTTCGATGCATTCTATTCCGCCCCGGAGAACTCCGGCGGCGAGGAGATGCGCCTCAGCGGTTCGTGGGGCAAATCTTTCGAGCGCGGCCGCATGCGGGTTACCGCGGACTACAGCAAGACCGAAATAATGCAGCGCCGCGATCGGGACTTTTTCGCGTGCGAGGAAGATTACACATTCGACCCGGAAACCGGGGAACGCGCCGACCTGATTGATCCCCGTACCGGCAACTACTTGTGCAACGATCTCCCCTGGGGTCACGTCTGGGTTTACGATTACGCGGCGGATGTCGGTGACGGGACCACGAACGTCGGCGCGGCGCCGTATCTGTTGCAGTTCGACTTTGGCGGCTTGTTGTCGGCAAACGGTTTGCCGCCGCTCGCGGCGCCGACGAATCCCAATCATATGACGGCACCGCAGGGCTGGCACCCGATCCGCCAGGGTGACGTGCTGTCGGATTCGCTCTACGATGCCCAGCACCCGCTGCACGGCACGCAGTCGCTTGTCCCTGAGAACGAGGCGATGACCTTCTTCCTCGAGGGCGAATACAGCCTTACCGACGACGTCGCTGCCTACGGCGAAGTTCTGTTGAACCGTCGCGAGACGGTAAACGTGGGCTACAAGCAGATCTGGACCTATATCTACAACTACGATTCCGCCGATTGGGGCGGGAGTAGTGACCCGTTCAGCGCCGGCTGGACCGGCGCTCAATGGTTGAGTCCGCTGTCGATTACCGATCACGCTGGCCAGGAAGTCACGGTGGACTACACGCGCTTTGTCGCCGGACTGACCGGCGAAACCATACCGTTCCTGGAGGGCTGGGCCTGGGATATGTCCTTTCAATACAGCAAGTCCGACGGAGAATATACCGATAAACAGGTCCTGGCGGATGCGCTGGAAGGGCAGTACTTCAGAACCGGTTCCTGTGTAGGAGAGATCACCCCTATTTCGAACCGACCGTGCGTCGACATTCAATGGCTGGACCCGAACTTCCTTGCCGGAGATATTCCACAGGAGGTGAAGGATTACCTGTTCGACGTGGAAACGGGTAATACCGAGTACACGCAGTGGTCGGTGGAAGGATTTATCACCGGCGACATGTTCGAGGTGCCCGCGGGTTCCGTTGCAGGGGCAATCGGCATCCATTACCGGGAAGACGAGCTCCTGGACACGCCCGGACCGATTACACTTGCGAGTAACTCCTGGCAGGCGGATGCGGCCGGTATCACCGCCGGTGACGACGCTACGTATGCAGTTTTCGGCGAGATCGATATTCCGCTCGTTGCCGACAAGCCGCTGATCGAGTTTCTCGATTTCAATGCGTCTGCACGGTTTACCGATGTCGAATCGTATGGCTCCGATACGACTTACAAAGTGGGTATGAACTGGGCGCTCACTGATTCGTTTCGAGCGCGATCGACGTTCGGTACATCGTTCCGCGCGCCGGCACTGTATGAGTTGTATCTTGCGAACCAGACCAGTTCCATAGCGGCGCGAGATGCCGATCCGTGTTTTAACTGGGGCAACAACCTTGCCTTGGGGAACATCTCACAGCGCACCGCAAACAATTGTGCGGCGGATGGAATTCCTTCCGATCACATAGCCACCGTGGGACCCACCATCCTGACCGGCGGCGGCGCCGGCGTGCTCAAGGCGGAAACCTCGGAGGCGTTTACATTCGGCGTTATCTGGCAGCCGGCTTTTGCCGAATTGAAAGTATCAGTCGACTATTTTGATATCCTGGTCGAAGATGAAGTCGACAAGATCGGCGGTCAAGAAATCGTCGCCGGATGCTACGATTCACCGTTCTTTCCCAACGAGCCGCTCTGCGACCAGTTTGATCGCAGCGCAGCGGATGCACCGTTGCCGAACGCAATCCTGACGATCAGGGACAGCTTCATCAATGTTGCCAAGCAGCAGATTCGTGGCATAGACGTCGCCGCGGCGTGGGTCGGGGAAGTGCCCGGCAATTGGGGCACACTCTCGATCGATACTCAATGGACCGTCAACTTCGAGGATACGAACGCGCTCTTTGACCAGACCGAGGAAGATCTGGCCGGAGAGGCCGCGCATCCCGAAACGGTCGGTAACTTCTATGTCACGCTGGATGTGAACGACTGGTCGCTTTTCTACGGCCTGAACTACATTGGTGAAACGGACAATTTCGCGAGCTTTGGCCGCACCACGGTGACCAATGCAGAGGGCGAACTGGTGAACATCGACCTGGTTGCTGAAGCAACCGCGTATCACAGCCTTTCCGCGGCCTACAACTTCGAAAGCGGACTGGTCGCAAGAGTGGGTGTCGCAAACCTCCTGGACGAGGAGCCGCCGAGGATGACTTCACTGGGCACAGGTAACGAAGTGGACGTCCTTGGTGAGGTGGCGTTTTACTCCCAATATGACTGGCTGGGTCGGCGCTTCTTCGTCAACCTGACAATGGACTTTTAGGCCGCGCCAGTCCTCCATGGGCCGGTGCCATCTATCTCGTTACGGACGATCCGGGCCGCGTGCTGCGGCTCACCGCTAAGGAGGAGCGCAAGCTTTAGCCAAGCGAGGCAAGCAGCTGGCCGGTTGTCCTCTCTCGCGCATCTTCCGGCCAGTTCTGAGCGATGACGGCCGACGACGTCCGCCGATCAGTACGCTTTTTCGTCCCGGAACCAGATGGCCAGAGTTCGCAACAAAATCTTGAAATCGAGCAACAACGACCA
>Ga0299914_10004432_pt1 | contig 10121 bp, 10 predicted proteins | sample RVTome_10_FD_201361 | JGI IMG/M metagenome (GOLD analysis project Ga0299914, IMG submission 201361) | Soil microbial communities from uranium-contaminated site in the Upper Colorado River Basin, Wyoming, United States - RVT153D57 (version 2) ... | reverse complement strand
GCTTTTCTTGAAGGTGTCTCTAGTGGCGAGTTCGATCTGCCGCTAGATAGCAAACGTGCTTAGCTCCCTTGGGCTGGGAGTCCGCATCGGCTGACTGCGTTTGGCGAACGGACTTCCTGATCCGACTTGGTAGCACCCTGGATGTCGAGCCAGAGGGCGTGTGCGCCAAGGATGACTAGCGCCGTGATCACTGCTACTATGATCATCAAGATTATCCGCCACAGGAGAAGGAACACAATCGCGACGATAATCAGGACGATCAGCAGCTCACTGGCGCGCATGTTGCTCACCGCTCATGAGCTGCGGCTCAATGCGACCATTCAACATGCCTGAAAGACAGTTCTCCATGCGCAGCCGCTGACGATGTGGCTGACCTCTGTGAAGCGGTCGGCCAACAGGACTCCCATACGAGGTCGGTGCGTTCAGCGCGGTTAGGATGCACCATGTCGTCCTTCGCTCAGTCCGGGGCAAGAGCTGATGACATGGCTGGGCCGGTGTTGCCGCACCGGCCCAGTTCTGCGTTGTCGCCCTAGTCCGCCGGCAGGGCCCATGCAGTGGCGACGCCGGCGTCACCCGGCTCAAGGCGAGTAGCCAGTAGTCGAGCTGCTGCCACATCGCTGTTCACCGCCTTCCGCAACGCCACCTTGCGAACTGCTACCTAGCAGAATGCTAGTCTATGTTCGGCCACGCGTCCAGGACGCTAACGAGACCACCGACACTTCGGCGCCACCGATGCCATAACGAGACTTGAGCGGGAGCCCTCGCGTCTTAGTGGGCGGAACGATGCGGCGCGTTGGCCTGGCACGCGACCGCGCGACCAGGGTCAGAAGCGTGCGTTCGCTGCCGACAGCAGGTGACTCGTGCGGCCCTTAGGTGCGGCAGCGTTCACCGGAAAGAGCCCGTGTCGTTACAACCTCTTCTCGTGCCTCCGGGATTCCTAGAGTCAGTTGTCGTGTCATCTGGTCGGCGACCTTCTGGAAGACACGAGGCGTCACGGACGTTCCTGTAGGGAGCCCAAGATCGCTTTCAAGCAGGGATGCCGCTACCGAAACACTGCTACGTGACGAGTCAAGGCGCCTCTCGCGGTACGCCATCGCTGGAAGGCCCTTGCGAGTATGGGGACTGCCGCCGCACCGGCGAGCCCCGCAGCGACGGGAGGTGCGACGAGCGCCGCGGCGACTGACGTGCCCACAAGGATCAGCTCGATTGTTGTGCTAATGGTCGGTTTGCTAAGCCACGCGAGGTCGGCCCTCGCCTCGTTGACTAACTGATCTAGATTTGCCGAGAGCTCGCTGCGCATCGCCGCAGCAGAGGACGAAAGTAGGTCTTCCATGCCGTTGACTTGATCCTCATACCGGCGGACGCCCTCGGCCAGTGTGTGTCGCCACCTGTCAAAATGACCGTCTTGCCTGATCGCTACGACATCGCGCATAGTCAGGTCAATCAGCTCGGGCAGTTCACACGCGAGGAACTTCGCAAGCGTTGGCGGCCTGTGGTCGCGCATCTTGACCCCTTCAGACACCTCATGCATGCGACGAAAAACTGCGAAATGGCCAAAGGTTGGAAAATAGGGATCGAGCGCTGGAAAGTGATTTGCGGTCCGCAACTGCGCGAGCAAGCCGGCGGCTGCCTGCCCGGCATATGAGATACCCGAGTAAAGCGGTGGCTGGTCAGGGAAGGCCCCTTTCTCCTCATCGGTCATCGCGTCTTCGAGAAGAACAACCTCGCGCGCTTCCGGAAGCTCGGGTGCTGGCACGATGCGTAGTACGCCCGCGCGCACCAGATCGGCGTAGGACTCCAGGCTACGTAGCACGCGCGCGATCCAGCGCCGCGTCGATTCCTCGTCCACCACCAAGCCATCAACACGAATCCTGAAGCCTGAGCCGGGAGCATCCCGAGCCACGAACGGATCTGGAACGGCGACTGCGTCGCAGAAAAGCAGATGCTTAAGCAGAACACGGTGCAATGCCGCCCGCCCGTCGTCGTCCGCGCCTACAAGTCTCGGCCAAGCCGCCGCCAAATTATCCGAGCCGTGCCCCCGCCACGCAGCGAACGCGAAAGGTGTCAATGCTCCTGGTGAGGCGTCGATCCTCACAGAGGATGCCCACATCGGCCACCGCTGATAGAAGGATTCGATCGTGGCCACGCCAACCTTGCCCTGCTCGATCCGAGATGCCAACTTCTTGAACTTGTCTGTCTCGAACACCTCTTCGAGGAGGTCAACGACTGTGCTCACACCATCAGACTGCAACCGTTGTCCAGATCGTGCAAGGATCACGGCTAACACATCACAAACACTGAACGAGCACGCGGAGCCAAGAGGGCGCATTTCTAGCACCACGATCACGCGGCGTGGGAGATGCATACTGACTGGGGGGGCCTGATCGGTGATCACGCCGCGATACGCCGCATCGGAGAGTCGGCGTTGAGCACGCGCCGAGCGAGCCGATGTGATCGACCTCGACAGCATGCCGTGGGCCTTCACCACGACCTGCGCCGCCACCGCATCGGCATGATCGCACGACCAGGGTCATGAGCGCGCGGTGCACAGAAGGGCCCTGGGCAGCCGGCAACCACCGCTTCTGCGCGCGATCGTTTCGGCTTCGGGCGCCACCAGTGGAGTCACGAAGGACGCGAGGAGGCGACGATGCGTGTGGCGTTGTAGTCGGTCACTGACGGTGTCCCGGTGCGGCTGGAGCAGGGTCACAGCTTCGTTGAGGCCGACCTCGAACAGTGAGTGGAGCGGGACGCGACGCTGGTGCTTGACGGACTGCGCTGGATCGGTCGCCAAGTCACCCTTCCGGACCGGTCCCGAGTCGACCTTGTCGGCCTGACGAGGGAAGGACAGCTCGTGGTGGCGGAACTGAAGCGGGGGGCCTCGACACCGCAACGCTCAGCCAAGCGCTGCACTACGCACTGTGGCTCGGTTCCATGGACATCGACTCGCTGTAAGCTCGCCTGACGCTGGACGAAGAAGCAAATTCCTTGCTGACAGAATCGGTCACTGGCGGCGTACTGGATCTCTTGATGGGCTGTACGCCATGCGGGATCGGCGAGTGGATGATCGCTCTGCGCTCATCGGTGGCCAGTCGCCGCTCGGATTGTCCTCTTGACCTTGCGTACTCGGCCTTATCTAGTCGTGCTGGCGGTGCGAGGGCAGATCCGTACCTGCAGCCGTGGGGTAGTCATGGCGCTCATGTGAACGGCCAGCTCATGGCTCAAGCGTGGAACCGCCCAGCACGCGATAGACGGCCAGAGGAATGATCGAGAAGCCAGGGTGGCGCGGGAGATCAGCAAACCCGATGTTTGCGATGTAAGCAATGAACTGGTTCAGGCCAGCAGCGGTGCGTCCTCGCGAGACAGTTTGCCCATCCGGTTCAATTAAGTCTGGGAAGATGTCGCTCACTGATCTTGTCCCATGATGTCCGACGATTCCTACCATAGTCCATTCGAGCGGAGTGACACCGTACCGCTGGAACAGAACGTCCGGCTCGGAGTCGAGGAATCTACGCCCCTCTTCCAGCCTGGCCGATATTGGCGGGCCATCTATCCCTGCGCAGTACATTGTCAGATGTAGTCCGGGAGTGAAGACGCCACGGGCAACCTTGATCATTCCGACAATCTGCTCTTTCGTCATGTCCTCACCCAGAATGGGAATCGGCCCGGCTGGGATCAAATTTTCGAGCGTCCCCGGCACATCAAGCGCTTCACCTCTCCTTCTGGCGTCCTTCTCGGCCTTCTTCTGAGCTGGGGACTTCGCCTTGGGTGGTATCCCCGTCGAGTAAGACTGACTGCCCTCCGCGCTAATCCCCGCGATCTCTCCTACACCCTGACCTGCCACAACCATGTTCGAAAGGACGCCGGCAAAATACCGGGCGTCGAAGAGTGCAGCTTGTCCACTCACACGGAGGAGCGAGCCAACGGGCGCGACCTCCTCAACCCGCTGCCGGCGTCGTCAGCGAGATCGGCAGAGACATCCCGCAACAGACCCTCGGCTTCTAGATCGTTCTCAAATGTGTGAAAGACTGCATCGGCCATCGACTTCTGGAGAACTGCGGAGCTACCCCATTGACGGCCATATTTCAGCGGTCCGGCACCGATGGCGCCCTCCTTGCTGTCCTCCGTGCTCTCTGTGCTGGTTTCTACTACTCCCTCATACAGTTGTGCAGCTAGCCCTCGAACCTTATCAATATCCAAGTAGAGGAACTCGCGAAGAACCATCCTGCCTCCGAATTAGACCCTTCAGGCACAGGTGTGCATTGCCCTAGCAGATTCGATCCTCCGAGAAATACCAGCTCAACGCAAGTAGGCTGGCCGACTGGCGGCACGACGGCTCGCCTGCGCCCGCAGACACCCGCCCATCGGCACGACAGCGCGGACACAGCTCAGAAGCACCTTTCACGTGATCAACACGCCAACATATTGAGATCTCGACGAGAAGTTGGGGCTGAGGCAATTCGGCCAGCCTAGCCGCTGTTGTCCAGTGGTGAGCAGGCAGCCAGCATGATGGAGGACCATGGGGGCTACTCTTACAGTAATAGCCCTAGCGTCTCTCTGGACCGGTCACGATGATCACGTAGCGTAAATGGCGAGCTGGCAAGTATGAGCATTTCGTTGTCACTGTGCCGTGATTCGTGATGGCCGAACCAGGGCGGGCGGCTCAAGGCAATATACCTATTCTTTGAGTTTCGGCTCAGGACGTGAGTGACGGGGTCCGGGGCACGTGTTCTCGTCGATGGCCCGAACGGCGTCGCACCAGGGGCATGTCCATTGTCTAGCAGGTCTATCAAGCGCCGCCTGCAAGGCTGGCAGGTCTTCCGCTGCTACGTCTCGGAGTTGATCTGCTGCTGCTGCCCTGACCATCAGGTCAGGATCGGCGAGGAACTCGATAGCGTCGCGTGCGCGTTCGTCGCGCACAAGCGTGTATGTCCTCGCTGCCGCGTTGCCGGCTCGAATGGCGGGATCGTCGAGGGGCAGGGCAATATCCGGGCGGTTCACACTGAGGGCGATCGCACCGTCATGCCGGGACCAAGCTGCCATGTATTGAATATCAACCAAAAGTGCACGTGCTTGATCGTCGGATAGGCCACCGGCCTCAAGGTAGAGGTCAAGAGCGGCTTTTCCCAGCCAGACGTTGCCCGTCTTGAGTGCATCGAGCGCCACAGTCAGGTGGTAGGCCTGAACGTTGAGGCTATCGATACGTAAGCGGCTTGATGGCAGGAAAAGCAATCCCCATTCTGGCCTTTCGGGATTCTCCGTGTAAACCTGGTTCATTTGTGCGACCACAACCGATTGCGGTAGGCTAGAGGCTTCGATGAATGCTTTGATGAGCTCTACCGATTGCGGCTTGAACCAGCGTACGGCCTCTCCTGGAAGTCCAGCCGTTGCCGAGGCCACACGCAAAGCGTCGATGAGAGCACCGGCCTCGTCCAGATGCCAAGCCTGTCCAGCAGTGAGGCTGACCGGTGTGGAGTCAAGAGAGGTTCGGATCGTCTGGAAAGGCTCCTGCATGTTCTTCCGCATGCGTTCCCAATCGATTCCAGCTCCGAAGTCAAATCTCGTTGAGACCCCCTGCAGTGCTTCTTCGTGACCCCTGCTGCGGAGTTCGCGGTCCGTTCGCTCGTAGGTGCCGATGCTAGTTTCATAGGCGGTTCGGGCGATCCGGTGTGCGCTGTGAGGGCGGGCCGGTAGGAGGAACGTAAGCACGACATCAACGAGCGCGTCGAGCCCGTGTGGCTTATGCCAACTGCGGGAATGATCGTCGCCACGCAGCTCTTCGATCTCGTCGTCAGTGAGAAGTGCTAGCTCTATGCGGTCGAGGGTGTCGCCGTCGGGGGCGTTTATGTCGAGTGTGGCCCGGTTCGCAATAGCCACTGCCTCGAGCACCTCGAGCTGACGTTTGGGCAGTGGCCTGCAGAGTTCGATCAGGTCGGTCACTTGTGTTTCGGATAGCGGTAGCTGGGCGAGCCGCATAGCGAGCTTCGTGAATGGTGAGGTGCGGTCGGTGATGAACGTTTTCACGGTGCGTGTCTCTAGCGGTGGCTCTTTCATCGAGGCTTGAGACAGCCGGTGTAATTGCGCTGTGACGAGTGCTGCCGCGTGCGCATCGGTGAGGTCGGCTCCGTCTTCCCACGCGTCGCAGGCAATATCAAGTAGATCGTCGCCGGAGTCGACAGCGATATCTACGAGGGCAGCTGCTGCTCGCGGCGTGAGTCCGGCGGCAAGCCGGATCGTCTCCCAGCGATCAGGTTCGGTTACGGCTTGCTCGACCCATGCGCGGGCGTCGGCATCGTCGCGGGTGTGCCAGAGGGCGTCTCCGATCTCGGTGAAGAGCCGAGATCGGGCTGTCAGCGGACCCCGGACGGTGTTTGTGACGAACACACCGGCAGCCGCGTCCCAATGGTCGATGACGTGTTCGGCGACAGTGTCGGCAACACCTGGGGCGAGCCGCCAGTGCTGTTGGAGGCGGTTCACCACGGCACGCTTTGCTGAATGCCACGCTCCGTCGCCTGCCACGACGGAGGCGATATCGGCGAAGGTATCGATCAGCACTGCTGTGGAGCCTTGGATGTCGAGGCTTGGCAGCGCTACGTCGGATCGGCGTGCCGCCCATCGGCGGACACTGTCTCGGATTACTTCGTGAAGGAGTTCAGCCCGGGTAGCCGGCATTTCGCTTGGGTTGCGTTCAGAGAGTAGCAGGACCGCGAGCGTGGCAAGTAAGGGTACCGACCAGATCGTTGGCTCCTCGTGTTGTGACCGCTGGACGTAGTCTCGGCGAACGCTGAGCCATTGGTATTTGCCCTCGGCCGTGAGTTGATCTGGAACCAGGTATTCCAGGAGCCTGTCAATGGTAATCTCGAATTGTCGCGGCGTTTCTAGTACGTACTGCGCAATCCCGAGGCCGGTGGCTGCCTCGGCTGCCGAATGGCGAGACGAGAGCACGAAATCGAGGTCCGGATGAGCTGCACGTAGAAGGCGTCGTAGGTGGTTGACCACCCGATCACGTGCGTCATGGGTCTCGTCCAACGCATCCAGAAGCAAGATCGCGTTCCCAGCACTGACTTGTTCCTGGAGTGCAGCCCTGAGTACGTCGTCGCCAGCCGTACTAGCGAGCTTTACGAGCTCAGACATCTGCAATGGTGTAGTGCGTTCCCGTGGCAACAGGTCCGCTACCTGCTTGAGGGAAATGAGCAAGGGCACAGGCGCGTGGGGCGTCGATGCGAAATGGGCTGCGATTTGTTGGAGTGCAACGGACTTGCCAGCACCTGGTTGTCCGACGACAAGGAGTCGCCCGTCCCGTCTCGCGCTCATCAAGAGTCCGACAGATCTCCCGGCGTCGCGGCGATCTCGCCGCCGGCGGCCGCTGCTTGAGTCGCCCGCCGAATGAATCACAATGTTCTCCCCAAGCCCCGGGAGAGGCATCGGCTCGACCCCGCCCACCAGCCCATATAAAGGCAATAGGTCGGCATCGCTCGCCCCACCCGAGCCGATACCGCGTGACGGCGTCCTCAGCCGCTTGCCGCCTGGCGGCAAGAACTCCACGCGGATCAGAATGCGCTGGCACTCCAGCATCGCGGAGCCACTTGCGCCAATCATCGATCGCGCTCGGCTCCCGGCGCGACGCCACCGTCGGAAGCTCAGCACGAATGGCCGCAAATCCACGTCGCCCCGCTCCCGGCGCTACCACGTTGTTGTCGAGCCACGCAGCTCCGGCATCACAATCAGCCGTGCCGTCACGCCCATCCACGACGACGACATGCGCAGCATTAAGCACAGCAGCAACGTCTCTGCTCCTAGCGAGGCCGTCGCCAATAAGCCCTTCTAGCTTCTCCAAAGCGTTGCGTTTACCTCCGCTGATCGACGTGCGCTTGCGACGCGCATCCAGTGCCATCGCAAGCTTGCGTAGATTCCCGCTCGGATCCGCAACCGCCAGCACTACTGCATCACCAGGTTTTACCGTTCCTGCCCTATACCCGCGAACCCACTGGCCCACCGTGGCCTTCAACTCGCGGCCCATGTCCGCGGTCAACTTCGCCTGCGTGAACGCTCGTGTTCCATCCTCAAGATCGACCACAATGTCGTCAATCTCGGCGTCGCCTTCGAGCGTGACGCGCACAGGTGCAGTGTCCTGCGGCAGCCAGGGAACACCCTGACCAATTAATCCATGAACGATCACGATCGCTGCGACACCGGCACGGTGAATCGACCCCGCCTCCCCACCTGCGCCGCCGAGAGCACCGCGTGCAGGTCGTCGACTCCCCGAGGACGCTGCGCTGAACACTCGGCTGCTCGACATTCCTCCGACTGTAGCGGCGAGACCAAGCAGCAACGCTGCACAAGATCGATGACTCGTCACGCAGATCTGGTGATGGCCGTCACTGAGTGCAGTAACGGCCAGCAACGCCTCGTATCTTCTTCGTACCTCCGCCCACCATGGTGTCAGGGTCGGGCCTGCTCGCGTGCCGAAGGGTCGCCGTCGGCCGGCGACCGCACCGCCGCCTTCGAGCGGACGCACGCTCATCGGCACGACTAATCGCACGGTCTAACACCGCATGTCGGTGACTGCGCTCAGGTTCCCGATGCCATGTACGCGGCCAGGATGTAGTCCGGGTGCCGGTCCAGGTTCTTGCGGGCACGGTCGTAGCGCATGGTGGTGCGTGGGTCGGCGTGCCGGGCGGCGATCCGCACATCCCGCAGGTCCACCCCGGCATCGAGCATGGTCGTCACGAAGGTGTGGCGAAGCATGTGCGGATGCATCCGAGGCAACCGGACACCGGCCGTGTCGGCGAGCCGGCGGAGCCGCCGGGTCGCGGCGTGCCGGTCCATCCGGGTGCCGCGGGTGTTCAGCAGGATCGGCCCGCCGGTGCGGGTTCGGACCGCTCGGTCGATCGCCCGCGCCACCGCCGGTCGTAGCGGCACCAGCACCACCTTGGTGCCCTTGCCAACCACGCGCAGCACGCGGTGCCCGTGCTCCTCATCCAGATCCGCAATGTCCGCGCCGGTGGTTTCGAAGATCCGCAGCCCGAGCAGCCCCAGCATCGCCACCAGAGCGAAGTCGTTGGTGTTCGACGATTCTCGGGCGGCGGTCAGCATCGCCTCGAACTGCAGGTGGGTCAGGCCCAGGGTGGGTGACTCCGGTGGTACGGTCGGGCGGCGCACGTACTCAGCTGGCGAATGGTCCAGGACGCCGTCGATGACGCAGGTGCGGTAGAACCCAGCCAGCACGGAGGTCCTTCTTGCAACTGTGGAGGGCTTGAACCGGCGGGTCTCTTGCATCCACCGCACGGACAACTCGAGATCGCTGCGCTGCGCGGACAGCGGCTGCACGTCACGCGCGGCGCACCCGGTGAAGAACACGTTCAGATCCGAGCATGTGTGCTCCCTGGAGATGCCTTTGAACCGTGCCAGGTAGGCATTCACGGCCAACCGCAGTGGGTCGGCCGACAGGACAACAGAGCCGGCACTCACCGGCTAGGTGAAGGTAGTCATGCCCCGACGATCCGCGCATCACAGACGCAGCGGAACGTTCCAGCAACGGGACCGAGCGGTTCGGGGCATGAGCGGTCGTCGAAGGTGGTTGGCGTGAAAGCACCTCGTACGGATTCGATAGCGAACCCTACTTTGCTGAGATCCCTCCATCGCCTCGGCCTGATCCCTTCTGAGGCGATGCGGATGTCAACGGCAGGGCCGATCAAGTAGTGTCGAACGACCAGACAATGGGGCTATCACAGTACGGGCCGCTCAGGCTCCAGCTCGAGGCGGTGGCCACGGGATCGTCGGAATCGTGGCTGCACTGTTCGTCGGCTACGGTGCAGATGCCCCGGGATGTCACGAGACTGTCTCGGTTTGGGGATGCACCCGAACCGCAGCAAATGGTCGCCGTCACGAGCGGTTCAGGTCTGCGGACGTGGTCCGCTTGGCGGCCAGCTGCCAGCTGAATGGCGACGACGCTGAGCGCCGGCGGGGGTCCAGAAGCCTACGGATCTCCTCGAGGTGGAAGTTGGCCACGAAGCCTCCTCGACCGTTGACCGCCGGACCAGCGCTTCCTCTACGAGGGTGCGCAAGCCTTCCGGCAGAGGGCGGCGGCGTGATGCCGCGGGCGTTCGCAACCTACCTCGTTG
>Ga0299914_10004431_pt1 | contig 10122 bp, 7 predicted proteins | sample RVTome_10_FD_201361 | JGI IMG/M metagenome (GOLD analysis project Ga0299914, IMG submission 201361) | Soil microbial communities from uranium-contaminated site in the Upper Colorado River Basin, Wyoming, United States - RVT153D57 (version 2) ... | reverse complement strand
CGGAACCAGTATCCCGAAGATCAAAGAGACTTATGCGGATGGAAAGCTCACTGGGATCCGGTTTACCTATCATCCGAATGGGAAGCTCGCCAGCCAGGAAACATACAAATTCAACCTCCGCGCGGGTCCCTTCAAAACGTGGTTCGAAGACGGCACAGTGCAGTCTGCAGGTGAATTTCGCAACAGCCGGAAGCACGGCTTGTTTACGGCGTTTTATCCCAATGGAAAAATGCAGGAGCAGGGCGAATACGTTGCGGATAAAAAACACAGGGAATGGAAAGAATTTGATGAGCAGGGTAACCTGAAGAATACCCTCGTCTACCGCGCAGGAGTATTGATTCCGGTCAAATAGATCGCCCGACGACGGCTCCTAAGTCCCCATAAAAAGATTCGTTGCGCTCTTTGTTAGTCCAGATTAAATTCCCCCTCATCCGGACAAAGATTTTAAACTCATGTTATAAACCGTTAATTTGAAGTCTGATCGTTTTAATCCATGCACGCTATCAAGGAAACGAATTTCACATTCCCGGGGCAATCCGGTTTTTACAGGGGAAAAGTCAGGGATGTCTATTACTTCGGTGACCTGATGGCCATGGTGGCCACTGACCGGATCTCGGCCTTTGACGTGATACTCCCCCGCGCCATCCCCGACAAGGGGAGGGTACTCAACCGGATCGCGGCGGCAAATCTGCTCGCGACTAAAGACATTGTCCCGAACTGGGTGCTTGTTACGCCCGACCCCAACGTCACCATTGGTTTTAAATGTGATGCCTTTCCTGTTGAGATGGTCGTGCGCGGTTACCTGGCCGGCCACGCCTGGCGCGAATACAGGGCAGGCAAACGGAGCGTCTGTGGTGTGCGCATCCCCGATGGGTTAAAGGAGAACGACCCCCTGCCCCAACCCATCATCACCCCTACCACAAAAGCGAAAGTTGGTCATGACGAAGATATCTCAAAGGAAGATATCCTCCAGCGGGGACTCGTCAGCGAAGCGGACTATGCACAACTCGAGGATTATACGTTGCGACTATTTCAAAAAGGAACGGCGTTGGCCGCCGCCAGGCGACTCATCCTGGTGGATACCAAGTATGAGTTCGGCAGGCACGAAGACAAGATCTATCTGATCGACGAGGTGCATACACCCGATTCATCGCGATATTTCTATCAGGAAGGATACGAAAGCCGCCAGCAGGCAGGTGATCCCCAAAAGCAGCTGTCAAAGGAGTTCGTACGACAATGGCTGATAGAAAACGGTTTCCAGGGAAAGGAAGGCCAGCAGATTCCTGAAATGACGGATGAAGTTGTAGCCTCAATATCAGCGCGTTACAAGGAACTGTACCGCCAGATGACCGGCGAACCCCTGGATACGGTGGACTATAACACCATTCTCCGGCGGATGCAGCAAAACATCATTAATTCAATAAATTCAGTTAACTTACAGGCCTCAAAAAAGCCATAAATGCGGTATTATTGCAGTATTGTTTAGCCAGCAAAGCCATGAAATACACCATCGATAAACAGGAAAAGTATAGTCTGCTACGCTTACACGAAGAAAAACTGGATTCCGGCGTAGCCCCCAACCTGAAATCTGAACTCATTACTTTGCATGCCGAAGGTGTCCGCAACATCGTGCTTGACCTATCGGAAGTGAAATACACCGACTCCTCCGGTCTGAGTGCCTTGCTGGTTGGAAACAGGATCGTCCAGGAGGATGGGGGTATCTTTATCCTGGCAAGCCTTTCCGAACACACTACCAAACTGATCAAGATATCCCAACTCGACAGCGTACTCAATATCCTCAACACCGTGGAAGAAGCGGTCGATGCAGTTTTTATGCATGAGATTGAAAAAGACCTCAAGGATAGTGACGGGAATTAAACTATAGCAACCGGGCAGTTGACAAATTATTATGCTTTGTACGCAGCAGGCTATCCCGGATGCCTGCCGATCGAAAGGACCACCGTTCCCCACAACCTGATATCAACCTTCACGCAGATTTGTCTATTGATTTCCTATTCGCCTACCGACGCATTGAACTGAGGAGCCCCGGCATATCCCCCGAACACGACGCGTTATGCTGAAAGCGAAATTGTCAACGGTCCAATCGTCAAACTGGCAACAATGATTCGTGAGTTTTAACATAACCATACTCGGCTCCAGCGGAGCATTGCCGGCTTATGGAAGATATCCTTCCGCTCAGCTGGTCGAAATTGAGAATCGTTATTTCCTCGTGGATTGTGGTGAAGGTGCACAGATGCAACTCATGCGATTCCAGACGAACATGCACCGCATCAGCCACATCATGATCTCGCACCTTCACGGCGATCATTACCTCGGATTGATGGGCCTGATATTCACGATGCATCTGCTGCGTCGCACCAATGACCTTCATCTTTACAGTCACCGTGGTCTTGAGGAAATCATCACCACACAGTTAAAACACGCTCGCTCCGTTCCGGCATTCAGGATGATCTTCCACCCACTGGAAACAGGCGTGCGGGAGACGATCTTCGAAGATGATGCGCTCTCAGTAGAAACGATTCCCCTCGCACACAAGATTCCCTGCACGGGATTTCTGTTCCGAGAAAAGGCCAAACCGCGGCGTGTGGACAAAACCAAATTGCCCGCGGGTCTCCGTATCCAACAGATCGCCAATCTGAAAAAGGGACACGATGTAGTCGATGCCGACGGAAATATCCTCTTCAGGAACGAAGCACTCACGATGCCACCCAGACCATCAAGGAGTTTTGCCTATTGCTCAGATACCGCTTATGACGAAAGTATCATCGAACTGATACGCGGGGTCGATATCCTCTACCATGAGGCTACCTTCGGCGAAGATGAACGCGCGAAAGCCGTCGAAACCCTACACAGCACCGCCTGCCAGGCCGCCGAGATTGCCAAAAAAGCAGGCGTCGGGAAACTACTGATCGGACATTTCTCAGCGCGTTACAAAGAACTCACACCCCTCCTGGAGGAAGCCATGAAAGTTTTTAAGGACGTTGAACTGGCCCTTGAAGGCAACGTTTTTACCATCGCGGATTAGTAGACCATCCTGTAGGCGCATCCGAGTCAAAATGCGCCCTCCAAAATTTCTTAGTGCCTTCGTGCCTTCGTGGCCTAATAAATTCTATTTTTAACGATGCAACCAACCCTGGAGCAAAAAAGGAACAGACTGTTTGTCATCCTTACCGGTATCTTTATCACGAATGCCCTGCTTGCAGAGATCATCGGTGTAAAGATCTTTTCGGCTGAAACCACGGTAGGTCTGCAGCCCGCGCGACTCAATATCCTGGGATTTGTCATGGATTTCAACCTGACCGCGGGAGCGCTGATCTGGCCTGTGGTATTTATAACGACCGATCTCATCAATGAATATTTCGGAAAACCCGGCGTTAAACGGATCAGCTATCTGACAGCGCTCCTGATCCTGTATGCGTTCGTGGTGATCTTTATGGCCATTGGGTTACCACCTGCGGGCTGGTGGGCGCAGCTCAGCGATGACCAGGGAAATGTTTACAATATGGATCTCGCCTTCAACCGGATCCTGGGCCAGGGACTTCGCATTATCGCCGGATCGCTCCTGGCATTTCTGCTCGGACAACTCGTGGATGTTTTTATTTTTCAAAAACTCCGCCAGGCTACCGGAAACCGGTGGCTGTGGCTGCGTGCCACGGGCTCGACGCTGGTATCACAGTTGGTGGATAGTTTCGTGGTGCTCTTTATCGCGTTTTATGGGGTATTCACGAATGATCACATCATCGCGATCGGTATCACCAACTACATCTATAAATTTTCCGTTGCCATCCTCCTTACTCCCGTAATTTATCTCGGACATTTCCTCATCGACGATTACCTGGGAAAGGAAAATGCCGCGCGGTTGTCAGAGCAGGCGGCGAGACAAAGCAAGGGATTTTTCTGATTCCCGGCAGGAAAATCAATTTCTTCCAACCTCGCCCCTTCCGCGCACAGTGTCAAGGATTACCGCCGTGGCAATCGCTGCATTTAAAGATTCGCCCTGACCATAACGCGGTATGGTGATCTTCTGGGTGACAAAGCGATCAAGATCACCCGATATGCCGTGAGACTCGCTGCCGATGAGAATGATTCCTCCGCCAACAAATTCAACCTGGTGAACATCCTTTCCTTCCAAAAAAGCCCCGTATACATTGAGTTTGCACCGGGAAAGGTACTGTGCCAGTTCGGCGTAATATACTTGTACCCGGGTAAAGGAACCCATCGTGGCGCTGATCACTTTGGGGTTGTAAAAATCTGCCGTTTCAGGTGAGGCAATGATCTTTCGGACCCCGTACCAATCGGCCGTGCGTATGATGGTTCCCAGGTTTCCGGGGTCTCGGATATTGTCGAGCACCAGGGCATACTCCTCATCCGCAACGTGCAGGGGAATGTTTGGTTTCATCCGCGCAATCGCCAGGGCTGTCCGGTTGGTTTGAAAATCTCCCAGGCCATCCAGCGTGCTCTCTGCAACCTCGGTCACCTCACCCCTTACGGGACTATTAAGACCTGCGAGGAATTCAGGGGTGCCCAGAACTTTCACCACTTCATAATCAGAGGTCAGCAATTCTTCAACACTTTTGGCCCCTTCAATCAGAAAACATTGTTCCTGTTTTCGGTATTTCTTTACTTGCAGGGATTTGATGAACTTAATGGTGGCTTTTGATAGCATTCTGAACACTTGATCCCGAAAATTAGATATTTTCTTTTAATACTTGTTCCCTTCCTTCTTTCGGGATGCCTGGGAACGCGACACCTGAAGGAAAATCAGAAACTGCTTTTCAAACAGGGGGTTAAGGCGCCGCCGAATATTAGCGAGGAGGAACTCCGCGCCCTCTACGCGCAGCGACCTAACCGGAAATTCCTCTCCATTCCCGGAATACACCACCTGGCGGCCATTTATTACGCAGGAGAAAAGCGCTATGACCAGGAGAAATTCGTCCGGAAAAGGGAGGCCGCAGTCAGGAAGTTCGACGCCAGGATCGCACAAACAGAATCACAGCGCAAGATCAACAACCTGCAGTTCAGAAAACAAAAGAAAATTGATAAATACAATTCGCGTATCGAAAAGGGCAATCTCTTTATGCAGTGGGGTGAACCCGTTGCCGTTTACGACAGCGCGCTGGTAAACATCACCCTCAATCGTTTCAGGAACTACCTTTTTTCTCAAGGATACTTCATCAACGATGTGGCGGCCAAAGTTGATTCTTCGGGGAAATTTGTTCGGATCAATTACGAAATTGAAGTAAGCCAGCCCTATATCATCGACAGCATCTTTTACAGGATTTCCGACTCCACCGTGTATGATCTTATCCTCCGGGACGAAAGGAACAGTCTGATCAGGAAAGGTGAGCGGTACCGCGAGGACAATTTCAGCCAGGAACGGGAACGCCTTGACCAGTATCTTAAAGACAATGGCTACTATGATTTCAGCCGCCAGTATATTGACTTTGATATTGACACCGCGTCCCTCGACTCAAAAAGGATTGCCGTTATGCTGACGATCCGCGATCCCGCAAAACGCGGCTTCCATAAACAATTTTTGATCGACTCTGTAAGGTTTACGACGGATGCAGGCGTGAGCCTTCCCGGTGTCGAACGGACACGTAGCACATACCGCGGTTTGCAATACCGCTACTATGAGGACAACTACAATCTGAAGATCCTTAGTCAGCGTGTATTCCTTGCGCCGGGGAACCTCTACTCGAGAACCAAAACTTTTGAAACACAGCGCCAGCTTGCCAACCTGGACGCGTTTAAGTTTGTCAATATCAACTACGATTCTTCCGGCGGACAATTCATCGCCAATATTTTTACAAGCGCCCTCGACCGGTACGAATGGTCAAACGAGATCGGCGTCAATGTTACGGAAGGTTATCCAGGTCCCTTTTACAACCTCAACTTCAAAAAACGAAACCTCTTCGGCGGCCTGGAGAATTTTGAACTGAACGGACGGATCGGTATTGAGGGTGTGGCTTCTGCCACCCAGGAATTGAATGTCTATAAGAGTACGGAAGCCGGTATCAACGCTTCCATCACCTTTCCACAATTCCTGTGGCCTGTCCGGACGGCAACGCAAATGTGGCTGGGCAAGTACAACCCGAAAACAAGACTTTCAGTTGGGTACAATTACACTGACAGGCCCGAGTACAGCCGGAACAGTACTACATTTTCCAATACCTATACCTGGCAAAACCAGCGCACCACCCAGTATTCACTGGCGCTTTTTAATTTGAGCCTTATCAATTCAGAGGTCAAATCTCCTGAATTCCGGGAGGTGCTGGACGCGTTGGACAGCCTGGGCAACTACAACCTGGCGCGTTCTTTTCAGCCTTCTTTCGTCAGCAGCATGATCTTCAGCATTACCTGGAATCGCAATTACGGAACCTTCGATAAAAATGCGCTCTTTATCCGGGCACAGTTCGAGCCTGGCGGCACAACGCTGAACTTTATCGATCCTGACATCATCCGGCGACAGGGATTGCAATATTTTAAGTATCTGCGTTTCAATTTTGATTTCAGGCAGATACGGATCCTGAACACATGGGCGACTTTTGCATATCGCATCAACACCGGTGTGGCGTATTCCTACGGATCGGACCGATCCCTGCCGTATGAAAAATATTACTTTGCCGGAGGCAGCAACAGCATCCGCGCATGGCGCCCCCGCAGGTTGGGGTTGGGTTCCGTGCCCCCCCTTACCAGTACGGATCCGAGCGTGGAGGGAGATCCTGTATCCGACGGGTTGTTTAATTACAGATTGGAAAAACCCGGCGAGATCCTCTTCGAGGGAAGCATGGAGCTAAGAAGCAAACTATTCGGCTTCGTGGGCGGCGCCATTTTCGTCGACGCCGGAAATGTGTGGTTGTTCAGTCAGCAAACAAAGGAAAATCCGGAGACGGGCGAAAGAGAACCCGTGGAAGGAAACTCAAAATTCCGGCTGAATTCCTTTTACAAGGAACTCGGCATTGGCACGGGCTTCGGCCTGCGCTTTGATTTTACGTTTCTTGTGCTGCGATTCGATGTGGGTATCAAAGTGTATGACCCGGGACGCGAACCCGGGGATCGTTTTGTTCTCGACGAAGCCCGGTTCTTTAAACCTTTCGCCACCCAAACCGGACCGGATACTTTTACGGATTTTAAAGAACCGGTGATATACAATATTGGGATCGGATATCCTTTCTGAGTTTTTAAAGTTATAGTTATGGTTATTGGTTTGGCTTCAATATCTCAGGAGCTGGCGGATCTCTGACCGGACTTTCGCCGCATCCGGCAGCATCATCTTCTCCAATCCGATATTCAACGGTACGGCTGGCAGATCCATGGCGCCCAGGGTCCAGACGGGGGCATCGAGATCTTTGAAGCATTCCCGGGAGATTCTTCCAGCAAGGGATTCGGCAAAAGAATTTAAGAGCGGCTCTTCCGTGAGCACAAAAACGCGATTGTGTTTTCGAACCGATTCCACGATCTGGTCCCAATCTATAGGATTCAGTGTTCGCAAATCCAGGATCTCTACCTGGCCGGGAAATTCTTTCGATGCTTCCCTTGACCAGTAAACTCCCATGCCGTACGTGATGATCACAATACTTTCTCCGGCAGCAACTTTTTCTTCTGAAGCGGGTTGAACGATATTGGCTTTCCCTAACGGGACGACATAATCTTTATCCGGCTCCACAGTCTTCGCTTCGGAGGTGCCGGGAACTTTTGACCAATACAGTCCTTTGTGTTCGAGCAATACCACAGGATTGGGATCGTAAAAGGATGCCTTCAGCAAACCCTTCATATCGGCGGCGTTCGACGGATACACGACCTTTATGCCGCGGATCGTGAGCAAAGTGGATTCAATGCTTGCCGAATGATAGGGCCCGCCTCCGCCATAAGCGCCGACCGGCACCCGTATAAGACATTGTACAGGAAATTGGCCGTTGGAGAGGAAACAACTCTTTGCAAGCTCTGTCACAAGCTGGTTGAATCCGGGCCAGAGATAATCCGCAAACTGGATCTCGACGATGGGTTTGGCCCCGACGGCAGCCATCCCAGCTGTTGAACCGATGATGTATGCTTCCTGTATGGGCGTGTTAAAAACGCGGTCGTCGCCATACTTTTCGGCCAGCGTCGCCGCTTCCCGGAAAACCCCGCCCAACCTCCGGCCTACATCCTGACCGTAGAACAATGCTTCGGGATGGTCGCGCAGAATATCGTCGACGGCGTGTAGGGCGGCGTCTACCACGATCACTTTCTCCGCGCCCTCCGGAGAGCGGTTTCCACTTTCTTCCGCGATAGGCGTGTCTGCAAACTCATGGCTGACAAAAGCATCAACATCGGGTTCGGCGGCCGAGACCGCGCGCTGAAAATCTTCCTGGACTCTCTTGCGCGACGCTTCCTCCACCTGCGCAAGGTTCTCTGCAGACATGCCTCCCTCCAGAAGCATTTCCTTAAGCCGAACAACCGGATCCAATTTCTGGTGTGCTTCCAGGTCCTGGCGATACCATTCCCTGCGCACACCGGAAGTATGATGCCCTAACAATGGACATTTGGCGTGGACGAGGATGGGATTTCGTTTTCTTCTCACGTACTCCATGGCTTTCTTTAAACCGAGATAGGAATCTGTAAAGTCAGCGCCGTCCACGGCCATGCGCTCCAGACCTTTAAACCCGCCGGCATATTCATAGGCATCCATGGCGCGCATCTCCCCGCCGGTAGCGGAAATACCCCAGTCGTTGTCCTGAACGAGATATAGAATGGGCAATTTTTTCAGTACCGCCATCTGGAAACCTTCCGATACTTCGCCTTCCGTTACGGCACCATCGCCCAGTGAACATAAAACGATCGGCTTCTCATCTCCTTCGGCCATCAGCAACCCGCGCCCTTCCAGGAAAGCGATGCCTTGCGCCATGCCTGTAGCGGGAATGACCTGCATGCCGGTGGCGGCACTTTGATGCGGAATGGTGGGAAATCCCTTGCGCTTCAGGGCAGGGTGCCCGTAGTAAGACCGGCCACCCGTAAAAGGATCATCGCGCTTACCGATCAGTTGAAGCATCAGTTCATACGGTTCCAGACCCATCCCCAACAACATGGATTCATCGCGGTAGTAAAGAGAAGCGTAGTCGCACGCCGCCAGTTGCATACCAGCTGCCAACTGTATGGCTTCATGTCCGCGCGAAGTGCTGTGCACATATCGGCACACCTCGCGGTTCTCATCGTACATTTCCGCCATCCGCCTGGCCATACACATCAGGCTGTACGCCTTCAGAAGAATGTCAGGTCCCGGTTCTGTCCTGGTTATTTTCTTTTTAGGTTTTTTTGATTTCTGTGCCACCGCCATAGCCGTCTTGATTTGTGCTGTTTAAAGATAAACAATTCTGCTACGCTACTCCAACCTCCCTGGAAGCGAGTCTCTTTCAGGCTTCTGAGGCTGCTCCGAACAGGGCAGGTTATTTTTTGGTTTTTTTCCTAGCTTGCGGTTATGTCCGCAAGAGAACAAATCCGCGAATGGTTCAGATCACTGCAGAACGATATCTGCGGGCAACTCGAGCTTGCGGATGGAAAAGGGAAGTTCGTCAGTGATGTGTGGGAGCGTCCCGGCGGCGGCGGCGGCATTTCACGTGTGCTTGCCGGCGGAAACATCATTGAAAAAGGTGGTGTAAACTTTTCGGCCGTGTGGGGAAAAACACCGGAGACAACCTTGAAGTTGCTGAACCTGCCACCTTCCGCTGAAAAAGACCGGCCTGAATTTTTTGCAACAGGCGTGTCCATCGTTCTGCATCCCGACAACCCCATGGTCCCCATCATTCACATGAATGTCCGGTATTTTGAGATCCTGACGCCGGAATCGCAAAAAGAAATCTCTTGGTTTGGCGGCGGCATCGACCTCACGCCACATTATGTGATGGAAGAGGATGCCCGGTACTTCCATCAACAACTGAAAATGGTTTGCGATCAACATGACGCCTCTTATTATCAGGAATTCAAGAAATGGGCCGATGATTATTTTTTTATCAAACACAGAAATGAAACCCGTGGCGTCGGCGGAATATTCTTTGACTATCTGAAAGCCGAGGACGGCTTCACAAAGGAATCACGGTTCGCATTTGTCAAAAGTATCGG
>Ga0299914_10004430_pt1 | contig 10122 bp, 8 predicted proteins | sample RVTome_10_FD_201361 | JGI IMG/M metagenome (GOLD analysis project Ga0299914, IMG submission 201361) | Soil microbial communities from uranium-contaminated site in the Upper Colorado River Basin, Wyoming, United States - RVT153D57 (version 2) ... | reverse complement strand
CATCGACCAGGTCGAGGTGCAGATCGACGGCGCCGACCGGCAGGTCACCGACACGATCAACGCTGCGCTGCGGGCCAAGCACCGGCTGCGGCTGGCGTACTTCGTCCCCGCACGCGACGAGACCACAGAGCGCGACGTCGACCCGATGCGTCTGGTGGTCGCCGAGGGCCACACCTACCTCGAGGCGTGGTGCCACCGCACCGAGGACACCCGGCTGTTCCGGCTCGACCGGGTGACGGCCGCAGAGGAGCTCGACCTCCCGGCCGACCCGCCGCCGGAGGCGCAGCCGCGGGACCTGTCCGAGGGGCTGTTCCAGCCGGCCGCCGACGACCTGCTCGCGACCGTGGACCTGGTGCCCGCTGCGCGGTGGGTGGCCGACTACTACCCGCACGAGAGCACCGAGGAGCTGCCCGACGGCGGCCTGCGTGTGCGGCTGCGCACGGCCGACCCGAGCTGGCTGGTCCGGCTCGCCCTGCGGCTGGGCGGGCAGGCGCGCGTGGTGATCCCCTCGGAGGTCGCCCGGCGGGTGCAGCAGGAGGCCGAGCGGGCCCTGCGGGCCTACGGCGAGTAACCGCCACGGCCGCCTGCCCTCGGCAGCGTCACCGGTTCGGGGTAGCGTGAACACGCAGTGTTCACCTCGATGCTGTTTTCCGGTGTTCGGGTCGGCTAGCGTGCCCGGCGGCGTAGCATTGAGACTGGCCACACCTACAAGTCTGAGGACACCATGCACCAGATTGTTCCCATGATCGGCATGCCCCAGGGGTGGGAGTTGATCCTGATCGTCCTGGTCATCCTCCTGCTCTTCGGCGCCGCCAAACTGCCGCAGCTCGCACGCGGGACCGGACAGGCCCTGCGCATCTTCAAGGCGGAGACGAAGGGGCTGCGTGACGAGGACAAGGACAAGGACGAGTCCACGTCCGAGCACACCGACGAGAAGCCGCGTGGCATCACCTCCGGCGACGACCACGCCTCGCCCTCCCAGCCGGTCGACGACCCGGCTGAGCGCTCCCGCGACAACTGACGGCGCCGGCTGCGATGGCCGCTGCCACGACCTCCGCGCAGGGTACCGCCGAGGGCGGCCGGATGACCCTGGTCGAGCACCTGCGCGAGCTGCGCAACCGCGTCTTCAAGGGCGTCCTCACGATCTTCGTGGCCACCTGTGCCAGCTGGTTCTTCTACGACGAGCTGCTGCACCTCCTCGTCGGGCCGTACGAGGCAGCGACCCAGTTCAGCTCTGACCAGCTGGACCAGAGGCTGGTGCAGGGCACGATCGCCGGCCCGTTCATCCTGCAGATGAAGATCTGCGGCCTCGCCGGCCTGGTGCTGGCGAGCCCGGTCTGGCTGTACCAGCTGTGGGCGTTCATCATGCCCGGCCTGCACCGGAACGAACGCAAGTGGACGATGGTCTTCGCGGCCGTGGCGGGTCCGCTGTTCATGGCCGGCGTGGTCCTCGGCTACGTCGTTCTGCCCAAGGGCATCCAGATGCTGCTGGGGTTCACCGGCCCCGACATCGCCAACTACATCGACGTCAACGGCTACCTCAGCTTCGCCCTGCGCATGCTGTTGGCCTTCGGTATCGCGTTCGAGATCCCGCTGTTCGTGATCCTGCTCAACCTCGCCGGCGTGATCAGCGGTCAGCAGCTGAAGCACGCACGCCGCTGGATCGTGCTGCTCGCGTTCGTGTTCGCCGCGGTCGCGACGCCGTCCGCCGACCCGTTCAGCATGCTGGCGCTGGCGATTCCGATGACGCTGCTGTTCCTGCTCTCGGAGCTGATCGCGCACCTGGTCGACCGGCGCCGGCTGCGGCGCAGCGGCTACGCCGGGCTCAGTGACGACGAGGCGTCGACGCTGGAGTTCCACGACGACCCCGAGCTCGACGAGCCCAGCCCGCTGAAGGACGGCGAGTGACCCCACCGGTCGAGGTGGACCCGTTCGAGCTGCCCGACTGGCTCGGCCAGGAGCAGGTGCTGTGGCAGGCCACCGACGAACGAGGTGGACGCGAGAGGGCGGCCACCGTCCACGGGATCCTGCGTCCGCTGCAGGGCGGTGAGGGGCTGGCTCTCGACCTGCTCGGGGTAGACGTCGCGTGGCCCAAGCCGGTGTGCGACGAGCAGAGCCGGCACCTCGCCCACGAGGCCTGGCACTACGGCCAGGTCATCCTGCTCGACGTCGAGGGCCGGGTGACCCTCGGCGTACCCTGCACCCGGTTCAGCACCGACCTCGTGTGCGAGGCCGTACGACGGTTCAGCAAGGCGGTCGGCGCCGACCCCGGCCGCTTCCTCGTACAGCTGCGCCTCTGACCAGACCGCGCGCAGCCGGGCCGGCGAGCCGGCGTCGGTATCCTCCGCGGGTGACGTCCGACATCGCCCTGCTCGTCAACCCGAACGCGGGCCGCGGACGGGGTGCCCGCGCCGGACGGATCGCCGCGGCGACCCTGCGTGACCGCGGTCATCGCGTGCGTGAGCTGGTGGGACGCAGCGGCGACGAGGCCGCCGACCTTGCCGCGGAGGCGCTGGCCGCCGGGACCGACGGCCTGGTCGTCGTGGGCGGCGACGGCATGGTGCACCTGGCGCTGCAGCAGCTGGCCGGGCCCGGGGCACCCGGCGTGCCGCTGGGTGTCGTGCCCGCCGGCACCGGCAACGACGTGGCCCGCTACCTGGGCGTGCCGCGCCGGGCCCCGGCAGCGGCCGCTGCGGTCGTGGCCGACGGTCACATGCGCCAGATGGACCTCGCGCGCGCCGGTGACGTCTACTACGCGACGGTCCTCGCCAGCGGGTTCGACTCCACGGTCAACGAGCGTGCCAACGCGATGACCTGGCCGCGCGGGCAGATGCGGTACAACCTGGCCACCGCCGCGGAGATGCGGACCTTCCGGCCGGTCCGCTACGCGCTCGAGCTCGACGGGCGGCGGCTGGACGTCGAGGCGATGCTGGTCGCGGTCGGCAACGGCCCGTCGTACGGCGGAGGGCTGCGCATCTGCGAGGGGGCCAAGCTCGACGACGGGCTGCTCGACGTGGTCGTGATCAAGCCGCTGAGCAAGCTTTCGCTGTTGCGGGTCTACCCGCTGCTGTTCACCGGCGGCCACGTGCGGCTCCCGCAGTACGAGCATCACCACGCGACCCGCGTCTCGCTGGCCGCGCCCGGCATCTCCGCGTATGCCGACGGCGAGCGGCTCGGGGCGCTGCCGCTCACGGTCGAGTCCGCGCCACGCGCGGTCACCGTGTTCGTCGCGCGGCCCTGACCACGTAGCCTCGACCCATGAGCACCCCCGCCGAGCGGTACGCGCGGTTCAGATCCGACCAGCGCACCCCGGCGCTCACCGAGTTCCGCGGGCTCTACGACTTCGCGCTCGACGACTTCCAGCTGCGGGCGTGCGCGGAGCTCGAGGCCGGGCACGGCGTCCTGGTGGCGGCGCCCACCGGATCCGGCAAGACCATCGTCGGCGAGTTCGCCGTGCACCTGGCACTGCGTACGGGGCGCAAGTGCTTCTACACCACCCCGATCAAGGCGCTGTCCAACCAGAAGTACAACGACCTGGTCCGTCGCTACGGCTCCGAGCAGGTCGGGCTGCTCACCGGCGACAACAGCGTCAACGGGGAGGCACCGCTGGTGGTGATGACCACCGAGGTGCTGCGCAACATGCTCTACGCCGGGTCCAGCACGCTGCAGGGGCTCGGCTACGTCGTCATGGACGAGGTGCACTACCTCGCCGACCGGTTCCGGGGCGCGGTCTGGGAGGAGGTCATCATCCACCTGCCCGACTCCGTCGCCCTGGTGTCGCTGTCGGCGACGGTGTCCAACGCGGAGGAGTTCGGCGAGTGGCTGTCGACCGTGCGCGGCGACACCACGACGATCGTCGAGGAGCGCCGTCCGGTCCCGCTGTTCCAGCACGTGATGGTCGGGCGGCGGCTGTACGACCTGTTCGCCGACGAGGGCCCTGCCGGCGACTCCGGCGGCGAGACGCGCGTCAACCCCGAGCTCGCGCAGGTCGCCCGTGAGGACTGGCGCAGCCGGCGAACCCGTGACCGGCAGCCCAGGCAGCGGGGCGCCACCAAGGGCGGCTACAACCGCGGCAACCGGCGCCGGGCCTACACCCCGAACCGGTTCGACGTGATCGACCGGCTCGACCACGCCGGTCTGCTGCCGGCGATCGTGTTCATCTTCAGCCGGGTCGGCTGCGACGCGGCCGTGATGCAGTGCCTGAGCACGAACCTGCGCCTGACCACCAACGAGGAACGGCTGCGCATCCGGGCCTACATCGACGAGCAGACCCACGACCTGCCCGAGGAGGACCTGCGTGTCCTCGGCTACCACGACTGGGCCGAGGGCCTCGCACGCGGCGTGGCGGCGCACCACGCCGGGTTGCTCCCGACCTTCAAGGAGGTCGTGGAGACGCTGTTCTCGCAGGGGCTGGTCAAGGTGGTCTTCGCGACCGAGACGCTGGCGCTCGGTATCAACATGCCCGCGCGCTCGGTGGTGCTGGAGAAGCTGAGCAAGTGGAACGGCGAGACCCACGCCGACATCACGCCGGGGGAGTACACCCAGCTGACCGGACGGGCCGGGCGCCGCGGCATCGACGTCGAAGGACACGCGACGGTGCTCTGGCAGCCCGGCCTGGACCCGCGCGCGGTCGCCGGGCTCGCCTCGACCCGCACCTATCCGCTGCGGTCGTCGTTCAAGCCGTCGTACAACATGGCGGTCAACCTGGTGCGCCAGGTCGGCCGTGAGACCGCACGCGAGCTGCTGGAGTCGTCGTTCGCGCAGTTCCAGGCAGACAAGGCCGTCGTCGGACTGGCCCGTCAGCAGCGCAAGGGGGAGGAGGGCCTGCAGGGCTACCGGGAGGCGACCGAGTGCGATCGCGGCGACTTCCTGGAGTACGCCGGCCTGCGCCGCCGGCTGTCGGACCGGGAGGGCTCGCTGGCCAAGGCTCGCCGCGCCGACCGCCGCGACCAGGCGGTGAGCTCGCTGGAGGGGTTGAAGGTCGGCGACGTGATCGCCGTCCCGTCCGGTCGCTGGGCCGGCCTGGCGCTGGTCATCGACCCCGGTGTCCGGTCCGAGCGCGACGGGCCGCGGCCGCTCGTGCTCACCGCCGACCGGCACGCCCGGCGCCTCTCGATGGTCGACTTCCCGACTCCGGTGCAGTCGCTGATGCGGCTTCGGGTGCCCAAGTCGTTCAACGCCCGCAACCCGCAGCAGCGGCGCGACCTCGCCTCGACACTGCGCACCAAGGCGGGTCACCTCGACCTGTCCCGCGAACCGAAGCGGGACCGCGGACCGGCCGGGCACGGTGACGACGGGGAGGTGCACGAGCTGCGCCGCCGGCTGCGTGAGCACCCGTGCCACCAGTGCCCGGAGCGTGAGGACCACGCGCGCTGGGCCGAGCGCTACTTCAAGCTGCGGCAGGAGGTGCAGTCGCTGCAACGGCGGATCGAGCAGCGCACCAACACGATCGCCCGGCAGTTCGACCGGGTGTGCGAGGTACTGGAGGACCTCGACTACCTGCACGGCGACACCATCACCGCCGGCGGCGAGCGGCTGATGCGCATCTACACCGAGATGGACCTCGTGGCCGCGGAGTGCCTGCGACAGGGGCTCTGGGACGACCTCGACCCGGCAGAGCTCGCCGCCGCCCTGTCTGCCCTGGTGTACGAGTCGCGCCGCCCCGACGACGCCGGGCCGGTTCGGCTGCCCCGCGGGCCCGTCCGCGACGTACTCGCCCAGATGGTGTCGACCTGGGGCGAGCTCGACGCCCTCGAGCGCGACCACCGGCTGCAGTTCCTGCGCGAGCCGGACCTCGGCTTCGCCTGGGCGGCGTTCCGCTGGGCCGGCGGCGCGACGCTCGACGAGGTGCTCACCGACACCGGCCTGGCGGCCGGCGACTTCGTCCGGTGGGTCAAGCAGCTGCTCGACCTCACCGACCAGATCGCGGATGCCGCGGGGGACACCCCGCTGCGCCGCACCGCCCGGCTCACCGCCGGCTCGCTGCGGCGCGGCGTCGTCGCGTACTCCTCGGTGTCCGCCTGAGCCGCAATGGCGTCTGTCAATGCGTGACGTGTGACCCGTCACATCGTTGGGTAGGCTCCCGGGGTTCCGCGCCGAGACTTGGAGGACGTCGTGAGCCAGGTAAGCACCGAGGGAGGCGTCCGGCACCGGTTACCGGTCCGCACCCTCGTCGCCGCGAGCATCGGCAACGCGATCGAGTGGTACGACTGGACGGTCTACGCGACGTTCAGCATCTACTTCGCCTCGCAGATCTTCCCCAACGACGACACCGCGCTGCTCAACACGTTCGCGACGTACGCGGTGGCGTTCTTCTTCCGGCCGCTCGGCGGCTGGATACTCGGCCGGTTCGCGGACGTCCGGGGGCGTCGTACGGCGATGATCCTGACGATCGTGCTGATGGCCGGTGGCTCGGCGGTGATCGGGCTGCTGCCCACGTTCGACCAGGTCGGCTGGCTGGCGCCGATCCTGCTGCTGCTGGCGCGGATCGCGCAGGGCATGTCCCTGGGCGGTGAGGTCTCCAACGCCTCGGCCTACCTGGCCGAGATCGCGCCGGAGGGCCACCGCGGGCGCTACTCGTCGTTCTTCTACATCTCCACCGGCACGTCCCTTCTGGTCGCCTCGCTGCTGGGTGTGGCCCTTACCGCATGGCTCAGCGACGCTCAGCTCGACTCGTTCGGCTGGCGCATCCCGTTCCTCATCGGCGGTGTCCTCGGCGTGGTCGGCCTCTGGCTGCGGCGCAACATGGCCGAGACCGAGATGTTCGAGCAGCGCAAGGGCGAGGCGCAGCACACGCACAACCCACTGCTGACGACGGTGCAGAAGCACCCCAGGGCGGTCGCCACGATCATCGGCATCACCCTGCTGAACACGCTCTGCTACTACACGTTCTTCAGCGCCATCCCGCCATACGCCGTGGACTCCCAGGGCGCCTCCGACAACGACGTGTTCATCGCGCTGACGGCCGGCACGGCCCTGTTCGTGGCGCTGCAGTACCCCTTCGGCAAGCTGTCGGACCGCCTGGGCCGCCGCCCGCAGCTGCTGTTCTGGTCCGCCGCGATCGCGATCCTCGTGGTGCCGCTGTCGCTGCTGATCGGGCCCGGGCTGCCGCAGCTGCTGGTGGTGTTCTGCACCGGCCTCGGGCTGTACGCCCTGATGGCGTCGATCGCGCCGGCGATCATGAGCGAGATCTTCCCGACCGAGCTGCGCGGTGTCGGCATCGGCGCCTGGTACAACCTCACGGTGGCCACGTTCGGCGGCACTGCGCCGTTCGTGATCACCGCGCTCGGCAATGCCGACATGTCGGGCGCGTTCTTCTTCTACGTGGCCATCGGTGCGGTGGTCACCTTCTTCACGGTGTGGAAGCTGCCCGAGACCGCGCACAAGCCGCTGCCATGACTCAAGCCGCTGCCATGACCAGGGCGCCGGATGCCGTCGAGCTGCTCGCCGAGCTGGTACGCGCCGACACCGTCGCCGCCGGCGAGGGCGTGCTCGCCCGACGCTGCGCCGACCTGTTGTCCGCGTCCGGGCACTCCGTGGCGTTGGTGCCGTGGGAGGACGGCCGTGAGCAGCTGGTGTCGCGTTCCGCGGACACCGCCGCGCCGTTGACCTTCACGGGTCACCTCGACACCGTCCCCGCCGACGCAGCGGCCTGGTCGGCCGACCCGTGGGGCGCCGAGCGCGACGGCGACCGCATGGTCGGCCGGGGCACCAGCGACATGAAGTCGGGCGTCGCCGCCGCACTCGTCGCGGTCGCCGCCCACGCGGCCATACCGCACGACTGCCGCGGCGTCCAAGTCGTGCTGACCGCGGGGGAGGAGACCGGCTGCACCGGGGCGGAGCGGATCCCGCGTGACGCCCTGTCGCTCGGCGGTCCGCTGGTCGTAGCCGAACCCACCGCGAACCGGCTCGTCCTCGGTCACAAGGGCGCACTGTGGCTGCGGCTGAGCGCGGCCGGCCGGGCCGCGCACGGGTCGGCGCCGCACCTCGGCGACAACGCGGTGGTCCGGCTGTCGCGGGCCGCGGTCGCGCTGCACGACCACGACGCATGGCCGCAGCACCCGGACTTCGGAACCGTGACCGCCAACGTGGGAAGGCTGCGCGGCGGAGTGCAGCCCAACGTCGTCCCGGACAGTGGGGAGCTCCTGCTGGACCTGCGGACCGTTCCCGGCGTCGACCCCGACGACCTGCGCAAGACCGTCGCCGGGCTCGCCGGTGACCTGGTCGAGGTCGCCGACCACGTGGTGCTGCCGGTGGTCGACACCGACGCCGGCGAGGCGTTCGTCGGCCAGGTGGGCGAGGCGCTGCGCGCCTGTGAGCAGCTCGACGAGCCGCAGCCGCCGGCACGCTTCTTCACCGACGCGTCCGTCCTCGCCCACCTGCTCGCCGCCGAGGGCGAGCCGGTGCCCACGGTCGTGCTGGGCCCGGGAGAGCCCGACCAGTGCCACGTGGTCGACGAGTGGTGCTCGGCCTCGAAGGTCGAGACGGCGGCCGAGGTCTACCGGGTTCTGCTGGACAGGTGGTGCTCCGGCGGCTGAGCTCAGTCGCCGTTCACGGCAGCCACGACCCGCTCGGCCGAACCGCCCAGGCCCCACCGCTCGGTCAGCTCGGCGAACCGTCCGGGGTCTCGCGGCGAGGGGTCCGGCAGCGCCAGGTCGGGGTCGCCGAGGTCGAGCTCGCGGCAGACCGCCACGACCTGCGGGGCGACCTTCAGGTAGTCGGTGGAGGCCAGCAGCTTGCCGCGCACAGCGGCCGACATCGTGCTGTCGTCGTCGGCGGCCGCGGCCACGATGCTGTCGAGGTCGCCGTAGCTCCGCAGCAGGCCGGCCGCAGTCTTGTCGCCGACGCCCGGGACCCCCGGCAGGCCGTCGGAGTTGTCGCCGCGCATCGTGGCGAAGTCGGCGTACTGCTGGGGGAGTACGGCGTAGCGCCGCACCACCGCCTGCTCGTCGAGCACCTCGTGCTTGCCGACGCCACGGGCCGTGTAGAGCACCCGGACGGAACGCGCGTCGTCGACCAGCTGGAACAGGTCGCGGTCGCCGGTCACGATGTCGGTCGCCCAGCCGGCCGAGCCGGCCCGTTCGGCGAGTGTGCCGATCACGTCGTCGGCCTCGTAGCCGTCGGCGCCCACCACCGCCAGTCCCAGCGCCTCGAGCACGTCGACGATGACCGGCACCTGGACCTCGAGCGGGTCGGGGGTCTCCTCGACGTCGACGCCCGTGGCGACGGTGTACTCCACGCGGTGCGCCTTGTAGGTCGGCAGCAGCTCGACGCGCCAGTGCGGCCGCCAGTCGTTGTCCCAGCAGCAGGCGAGATGGGTGGGTTTGTACTGGCCCACCAGGCGGCTGATGAAGTCCAGCAGACCGCGCACGGCGTTGACCGGGGTGCCGTCGGGCGCGCGCACAGAGTCGGGAACGCCGTAGAAGGCGCGGAAGTACAGCGAGGCGGTGTCGAGCAGCAGCAGGCGGTTCACGGGGTGATCCTGTCACGGGGCGGGGCAGCGGGACATCTGCGCGGGCTGATAGGTTGCGCGCGCGCCGCGCATGCCGAGAAGGGAGAGACCCATGCCTGGACGGCACTCCGCAACACCCCCTTCCCGGCGGGCGGACCGCCGTCGCCCCCGTCTGCTCGCGCGCGCTGGGGTGGCAGCAGTCGGTGGAACTGCCGTGCTGGCCACTGTCGTCGGCTGGCAGGTGTCGCGGGCCGACTCCGAGTGCTCCGACGCGACGCTCACGCTGGCGGCCGCGGACGAGATCGCTCCGACCATCGAGGATGTGCTCGAGGAGCAGAACGGCGAGCTCTCCACCCCGCGGGGCTGTGCCCAGGTGGAGCTGGTCTGGATGGACCCCGTGCAGGCGGCACAGGCCATCGAGTCGGGGCAGGAGGCACCGGACCTGTGGGTTCCCGACACGTCGGCGTGGCTGTCGCGCGTGCCGGCCGCCCTGCAGCAGCGCCGGAACTGGCCGCTGGCCAAGACCCCGGTGGTGCTGGCCGGTCCACGTGGCGCCGAGCGGCCGGCCACCTGGCTGGAGGCGCTGTCCGCACCCCAGGCCACGCTGCTCGACCCGAGGTCGTCCGGCGCCGGCGTGGGCGCACTGGCCGCGCTGCAGGCGGAGGCCACCT
>Ga0299914_10004429_pt1 | contig 10125 bp, 18 predicted proteins | sample RVTome_10_FD_201361 | JGI IMG/M metagenome (GOLD analysis project Ga0299914, IMG submission 201361) | Soil microbial communities from uranium-contaminated site in the Upper Colorado River Basin, Wyoming, United States - RVT153D57 (version 2) ... | reverse complement strand
GGGTCGAATGCAAGGGCCGTCTCGGCGGCGCCGACATGGGCCGTCGCGAGTGGTACCGCGAGGGGCGGGTGCCCCTCCACACCCTCCGCGCCGACATCGACTACGGAACCGCCACCGCCAAGACCACGGTCGGCGCAATAGGTGTGAAGGTGTGGGTGTACCGCGGCGAAGTCGTGAGCACCGGCCAGGTCTCCGGTGATCGCATCGCTGCTGAGGCCGACCTCGCCACCGGCGGGCCCGCGAGACGCACCCAGAAGAGCATCAGGTCCCGCGCCGAAGAGGCTGCCGGAGCCGGTGAGCGCAAGCCGCGTCTCATCGAGGCCGGTGGGGGCAAGCGCCTCATCGAGGCCGGTGGCGGCAACAAGGAGGGTGGGCGGCGTCTCATCGAGGCCGGTGGCGGTCGTCGGCCAACTGCGGCCGAGGCCAAGGTCGAGTACGAGTCCGCCGTCGAAGACGTCGATGTCACCGCACCTGCCGGCGCTGCGCCCGCGGAGCCGACTGAAGACACCGCGGCTGCAGAAGCCACCGCGGTTGCCGAAGCCACCGCGTCCGTCGTGGTGACCCCCGCGGAGTCGACGGTGGATATCGATGCGGTCGTGGCCACTCCGGCGAGCTCGGAGGAGGAGGAGGAGTAGGCCGTGTTGATGCCCAAGAGGACAAAGCACCGCAAGGTTCATCGCGGACGTCGCTCCGGCGTCGCCAAGGGTGGCACTCACGTGGCCTTCGGCGAGTACGGCCTGCAGGCGCTCGAGTCGGGCTGGATCACCGCTAGGCAGATCGAGTCGGCCCGTGTCGCCATCACCCGTGCCGTCAAGCGCGGCGGGAAGGTGTGGATCACGATCTTCCCCGACAAGCCGGTGACTCAGAAGCCTGCCGAGACCCGCATGGGCTCGGGCAAGGGGAACCCCGAGTTCTGGGTGTCGGTGGTGAAGCCCGGACGAGTGATGTTCGAGCTCGCCGGTGTGCCCGAGGACCTCGCCCGCGAGGCTATGCGGAAAGCCGGCCACAAACTGCCGATCAAGACCCGATTCGTGACCCGGGAGGACACATGACGCCTTCCGAATTCCGTGAAATGACAGACACAGAGCTGATCGAGGCACTGGCCGAGGCCAAGGAGGAGAAATTCAACCTTCGCTTCCAACTCGCCACCAATCAGCTGGACAACCACGCCCGCATCAAGGCCGTCAAACAGGACATCGCCCGGATTCTCACCGTGCTGCACGAGCGTGAGCTCGCCTCTGTCGACGCCGCCGCCGCCGGGACCGAGGAGCGTGCCTGATGACAGATAGCAATACGAGAGGGCGCCGCAAGGTCCGTGTCGGCGTGGTCGTTTCCGACGCCCGTGACAAGACCGTGACCGTCGAGGTGCCCAACCAGATGAGCCACCCGCGCTACGACAAGGTCGTTCGTCGCAGCACCAAGTTCCATGCCCATGACGAGGCCAACGACGCCAAGCTCGGCGACACGGTGCGGATCATGGAAACCCGCCCGCTGTCGAAGCAGAAGAGATGGCGCGTGGTGGAAGTCGTAGAGAGGGCCAGATGATCCAGCAGGAGTCACGGCTCAAGGTGGCGGACAACACCGGTGCCCGCGAGGTGCTCTGCATTCGCGTGCTCGGGGGGTCTTCCCGCCGCTATGCCGGGGTGGGCGATGTGATCGTTGCTGCCGTGAAGGACGCCAACCCGGGTGGGTCGGTGAAAAAGGGCGAGGTGGTCAAGGCCGTCGTCGTCCGCACCAAGAAAGAGTCACGCCGCCCCGACGGTACCTACATCCGCTTCGACGACAACGCATGCGTGATCATCGACAACAACTCTCAGCCCCGGGGAACCCGCATCTTCGGCCCGGTGGCGAGGGAGCTCCGCGATCGCAAGTTCATGCGAATCGTCTCATTGGCACCAGAGGTCTTGTGATGAGCTCGCTTCTCTCGCCGTTCTATGTCATACGTTCCACGTCTTACGAAATGGGAGCTTCGCGCTCATGAGATTGAAGCAAGGAGACAAGGTGATGGTGATCGCCGGCAAGGACGCCGGCAAGGAATCGCGCATCACCCGTGTCATCACGGACAAGGGCAAGATCCTGGTCGAGGGGGTCAACACTGCCAAGCGGCATCGTCGCCCCACAGGCTCGACCATGCAGGGCGGGATCATCGACAAGGACATGCCCATCGACGCCTCGAACGTGATGATCGTTTGTGAGAAATGCGGCCCTACCCGCATCGGTCATCGCATCGACGACAAGGGCGAGAAGCACCGAACGTGTGTCAAGTGCGGAGGTGACCTGTGAGCGACCAACCTCGTCTGAAGTTGCTCTACGCCGAGCAGCTCGCCCCCCGCCTCAAGGACGAGTTGGGGCTGGCCAACGTCATGCAGATCCCGCGTCTCGAGAAGATCGTGGTGAACATGGGTGTGGGCGAAGCGGTCCAGGACAAGAAGTCGATCGACTCCGCCATGGACGAGCTGACCCTGATCACGGGGCAGAAGCCGAAGCTGAACCGCTCCCGGAAGTCCATCGCCAACTTCAAGGTGCGCGAGGGCATGCCGGTGGGCGCCTCGGTGACAATGCGCGGGACGCGCATGTGGGAGTTCTTCGACCGTCTGCTGGGAATCGCCATCCCCAGGATCCGTGACTTCCGCGGCCTCAATCCGAGGTCTTTCGACGGTCGGGGCAACTACAGCTTTGGGGTGACCGAGCAGCTGATCTTCCCTGAAGTCGACTTCGACCAGGTGTCGTCGACCAGGGGAATGGACATAACGATTTGCACGTCAGCGACCAACGATGAGCACGCAAAGGCGTTGCTCGATGCCTTCGGCTTCCCATTCCGCAAGGCAACCACCGGGGTCTGAAGGAGGATTCTGAATGGCTAAGAAATCGCTGGTCGTCAAGGCCAGCCGCAAGCCGAAGTACAAGGTCCGCGGGTACAGCCGATGCCAGCGTTGTGGCCGCGCCCGCGCCTACCTGCGTGATTTCGGCATGTGCCGCATCTGCGTGCGTGAGCTGGCTTCCCGTGGCGAGCTCCCCGGCGTGAGAAAGGCTTCCTGGTAATGGTCACCGATCCGATTGCCGACATGCTCACCCGAATCCGCAATGCGATTGCGGTCGGGCACGAGAGAGTCGTGATGCCTTCCTCGAAGATGAAGGTGGGTATCGCCCGCATCCTCCTGGACGAGGGCTTCATCGACCGTTACGACGTCAAGGCCGACGGTGCCCTGAGCGAGCTCGAGCTGGTGCTGCGATACGGCACCCGCCGCCAGCCCGCGATCGAGGGCATCAAGCGGGTGTCCAAGCCCGGTCACCGTGTGTACCGCGGCGCGTCGGAGCTGCCCCGCGTGCAAGGAGGCCTTGGTGTCGCAGTGGTCTCCACCAGCCAGGGTCTGCTCCCCGATCGGGAGGCCCGTCGCCGTCGTCTTGGCGGCGAGGTCGTGTGTGAGGTCTGGTGAGATGAGCCGTATCGGGAAGATGCCGGTGGACATGCCGTCCGGTGTCGACATCAAAGTGGACGGGACCCAGGTCACCGTCAAGGGCTCCAAGGGCGAGTTGTCGCGTCAGTTCACCGACCGGGTCAGCTTCTCGGTCGAAGAAGGTGTGATCACGGTGGGTCGCGAAGATGACACACGGGAGTCGAGGGCCCTGCACGGTCTCAGCCGTGCCCTCCTCGCCAACATGGTCCACGGTGTCTCCGAAGGCTTTACCAAGGTTCTCGAGATCCAGGGTGTCGGATATCGCGCCAGCCTGAAGGGCTCGGACATCGAGCTGCTCGTCGGGTTCAGCCACCCGGTCGACGTGAAGGCTCCCAAGGGAATCACTTTCGAGGTGCCCGAGCCAACCCGAATCGTGGTGTCGGGCATCGACAAGGAGCAGGTCGGCCAGGTTGCGGCGGACATCCGCAAGGTCCGTCCGCCCGAGCCATACAAAGGCAAGGGGATCAGGTACGCCGGTGAGTACGTTCGGCGCAAGGCCGGGAAGGCAGGTAAGTGATGCGAGGCTCACGAGAAGACGCCCGGAGCCGGCGTCACACCCGGGTCCGCAAGCGCGTCCACGGCACGGGGGAGCGACCCCGTCTGGCCGTGTACCGCAGCAACAAATACATCTATGCCCAGGTAATAGACGATATCGAGGGCCGCACCTTGGCTGCCGCTTCCTCACAGGAGTCGGATCTGCGCTCGGACAACCTCAACCTGGCCGCCGCGGCCAAGGTGGGCGAGGCGATCGCGAGCCGGGCCAAGGATGCGGGTGTGAAGGCGGTCGTCTTCGACCGGGGCGGATACAAGTTCCACGGCAAGGTCAAGGCCCTCGCCGACGCAGCACGCGAAGCCGGATTGGAGTTCTAGACATGGCCCAAGATCAACAGACCCAGTTCGACGAGCGTGTGATTCAGATCAACCGCGTGGCCAAAGTGGTCAAGGGCGGTCGCCGCTTCAGCTTCACCGCCCTCGTGGTTGTGGGCGACGGGGCGGGCAAGGTCGGGATCGGATACGGCAAGGCCAAGGAAGTGCCGGCAGCCATCCAGAAGGGCATGGAGACGGCACGGCGCGCCATGGTCGAGATCGCGATGGCGGGCCAGACCGTGGTCCACCAGGCGACCGGTGAGCATGGCGCCTCACGGGTCCTGATCAAGCCGGCCGCGCCCGGCACCGGTGTCATCGCCGGAGGCGCGGTGCGTCAGATCCTGGAGGCGGCCGGTGTGAAAGACGCCCTGGCCAAGTCTCTCGGATCCCCCACCCATCTCAATGTGGCCAAAGCTGCGATGAATGCGTTGACCGGGCAGCGTCGGCCCGACGAGGTCGCACGTCTCCGGGGCAAGCAGGCGGAGGACATCGTCCCTCCGGGTCTGCTCGCCGCCTACCGCTCGACAGAGGCGATGCGGGCCCACTCCAAGAGAGGACTAGATGGCTGACAAAATCGTGAAGGTGACATTGAGGAGATCGGTGATCGGCGAGAAGCCCAAGACCCGGGCGACCGTCGAGTCGCTGGGCTTGCGCAAGCTCCATCAGACCAGGGAGCATGTCGATTCCCCGTCTCTCCGCGGGATGCTGCACAAAGTGCGGCACCTGGTCGAGGTAGAGGAAGGCTGAGATGGCCGAAGAGAAGAAGGATCAACCCTCCCCCGGCTCCGCCGGGGACTCCCCCTTTCGGGGGGAGAAACCACAACTGAAGCTGCACCACCTGCAGCCTGCACCCGGCTCCAAGAAGGAGAGGATCCGGGTTGGTCGCGGCGAGGGTGGCCGACGCGGCAAGACGGCGGGCCGCGGGACCAAGGGCCTCAAGGCCCGTAACACCCTCCGTCCCGGTTTCGAGGGTGGGCAGACCCCGCTCTCGATGCGCATCCCCAAGCTTCCCGGGTTCACCAACCCCAACAAGGAGGAATTCGCCATCGTGAACCTCGCCGCCCTCGAGGTCTTCGACAAGGGCGCCGAGGTCACACCCGAGGTGCTTCGCAGCCGTGGCCTCATCCGACATCGGGGACGGGTCAAGGTGCTGGCCCAGGGTGAGCTGGACAAGGTCCTTACCGTGAAGGCTCACGCCTTCAGCGCCGCCGCCAAGGCCAAGATCGAAAAGGCCGGCGGCACCGCCGAAGTCATTTCATGACTTCATCTCTCAATACGTAGGACGCAGGACGACCAACGAATGCTCAGCATTTACCGCAACATGTTCAAGATCCCGGACCTCCGGGGGAAGATCTTCTTCACCCTGGCCATGTTCGCGGTCTACCGGCTCGGAGCCACCATCCCCGTCCCCGGGATCGATCTCGAGGCGGTCGAGCTCTTCCAGGCCCAGCAGCAGGCAGGTGGCATTTACGGGTTGCTCAACCTGTTCTCTGGCGGTGCCCTCGAGTCGTTCTCCGTCTTCGCCCTCGGGATCATCCCTTACATCACCGCCTCGATCATCATGCAGTTGCTGACCGTGGTCATCCCGCGGCTCCAAGCCCTCCAGGAGGAGGGTGAGTCGGGCCGGAAGGTGATCACCCAATGGACCAGGTACCTGACGGTGATCCTGGCCCTGATCCAGTCCACCGGGTTCACCTACCTATTCCACGTCGGCCGCTTCACCGGCGGAATCGACCTGATCCCCAACTACACCCCGGGCCGTGTCATCCTCATCGTGCTGACAATGACCGCAGGTACCGCCATGGTGATGTGGCTCGGTGAGCTCATCACCCAACGCGGGGTGGGCAACGGTATGTCGCTGATCATCTTCGTCTCCATCCTGAGCCAGTTCCCCTTCGTCTTCGGCCAGATTTGGGGTCAGACGGTCGATGCCGCCCAGCCGTTCCGGTTCGCCGTGATCGTGGCCATCTTCCTGGCGATGATCGTCGCCATCATCTACGTGGACCAGGCCCAGCGAAGGATCCCGATCCAGTTCGCCAAGAGAGTGCGGGGACGCAGGGTCATGGGTGGGCAGTCGACGTACATCCCGCTCAAGGTGAACACGGCAGGGGTGATCCCGGTCATCTTCGCCACTTCGGTGATGCTGATCCCCTCACTGATCATCACCGCCATTCCTTCGGATGCGGCCTGGGTGCAATCCATCTACCGCTGGATCGACGGGAACCTCGGCGGAGGGACGGGCGGGGTCAGCTGGTGGTACATCCTGATCCTGTTCGCTCTGATCATCTTCTTCACCTACTTCTACACCGCCATACAGTTCGATCCGGAGAAGCAAGCCGAGATGATCCAGCGTCAAGGCGGGTTCGTGCCCGGGGTTCGCCCGGGACGGCAGACGGCGCGGCACCTGGCGTTCATCCTCAACCGGATCACCTTGCCCGGGTCCATCTTCCTGGCGCTGATCGCCATCCTCCCCGCCATCGCCGGGGCGGTGTGGGGGATCAACATCGCCTTCTCCGGGGTGTCGATCTTGATTGTGGTCGGGGTCGCCCTGGAGACGATGAAGCAAATCGAGTCCCAGCTGACTATGCGAAACTATGAGGGGATCCTCACGTGAGGATTCTGTTCGTCGGACCGCCTGGCGCCGGCAAGGGCACCCAGGCGGCCCGGGTGGCGGAGCGTCTCGACATCCCCCACATTTCCACCGGAGACATGTTCCGTCATCACGTCTCGACGGGAACCGAGCTCGGCCGGTTGGTCGATGCAATCATGAAGGCAGGGGAGTACGTGCCCGACGAGATCACGGTCGAGATGCTCCGTGAGCGGCTGGCCGAGCCCGATGCCGCGAGGGGATACATACTCGACGGATTTCCCCGCACGGCGGGCCAGGTGACGGCGCTCGATGGGTTGATCGGCACCGACGGGCTCGACTCCGTCGTCGTGTTCGATGTCGATGAGGACGCGTTGGTGGAGCGTCTCTTGAGCCGGGGCCGCGCCGACGACACCGAAGACACCATCCGCAACCGCTTCAAGGTGTATCAGGAGCAGACTGCCCCCCTTCTCGACGTCTACGGGGACCGGGGCATCGTGGTCACCGTCGACGGGCTCGGTGACATCGATGACGTCACCGAGCGCATCCTGCAGGTGGTGAAGCCGTGATCACCATCAAATCCCGGCGCGAGTTCGCCAAGATGGCCACGGCCGGTGCTGCCGTGGCCGCCATCCACGAGGCGGTGAGAGAAGCCGCAGCGCCCGGTGTCACCCTGCTCGCATTGGAGGAGATCTCGGCCCGGATCATCGAGGAGCGCGGGTGCACCTCTTCCTTCCTCGGTTATCACGGCACCTATCCCGCCACCCTCTGCCTCTCACCCAACGACGTAATCGTCCATGGCATACCTTCGGATCGGCCTCTCGAAGAGGGCGACATCCTCTCCGTCGATGCCGGAGCGATTTACGAGGGCTTCCACGGCGACGCGGCGTTCACCGTGGCGATCGGCACAGTGAGCGCCGAGGCACAGCGTCTCATCGATGTGACCGAGGAGGCCCTGTGGGTAGGCATTCGCGAGGTCCGCAAGGGTGGTCATCTCGGCGACATCGGGGCGGCGGTGGCCGATATCGGCAAGAGCAACGGGTTTGGGGTCGTCGAAGAGTACGTGGGGCATGGCATCGGCCGGCAAATGCACGAGGAGCCGCAGGTCCCCAACTACGGGCGCCGTGGCCAGGGTCTCCGCCTGCGCACGGGGATGGCCCTCTGCATCGAGCCCATGTTCAACCTCGGTTCCAGGCACACCACCGTCGATGATGACGGGTGGACGGTCCGCACGGCCGATGGCTCTCTCTCGGCGCACTGGGAGCACACTGTTTGCCTCACGCCCGATGGAACCCAGGTGTTCACCGCCGGTGAGGAGCCTGTTCCGGTGGAATTTGAGCAAAGTGCGGCCCACGGGTAACATTACGAGTCGTTGCGTCGCTTTTCCGCGCCGTTCAACGCGTATTCAGGCCCGGACGACATCGTCCCCTACCCCCGAATCAGATTCTGGGTTCAGGTTGTCTCATGCGACGGGTCAATTCGAGTTTTGGAGCAGATGATGAAGGTGCGGCCTTCCACCAAGAAGATGTGTGAGAAATGTCGGATCATCAGACGTCGTGGCCGCGTCTGGGTGATCTGCAGCAATCCCCGTCACAAGCAACGGCAAGGATGATCTGAGTGGCACGTATCGCAGGAGTTGACCTTCCCAGGGACAAGAGGCTCGAGATTGGGCTCACCTACATCTACGGGGTCGGGCTCACCCGCGCCCAGAAGGTGTGCAACGAGACCGGCGTCGATCCCAGCACCAGGATCCGTCAGCTCACCGACGACGAGGTGACCCGGATCCGCCGATACATCGAGGCCAACTTCGAGGTCGAAGGCGACCTGCGACGGGAAGTCCAGCAGAACATCAAGCGCAAGATCGAGATCGGCAGCTATCAGGGCATCCGCCATCGGCGTGGCCTGCCCGTGCGCGGGCAGCGCACCCACACCAACGCGCGCACGCGCAAGGGCCGTCGCATGGCCATTGCCGGCAAGAAGAAGGTCACCAAGTAGGAGTTTGCAGAGAGTGGCAAAGCAACAAGGCGCCAAGCGTGTGCGTCGTCGGGAGCGAAGAAACATCTCCCACGGCCAGGCTCACATCAAGGCGAGTTTCAACAACACGATTATCTCGATCAGCGACCAGACGGGTGCAACCGTTGCCTGGACGTCTGGTGGTTCGGTCGGCTTCAAGGGGTCGCGTAAGTCGACTCCATATGCGGCTCAGGTCGCTGCGGAAGAGGCGGCCCGTCGCGCCGGCGAGCACGGTATTCGCAAGCTCGACGTGATCGTCAGCGGCACAGGGTCGGGCCGGGACACCGCGGTCAGAACCCTGCAGAACATGGGCATGGAGGTCACCTGGATCCGTGATGTGACTCCCATTCCGCACAATGGCTGCCGTCCCAAGAAGCGGAGACGCGGCTGATGGCTCGTTATACAGGCCCCCGTCACAAGGCATGCCGTCGCGCTCGCACCCCGCTCTGCCAGTCCAAGCGATGCCCGGTCGATCGTCGCCCTTACCCGCCTGGGCAACATGGCCGCGGGCGCATCCGTGAGAGCGACTATCTGATCCAGCTCCGAGAGAAGCAGAAGCTTCGCACCATGTACGGGGTCCTCGAGCGGCAGTTTCGCCTTTACTACAAGGAGGCCGCCCGTCGCCCCGGCATCACCGGCGACAACCTCCTCCAGCTCCTCGAGCAGAGGCTGGACAACGTCGTCTGGCGCGCCGGTCTCGCTGCCACCCGACCCCAGGCCCGCCAGCTCGTCAACCACGGGCACTTCCGGGTCAATGGAAGGAAGGTGGACATCCCGTCCTATCAGGTTCGTCCCGGTGACGTGGTCACCTTGAAAGACAAAAGCAGGGACTCAATCGTCATCCAGCACGCCGTGGACACGCAGGGACGCGAGGCTCCGGCCTGGCTCCGTGTCGACCTCGGTGAGCGGAAGGTGGATGTGACCGATCACCCGCGCAGGGACCAGATCGACACAGCCATCAACGAGCAGTTGATCGTCGAGCTCTACTCGAAGTGAGGTAATGCCTTGTTGATTGTTCAGCGCCCCCAGATCGAAGAGGAAGCGATCTCAGACACCAGGTCGAGGATTGTCGTCGAGCCTCTCGAGCCTGGATTCGGATACACCCTCGGCAACACCTTGCGTCGCACCCTCCTGTCGCGCATCCCCGGTGCCGCGGTCACCTCGATCCAGATCGAGGGAGTCGAGCATGAGTTCTCGACC
>Ga0299914_10004428_pt1 | contig 10126 bp, 9 predicted proteins | sample RVTome_10_FD_201361 | JGI IMG/M metagenome (GOLD analysis project Ga0299914, IMG submission 201361) | Soil microbial communities from uranium-contaminated site in the Upper Colorado River Basin, Wyoming, United States - RVT153D57 (version 2) ... | reverse complement strand
GGAGCGGACGCATCATCCTCGACCTCTCACCGGCTCCGCACGGGGGAGGGGCCCCTAACTCCCTCTCTCCCCCGCGTGGTGCCCGAGCTCGGGGCCGAGCCTCTGTTTGGATCCGTGACGGTGGAGCGGGAGCCATTCACGGTTTGGCGCGGCCCCGAAGACCGCTCGCGCTCTAACTTGCTCATCGATCAAGTCCTTGTCCAGGATTCGATTCCCAAACTGGACGCGGTGCCCCTTGGACGGGGGAGAGTGGAAGTGGGCAGACCGGAAGCCAGGTCCTTGGTTCTCACTCCCCCGCATTGAGGGCCATGACAATCATCACGCACCTGGCCCACCTTCCTGAAGCCGGAGATGATCAATTCTGTGCCGCTGACAAATGGAACTGCGGTGTCCTGGCGGACGCCGTTGAAAGCTCCCAACTGATGGCCCTGGACCTCCCCGGTGGTGGCCAGTCCCGTGGGCCTGAGACCGGCCACCTCACCGGGGAATCCCTGAAAATCGTTGTGGATCGGATCGCCTGCTGACGGCAGCAGCGGATCCAGGACATGGCGACGCTCCGTCTCGCTTGGTAGCTGTTCATCCGCGTCTTCGACATCGGCATGTCTGCGAGGGTCCGGGGCGCCACCGGAATCGAGCGGCCGGGGCTCGTCGATGAACGTGCACACAATGCGAGCCCCGACGTCGACGATCACCGCTGAAATGGTGTGCGCCCCGGACACGCCGGATCCGCCGACGGGCGATCTCATCGTCCCTGGCCGTTGGTCGACAGGAACGTGTCGGTGCCGGACAACCCCTCATCGATCTCGCCCCCGAAACGGTTGAAGTGGTCAAAACCTCCAGCGACGCCTCCGTCGGCGGGGGCCGTCATCTCCCGCCTCATCGGTGTCTCGTCCTCGGCCGCGATTGCCATGTCATTCGCACGTCTGCATGGCTATCGCTCGTACCGAGGTGCTGTTACAAACAATTTCCGTCCAACCTGGTCAGCTCAACTCCCCTGTAACGGGATCAACGCTCGTGCGATTGCTAAGCGGGATGCTGCTGACGTTCGTTCGATACCTGAGGGCCAAGCTTCCAAACGACAAAGTGCTGTCGCCCTGGATTCGCCAGATGCAATCATCAAAAGTCACGCAACGTCGCCACGAGACTCGCCCAGACACCAACGAACGGGCGGATCGTCGAAAGCCCGATGGTTAGCCCTTTCGACAGGATTTCTGCGTACAGCCATGACACGATCCGACACGCTGTCGTTAAAGTCCGGAGACCGAGATGCCGAGTAAGGAAGCATGACTGTCACGCTCGAAGCGCTAGTCGAGAGCCGCGGCGGATCCGGGGCAGCCGTCGTGACATCGGATGGGACCTCATGGTCTTGGCCTGACCTATTCCATCAGTTCGCACCTGCTATCAGTTCCTTCGCCCGATCGCGTGGCTCCTCCAGCCCCGACGACATCGTGCAGGAGGTTTTCGCCACCGCAATCGAACGGTTCCCCCAATTCGATGGAGACAGCTCCGGGCTTCGCTCATTCCTGTTCACCCTGGCGTATCGGCGTGTCGCCGACGAGCACCGGGCACCACAACGCCGCCGGGAGGAGCTCGTCGCTGATCACCAGCCGACGGCCGACGATGGCATCGACATCGAGGATGCCTTCACCTCGCACGAGAATGCCGCCGAGGCGATGCGAGCGCTCGACATCCTCGGTGAACGGGAACGGCAGGTCATCGAGATGCGGATCATCGAGGAAGCCTCTCCTGCAGAAGTCGCCGATGTCCTCGGCCTCTCCAACGGGAACGTGCGAGTGATCCAGGCCCGGGCACTGGTGAAGGTCAGAAAATACCTGGAATCCCGGACTGGCCCGATGCCCTCGATCACCCTCGTGCCTGCCTTTCTCAATGGACTGCGATCCGAGCTTCCCGCCGATGGCGGACTGGCCGAATGGATCGAGCTGCTCCAATCCACATCGACCGGTACGGTCAAGACCGCCGCTGCCGGCGCTGGTACGGCGATCGCCGCTGGGGTGGCATCCACCACGACCGTCGCCGGAACGATCCTCAAAATCGGATTGGTCGCCGCCCTCGCCACCGCCTCGACAGCGACCGTCGAGCCGGCAGCGGCTGACCAACGCCGGGCCGGCATCCCAGCCGCAGCCCCGGTGGTCATTCCAGTTGTGGCAGAACCCGAGCCGCCCGAGCACACCGTCCCCCAGGCGGTGGACCACGAGCCCACTTCGAATTTTGGGGTGGCTCCGATCGCCCCGAACCGCCCCAACCTCGTCCCGCCCGCAAAAGCGGGCACGGAAGAGCCAACTTCCCCAACCGATCAGACGGTTACCGAGCCCGAGGCCCCGGCGGCCCGGGCGGTGATCGAGACCAACGACGGAGCCAGTTCCGGGTCGAGTGAGGTCGGCGAGCCAGTTGACGGTGGAGACGTGGGGACGGTCGTGAACGAGGTGGTCGAGACCGTCGAGGAAGTGGTGAACGGTGTGGTGGAGACCGTGGAGACCGTGGTCACCGACGTGAACACCGTTGTCACCGACGTGGTCGATGAAGTCGAAGAGGTTGTCGACGACACCGTGAGCACCGTGAATGACACAGTCAACAACACTGTCAACACAGTCAACGACACCACCCAAGCCGTCAACGACACCGTGGAGACGGTCGTCAACGATGTGACGTCGGTCGTCAACGGAGTGGTCGGCGGGCTCGGCGGCTTCCTCGGCGGCTGACCGCGTCCGCGTTCCTAATGCTGTAGGGCCCACATATGGGCCGTACAGCGTCTCATTCGGACGCAGAACGAGTTAGGCGCGCTCCAGGCGTTGGCCCTCGGCTACTGCGATAGCAGTGAGATTCACCACGTCCGTGACAGAGGCATCGCGCTGGAGGACGTGGACCGGCTTGGAGAGACCGCTGAGGATGGGACCGATCACTTCGGCGCCGCCGAGCCGGTTGAGCAGCTTGTACGAGGCGTTGGCCGAGGTCAGGTTGGGGAAGACCAAGACATTTGCCGCCCGCCCTAGTGACCCGTCCGGACTGCGCGACGCCATCAACTCAGGCACCACTGCGGAGTCCGCCTGCATCTCCCCATCGGCGGCGATATCGGGCCGGGCCGCCCTGAAGATCTCCAGAGCCCTTCGCACCCTGGCGGGCTCCTCACCACCGGCCGATCCGAAGTCCGAATAGCTGATGAAAGCAACTAGAGGCTCGCGATCGAATTCCTCCTCTGCGGTCTTGGTCGCCGCCAGAGCGATCTCGGCGAGCTGCTCGGCCGTGGGCTCGATGTTGACAGCGCAGTCGGTGAGGAAATAGGGGCGACCACCGACGACCACGATGTAGGTGGCGGAAACGATCGTCCGGCCTTCCTGCACCTTGAGCACCTGCAAAGCGGGTCTGATCGTCTCCGGGTAGAAGGTGGTGAGACCGCCGAGAACGGCATCGGCCGCGCCTTCCCTCACCATCAGGCAGGCGTACATGTTGGGATCACGAACCAACCGCTCTGCCTCGTATAGGGAGAGACCGCGGTCACGACGCAGTTCCTCGAGAACTCGCGCATACCTGGACCGCTCCGCGTTCTCGGCCGACGGGTCGATGACTTCCATCCCATCGAGAGATATGCCTGTGCCCTCGGCCAGCTCGGTGATCTTGGATTCCGGCCCGATCAGCACGGGTCTTCCGATGCCCTCGTCCTTGATACGGCGTGCGGCGCGGATGATGCGAAGGTCGTCGGCATGGGGGTAGGCGACCCGTTTGGGCTGTTCCATGGCCTTCGTGGTGATGGAATTGACCAAACCGTAGGAAGCACTGAACCTCGATTGGAGCTCGCTCTTGTATACCTCCATGTCGGCGATGCTGACCCGGGCCAACCCTTCGTCCATGGCGGCCTGTGCCACGGCCGGTGCCACCGTCCACAGCACCCGAGGGTCGAATGGCTTCGGGATCAGGTAGTCCGGGCCGAAGGCGAGATGGTGGAGGTCGTAGGCACGTAACACAGAATCGGGGACCGGTTCCCGGGCCAGTTGGGCCAAAGCGTTGGCCGCGGCGATCTTCATGCCCTCCGAGACGCCCCTGGATCGAACGTCCAACGCTCCGCGGAAGATGAACGGAAAACCGAGCACGTTGTTGACCTGATTCGGGTAGTCCGACCGGCCGGTTGCAATTATCACGTCGTCACGGGCCGCCTTGGCGTCCGGATAGCTGATCTCGGGGTCGGGATTGGCGAGTGCGAACACGATTGGGTTCGCTGCCATCGACTGGACCATCTCCTTGGTGACGATGCCGGCCACCGCCACGCCGAGGAACACGTCGGCGCCAACCATGGCATCCTCGAGGGTTCGGGCATCGGTCTCTACTGCGAAGTCCACCTTGACTTCGTTGAGATCGTCACGGCCCGAATGGATGACACCTTTCTGGTCCGTCATCAACACGTTTGCCGGGTCGACACCGAGCCCGACAAAAAACCGGGCGCAGGCCACACCGGCGGCTCCGGCACCGGCAACTACGACCCTGGTCTTCGTGATGTCACGACCGGTGATCTCCACGGCGTTGATGAAAGCCGCCCCACCAATGATGGCGGTTCCATGCTGGTCGTCGTGAAACACCGGGATGTCAAGACGCTGACGCAGGGTCGACTCGATGTAGAAGCACTCGGGCGCCTTGATGTCCTCCAGGTTGATCCCCCCAACCGTGGGGGCAAGCAGCTCGCAGAACTTGACGACGTCGTCGGGGTCGGTGGCCGCGATCTCGAGATCGAATACGTCGATGTCGGCGAAACGTTTGAACAGGACGCCCTTTCCCTCCATCACCGGCTTGCTGGCCAACGCGCCGATGTTTCCCAAACCCAACACTGCGCTCCCGTTGGAGACGACCGCCACCAGGTTTCCCCGGTTGGTGTAACGGAAAGCGGCGTCGGGATCGTCGGCTATGACCAGGCAAGGGTCGGCCACACCGGGCGTGTAGGCGAGACTGAGGTCGGACTGGGTTGCAGTCGGTTTCGTAGCACGAACCTCGATCTTGCCCGGCCGTGGTTTCTCGTGATATTCGAGGGCTTCGGAGAACTTCGGCTTGGAGGGCATGGGTAAACCTTATCTATCTGCGTCCCGTTCGGTTTTCGCGTGGTGTCGGTGAGACTCTTCCCTGCGGGTTTCGGTTTCGGAGACAACCTGGAACAATTGGGGATGTGATCGAAACCGACTTGCCGGTAGCAGTGGACAACGGATACAAGGTGATGGGCGGCTGGCGAGTCGGCCATGCGCCCGAGGACACCACCACCAAATCCGGCCTGCTCGTGCCTGTCGGCACCAAAGACGGCAACGATGCCCTCGCCTTACTCGATGTTGAGACGGGGCAACGATTCTGGGCTGTCCCCAGCGGAGCCTGGCGATTCATCTGGCCACCGACCGGTCAACCCGTGATCGCGGTGCGGGAGTCTCAGATCATCGCCGAAGAAGAGATCGAGCACGTCGGAGACGAAGGTCAATACCTCTGAGCCGCGATCTCGAGGTCGCCGTTTAGTGGTCGGCTTCGCCGACAGTCTCTCTGTTCCGTCGACTCCTCCTCTTCGTCGGCCGACGAGGAATAATCACATCGCACGAGTTGCTAAACAGAACGATCATGGCTCGCCCGAGCTGATCTCTCTCTCATGACTTCTGACCATCAATCGCGCTCCGGACGCCGCCTCACCGCCACCGTCACCGACCTCGAGGTCGCCATTCAGCGAGCCTTTCTCGTCGGCGTACAACTACCCGGAATGACAACCGAGGTTGAGGAACGCTCCCTCGACGAGCTGGCGTTACTGACCGACACCGCAGGCGCCGATCCAGTCGATCGCGAGCTGGTGAAACGGGATCGCATCGATCCGGGCACCTTCATCGGGTCGGGCAAGGCCAAAGAACTGGCATCTTTGACCACCGCACTCGACATCGACGTGGTCATCTTCGACCAGGGTTTGACACCTGCGCAACAGCGCAACCTGAACGCCATCTTCCACTGCGACATCGTCGACCGGGAGGCGTTGATCCTCGACATCTTCGCCCAGCACGCCAAGTCGAAAGTCGGTGCCATCCAGGTTGAGCTCGCCCTCCTCAAATACAACCTCCCGCGTCTCCGTGGCAAGGGCACCCAGCTCGCCCAGCAGCGCGCTGGAGTGGGCACGACCATGCGAGGCCCGGGTGAGACCAAGCTCGAGACCGACCGCAGACGGGTGCTCCAGCGGATCTCCAAGCTAGAGCGTCAGCTCAAGGAAAGCGCCGGTCACCGTGAGACCCAGCGCAAGCAGAGAAAGCGGACCCAGATCCCTCAGGTGTCGATCGTCGGCTACACGAATGCCGGCAAGTCGACGTTGCTGAACGCACTCACCGACGCCGATGCCCTCGTACAAGACCAGCTCTTTGCCACCCTCGACTCCACAGTCCGTCGACTCGAGCTACCGGAGAGCCGGCCCATCGTCATTGCCGACACAGTCGGTTTTGTGCGACGTTTGCCTCACCATCTGATGGAGGCATTCCAGTCGACCCTCGCCGAAGCGCAACAATCGGATCTCCTCGTCCACGTCGTCGATGGCACCGACGAGGACCCCGCTGGTCAGATCGAAGCGGTCGAAGAGGTTCTGGAGGAGATAGACGCCTCCCAGGTGCCGCAGCTGTTGGTGGTCAACAAGGTCGATGCTGTCGACGATCGCGCCCGTCGTCGGTTGGCGAACCTGTGGCCGGATGCGGTCCTCATCTCGGCTCGAACCGGCGAAGGTCTCGGTGAACTGCAGGCCGCAATCGGCGAAGCCCTGGCCCGAGACCTCGTGACCCTATCGTTGAGCGTCCCATACGACCGTGGTGACGTGGTTGCCGCCGCTCACCGAATCGGGGAGGTCATCGAGGAGAAACACGACGCCGAGGGCACCATCCTCGACGTGCGGGTTCCCAAGTACTCGTTGGCTCGGTTCAACGACTTTGTGATCGTCTGACTGCTTCCCCACCAGTGCCACTGGTGCCACTGGCTGCCAGCGCAGCTCCCACCAGACCGGCATTGTTGCCCATCTCCGCAGGGACGACGGGAAGCTTCTCGTCGAGCAAGTGTGCGAACATCTCCCAGTTCTTTATCAATCCGCCCCCGATGACGATCAGGTCCGGATTGAACACGTAGTCGACGTGTCTCAGGTACCGGTTGGCCCGGCTACCCCACTCATCCCACTCGAGATCCTCGCGCCGACGCGCCTTGGCTGCGAAGTACGTCTCCGCTGGAGCATGACCCTCCAGTTCGATCTGACCGAGCTCGAGGTTGGGGACCAGCTTGCCGTCGACCAGTAAACCGGAGCCGATCCCGGTGCCAAACGTGATCGTGAGCACCATGCCATCGACTCCCGCTGCGGCCCCGTACGCCGCTTCGGCCAGAGCGGCGGCGTCGGCATCGTTCAGAACGACGGTGTCCCGACCCGTGGCCTCAGCAAAGAAGTCAGCCGCCTTGTAACCGACCCAAGCCGGGTCGATGTTGTTCGCCGTCTCCACCATGCCGTTTCTGATGACCGATGGAAAACCGATCCCGATTGGTCCGTCGTAGGTGTATTCGGAGAGCTGGGCGCCGAGCGCGGTCGCACATGCCTGCGGTGTTGCCGGCTGCGGGGTGTCGACACGGAGTCGCTCGCTGACCAGCGAGCCATCGGTCAGGTCGACCAGGGCAGACTTGATGCCCGATCCACCAACGTCGATTCCCAAATATGTCCTGCTCAAGCGGGGTCGAAGGTTAGGAGCTTCGCTCCTGAAGTAATAGCCTCGGCGCGGTGACTATCCAATCAGACATCGGCGTGATCGGGTTGGGGGTGATGGGGGCCAATCTCGCTCTCAACCTGGCCGACGCAGGCAATCGGGTGACCGTCTACAATCGGACAACCTCCGTAACCGACGAGTTCATGGCCGGTGAGGCCGCCGACAAGGAGGTGGTGGCCGCCACGTCGATAGGAGACGTGGTGGCCGCACTGAAGGCTCCCCGGGTCATCTTGGTGATGGTCACGGCCGGGAAACCGGTCGACTCCGTAATCGAGGACCTCGCACCGGTTCTGGACGAAGGCGACATCATCATCGACGGCGGCAACTCGCTGTTCACGGACACCGCGCGGCGCTACGAGTCATTGTCCCAACGAGGTATCGGGTTCATCGGCATGGGTGTTTCGGGGGGAGAGGAGGGAGCTCGATTCGGGCCGTCGATCATGCCGGGCGGTGATCCTGCGGCATGGCCGGTTGTCGAGGACATGCTCAAGGGCATAGCGGCCAAGGCCGATGACGGGGCGCCGTGTTGTGAGTGGATCGGCGAGGGAGGGGCCGGTCATTTCGTCAAGATGGTCCACAACGGGATCGAATACGGCGACATGCAGGTGATCGCCGAGGCATACGACCTGATGCGTCGTGGCCTGAACCTGGATCCTGAGCCGATCGCCGACGTATTCGCTCGCTGGAACGATGGCCACCTCCGCTCGTTTTTGATCGAGATCACCGCCGAGATCCTGCGCACCACGGAGAACAACGAGCCGATAGTCGACAAGATCCTCGACGCGGCCGGGCAGAAGGGAACGGGCAAGTGGACGGTTATCGCCTCAATGGAGTCGGGAGAGCCCACCACGCTGGTCGCGGAGGCGGTCTATGCCCGCGTGGTCAGCTCGGATCCGACTCGGCGAGAGAGGTCTGCAGGGGTTTTCGATGATCCTGTGGGGTCGATCGACGTCGCCATCGACGACATCGAGTCCTCGTTGTATGCCTCGAAAATCATCTCCTACGCCCAGGGTTTCCGGCTGATGCAGACGGCGTCGGCAGAACACTCATGGGATCTCGACCTGGGCACCATCGCCTCCATCTGGCGTGAGGGTTGCATCATTCGCGCCGACTTCCTCGCAGACATCACCACGGCCTATGCGTCGACGCCCGACCTCGTCGACCTCACCGACGCCGACTTCTTCATCGACGCACTGAAAGAAGCGGTACCCGGCTGGCGTCGAGTGGTGTCTGCGGCGATAACGGCAGGCATCCCGGCCCCGGCATATTCGAGCGCCCTCGCCTACTTCGACGGGATGCGCTCCCGCCGGCTACCCGCCAACTTGATCCAGGCGCAACGCGACTACTTCGGTGCCCACACCTTCGAACGCGTCGACCAACCGCGGGGTGAGTTCTTCCACCACGAGTGGGTCTAAACCCGTTCTGTGCGGGTCTACCGCGCGTCACGCGCAGTGAACCCGCACAGAACGGACTAGACGGGCGGCATCCCCGGCACATCGAGCAACGGACGCTGCTCGAAGTCGGGGTCTGCAGCGTCGGCGGCGTCGACATGGTCCCGACGCACTCCCATGAGGAACAGGATGGCATCGAGATACGGCACCGAGACCGAGGTGTCAGCCCGCTCCTTGACCACAGGCTTCGCATTGAAGGCGATCCCCAGGCCGGCGGCGGCGAGCATCTCCAGGTCGTTGGCCCCATCCCCCACCGCAACCACTTGCGAGGGTGAGATCCCCTCACTGGCAGCAATATCCTGAAGAAAGGTCGCCTTACGCGGGCCGTCGACCAGTTCACCGGCCAATCTTCCGGTGAGCAGACCGTCTTTCACATCGAGTGTGTTGGACAACGAGTAGTCAATGTCGAGATCTGCGGCTAGAGCGTTGGCGAACCTGGTGAACCCGGCCGAGACGATCGCTGTCTTCATCCCCATCCGCTTCAGGGTCCGGATGAATGTCCGTGCTCCGGGAGTGACCGTGATCCGCTTTGCGGCACGTTGTAGAGCCTCCTCGTCGAGACCTTGGAGAAAGGCGACCCGTTCACGAAGCGAGCCTTCGAAGTCGATCTCCCCGCGCATCGCCGCAGCTGTTATCCGAGCGACCTCGTCACTGACACCGGCCTCATCGGCGAGCAGGTTGATGACCTCGTTCTCGATGAGCGTCGAGTCGACGTCCATCACGACCATGCGCTTGGCACGTCGCTCCAGACCTTCGGGTTGGATGGCGATGTCGATCGTGGGCCGCTCCGCCGCCGTCTGCATGAGCTGTTCGCGAATTTTGTCGGTGTCTCCGTTGGAAACCGCCAGCTCGTATGAGACCACCGGATATCGGGAGAGTCTGAATATTCGCTCGATGTTCCCCCCACCCTGGGCGATGGACCGGGCCACG
>Ga0299914_10004427_pt1 | contig 10126 bp, 7 predicted proteins | sample RVTome_10_FD_201361 | JGI IMG/M metagenome (GOLD analysis project Ga0299914, IMG submission 201361) | Soil microbial communities from uranium-contaminated site in the Upper Colorado River Basin, Wyoming, United States - RVT153D57 (version 2) ... | reverse complement strand
CGCAGCCACCCGCGGGTCACCACGGTCGAGCACATGGACCTGCACCACAGCCTGGCGGCTGTCAACCGACACGCGCGACCTCGCTCGTGCCGAAGCGTTCGGCCATCAGCGTCTTCAGCCCGCGTGGAAAGCGCTCCCCCATGGCGAGATGTGCGGTGATCAGGTTGCGCTGCGCGTCGTGATCGCCGGCGAACGCCGCGATGCACGCTTCGGGCTGTACGTTGGCGAGCGCGAGGATCGCGCCCGCGCACCCGATCGGTCCGGCGAAGCTCAGCAGTGCCGACGATCCCGTGTACAGCGGCAGTGATGTCGCATCCAGCGCCGCGAGCATGCGCTCCGGATCGCCGGATGAGTCCTTGCAACCGCTGACCGGCAACTCCGGGAGCGCAGTGATCGGGATGCCCGGCGAGGACGCCTTGGGGAAGTGGTAGGCCAGGACCGGCATGTCACCGGCGGCCTTGGCCACCGCCGTGTAGTACGGCACCGGATCGGCCGTCATCGGTGGCGACAGGACGAGCACCGCATCAGCCCCACCATCACGTGCCCGCGTGGTCAGCTCCTGCGCCTGGCGTGCCGATGGCGCACCGGTGCCCGCGAGCACCGGCACGGCGCCGTCGACCGCCGAGCGGACCGCAGCCAGCACGTCCTGGCGCTCGCCGACGCTGAGTGTCGCGGCCTCACCGGTGGTTCCGGCGGCGACGACCCCTCGCATCCCGAGCTCCACCAGGCGCGCCGCGTGTGCCGCGGTCGCCGCAGCGTCGACGTCGCCGTTGTCATCGAACAGCGTCGCCAGGGCGACGCCCACACCTTCGAACACCATGCCATGCAGACTACCCATGGGCGCTGCGCCCGTCCGGCGAAACCCGGTCGAGACGACGCGGCGGCCGGGTCTCGCCGGCGGTCATCATGGTCTCCCGCCGCAGCTCCGGACGCACGTACGAGAGGCATCCATCGATGAACATCGACGTCATGCTCGACCTCGCCACTGAGATCGCCCACGAGGCGGGCGCGCTTCTGCGCTCCTACGCGGGACGATCCGACCTCGAGGTCGGGACCAAGTCGACCGACACCGACCCCGTGTCGGCGGCCGATCGCGCCGCCGAGGACCTCATCAGCCAGCGGATCGCGGCGGCACGACCCGACGACGGCATGGTCGGTGAGGAGCAGGCCGGCGACCGGGCCGGCACGACCGGCGTGCGCTGGGTCGTCGATCCGCTCGATGGAACCGTCAACTACCTCTACGGGATCCCCCAGTACAGCGTCAGCATCGGCGTCGAGGACGACGACGGTCCGCTGGTGGGTGTGGTCTACGACCCGAGCCGGGACGAGACGTTCGCGGCACGCCGCAACAAGGGCGCGACGCTCAACGGGTCGCGCATCGAGATCACGCCACCAGCTTCGTTCGCCGCGGCGCTGATCGCCAGCGGCTACGCCTACGACGCCACGATGCGACGCCAGCAGGCCGCGATGCTGGCCGACCTGATCGGCGACATTCGCGACATCCGCCGGTTCGGCTCCGCCGCGCTGGACCTGTCATGGCTGGCTGCGGGCCGCTGGGACGGCTACGCCGAGTTCGCGCTCAACCACTGGGATCGCAGCGCCGGCGGCCTGATCGTCAGCGAGGCCGGCGGCACCGTGTCGCTGTGGCGCAAGGAACTGGGCGGGCAGAGCACGGACGGTGTGGCCGCTGGCAGCCAGATGGTGCACGACCGGCTGGCCGGCTGGTTGCGTCGCCACGGCGCGGAGCAGATCGCGTAGGACTGAGCCGGTGGCCGCGCCGGGAGTGTGGCTGCGAACCTAGCCGTCGGGCATCTACCGCACGCTCACGGTTGATCGCCGTGGGTCTCGGTGTGGAGCCGGCGCGCCTGATCGATCCAGCGGTCGCGACGGATGCGCCCGGTGAAGCCCGGCAGGCGCGACTGCAGCTTTTCGATGCCGGCATCATCGAGCACCGCGAGCTGCCGGAAGGTCACGAGGCCCTGCTCGTTGAGCAGCCGCTCCATCGCCGGACCGACGCCACGGATGCGCTGCAGGTTGTCGTGTTCGACACCGGGAGGTGGGACGAACGGGTCCTGTGCGTCGGCCGCGACGGGCTCGCTGGCCTCCTCCGCAACAGGCTCCTCGACCGGCGCCGCAGCAGGCTGCCCGACCTCTTCCTCAGCCGGCACTGCGGCCGGTTCGGCCCTCACCGCCGCCACGGCGGGCTCATCACCGTGCTGCTCGTCGACCGCCGGGGCGATTGGCTCCTCAACGGTCGAAGCTTGGTCGTCCTCCACATCTCCGGCGGGTTTTCGGGCATCCGACTCGGCTTCCGCGGGCGGCCGCTCGATGACCTCCGTCTCATCGCCGGGCAGCTCGATGGCTTCGGTCTCGTCGACCACCATGGTCTGGGTGTCGTCGATCCCCGGGCCGGAACGTGTGTCGTCCTGGACGGGGATGGCCTCGGTCTCGTCGTAGATCGCCGACAGGTCCTGCTGGGTGCGCTCCGTCCCCGGGATCGCGTCACGGGCCGGTTCGGCCACGATGACCTCTTCGGTCACGTCCGCTTCGTCGATGTCGACGTCGGTCAGGCTGGGGGGCGTGGTGGCGTCGTCGGCCGCCGCGTCGATCGGCTCACCGGCGAACGGCTCGTCGGCGACCCGCTCGTCGGCGACCGGCTCGTCGGTGGAGATGGCCAGTGTCTCGTCGACCTCTTCGCCACGGCACTCCGCGAGCTGGTACTCGAGCTCCGCGATGGCCGCGGCGCTCTCGTCGAGCATGTGCTGCGCATCGGTCAGCTGCGTACGAAGTTCGACGACGTCCTGGTCGGCCTCCTCCAGCCGGGCGGAGGCGCCGGCGAGTGCGGTGGTCGCGAGGTCGCTGTTGCGCTCCGATCGCGTACCCGAAGCGCCCACGCGCTCCCGGTGGAGCATCCAGCCGAAGAAGAGCCCCAGTCCGAATGCCACGATGCCCGTCAAAAGCTCCACCACGCCGATACCTTTCCGCGAAGACACGTTGACCCGGCGCGGAAGGTCGAATCTCTGCGACCCTTGGCCCTGTCTCATCGTTGCTGCTCCTGAACGTCGCGGCTAGTCCACTCCATCACCGGCCCAGGCGCAAGCTGTGCTCAATCTGCCAACGGCGCAGGAGCCTTCGGCAGCGGCCACGGACGTTGGACCTTGACCACCGCGATCGCGGCAGGGCACGATGCGCGCGCACGGGCGGCAACGGTTGTGTAGGACGCAACAAGTCAAGCACATCGAGCCTGGAGACGAACGATGCGGATCCTGTTCGCCGACACGTTCCACCCCCAGTATCGGGATGCCGTCGTCGCGCTGGGTCACGAGTGCACGTTCCGCCCCGACCTGTCCACCGACGACCTTGCCGGACACCTCCCCGGCCAGCACGCGCTCGTCGTCCGCAGCACCAAGGTCACAGCCGATGCCGTCGCAGCGGCGGACGCCCTCGAGCTGATCATCCGAGCGGGAGCGGGCACCAACACCATCGACAAGGAAGCCGCGGCCGAGCGGGGGATCTACGTCTGCAACGTGCCGGGCCGCAACGCCATCGCGGTCGCCGAGCTCGCCTTCGGGCTGATCATGGCGCTTGACCGCCGGATCGCTGACAACGTCGCCGACCTGCGCGCTGGCCGCTGGAACAAGAAGCGCTACGCCGTCGCGGAGGGCCTGTACGGCCGGTCGGTCGGGGTGGTCGGCCTGGGCGACATCGGGCTCGCCTTCGCCGAACGGGCGTCCGCCTTCGGCCTGCGGGTCCATGCGATCTCCAAACCGGAGCGCTCCGCGGACGCGCGGGCACGAGCCGACCGCGCCGGCGTCATGTGGGTCGACGATCTGCCGGAGCTGGCGCGGACCTGCGACATCCTGTCGTTCCACGTTCCGCTGACCGACAGCACGCGTGGCATGGTCAACCGCTCCCTGCTGGAGCACGTGCGCCCCGGCACATGGATCATCAACACGTCGCGCGGTGAGATCGTCGACGACGCGGCGCTGCTCGCCGCGCTCGATGACAAGGACCTGCGCGCCGGGCTGGACGTCTACAACGACGAGCCGTCGTCGTCGACCGGCACCTTCGAGTCGGCGCTCGCCACGCATCCCAACGTCTACGGGACCCACCACATCGGCGCATCGACCGAGCAGGCACAGCGGGCGATCGCGGCCGAGGTGGTCGCCATGCTCGAGGACTACGCCCACGGCGAGGTGCGCAACTGCGTCAACATCGTGTCCCAGCCGCTGGGCACCGCAACCGTCATCGTCCGCCACATCGACGACGTCGGGGTGCTCTCGGAGGTGCTCGACGTCCTCCGCAGCCACGACCTGAACGTCGAGCAGATGCACAACACCATCTTCGCGGGCCGGCGTGCGGCCGTCGCGACCATCCATCTCAGCGGCACGCCACCCGAGGACCTCGACGGCAAGCTCAACTCCATCACCCGTGTGATCCACGCGCGCGTCCAACACGCCGAAGCGCAGGACTGATGTGCGCGGCTACGCTGCGTGGCACTTCCACGGTTCGATGGAGACTTCAGACATGACCTCAAGCAGCGCAGCGGTAGGTCGCCAGCCATGACCGATCGCGTCCACAACTTCAGCGCGGGACCGTCCACCCTGCCGCTCCCCGTCCTCGAGGAGGTCCGCGACGAGCTCGTCGACTATCAGGGCTCGGGGATGTCGCTGATCGAGATGAGCCATCGCGGCAAGCATTACGACGAGGTGCACCACGACGCCATGGCCCTGGCCCGCGACGTGTTCGCGCTTCCGGACGACTTCGACGTCGCGTTCATCCAGGGTGGCGCCACGCTGCAGTTCTCCATGGTGCCGGCCAACCTGCTGCGTGACGGGCAGCGTGCCGCGGTGACCCGCACCGGTTCGTGGTCCAAGAAGGCCCTCGCAGACGCCGCGGCCTACGGCGACAGCTACATCGCCTGGGACGGCGAGCCGCTGGGCTACGCCAGAACACCGGCCGGCGAGGAGATCGAGTTGCGCGAGAACACGCGCTACCTGCACATCTGCTCCAACGAGACGATCGAGGGTGTGCGCTTCGTCGAGTTCCCCGACGTCGACGTGCCTGTGGTCGCCGACATGTCCAGCGACATCGCCACGCGCGAACTGCCCTGGGAACGGTTCGACATCGTCTACGGCGGCGTGCAGAAGAACCTCGGACCCGCCGGCATGGCCGTCGTGTTCATCCGCCACAGCACGCTGGACGACATGCGCACCGACATGGGCGCCTACCTGCGCTACGGCGTGCACGTCGACAAGGACTCGCTGTACAACACGCCGCCGGTGTTCTCCGTCTGGGTCACCGGCAAGGTGCTGCGCTGGATCCGCGACACCGGCGGGCTCAAGGCGATGACCGCGGCGGCCGAGCGCAAGGCGGGCACGCTGTACGACGTGATCGACGGCAGCGACAACTTCTACCGCTGCCCCGCGGAACCCAACAGCCGCTCACTGACCAACGTGGTCTTCCGCCTGCCCGACGAGGAGCTCGAGGCCCGGTTCCTGGCGGAAGCCGGTGAGCGTAACTTCGTCGGGCTCAAGGGCCACCGCAGCGTCGGTGGCTGCCGCGCCAGCCTGTACAACGCGCTGCCGCAGGACGGCGCCGACGCGCTGGCGGCGTTCATGGACGACTTCCGGCGACGCGTGCGCTGATGGGAGGCACGCCGGGTGGAGCCAGTGGCATCGGCATCCGCCCGGCTGATCTGCACATCGTCGATCCCGCGCTGGCGTCCCGCGTCGCCGCACCGGCGTACGACACACTGTCACCGGCCGCGCGGGCACGCATCGCCGAGGACGACCCCCTCAACTTCCTCAACGTCCTGCGCTCGCCGGACGACACCGAAGGTGACCTGCGGACGGCGTTGCGGGGCAACCTCATGGCGCTGCAGCGGTTGCTGCGCGCCGGAGCGTTCATCCCGGGCGGCGCACCGCGGTTCGCGTGGTACCGCCTGGCGGTCAACGGTCATGAGCAGACGGCACTGATCGCCGAGGTCGCGGTCGCCGACTACGACCGCGGGCGCATCATGCGCCACGAGCACACACGCGCGGATCGCGAAGCGCAGCTCGCCGCCTACCTCGAGACGGTTGCGGTGAGCTCCAGCCCGGTGTCACTGGCGTACCACGCCGACGACGGCATGCGAGCCGCCGCCCGCTCGGCGACGTCCCGCGAACCGGTCGTGCGGTTCACGTCGGCAGACGGCGTGGAGCACACGGTCTGGACCACCGAGGACGGCGACGAGATCGCAGCGATCCGTGCTGCGACGCGGGCGCTGCACCACCTCTACATCACCGACGGGCATCACCGGTTCGCGGCGGCCGCCTCCGTCGCAGCCGCCGGTCGCGCGGCAGGACAGGGTGCCGATGCACCGGAGCAGTGGCTGCTGTCGGCGCTGTTCTGCTCCGACGAGCTGCGCATCCTGCCGTACCACCGCGCCGTGTTGCGCCCCCGGGGGGTACCCGCCGACGAACTGCTCGCCGGCATGCGCGATCACGGCGCCGTCCGCCCGTTGGACGGGCCGGCGGCGCCCACCCGACCGCATCATTACGTCAGCTATCTCGACGGTCGCTGGTATGAGGTCAGCGCGCCGTCCGGCGGAGGCGACAGCGGACCCCTGGCGGCGCTCGACGTGGTGGTGCTCCAGCAGCGCATGCTGGAGCCGGTGTTCGGCGTGGTCGAACCACGCTTCGATCCCCGGCTGCACTATGTGGCGGGCGACGCCGCCGACGTGCAGGCCTTCTGCGACGAACAGCAGGCGGTGGGGTTCGTGATCCGCGCGACGACCATGGAGCAGATCATGGCGGTCGCCGATGCCGAGCTTGCCATGCCGCCGAAGTCGACCCGCTTCGACCCGAAGGCGCGCTCCGGCATCTTCCTGCGCATGACCCGCTGAGACTCGGGACCGCACCGTGCGCAGCAAGCTCCCAGCCGCGAGTCAGGCGCGCGCCATCAGGTCTGCGCCGCGAGCATGTCGATGCCGATGCCGCTGATGAGCAGGCGCTCCTTGCGGTTGCCGAGCAGACGCTGGGTCCAGTCGACGACGCCGCCATCGCCGACCTCGCGCATCTGATCGGGCGCGCCAGCGTAGATCTTGAAGCACACGTCGGTGTAGTAGCCACGGCCGCTCACGCGGTCCGGATCGGCGACGACCGTGACGCGCTCCTGCGCCGCGAGCGCAGCGCTCAGCACCTCGACTGCGGGGAACCGGCCGCCGGACAGGTCGGTCACCCTGACCTGCGCCATCGGAGCGCCCGCGTCGAGGGTCGCGCGCGTCAGCGCGATGACGTCGTCGACGAGCGCCTGCGCCTCGAACCTGTGGTCGCCACGATCGCGCCCTGCGGTGACCAGCCCGAACAGCGTGAAGTGCGCCAGCGCGCCCGGGAAGTCGAACGGTTGCGCCCTGAGGACACGTTGGACCGCGGCCAGGCGCACCACGTCACCGGCACGCGGATCCGCTCGCAGGCACGCGCGTCGCCGCACCGCTGCTTCGAACGCGAGGACGTTGGTCGGGTCGGCCGCGACCTCGGTGCCTCTGATGGTCGACACGACCTTGTGCTGGTGGACGGTGGCGACCACTGAGTGGGTGCCCAGTGGCGCCACCGGCGACAGTTCGACGACGTCCACATCGTCGGGCAGAGCCGACAGCACCGTCGTGACGAGGGCGTGCACGCGGCGGCCGTCGATGCCGGAGGTCACGGTGAAGCGGTCGCGCGCGTACTGCCGCAACAGGTCGGGCGCCGTCGTCGCGGCGGCCCGACGGCGCACGACCTCCAGCAGCAGCGTCGTCAGATCACTGCCGCGCAGGCGGTCGGCGAGCACCGTCACGAGATCCTCGACCCCGGCCCGCGCGACGATCCGCCGCAGCGCGTCGGAGGTGTTGCTCATCGCGCATCCCCATTCGTTCCGCGTCCGGGCCCATCCAGGTCCACCGGAGGTCACCAACGCGCGTTGCGCGCCGCCCGCGGGCTGTCCATTGGCGCAACACCTCCGGTACCCAGATTTCACAGATCGGCACTTGACGCCGCCGCTCAGCGAGCGCCAGACTGTTGCGCCATAAGCTCTCTTGTTTCGTATAAAGCAACAGGTGTGCGATGGGCGAGAGTTCCCGGGTCGTCATCATCGGAGCTGGCGTGGTCGGCGCCAGTGCCGCGTACCATCTTGCCGAGCTCGGCTGGACGGACGTGGTCGTCGTTGACAAGGGGCCGATCCCCGCGACCGGCGGCTCATCCTCCCACGCGCCCGGACTGGTCTTCCAGACCAACCCGTCGAAGATGATGACCGAGCTCGCGCGCTACACCGTCGAGCTCTACACCTCCCTCGACCTCGAGGGTGGACCGTGTTTCCTACAGGTGGGCGGCATCGAGGTCGCGACCACGCCGCAACGCTGGCGGGAACTGCAGCGCAGGCACGGCTTCGCCAACGCGTGGGGCCTCGACAGCGCCCTGCTGACACCCGATGACGTCGCCGCACGCATCCCACTGGTCGACCCGGAGGCGATCAACGGCGGCTACCACGTGCCGACCGACGGGCTGGCCAAGGCGGTCCGTGGTGTTGACGCGATGCTGCGCCACGCGCAGCGCAAGGGCGTGCGCCTGCTCGGCGACACCGAGGTCACGGGGTTCGAGTTGCGCGCTGGGCGCGTGCACGCCGTGCACACCACCAGTGGTGACATCACCACACCGGCGGTCCTGTGCTGCGCAGGCATCTGGGGTCCCAAGGTCGGGCGCATGGCCGGCGTGTCGATCCCGGTGCAACCGCTGGGGCACCAGTACGCCTGGACCACACCCGTTGAGCAACTGGCCGGCGCCGGCGACGAGGCGACGCATCCGATCCTGCGCCACCAAGACGCCTCGATGTACATGCGGCAGCACTTCGACAGCTACGGCGTCGGCAGCTACCAGCACCGTCCGATGCCGTTGCGCGCGGAGGACATCCCGCCCGCGGAGCGCGCAACCGGGGCGGGCCGCTACGCCGGCATGCCGTCGGTCATGGCGTTCACACCCGACGACTTCGCCAAGCCATGGCAGGACGCATGCGAGTTGCTCCCACCACTGGCCGACACCAAGGTCGACACCGGCATGAACGGGTTGTTCCTGTTCACACACGACGGCAGCCCGGTGCTGGGCGAATCGCGCGAGGTCAGGGGGTTCTGGGTCGCCGAGGCCGTGTGGGTCACCCACTCCGGCGGTGTCGGCCGGGCGATGGCCGAGTGGCTCGTCGAGGGGCGGTCGCAGATCGACCTGCGCGGCGCCGACATGCACCGCTACGAGCACTTCCAGCACGCACCGGCGTACGTGGAGGCGCGCGGCGCCCAGAACTTCGTCGAGGTCTACGACATCATCCACCCGCTGCAGCCGATGGAGGAGCCGCGGCCGCTGCGGACCAGCCCCTTCTACCCGCGCCAGGTGGCGCAGGACGCCTTCTTCCTGGAGGCCAGCGGGTGGGAGCGACCACACTGGTTCGAGGCCAACGCCACACTGCTGTCGAGCAGCGACGGCGAACCGGCGTACGACGAGCGCCCGATCCCCGGCCGCGACGAATGGTCCGCGCGCTACTGGTCGCCCATCGTCGCTGCCGAGCACCTGGCGACGCGCGACCGCGTCGCGCTGTACGACATGACGTCGCTGGCCAAGCTGGAGGTCACGGGTTCGGGGGCACTGCGCTTCCTCGACGGTCTGGTCACCAACAAGATCGACAAGCCCGTCGGCGCCGTGACCTACACCGCCATGTGCGACGAGACCGGTGGCATACGCAGCGATCTCACGATCGCCCGCCTCGGCGAGCACCACTTCCAGGTCGGCGCCAACGGGCCGCTCGACGTCGACTGGCTCGAACGCCACAAGCCCACCGACGAATCCGTGATCATCCGCACCATCACCGGCGGCACCTGCTGCCTGGGCCTGTGGGGCCCCAGGGCGCGGGAGGTGCTCGCCGCCGTCTGCGAGGCCGACCTGTCCCACGAAGGTTTCCGCTTCTTCACCGCCAGGCAGATCTTCGTCGGCGAGGTCCCCGTCACCGCCATGCGGCTGTCCTACGTCGGCGAGCTGGGATGGGAGCTGTACACCTCGGCCGACTACGGTCTCCGGCTGTGGGACCTGCTGTGGGCGGCCGGCCGGGACCACGGCATCCTCAC
>Ga0299914_10004426_pt1 | contig 10127 bp, 9 predicted proteins | sample RVTome_10_FD_201361 | JGI IMG/M metagenome (GOLD analysis project Ga0299914, IMG submission 201361) | Soil microbial communities from uranium-contaminated site in the Upper Colorado River Basin, Wyoming, United States - RVT153D57 (version 2) ... | reverse complement strand
CTCGATTACGACGTCGTTCGGGACGTTGTCGCGGAACCTCGGGCGGGAGCCCACCCATGATGTCCGGCGGTCCGTTTCCGGTCATACTGTCGGGCATGACAGCCCCGTTTGTCTCCGCCCTCGCGATCGTCCTCGCGGTGTCCGCCGTCCAGGCGTGGCAGGCGCCCGACTACGGTGCGCTCTGGGAGAAGGCCACGCCGTTCCCCGAGTTCCTGGAAAACGTGAAGGCACGCCAGAAGGACTGGAAGACACGCTTCGCGAACGCCGCGGTCGATGCCGGGGCGCTGAACGACGCGCGTGCTCTGCCGGGACGGCGCAGGATCCTGGCGGTCGCCACCGACCGCTGCAGCGATTCCGCCTGGGCGCTCCCTTTCATTGCGAAACTCGCGGCCGTCGTACCGGAGAAGCTCGAATTGCGGGTGATCAATCCCAGGGAGGGCGGCCGGATCCAGCAGCTGCATCTCACGCCGGACGGCCGGGTGGCGACGCCGACGGTGGTCGTGCTCGACGAGAACAACCGCTACATGGGTGGATGGGTCGAGCGCCCGGCCGAACTGCAGACGTGGTACATCCGGAACAAGCCGAACATCACCTCGGACGAGCTCTACGCGCACGTCTCGAAGTGGTACGCAGACGACGCGGGACGTTCGACGATTCGGGAACTGCTGATCATCCTCGGCCGCACCGCGGCGGAAGGGAAGTAGCGTGACGACTTTCGAAATCGTGCTCCTGGTTCATTCCTGGCTGCGCTGGGCGGTGCTGGCGGCGGGCCTCGCCGGTATCGTGCGCGGCGGCTCGCAGGACGACAACGCCGGCAAGTGGTTCACGATCCTGCTGGACGTGCAGATGCTGATCGGGCTGCTGCTGTATTTCGCGCTGAGCCCGTCCACGCGGACCGCGCTCGCGGACTTCGGGGGCGCGATGAGCAACCCGCAGCTTCGGTTCTTCGCGGTGGAACACACCTTCGGCATGGTCGTGGCCCTCCTGCTGGCGCACATCGGGCGCGGAAAGATCAGGAAGGCGATTCCCCAGCGCAAGGCGAGGCTGGCCATGATCTTCTATGGCCTCGCGCTCGTCGTGATTCTGCTGTCGATCCCGTGGCCGGGCATGCCGGCGGGGCGGCCGCTCTTCAGGTTCTGAAGCGGCGGAGCCGGAACTCCCCGTGGTCGTTTGCTGATTTGTAGCTGCAGGTGAATGCCTCGAGTGTTGCCGAGCCGGCGTACTCGTACGCGCCGCCGGCCAGGACTCCAAGATCGGCGGCACCGCTGAACGTCCAGCGGCCGGCCTCCTGCGCCACGTTGAAGTCGGTGGAGTAGCACGCGCGAAACACCTTCGCGTAGTCCCCGCGAAAATGCATCCGCCAGAGTGCGGGCGCGACCGGGTCTATGACGCAGCGGAGCCGTCCCCGGTGTCCGCTCACGGCGCTGATCCACTCACCGTCCCAGCAGCCGCTGATGCCGCTGGCATCGAGGGGGAGCGCCTGCTCCCAGCGCTCCTGGAAGCTGCGGCAGTTGGCGGTCAGTGGCGCCAGCAGGTGGATGAGATTGTCGAGTCCGGCCATGCCTCCTATTTCACCACTGAACTCGCCCGGGCCCCTCGCCGTCTAACCCCTTCATGCTGAGGCAGGACGTTCGCTACGCCTTCCGGTCGCTCGTCAAGAACCCCGGATTCACGGCGATCGCCGTGGCCTGCCTGGCGCTGGGCATCGGCGTGAACGCCACGATCTTCAGCGTCGTGGACGGGGTGATGCTGCGGCCGTACCCGTATCCCGACGCCCATCAGATCGTCGTACTGAACTCGACGAACGAGCGCGAGGGGATTCGGCGGGCCAGCATCTCCTATGGCGATTTCAAGGATTTCCGCGACAACGCCACGACGATCCAGCAGCTGGCGGCGTTCCAGATGCGCAGCCTCACCGTATCGGACGGCCGCGGCGAGCCGGAGCGCTACGTCGGCGAGCTCGTCAGCTGGACGCTTTTTCACCTGCTCGGCACGCAACCGGTCATCGGCCGCAATTTCGAGGCGAAGGACGACCGGCCGGGCGCCGACCCGGTCGTGCTCCTGAGCGATGACCTCTGGCGCCAGCGCTATCAGCGCGATCCCTCCATCGTCGGGCGCGCCATCAACGTGAACGGCACGGCGCACACGGTCATCGGCGTCATGCCGCCGCGGTTCGCGTTTCCCGAAAACCACAAACTGTGGGTGCCGATCGCGGCTTACACAGACGCTCAGCCTCGCGACATCCGCGGCAGCCAGGTCTTTGCGCGCCTCGAGCCTGGCGTGACGCCGGAGCAGGCCGTCACCGAGCTTCAGGCCATTGCCGGCCGGCTGGCGCAGGCCTATCCCACTGAGAACAGGGACTGGAGTGTGACGTCGCGTCCTCTGAGCGAGTGGATGCTGCCGGACGATGTCGAGCTCGTCATCCTCGCGATGATGGGCGCCGTGACGCTCGTGCTGCTGATCGCCTGCGCCAACGTCGCGAACCTCCTGCTGGCGCGCGCCTCGATCCGCCAGCGCGAGATCTCGATTCGCGCGGCGCTTGGCGCGGGCCGCTGGCGGATCGTCCGGCAACTGCTCACCGAGTCGATTTTCATCGGGATCCTGAGCGCGCCGCTGGGGATCGGCGTGGCGTGGCTGGGCCTCCGACTTCTCGACAGCGCCATGCCGGTCGACCAGGTGCCGTATTTCATCCACTGGAGCCTTGACGGCCGCGCGCTCGCCTACACCATCACGATCGCCGTGCTCACGGGCATCATCTTTGGTCTCGTGCCGGCGTTGCAGGCCGTGCGCGGCGACCTGCAGAGCAGTCTGAAGGAGGGCGGCCGCGGCAATGCCGGCGGATCCAAGGCCTGGCTGCGAAGCTCGCTCGTGGTCGTCGAGGTGGCGCTCTCGCTCGTGCTCCTCGTCGGCGCGTCGCTGTTCATCCGCAGCTTCCTGAACCTGCAGAAGACGGACGTCGGCTTCTCCACCGCGCCGTTGATGACGATGCGGTTCTATCTGCCCGGCACGGCGTACGAGGCTGATGACGCCAAGGCGCGCCGGGTGGATGACATCGTGCAGCGTGTCGAATCGCTGCCTGGCGTGCAGGCGGCCTTCGCCTCGAACTGGGTCGCGATGGGCGGGGGTGGCGGCGGCGGCCGGGCGATCGTGGAAGGGCAGGCCGTGGAGCCCGGGCAGGAGCCGGGGCTTACGTTCGTCGGGGTGACGCCGCACATGCGGCAGACCCTCGACGTGGCGCTCGTGGCCGGACGCGACATGTCGGTCACGGAGGGAGCGACGCGCACGCCGGTCGCCCTGATCAACCAGGAGATGGCGACCCGGCTGTGGCCCGGCGTGGATCCGATCGGCCGCCGCTTCCGGCTGACTGGCCGGGAGCTGCCGGACTGGTTCACGGTCATCGGGATCGTGGCGGACTTCCGGCACCGCCAGGGGGACAACGCCGATCCGCAGGGCCCGGCGGCGTACGTGCCGTACCCCTTCCAGCCGACGCTGAACACCGGCCTCACGATTCGCGTCGCCGCCGGCGAACCGACCCACATCACCGCGGCCGTGCGCGAGCAACTCCGCGCGGCGGACCCGACGCTGCCGCTGTTCGAGATCCAGAGCGCGGAGGAACTCCGGCAATTGAGTTACTGGCAGTTCAGCCTGTTCGGACGGATGTTCGGCACCTTCGGCTTCATTGCGCTGCTGCTGGCGTCGATCGGGGTGTACGGCGTGCTCTCGTACTCCGTGTCGCAGCGGGTGCAGGAGATCGGTGTGCGGATGGCTCTGGGCGCGGGGCGCGGCGACGTGCTCAGGCTGATCGTGGGTCACGGGGTTCGGCTGGCGGCGGTCGGCGTGGCGCTCGGTCTCGTGGGCGCCTGGGGCGTCACCCGGCTGATCGGCACGCTGCTCTACAACGTGACGCCGACCGATCCGCTCAGCTTTGGCGGCGTGGCGCTGTTCCTCACGCTGACCGCCGTGCTGGCCAGCTACGTCCCGGCGCGGCGCGCGATGGCGGTCGATCCGATCGTGGCGTTGAGGAACGACTAATTCTCCGAGGGGGCTTCGCCCCTCGGACTCCCCTACACGCGCCCTCGCTCGCCGCTTCGTCGGCTCGTTTCCGCCTCCGCCAAGGCTAGGGCGGACGCGCCGAAGCGCCTCCGGCGCGAAGGCGGGCCGGTCGCGTGGCTCGCTCGCGCCGCTCGCTCGCGGACTGCGACAAGGCGTTTGTGCGGCGCTCCTGGCGGCGCCTGCTATCATTCGACAGCTCGTGCAACCCGACCTGCCATTTCAGATAGGCCCGGATCCGGAAGAGACAGTCGAACGCATCGATTTCGTCCGCGTTCGTCGCGCCCGCCGCTACATCCTGCGTGTCCGTCCCGACGGCAGCCTCCGCATCACGATTCCCCGCGGCGGCTCCCGCGCCGAGGCGCTCGCTTTCATGGCCCGTCAGCTCGCGTGGATCGCGCGCGAGCGGGCTCGCGTGCGCCGGGAACAGGCGCCCGCGCGATGGACCGACGGCAGTGTCGTCCTGTTCGAAGGTACGGGCGCCACGATCGACGTAAGGCCGGACGGTTCCGGTTGGACGGCCCACTACGCGGGGCGGCGGGTGCGCGTGAACGACCCCTCAGATGTGCGGCCGGACATCGAGCGCGATCTGCGCGATCTGGCGCGGGCGCGGCTCGTGCCGCGGCTGCACGCCCTTGCGGCACAGCACGGTCTCGCGGTGGCGCGCGTCACGATCCGCAACCAGCGCTCGCGGTGGGGATCCTGCTCGAGGACGGGCGCGATCGCGCTCAACTTCCGCCTCGTGCAGATGCCGCCCGAGGTGGGCGACTACGTACTGCTCCACGAGTTGATGCACCTGCGGCAGCAGAACCACGGCCGCCGCTTCTGGACGCTCGTGGAGCAGGCCTGTCCTGACTACCGCGCCGCCGAGCGCTGGCTGCGCATATCCGGCACAGCGCTCTTCTAGTCTATCCGAGGGGCGTTGCCCCTCGGACTCCCCGACACGCACTCTCGCTCGCCGCTCCGCCGGCGCGCGGCGCCGTTCGCGTGACGAACTCGCTGACGCTCGTTCGCGTCGCAGTTTGTGAGATACGTTCTTTAGCATGCTGACGCTCGAAGGGATCCGTTGCACCGTCCGCGCCTGGCGCAAGTCGGACGCCGAGTCGCTGGTCGTGCATGCCGACAACATCAACGTCGCGAAGTACCTGCGCGACCGCTTTCCCCATCCCTACACGAAGCAGGATGCCCGCGCGTTCCTGAAGCACGCCGTCGCGGGTGACGATCCCACCAACCTGGCCATCGAGGTGGACGGCGCCGCGGTGGGCGCGGTCGGCTACGTACCCGGGCGCGACGTCGAGCGCTTCTCGGCCGAGATCGGCTACTGGCTGGGCGAGGCGCTCTGGGGCCGCGGAATCGCCACCGAGGCCGTGGCCCTCGCCACGGCGCATGCGTTCGCGGAGATGAAGATCCTGCGGATGTTCGCGCTGCCGTTCGCCGACAACCCGGCATCGGTGCGCGTGCTCGAGAAGGCCGGCTACGCGCGGGAGGGGCTGCTGCGCTCCAGCTGCGTGAAGTACGGCGAGCCGAAAGATCAGCTCCTGTACGCGCGGGTCAACCTGACCTGGACGTTGCCGGAGTAGTGCGCAATCGCCCCACGCCCGGCCTGAAGGCCGGGCCTACGAGGTGGTGGCGTCCCGTTCGTAGGCCCGACCTTCAGGTCGGGCGACCAGCGTTGCCGATCAGTCGGCGCGCAGAGCCACGAGCGGATCCACGCGCGCCGCGCGCCGGGCCGGGATGTAGCTTGCGGCCAGGGTCACGAGCCCCGTCGTGAGGGCCGCGGCCGCAAACGTCCAGGGATCGCGCGCGCTGACGCCGAACAGCGTGGCTTCGAGCCACCTCGAGACCGCGAGGGCGCCGAGAATGCCCGCCACCACCCCGCCGGCCGCGAGCCACAGGCCGCGGCCGAGAATGAGCCGGGTCATCGCCGGACGGCCGGCGCCGAGCGCCATGCGAATGCCGATCTCCTGCCGGCGCTGCGACACCAGGTAGGCGAGCACGCCGTAGATACCCAGCGCCGCCAGCAACGCGGCGACGACCGCGAAGAGCGCGACCAGCGACGCGTTGAACCGCGGCTGCGCGGCGCTGCTCGCGATCCGGTCGGCCGTCTGGCGGTTGTTGAACACGGCCAGCTGAGGATCGAGCTCGCGGACGATGCCCCGTATCAACGTCGAGGACTGTGCCGGCGCCTGGCCGGTGCGTACGATGACGGTCATCGTCGGCCACAGGTACCGCGCCGTCGAGATGTACATCGTTGGCGCGGGCTCGAGCGCGAGATCCAGATTCCGCACGTCGCCGACAACCCCCACCACGGTGAACTCACCGTTGGGACCGGCGGTGAGTTTCCGCCCCAGCGGATCCTCGTCACCCCAGATGCGCCGCGCCATCGTGGCCGAGATGAGCATCGAGCGCTCGTCCGTGCCAGGGTGCCCCGTGAACAGTTGTCCGCGGACGAGCGGGATCCGCAGGGATGTGAAGTAGCCGGGACTGACCATCCGCCAGTCGGTCTGCAGCGGCTTGCCTTCTAGTCGGGCTGCCCCCGGGGCTTCGATCGGCATGCCCGTGTTCCCGCCACCGAACGGCGCGCCGCTGGTGATGGCCGCAGCCTCCACGCCCGGCGCCGCGGCGAGGCGCTCGAGGAGACGCTGGTAGAACGCCCAGGCCCGCGGACCGCCGTACCGGTCCGCGGGCAGCGCCATCATCGCCGTGGTGACCTGCTGAGGATCGAAGCCAAGGTCCACGCGTTGCAGCCGCTGAAGGCTCTGGACGAGGAGGCCCGCGCCGACGAGCAGCACCGTCGCGAGCGCCACCTGCGCGGTCGCGAGCAGCTGGCGCCAGCGCGTGGCCGACGACGTGCTGCCGCGCGCGCCTTCCTTCAACGATTCGACGACATCGGACCGCGAGCCCGCCAGCGCCGGGAGTGCGCCGAAGATCAGACCGGTCAGCAGGCAGACCCCGATTGAGAACAGCAGCACCGGCGCGTTGACCGCCGCCTCGTCCACCCGGGGCAAGGTCTCTGGCAGCCACCCTTTGAGAAGCGGCACGGACCAGTACGCGAACAGCACACCGGCGCTTCCGCCCAGGAGGGTGAGCAGCAGCCCCTCGGTGAGCACCTGCCTGACCAGGCGCCGGCGTCCTGCGCCGATGGCCACCCGGACGGCCATCTCGCGCTTGCGACCCACCGCCCGCGCCAGCATCAGGTTGGCGACGTTGGCGCATGCAATCAGCAGCACGCAGCCAACGGCCGCCAGAAGGATGAACAGTGCGCGCCGGGTGTCTTCCGGCACGATCCAGTCGAACGCCGACGACACGGTGACGCCCCAGCCCTTGTTGGATTCGGGAAACTGGGCCTCGAGTTGTCTGGCGATCTCGTGCAGGTCGCTCCGCGCCTGTTCGAGGGAAACGCTCGGGCGCAGGCGTCCGATCACCTGCGCGACGCGATTGTTCCGATCGTGCTGTCCCGGATCGATTCGCAGCGGCCGGAAGAACTCGGCGTCCAGCGGCACGCTCTGATCGGGAAGGATGCCGACGAGTGTGTGCGACGTGCCGGCGACCACGAGAGGCTTGCCCACGATGCCGGGATCGCCGCCGAACTGACGGCGCCAGAGCCCTTCGGTGATCATGGCGACGGGAGCGGCGTTGAGTGCCTCGTCGCTCCCGGCGAAGAGCCGTCCCTGCACCGGCCTGGCGTTGACGATCGAGAACAGATCCGACGATGCGGACAGCGATCGCACGTTGACGGGGTCGCCGCTCCCGGGTAGCGTCACCGTGCCGATCATCCATGCGGCCAGCTCCGCCGTCCGCACGCGTTCACGCCAGGACACGTAGTTGGGGAGCGAGACCGAGAAACTGGTGATGCTCAGCGAGGGGTTGTCTTCCCAGACCCGGATGACGCGGTCCCCTGCATCGAAGGCCAGGGGACGGAGCGCCACCGCATGGACGACGCTGAAGATGGCGGTGTTGGCGCCGATCCCCAGGGCGAGCGTCGCGACGGCGGTGAGGGTGAACGCCGGCGCGCGCCGCAGCGAGCGCAGGGCGTAGCGAACGTCCTGGCGAAGGACGTCGGCGTGTTCTCCGGGCGCGCGCAGGATCGAATCCATCACCACCTGCCACCATAGGCGGAGCACCGCCATCGCGCCCACCGTGCGGTCGTGCCCCAGACGCTCGCGAAAGGTCCGGAGCATCTCGCGCTCGTACTCGTCCCGGAACTCGCCCGGGTAGCAGCGGAGGAGGAGGTGGTACACCCGTTCGGCGAATGTGCGGCGCCCCATGTCAGGAGCGCCTCGGCACAAGGCCGGAGCTGCGGGCCTGCGAGAGGAGCGCGGTGAGGCGGTCCGCCTCGGCGGCCGCCACGCGGCGCCCGAACTTCGTGAGGCAGTAGAAGCGGCGCCGTTCGTCGGCGCCCGCCGCGCCGGTCGTCAGTTCTTCGATGAGGCCGTCGGCGAGCATGCGCTTGATCGAGCCGTACAGCGTGCCGGGGCTCATCTGGACGCGCCCGTCGGTCCGGGCCGCCACATCCTGCATGATCGCGTAGCCGTGCCGCTCCCCCTCGCCGAGCGCGATGAGGATGTGCAGGAAGGCGGGCGCCAGCGGCAGGAGGGCCTGAACGTCCGTGTCGGTCTCGTATTTCATATCCAACCTCGTTATGACGAAGTGGGATATATCATGTTTCGTTATGGCATGACAAGCAGGAAGCGACGCGGCTATCTGCGTCTAGGACGCCGCGGCGGCCCGCAAGGCTTTCACCACCTGCTCGGCCTGCCAGAGGTGACGGCGGTCGTGCGCGGCAATCACGTGCAGTCCTGTCGAGACGCGCATCCGGATGACGGGGATGAACGGATTCTGGAACGTCGCGCGGTTCACGTCGAGCTCCGCGACGTCCTGGATCGCCCCGCGGATGACGTCGTGGGCGGCGCGATAGTCGGCAAGAATTTCGGCGCGCGTCCGGCCCGGTCGCGGCCTGATCTTCGCGGGCCCGCCGGTGCGCCGCTTCACTGGCGGCTCGAAGGAGTCGGCGAACATCCGTCCGAAGAACCCCGGTGCCGCCGGGCCTTGCCGCATCCATCCCTGCTCGCGCGCGTGGGCGACGGCCGCCGCCATGGCCGCCCCATAGAGCCCATCGGCCACCACGAGGTGATCCAGACACTGCGCGACACTCCACCGCGTCCCGCCATCGGGCTGCCAGAAGAACTCCTCGTCCGTCAGGCTTGCCGTCAGGCGCTCGGCGGCCGCGTCGGCCGCATCCATGTCATCGCTCAGTCGCTGAAGATCCTCAGGCAGCATCGTGGCCCCCGCCAATTATAGATAGCGTCGGATCATTTACACTTCGCCACGACTTCGCTCTTCGAGCTTCGTCGAGGCAAGCTGTGCACGTTCTATACTCTCGCGCATGGTGCATCCCCTGCGCGTCGGTCTCGTTCTCGTCGCCGCCCTGGCCGTCCTCACGCCGGCCTGCGCCCGGAAGGCGCCCGAACTGCCGTCCGCCGACCTGCTCGCGCAGCAGGCCGTCATCCGCCGCGACACCTACGGCATCCCGCACATTCTCGCCGACACAGAAGAAGCGGCCGCCTTCGCGTTTGGATACGCGCAGGCGGAGGACCATGCCGCTGAGATCGGGCGCCGCTATCTCAGGGCGCGCGGCGAGGCCGCCCGGCATTTCGGCGAGGACGCGCTGTCGAATGACATCGCGATGGCGCAGTTCGACAACCTGGCGTCGGCGACCGCCGCGCTCGAGCGGATCACGCCGCTGTATCGACGGATCATCGGCGCCTACGCCGCAGGCGTGAACCGCTACGTGCGCGCTCACCGCCACGAGCTGCCGGAGTGGATGCCCGAGATCACCGCGGCCGACGTGCTGGCCAGCACGCGCGCCGGCGCGGCGAGCTCGCTCGGGGGAGCGACGCTCGTCCGTCGCCTGCGCCAGAAGTACGAGGGAGCTCCACGCGTGCCGGAGGATCCGGACTGGATCGATGACGCGCCCGGGTCGAACGCCTTCGCGCTGGCCGGATCGCGGACGACGACCGGCAAGCCGATCCTCCTCGGCAACCCGCACCTGCAGTGGTCCTCGCTCTACTGGGAGG